>ENA-UOJP01001429-UOJP01001429.1-human-gut-metagenome-genome-assembly--contig:-C102-NODE-1429-length-28903-cov-5.156233_pt1 | contig 28903 bp, 25 predicted proteins | sample MGYA00242353_ERZ723900 | MGnify/ENA metagenome assembly ERZ723900
AGATAATAATTGACAAACGTCATAAGGGCGAAAATGTGTTGTCTAGTGGATGTATTCTTTTATTTCTTAGATACATAAAACGACAGCTTACTATTGGATAAGTTTTAACTATGAATAATATGCAATTTACATCAATGCAAGGTGCGACTTCTTACAATTTCAATCCACGAAGCCGTTTAGGCTTCGACCCTTTTATGGTAGTGGGAGATAATACTGCATCTATTTCAATCCACGAAGCCGTATAGGCTTCGACAATATATGCATCTGCTGTGGCCGGCCGACAACCATTTCAATCCACGAAGCCGTATAGGCTTCGACGTATAACAGTAAAACAACAATTGCTAGTATTGATTTCAATCCACGAAGCCGTATAGGCTTCGACGGTAAAAATGGATCATATCACACAAACCACGGAAATTTCAATCCACGAAGCCGTATAGGCTTCGACTCAGCAGCTGCCTTCCTGTGATGACCATCTGTAAATTTCAATCCACGAAGCCGTATAGGCTTCGACGGTACTAAGGATTTATCATTATTACCTTTGATAGATTTCAATCCACGAAGCCGTATAGGCTTCGACAGTCTAACAATAGACAATTTTATGTTTGTTCTGATTTCAATCCACGAAGCCGTATAGGCTTCGACGGAAATGAAAAGGCAGGTGCTATATGATATGATATTTCAATCCACGAAGCCGTATAGGCTTCGACAGCAAAAATATCCAAAAAACAATCTCATAACACAAACTTAATTATATACTTATTATATTTTCCACCTCATAATATCTTTATATAAATTATTTTCAATCTCTTCCCCATTAAAACAACTCTTTTTCAGGTGCGAATCTCTCGGGAATTTCATGTGCACTTCCTATTCGCACTAACAATAACTCTGTTCGCAAATTTCATAATTAAACAAGTACTTTTACTCAATAAAACTCTAATCATGCTAACAATAAACTATTATATGACTATAAAATTTATTGTTCTTATTCCTTATGCTATAACAACAAACAGTAATGTAAAGTTTTATTCTATGAATCAAAGTATAGCATAAATAATTTAAAATGATAAGTAACTTTCTTCACTAATCCGCAAATTACCCAAAGTTCATTTATACATTCATGGAGATCCTATTCGTAAGAATTTATTTTACTTTATCATTAAAAATATTACTTCAAAATGTAATTCATATTTATATATCAAGCCTCCTTCATTCAGTAAATCTCCATCTACTTCCACCTAAAACCTTTTATAATATCTACATCCTGCCATAATAACTTATCCATGAAAATTATGATTAATAATGGTAATCTTTCTAATATATTTTCTATCCGTGACAAAACAAGACAGACTGGTAACGTCATTTGCTTAAGTATTCATAATATATTTATCCTGTTCCCTATCTCAAATCATACTCTTCTCTATGAATTCCCCATCGTATTGCCTACAAAAAATGTTATGGCAATATACTTATGAGATTTACATAAATACCCTAATCGCAATAATATATTTCCTCTCAAAACACCACCTGCAAGGTGGTGACCGGGAACAGCATAGTAAGACAATTGCTCTTGTGATTTCAATCCACACCACCCGCAAGGTGGTGACTGCCACCTGTCGGGATTGTGGTATCGTCACTCCAGATTTCAATCCACACCACCCGCAAGGTGGTGACATGAGCAGCGGGATGGGTTTACGGCAGAGTGCGAATTTCAATCCACACCACCCGCAAGGTGGTGACGAATGGAAAGAAGACATACGGAACCGGCTGCAGATTTCAATCCACACCACCCGCAAGGTGGTGACTAATGACATTCTGGTAGGGAGGTACATGTCAAAGATTTCAATCCACACCACCCGCAAGGTGGTGACTCTTCTGGAGGAGAGATTGAAATGGCCGGATATATTTCAATCCACACCACCCGCAAGGTGGTGACGATAAAAAGGTGGTGGGAAAGCTTGTTTCAGAGGATTTCAATCCACACCACCCGCAAGGTGGTGACACCTATCCTCACCGGGTGGGATATGCTTATAACCTATTTCAATCCACACCACCCGCAAGGTGGTGACCTTGGGGCATTAATTGCTTGGAACCAGTTAAATGAATTTCAATCCACACCACCCGCAAGGTGGTGACTTTTATTCAGGATGCCGTCATGTCGATGTTGGACATTTCAATCCACACCACCCGCAAGGTGGTGACAGAATCGGTTTCTCATGGCTTCCGATATGTCAAAAATTTCAATCCACACCACCCGCAAGGTGGTGACAAGGGCTATCAAGAAGGCCGCCACTTTAATGATGATTTCAATCCACACCACCCGCAAGGTGGTGACACGATGCCGAGCAGGCTGCTAAAACAGAGCAGATATTTCAATCCACACCACCCGCAAGGTGGTGACAATTGCCCCTGCCAGGAACCGGAGGATTAAGGCGATTTCAATCCACACCACCCGCAAGGTGGTGACGATGATAAGGCGCGGGGAATTTTGGACAAATATAATTTCAATCCACACCACCCGCAAGGTGGTGACGCTGCATTTCTGCCTCTGTCTCATCGGCCAGCTATTTCAATCCACACCACCCGCAAGGTGGTGACACCGTTGGGGCTGCTATGTCTCAGACTTAGATAAATTTCAATCCACACCACCCGCAAGGTGGTGACGCAAAGCCTTAAAGCGCTTCGCATTATTAGACTTATTTCAATCCACACCACCCGCAAGGTGGTGACGGCATAATGATTCTTGTAGGATGTGCGGTACATGCATTTCAATCCACACCACCCGCAAGGTGGTGACAATAAGTGTGACCTTGATACATTTGTAGGAGATGCATTTCAATCCACACCACCCGCAAGGTGGTGACAGCAATTTTGCACAAAAACCACTCTTAATTCCTATTCATCTTCACCAACAATCCACACCCAATTCACTTTACATCTTACATTCTTCCACATCAAAAAGCAACCCCAAGCAATATCTCATCAAAATTCCGGTGCGAATCCCCCGGGGATTTCATGTGCGCTTCAGGTTCGCACTAAAAGATCAGAGGCTCTTTCACATTAATCCCCTTATTCACTCCAACATGTTCAACCCGTGCCTTATTCTGATTCCCCAAATAATAAAATCTGAGGCTATCCACATTTTCATCAATCAATTCCGTTAATGCAGCTTTCAGCATTAAACACTGTCCGGGATCCAGAACACACTCAAATACAGAATTCTGTACTCTTGTTCCATAATTCACACATTGCTTTGCAACTTTTCTTAACCGGGACTTACCCGCGGCAGTTTCCGTATTCACATCATAAGTTATTAATACCAGCATGACAGCCTCCTATTTCCAGAAAAAAGGTGGATATTCATCAAGATCACCTCTCAGATATCTTGCAAGCAGCATAGCCTGTACAAAGGGAATCATACCCCATTCTACTTTTTCCCCCAGAAAAGGATGCGTAATTACCTCTTTCTTTTTGTTTTGCCATTCTGTCAGCAGATCTTTTCTGGAACTGTCGCTTAACAGTACCGCTCCATCCTCTTTTTTAGTAAAATCCTTTGCTGTAACCATCTTTTTGTTAATAAGGGTTAAAACAAAACGATCTGCCAGCACCGGCCTGAGTTCTTCAATTAAATCCAAAGCTAACGATACTCTTCCCGGCCTGTCCGTATGCATAAAACCTACATACGGATCCAGGCCTACTGTTTCCAATGCAGACGCAACCATATTCGTAAGCAAGGTATAAACAAAGGAAAGCATTGCATTAACATTATCGAGAGGAGGCCTTTTATTTCTGCCGGAAAACACGAAATCTTTTTTCTGCTGCAGAATCAGCTCATTAAAAACTCCGAAGTACACACTGGCCGCTTCCCCTTCAAAACCTCTCAGCTGTGCCGCATCACCGCACACTTCTATATTACTTAATGATCTCTGCAAAAAATCCGATGCCTGCTTTACTTTGTCCACATCTATCTGCATACTGTGATCCCGAACCGCACGTTCCAGAACCCAACGGGAATTATAAACCTTGCCAAGTATGCAGTTTCTTGCTATCCCCAGGGCTGTTCCTGCATCCGCCGAAACCTCGTACTGCTTTTTCCTCAATAGAACATTTCCCCGGACGCCGCCTGTCACCCTTGCCAGGAATTTACCCTGAGGGCTGAGAAAGCATAGGGAAATATTCCTGCTTGCACAGCCGCCCATCAGAGAAGGACTGGCTCCTCTGTAACCAAAGGAAACAATCGCTTCCAGGTTATGCAGCGGAATCCGCCCTATCTCCTGATCGTTATCAAGGATCACCACATTTTCTCCATCCAGTGAAAGATAACTGTCAGGAGAAGTGATATATAAGGTATTTAAAAGCTTTTTCATTGGCAATCCTCCGTTATTGCGGCATGAATATACTCTTTCACATTCGGCGTTTTTCCCAGTTTAGGCAGGCAGATGTCTTTAAGTGAACAGGCATTGCAGCTTTTAGACCATTTTACCTTTGGTGTATATCTTTTATCATAGAGCTGATGCATCTGGCAGAAGCAGTCTTTTACTTTTTCCTTAAGCTCATCTGTGAAAAGAATATTTTCCCTGCGTCTGGTCTCACCATAAAATATGGCACCTTCCTTTACTTCGGCGGAGAACATTTCTTCCAGGCACAGTGCTTGTGCTGTCAGCTGCAGGATATCGGCATTGCCGGCTTTGGGGCTGCCTTTTTTATATTCCACCGGATATACCTGATATAAACCGCGATGCCCGTGAAGAGATATTCCATCCGGCACCTTTCTGAACTCCACAATATCACATTCACCACTGACTCCCATACTCCTGGAAACCACCGGCATCGCTCTGCTTATAATTATATCTTTCCGCTTTTCGTTAAAATAAGGATCATGCGCATTCTTATGAAGCAGTTCCCCCGCTGTTGTATGCTCATTTTCTGCCCATTGCTGCTCAATATGTATCAGCGCCCATTGTCTTTGGCAAAAAACAAAGTGCTGGATCCCTGACAGCATCAGGTAATCTTCTTCTTTTATTTCCATCATATTTTTCTCGATATCTCCACCGAATCCGGAACCAGCTCTTCATGTATGGCAACAGAATAATCTTTATACTGCCTCGGATAAATCACATCCTCATTTTTCTTGACCTCAACCGCATCAAACAGTTTATATGCGGGGCAGTCCCCCAACTCTTTACTGTGTTTGAAAACAATTAATTCCCTTACAGCCATCTTTCCTCTGGCCGCCGAATGATCAATTTCAAACATATTAATAATGGATTCCCAAAGCAATTCCAAATCCTCTTCTGAAAATCCAGTTACTTTGCGGGCAAGGTTGGCAGAAATATATCCTTCTGCACGATAGAGGGCATATGGAACAATATTTTTTCTTCCCATTTCCGTGCTTTTATTTTCAGCATCTTTTTCCGTGGTAATCGCCACACGGGTAATCGTTACTTCCTGGCTTATGATCGGATCAATACTCCGGGCAAATCCCAGCTGTACCGGACCGCGTACCTGTCCGCAGTTTAACGCGGCCTTTACAAATGTAGTCATAACTGCGCCAAAGGTTCTGATATCATAGAAATTTTCGCACATGAAATCACGGATTTTTCTGTCCACATCGGGATCTTTTTTCTTCAGCTCCTTAATATCCTTTTCATTCGTTTTCAGATATTCATAGGCCGTATTATCGCTGCGGTTTAACGGCACATCTTCCTTAATATAAATTTTATAGCCTTCGCTGTCTTCCTTTACTGTCTCCACATAATTTCGGATCTTCCTTTTCAGGCAGACATCCGTTACAATTCCATAGCCGCTTTCCGGATCAATTCTCGGCAGGTTGCCGGCATCCGGATCCCCGTTGGGATTTCCATTCTCCACATCAAATAATATGACAAATTCATACCTGTTTTTTATTGCTTCTCCCATGTTACTGCTCCTCCTTATCCTTTTTTTCGTATCTTTTTTGTGTCTGGTGATAGTAGCCCAGAATAAACATTCCCTGCTCATCCAGCGTCAGTCTCCTCGGATAAGCTGCATTCATATTTTCCGCCGCCGTAATTTTATCCTGAAGCCCGCCTAATAATTTTTCGTAATAGATTTCTTTCCCCCTATTATTCAACTTTCTGATATGGCTGTTTTTAAGTTTAAGCAATACGGGAAAAATAGAAGCGGGTGTGGCACAGGCAGAATTGAAATATCTGTCCTTAATCGTAGCGTTGATACCCGGATTGGCATCCTCCTGAATCGCCTCCAGCACCGCAAACATCCTTCCCAGGGTGTAGGCGGTATTTTTACTGTCCTCGTTAAGGGCCATGGTGATCTCCTCCTTATCACAAGTCGTATTTCTCAGAAGAAAGGCCTTGATAATTGCGGCTCTTCCCCGTGTTATTTTATAAATACCAATACTGCTGTCATCCTGTTCCGAACGGATTCTCCCCATAACGGACAGGAATAAAGAATCCGGATATCTGTCTCCTGAAATAATCGCCCGATAAACAGCGCCTGCCATATTGGGAACCGGCTTTTTATCCCTTGACTTTTTATTTACCGTTTCCATCAGCATACGCCAGACTCCTAAATATCTGATTCCGTCCGTCTGAGGCCTGATTATGTCCATCCTGTCATAATGCGCCTTCAGATTCTTCAGAATATTTCCAAAACTGTCCTGATAAAAGAAGCGTACAGCTATTCTTGCGGCATTCGGCGCGAGTCCTAAAATATAAAATTTCTGAGACAGGGATAAATTTTCCGCAACACCGGATATATTAACTGCCTTTCCTGATTCCAGGTTTTTAAAAACACCATCCACAATTTCACAATTATCCATCGTCGGTTCCGACATGCTCAAAAAGATATCCTGATAGGCTTCTTCTCCATCCTCAGACCAATAAACTATGGTAGTATCACCTATCATAGAAACATGCCGCCTGTCCGCCAGCAGATGATTCAATGCAGTAGTATAAGCATAAACCGCATAATTTCCCACCGGAGCGTTATAACTCTGCTCCTTCCCATAAGATTCAAATGCAGGTGCATTAAAGGATACCAGAGCCGCACCGCTGGACTGTGCTCCCTGTACACCTTTAATATTTCCATGAATCCGGGCGATTTCTGTCTTTTCCCCGGTTACCAGACAGATACCTGTTATTCCTTCCTCTAAATTCTGACGGTAATTCTCCCATGCCTCCACCACCGCTGTATCTGTATGTACATACTCATCTTCCACCCAGAAAACCAGGTTAGCACCGGCGGTAATCTCATCCAGAACTTCTGAAACCAAACAATTCTCTTCCGCCTTATCTGGATCCCAGTTTTCAAAATAATGCTTAACCGCCTCAGCCGCAGGACAATCTGTTTCCCGCAGTATTTCCAAATGTTTCTCCTTTGCACATAGAAAACATTCTCTGGAGCGTTCCGGTTTTCCTTTATTATCAATTCCCAGAAAATAACTGGAATTATCGCATAAAAAATTAGCGGTTACTCCGGAAGAACGGGTGAGCATCTGAGGAACTTTGAATTTCTGCGGTTCCCAGACCGTTTTCTTTCCCTTCGAAACCTCGTTTTTTAAGGAAATAATCCGTTTTAAATCTCCATTCGGGGACAGCTCCAGCGCAAAGGATATCCGTGCAATGCACCAGCCCGGCCGGGTAATTTCACCTTTTTGCTCCAGCGCCTCATAGTACTGTACCAGTGACTGCAGGATCATCGAACCACCTCACAATCCCTCACATCCAAAACTCCGTTTTCCAATTCAGCCCTGAAAAACATGGGCTGTATATCGTCCGGATTGGAGTAATCAAAATCATACAGCATATATCCCAAATCCTTCACCTCTCCCGGATAGGCCGTATCAATCTCATCCTCATCGAACAGAGCAAAATTAGCGGGGAACTCCCTGCATCCAAAATAAGGCATGTGATAGCACTCCCCCTTCCTCAGCCGACGCATGATAATATCCTTGAATTTTCCCGGATTATCTCCGGCAGCGGCACGCTCTGTCATTTCAAAATGAGCCTCTATCACATATTCAACCTCTCTCAGCAGAATTGCCGCTCTTTGCACGATCTCATCCTTGCTGCTGATGTAAAGCGGCTTTTCGCCTCCGTTCATAACCGTCAGGACATTACTTGCAAGAACCTTGCTTTTCACCTCGTTTCTGCGGACACTTGTAAAACGGATCGGCTTTCTGACATAGATTTTATCAATCTCCCAGCGCATTCCCGGATGCCAGTATATTGCTTCCAGAATCCCCCTGGCTGCTGAAGGTGTCATCACATCGTAGCTGCACCGCTCTACCTTCATTTCCGGACGTGAAAAGAGTGCCAGTTCTCCCCACACCCGCACTTTTACTCCATGGCTCATGTATTTCCTCCTCCCTTTATCACGGTCAAATGTATTTCAGAATATGACTGCATCTCCTCTTTCCGCCTCTATCTGCAGTCCCATTTCTTCCGTATACTGTTCCTTATTTCTCAGTATAAAAAAGCCAAGTTCCAGAGCTTCCAATCTCCCTGCCCCGTTCAATTTCTCAAAATCCTCTTCATACACGTTTACACAATATTGCCCTATGTCTCTGATAAGCTGACGGGAACATTCCCCTCTTCTGAGCCGCTTCACCGGAATTTCCGCTTCCTGATTCCGGTCTATCAATATTGTCCTGGTATTATTTTCAATCAGCCTGAACTGTTCGGCTACCATAGTAAAAGGAAACAGGAACGATTTTCCTCCCGCTTCCATTTGTTCTATAATTTTTTTGGAATCCAGGCTCTCTCCCCTGAAATGATACAGACGATTAAAGTAATCTGCAATTGCTTCCAAAGAAGCGATATCTTCCTGTTTCTCCGCAACCTGCTGTGCCACAGAAACCGGAAGCCTTAATGACTGAGGAATATGAAGCTCTTCTGCATTTTCCAGAGTAAAAATGGTTGTCACACAATCTTCTTTCGCTCTCTTTCCCTCTCTGTTGCATCTTCCTGCTGCCTGTATCATAGAATCCACTCCGGCCATTTCCCGAAATACGGTCGGAAAATCAAAGTCCACTCCGGCTTCTACAAGGCTTGTAGCTATAAGTCTGCAGGGAAGTCCCATTTTCAGCCTGTTTCTAATCTCAGCCAATACCTTTTTACGATGCCTGGGATACATAAATGTCGACAGATGATAGGTCCCCTCCAACTCCTTTATTTCATTAAATATCTGCTGAACTTTTTTTCTGCTGTTAAGAATACAAAGTACCTGTACTTGTTCTTTTAACTGATTTACCAGAAATTCTTCTGTTATTTCTCCTGCATTTCTGAAAACCGTCCGTCTGAAAAAAGCATATTGCTCCTGTATTTCAGGACATATCTCCATCGCTTCCAGCTGGGGAGGAAAAAAAGATTGCAGGGAGGGCTGAGTTGCAGTACAAAGCACGGCCGTACTGTGATAATTGTATACCAGCTCACTGATTGCCTGAATGCATGGTTTTAAATAATTTACGGGCAGCATCTGCGCCTCGTCAAAAATAATTACACTGTTTGTTATATTATGCAGCTTCCTGCATTTGGAGGTTTTATTGGAAAATAAAGATTCAAAGAACTGGACATTTGTAGTTACCACGACAGGACAATCCCAGTTTTCAGAAGCGAGCTGTATTTTATTCAGATTGTCCGGATCCTCATACACTACATTGCAATGATCCTCAAGAACGTTGTTTTCCCCCAGGATATCTTTAAACACCTGTGCATTTTGTTCGATAATGCTTGTGTATGGAATTACGTAAATAATTCTGTCCAGATGATGTTCTGCCGCATGCTGAAGAGCAAAGGCAAGAGAGGATATTGTTTTTCCCCCGCCGGTAGGAACAGTGAGCCGGAAAATACCCTGCTTCTCTTTTCCTTTTTCCAGACAAGCTTTAAGTATCTGTGTCCTTCTTCCATTTACAGTGGATATATCGCCATGATCAAGCCATGGCTCCACATGATGAAACAGGCGGTCGAATAATGTTTCTATGGAATCAAAAGCTCCTCTTTTGATTGTTCCGTCAGTCATAAATTTTTCTGTATCCAGATAATCCGCATCCACAAGACAGGAGAATAAAATGCGAATAAAAAAAGACAGACTAAATCCGCCTTTTCCAAGCTGTTTGAGTGGAGGCGGAGGAAATACAGGAATCTTAACTTCCTTTCGGAATTCCTGATAATCATCAGTTTGTTTCCGCATTCTGCCCATTAATGTGGCTTCGCCTCCCACGTCGGCCGCACTTCCTCCATCTAAAAGTCCGGTATGATGCCCTGATATACAATATGCGCAGACATAATTATGTCTTTGATATAATTCCCTGGCACCTGCAGTGGCATGGTCCGTCAGCTTTCCCCCATGAATACGCTTCTGAAAACTATCGGAATATTTGCCGATATCATGCATCATGCCGCAGCCATATCCCCAAGCTTCAGTTCCAAATGCAGAGGCAAATTCACCTGCCAATTCAGCAGTCCCCTCCAGATGATCAAGAATACTTTGTTCACGAAGCTTATCTTCACTGATATGGGCTAAGAACATAATATTCCTCCAAAAGTGTGGTGTTTTTTGTTTATTTTATCCTACTCATTATATCATGAAATACATTTTTTGTTTATAATTACTATTTTTATGTAGATGTTGAAAATTTTTTTTGATACTTGACACGGTAAAGGCTTCGAGCAGTATGTGAACTCTATGGATATTAAGATAATTCAATCCACGAAGCCGCATAGGCTTCGACCTCACCAACGATCAGGGATGGATTTCTGTAGTTATATTTCAATCCACGAAGCCGCAAGGCTTCGACAGGGCATTCCAGGATTACTTCATCATGGATATGATTTCAATCCACGAAGCCGCAAGGCTTCGACATTGATGCCATTTATGCCACTTACGGTGCATCAGATTTCAATCCACGAAGCCGCAAGGCTTCGACGGCATCCGCCAGTCCTTGGAATAAGTAAATTATGATTTCAATCCACGAAGCCGCAAGGCTTCGACACTGCCGGGCGGCATTGATTTGCATTATTAAGGAGATTTCAATCCACGAAGCCGCAAGGCTTCGACGGGAAGGAACGCCCCACCCATGCCGCCATGGAGGGATTTCAATCCACGAAGACGCAAGGCTTCGACATTGTAATGCCCGAAATTATAGATGTTATTTCTAAATTTCAATCCACGAAGACGCAAGGCTTCGACAGCAAAAACATCCAAAAAAAAATCTCATTTCACAAAACAATCTATACACATATTATAATATCCCCACTCACAATAACTACATTTTAATCATTCTCAATCTTTTCACCATTAAATCCACCATTTTTCAGGTGCGAATCTCCCGGGATTTTCATGTACACTTCCTATTCGCACCAAATAACTCAATTATCAAATATCACCATTGACCAACTATTTTCTCAAATACCCACATTCATATCATCAAAAAACTTACCTTCCAAAAGCCTCATACCATAAATAAAAGTATATCACATATTTTTCAAAATGATAAGAAACTTTCTTCTCCATTTCGTAAATTACTCAAATTTCAATTTTTATTCTCAACACTATCCAGTAACCCCTTCCCCCTCATTCCATTCAACTCTTCCCAAGAATTATCTTCCTATTTCATACACGCAAGTGTATAATTACCATAGATAAATAAATTAAAAATAACTGTTCTGCAAAATAAAATCAATCATATCATCATACACACAAACTGAATGAGGTACAAATTATGTCTGCTGATAATCTGTCCAACCTGCTGAATGCACTGACAGAAACCAGTGTTTACGTTATTGAAGAAATCAGCCACAAGCTCTTATATTTTAACCAGCGCTGCCAGAATACCAGCCGCGGCAAAGCGGTCCTGGGAACGGAATGTCATAAGGTCTGGCCCGAAGTCTGCTCAAATTGCCCTCTGGACGGAATGGGAACAAACTCTTCCAATCACATCGTCTGTTATGATCCGCTTTTGGAAACCACAGTAGATGTTACTGCCAACCGGATTCTCTGGGACGGCCATATTCCGGCGGTAGTTGTCACTGCGACTCCGCACCGCCTGAATTTTGAAGAAGAGCAGGGTCTGCAAAAAGTTGAGAGGATGTATGCTCAAAGCCTTGTAACAGTATTCGGTGAGTGTGTTATTGCCAATCTGACTGCTGATACATATGTAAACTGCCAGAAGGATATGATGTGGACTGATATTCCGGAGCGCGGAAAATTTGCAGCGGAAAACCAGAGATATGCTCTCCGGACTCTGCATCCGGATGATCTGGATACCTTCAATAAATATTTTTCACGGGATGCCCTGCTGTACTATTTGGGAAAGGGGAAAAAACAAATCACACGGAAGCTGCGCCGCATAAGCAATGACGGCAGCTACCATATGGTGGAGTTCACTGCCGCCAAAATCGACCCTCTCGGAGATGAAGAATACTGGTGCGTTCTGGTATTCCGGGATGTCCAGGAAGAATATATCCTGGAACAGCAGAAAAATGTGGAGATCAGCCAGTTAGCCACAGCCGCCAAAATCGCATATCAGATGCTGCTTTCGGTCAACCTGACCCAAAATACCTTTCATATGCTGGAATATAACCGCTATCCGATTAAAAATCCGGGAGCACAGGGCTGTTTCGATACGCTCATTGAAACCGAGCTTACCACCGTACATCCGGATTACCAGGAAGAATTCATACGGAAATATTCCAGACAATCAATGATTGATGCCTTTTCCAGAGGCGAGCGTATTATAAGCATGGAGGTTCCCCATCTCGGAGAAGACGGCATTTACCATTGGAATTTTACACAGGCGGTTCAGGTTGTGAGTCCCTATACTGATGATCTGATTGAAATCACCTTATCCAGAAACATTGATGAGGATCGCCGGGTACAGGAGGAAACTCTTGAAAAAGAGCGCCGTTCCAAGCTTCTTCTGGAGGATGCCCTGCAAAAGGCAGAAAAGGCCAACCAGGCAAAAAGTGATTTTCTTTCAAAGATGAGCCATGATATCCGTACTCCCATGAATGCCGTTATCGGTATGACTCAATTAGCCCAGCTTCATCTGAAGGATGAAGATAAACTGAAGGATTACCTGCAGAAAATCACGATTTCCGGCACACATCTGCTTAACCTTATTAACGAAGTCCTGGACGTCAGCAAAATTGAAAGCGGTATGCTTGAATTGGATGAACGTGAATTTAACCTGAATGATTTGGTTCGGGATGTGGCAGAAATGATTCATCTTTCTGTTGAAAACAGACGGCAGAAATTTTCCCTTATTATTGACGACAGCCTTCATGCCCAGGTTTTGGGAGACAAGCAGCGGCTGGATCAGATACTGGTCAACATTCTGGACAACGCTTCCAAGTATACCGGCGAAGAAGGAAACATTTCCTTTACCCTGGAAGAGCTGAAAAAGAATGAGCAGCATGTAGGCACCTATCGTTTCACGGTAGAGGATACGGGTATAGGAATGAAACCGGAATATATTTCCCATATTTTTGAACCCTTCAGCCGTGCTGATGACAGCCGTACCAGCAAAATAACCGGAACCGGCCTGGGAATGACCATTGTAAAAAATCTTATCTCTATGATGAATGGCGATCTTCAGGTGGAAAGTGAATATGGAAAGGGTTCCCGTTTTGTCATCACCATCTGTCTTACGAAATGCGGGACACCTGCCGTATCCCCGCCTGAAAAACACCCCACGGAAGAAAACTTCCCCACACTGCGGGCTCTTCTGGCCGAAGACAATGAACTGAACAGGCAGATAGCTACGGAAATGCTGGAAATTCTTCATGTCCGGGTAGAAACCGCAGAAAACGGACGGGAGGCTGTGAACGCTGTTTTATCCCATCCGCCTCTCTATTATGATATTATTTTTATGGATATTCAAATGCCCATATTAAATGGCTATGATGCTGCCAGGGAAATCCGGGCCTCCGGAAAGGAAAGGATAGATGAACTGCCAATCATAGCTATGACAGCCGATGCGTTTGCCGAAGACGTCAAGCATGCAGGACTTTCAGGAATGAACGGCCATCTGGCCAAACCCATTTCCATTGAACGCTTAAGGGAAGCTCTCTCCAATTGTCTTTCGTGGAAATTGCACAATCAGGGGAGTTCTCCTTCCTGTGATGAATTTTAAGGAAAAAACGATACCTGATTATAAATATGAGTAAAACCAAGAAGGTAAATGACCATACATCCACAGTCATTTACCTTCTTTTCAAATCCATTTCTGCAAAACCTCCAGAAGACGGTTTATTTCCAGAGGCTTCGCCACGTGGTCGTTCATCCCGACACTGCGTGCCTTAGCCACATCTGCCGCAAAAGCATCCGCCGTAAGGGCAATAATGGGTATCTCCTGCGCATCCTTTCTGTTCATTGCCCGAATTTAAGAAGCAGCATCATAACCGTTTAAAACCGGCATCTGAATATCCATCAATATTGCTATGTAATCCCCCGGTGCCGATGCTTCAAAGACTTCCTTCGCCTTCTTCCCGTCTTCCACGGCTGTTACTTCCATTCCCTGCATTTCAAGCAGCTCCACCGCAATTTCACGGTTAATCTCGTTATCTTCCGCTAAAAGAACCCGTCCGCCGCATAACTTACTATTCTCAGCCCTCTTTACCGGTTCTTTTTTATCCCTTTCACTCACAGACAGCACTGCCAGATCCACGGGTTCAGTGTTTCCGGCCTCCTCCCCCATGCACACCTCCAGAGGTATGGAAACCGTAAATTTACTTCCTTTTCCCAGTTCACTTTCCACAGTAATTGTCCCATTCATCATACGGACAATATTTTCGGTGATAGCCATTCCCAGGCCAGTCCCCTGAACCTTACTGATACGGGGATCTTCAGCCCTTGAAAAAGGTTCAAAGACAGATGGGATAAATTCGCGGGAAATTCCAATGCCGTTATCCGCACAGATAAATTCATACTGGCTTTTCCCAAAAACAGAGGAATTCAGTTCATTGACCCTCAGTTCAATAATTCCGTCCGCCTGCGTATATTTTATGGCATTCGACAATATATTCATCAGAATCTGCCTGAGACGTTCGCCGTCCGCCTTCACTTTTTCATGACGGAGCTGTGCGATACTGAGCTTAAAATGCTGCTGTTTTTCTGTCATAAGCGGCTGGCACATATCCAGCACGTTCTGTATCAGTTCCGGCAGGCTGAGCTGCTGCGGCATCAGGGCAATCTTGCCGCTTTCGATTCTTGACATATCCAGGACCTCATTGATCAGGCCGAGAAGATGTCTGCTTGAAGTATCTATTTTATCCAGACAGTCTTTTATTTTTTCCGGAGAATTGATATTCGCCTGTGCGATTGCGGACATTCCCATAATGGCATTCATAGGCGTACGGATGTCATGAGACATGGATGACAGAAAATTGGTTTTGGCAGAGCTCGCCACCCGCGCGGCCTGATAGGCTTCTTCCAGCGCCTTACGCTGCCTCGCCTTCTCTTCCCTTTCCTCTGTCACATCGATACCCACACTGTAAAATGATTCGATACCATCCCAGCTGTCTTCACTGCCCACATAGCTCAGCGTAACCATTAAAATCTTTATTTTTCCGGCGCGGGTAACAATACGGGCTTCTATAACGGCATCCTTTCCCGTCTCTTTCGCCCCTCTCATCACCTGCAGCGCGCGGGGAATATCTTCCGGATACACATAGGCCATCTGAGAATGAAGCTCCTCTTTAAACTGCTGCTCCGTGTAGCCTATAATATCAAGGAAATCCCCGCCAAACCAAAGAATTGTCCCCATATCCCGCGCATCCACCCTCACCAGCCCGCCGGGAACAGAACGCAGAATAGCTTCCCGATCCAGTTCCTTTTTGGCAAGCTTAAATTCCAGGCTGTAGTTGTCATGGGACATTTCAAGACGGGCCTTACGCCCTTCCCAGTCAACAATACGATCCTTAATCATGTATGTCCGCTTTAAAAACGGGTTATGGAACTCCCATTCATAGAATTCGTCCTCACTCAGATATTTATTGGTACAAAAAGGACACGGCGAAGTCCTCCCCTGTATGATCTCATAGCATTTATGTCCCAGCACTTCATCTAACGTAAGCCCCAGCGTATCGCAGGAAGTCTTGTTTACAAATAAAAGTTCATAGGTTTCCATATCCGCAACATAAACATTGTCCATGTACTAATCCAAAACCCATTTGAAATACTGGGCCCGTTTCTTCCAGCAGCGGCATTCCTCCTGCCTGGTCATGCTTCCTGTACTGTTATCCGTATAAACCGCATGACATATCCAATAGCCATCCCCGTTTTTTTCCGTCAGTGTCAACGAAATATTGATCCACGAAAAACCGCCGCTTTTCCGCGGCATACGAACATTCAGCGCTGTATCCGCCCCGCCATTTTCCGCAGAATATACCAGCCTGTCCCTTATAGCTTCCCAATCCTCCGGGTACTCCCGGTAGTATCCTCGCATCGTTTGGAAACAAGTCTGAAACTCTTTTTTCGAATAACCCGTTTTCTCATAAAAAGAATTACTGGCTTCCAGAACAGTCAAATCATCATCAAGCAAAAAACATATGGCTGATATTTTCAGAACATTCAGAACAGAGCCATACCTGCCGCTTTCCTGCTCTTTTTCCAATGGAACTGCCAGTTGTTCCGTATTTCGATTGTCCATATCCATTCTCCTTAATTGAGATAAACTTCACCAGCCAGCGCTTCCATGCTCATATTATATCTGAACAGCATAGTATACGCAACTCTTTCCGATTCCGGTTGATTTATTCCTAAAAGGCTGGCTCCCCTCAATAAAACTCACCTTCATGCTTTTTAAAGAAATCATAATAAGCACGTACATTTCCTAGCTGTGTCCATCGTTTCACATCCACAGGCTCCTCATCCATATCATAAATCTTTGCATTCCGGATGGACAAAAGGAAAGGCGAATGTGTAGCAATAAGGAACTGACATCCGTAAAAGCGCGCAGAATCCTCCAGAAACCGTACCAGCTCCTGCTGCTTTTCCGGCGACAGGCTGTTTTCCGGTTCATCCAGCAGGTAAAGCCCGTTTTCCTTTATTTTCTCAGAAAAATAAAGAAAGGCGCTTTCTCCATTGGAATGCTCCCTCACATTTCCCATCAATTGTTTCCGCACATAACGGGACTGGGTCTTGCTTCGCGTCATGTTAACCTTTTTCAGCTGCTCATAATCCTCCAGCGAATTCATCCGGAAGCTGGAATATTTCGTTTCCAGATAATCTTCAAAAAGTTCTTCCCTTTTCCGATCGATCCCGTCGTTGATATTACGCAGATTCAGAATGAAATCAAAGACATCATCACTGGTGATAATCCTGCTGTCATCAGTGAGCGGCTGTTCCAGCTCACAGGAACACATATCTGTATAATCTTCAAAGAAATTGGTACGGTTATATCGGGTGTCCCTGTGAAGCTTCAGTTTTTCCGCAATCACATTCAGTACGGTTGTCTTTCCCGATCCATTTCCCCCATACAAAATCGTAACAGGCTCAAAGTCCAGCATGGATAACTGGTGCCTGGAAAGAATTTGAAAGGGGTAATAGGTATCATAGCAGGTTCTTTTCTGGGACAGAAGAAAATCATATTCCCTTTCCACATGGGGGAACGAAAAATGCGACAGATAGATCATAGCTCATTACTCCTGACATAATTACGACATTTATTTTGCTATAAATAAATATTTTCATGAAAACGAAACCCTTCAGACTGTGTAAACTTATCTTACATCAGTTTGAAGGGTTTCTCAATCTCTCATTTCATAAAGCCTTTTTCGAAAGGACAAAACCTTATACAATTTTATGGATAGCCTCAACGGACAGACCATAGTTCAGCGCCAATTCTTCAACCGTACATCCCTCCCGGTACTTTTCCCGGATTTCTTCATTCCGCTGTTTATAATATGTCCGGGCGCCGGAAACCTCTCCCCATGATTTTTTCGTATCTGCACTGGGGACGTAGAGGACACCGCCTGAAATATATTGCTGCAGTTCCCGCAGTAATTTATCCGGGAGAATATCCTGTGCATTTTTATACTTCATTTAAAAACTCCTCATAATTCCGATATTCCCGTATTTTCCCGCCGCCTTCCGTAATTATTTTCCGCATTTCCTGTTCCAGACTGTCTGCATACCCGGCAAATTCCTCAAGCCGTGAAATGTCAAGCGCTTTCATGAGTTCCATCTTAGGGATTCCGAAATCGTAACAGACACGATTCAATTCTTCCTGCAGCATGATCCCCCACATATAAGCCTTTGTGCTGTCTCCCGCTTTGCAGTAACAGCGGATTCTGAGCCATGTGTAGGACAGCTCACAATACCAGTCTGCCAAATCCTGAAAATTCTTTTCCTGCGGCTGAAGGACTTCCGGCCTCTCTAAAAAGTCCTGTACCAGATGAATCAGTTCATAACATTGTTTCTTCTGGGTTTCTTCTTCTTTTTCCCGTATCACCGCCAGATACCCCGGGGCAAATTGCTCCGGCACATGTTCCATCCGGGAAAGTTCCTCCAGCTGCTCCGCCTGGGCTTCTTTGAAATACCGGCAATTGGAAAAAGCGATTGCCTGGGCGGTATAATCCAGAACGTAACCCGCCCCAAGCTTCACATCACTGCCTTTGGAAAACAGCATATTCAGATAAATCTGTTTTGCCTGCTCCAATGCCTGCAGGGCATGTGCCCGCATCAAAACCGGATTGGAAAGATTCTCCGCCTGGCGTTTCTTTAAATTTTCAAACCGTTCTCTGTCCTCAGGCGTTCTCGCATAGAGTACCTGGGAATCCGCCAGGCAGGAGATATTATACTCATTCAAATCGGCGAATTGCTCCATCCGCTCCCATTCAATTCCCCAGAGATCTATTCCGACGCCGTCTAAAATGAATGTGCGGGCGAACCGGCGGCCTTTGTCTGTAATTGGGATAAAATAACTTACTGAGGGAGTTCCCTTTTCTGATTCCAGGCGAAGGGTATTGTGGGAAACTACCAGTGCGATGTCATCCTTATATTCCTCTTCCACCTTTTCCAGTACCCATTTTGTAATTAATTCTTTATTATTCATTCTGGTTTTTCTCTCCTTCTTGTTCTTCGGTTAACCTTAGGTTCATTATAGCAACAGAAGGACGGATGAAAAAGGTTGTAAATGTTTTATACTGTTTTTTCCCGTCATTTAATTATCTCGCCTTGCACATATCGAACATATGTGCTAATATAATCTGAACAAGCGTTCGATCTATGAAGGGGGAAATTGAATATGAAGGAGCATAAAGCCAACCGGGAATTTATAGGCTTTACCCTTATATCCGGATTAATTTCATTCGGATATAATGTAGTTATGACCGTTATTCCGCTCAGGATGGTGGATCACGGACTCAGCTACAGCAAGATAGGAAGTGCCATGTCTGCTGTTGCAATAGGCCTAATGGTCATTAAACTGTTGATTGGGCATCTTTCCGATATGCTCGGAACCAAAAATTTTATCCTCTCTGCTCTCGCCGGGCTTGGGATCGTATGCATTCTTCTGGCTAAAGCTGACAGGCTATTGGCCTTTACCGTATTAATGGCTGCACTGGGTATCTTCCGGGGGATATTCCTTGCTGTAAGCGGTTCCTATGTAATGGAAATGGCAAACAGCGGAGAATATGGGAAAATATACGGAGCCGTACAGGGAATATCCTCCCTGCTGGCCAGTGTAGGCGGAATGATATCCGGTCTGCTGTATCAATTCAAAGAAGGGGAATATGCTCTTTACATATGCAGTTTTCTGCTGATAGCATCTACTCTCTGGGCCGCCATAGGTCTGAAGAATAACCAATGTATGCATGGGGAAAGGCTTCCCATATTACAGATCTTCAAATCAATTAATAAAAGAATACTGATTTTCTGTGTATTGGTTTTTATCCAGTCCTTCGTAGCAGGGCCCATGTGGAGTTTTATCATACCCATGTACTGCTACAATATACTGCTTTTTTCTCCAGCTAAATTAGGAATACTTATGTCTATGGATGAACTGATAGGCGCACCCACTTATATGCTGGCAGGCCGTGTGGTAGACAAAGTAAATGTGGTGAAATTCAATATTCTTTTCCTTCTGATCACTGCATTAGGCGGACTGTTTCTCATAAAATCCCCTACGCCCACTATATTTATGGTTGTATTCCTTATATGCAGTGTATCTATATCCTGTACCTTTGTAGGTATTCCCAAAGAAAGAATCGGCTTTATCCGAAAGGAACAAAAAGGATTTGAGCTTGCGCTCATATCTGTCTGCGGAAGCCTGGGTGATTCTCTTGGGAATAATGTGCTGGGCAGAGTTGCAGAAAAATATACCATTGACCAGTGTATGTATATCTTCTCTGCATCCTATATAGTTATGGCGCTCCTGGTTGCATTGCCTCTTTTATTTCCCAATTTCCGTTTTGCATCAGGGAAACAGGAAAAATAAAAGGGCTGCACTCGCATGCGGCCCCATTTTAATGTCTCTGCAGGATAATTCATTTTTATATAATCAGGGCTTTCGGGTCAGATATAATGCAATTGTGTCATCCAGAATGATTCTGTTTCCCGCATGGATAACTGCTTCTCTGACTCCATTGTTGAAATTCGACTTATACGGCTCCTGTAATGTAATATGCTCCACCTGCGTGCCGGACAGATATTCCACATATTCATCTGCATTATATATTCTGGTCTTTTTCCAGTCCCGGTAATTCAAATCAACAAATCCGTAGTTAACAACATTATCGTAATTCAAGCTGCATGTGTATTTTGTTTCCACATGAAAATGTTCATCATATACCTTTTGTATTTCATCATATAATGAGCCATTCGATGTCTTTTCATCCGTATAGGTCATAAACATGGCTAACGCTCCGCCATTCTTCAGAAGATTAAAAACCTTAGGAAAGCCTATCTCTTCCGGTATCCACTGGATCGTAGCCGCAGAAAAGACCAAATCAAATTTGCGTTCACCGAAATCATGAGTTTCAAAGTCATCATTTACGATATGGAAATTTTCATAGGTACCGAACTTCTTTTTTGTAAAGTCCACAAAATGCTCGCCCAGTTCAATTGCCAGATAATCACAGCCGGTCTTTAAGAACGGTTCCGTAGCCTGCCCTGTTCCGGGTCCGATTTCAAGCACCGATTTGCCCGGGCCGATATTGGCGTATTCGATGATATCCTTGAAAAGTTCATCACAATAGCGCGGCCTCCACTTATCAAACTGGTCCGGTATCCTGTCAAACGTTTTTCTGAAATCCATTGCTTTCGCCCTCCCTGATTTCATTTAATACATTTATAAAGTATGGTCTTTGACCATTCCCTTTCTATAAAAACAGCTGATAATTCTGCGAATTATTTATATCATACTATAGATCATGTTAAAAATGTTAAAAATATATACATTTGTTTTATAAGTAAAAAGTAATATAGCCATATATTTTTAAACATGATATAATTTGAGCAATCTAACATAGGAGTTGATTCCAAAATGAATGTAGAATACAGAAAAGCAACCCCCGAAGATCTTGAACAGATATGGGATATGAATATCGCTGATAACAACGGCAATGAGCGCTGGCGTATGTGGAAGGATACATATATTTCCTATAATCAAAACGGCAATGCATATACCTTCGTCATCCTCTGTGACGGCAGACCGGTCGGTGAGGGAACCCTTATTTTTTCACCTGAATGCGGGGCAGTCAGCGGAAGAACTGGGCTTGCCGACAATAAAACCACAGCAAACGTAAATGCACTCCGCATCTGTAAGGAATACGAAGGAAGGGGATATATATCAGCACTTGTGCATATGATGGAAAGCTATGCCGCCCAAAATGGCTATAAGTACCTCACTATAGGTGTGGAGGCTCGTGAAACAAGAAATCTGGCCATATATCTGCATTGGGGATATGATAAATTTGTTATGTCTGAAATTCTGGAAGAGCAGCTGGTTCTGTATTATCGAAAAGATTTAATGGTATAATACTCATACAGAAAAAGGATGGAAGCATTTATGGTATCATATCCAGAAAATATATCAGAAGCGGAATTGCGGATTTACCGGTGATGATATATGGCATATTTTACAGAGAAAATAAGGCCGGCTGAACTCATCCGTAACAGGAAAAAGATTTAAAACGGCCCCCTGACATAGCAGGGAGCCACAATACAGCCGTTCACTTCCAAATTCTGTACCGAAATTACCTGTTTACGGTAAAAAGGACATTATCAATGCAATGAGACAGGGCAGCACCATACATGCCGCTATCAGTCTCGCAATCCATACCCGGTTCCGGTACCATGGCAAGTTTTCCATACCGTTCTCCATACCCGGTTCTTCTTTGTCCATAAATTCTGTGTTTTCTTCTTCAAACAAAGTAAGCAATTCCAAAGCCTTCTGTGCATCCTTTTCATCCACATAAATATCTGAGCCATATACTGAAAATCCCATATATGCATTTAAGAAATCACCGTCTCCGGCAGATTTAGATAAAGATGCAATTCCGTTCTGATATAAAAGCTCCTTAACAATACCCGCCTGGATGCTATCGGCCGCACTATATATTTTATGCGGCTTCATCACATCCATTTTGCAATCTGTCTCTTCCATTTTCTTTTCTTCCGGCTTAAGCACAGCCCCACAGTCTGAACAGATATCATATTCATCTCTATATTCACTTTTACATTCAGGACAATACTTCATAGTTTATTTTCCTTTGTTTATAAAAAGACATTATCACTGTTATAATCAGAATAATCCCACAGGATATTTAAGTCAACCTGTCTTTCACCGGAAAATAATCCTACTTATCAAACCACGAATGTCCATATCCCGCAAGGAGCTGTTCTGCTTCTTTCGGTCCGCTGCATCCCTGTTCATAGGAAAAGACGGGCCGTCCGTTTCGTCGGTACGCATCCTTCAATGCATCCACATATTTCCAACTTAACCCCACCTGATCCCACTGGGAAAACCAGGAACGTTCTCCTTTAAAGCAGGCCCCTATCAGTCTTTCATAGGCTTCCGGGGTATTCAGATGGTGTTCCACGGAACAGCTCTGGCAGAAGTCCATTTTTGCCTGAATGATTTCCTCCGTTTCTCCCGGTCTCTTGATATTGAACTGCAGATATACTCCTTCCGTAGGCTGTATCCTGATGTTCAGGATATTGGATTCCGCCTCCGGTGACGGGCTTTTGAACACAATCGCCACCTGCATTTCCCTTTTTCCGAGCTTCTTACCTGTTCGGATATAAAAAGGCATCCCCTTCCATCTTTCGTTGTCCAACAAAAGGCGTACCGCCGCATAGGTTTCGGTATGGGAATCCGCCGCTACAGAAGGCTCCCCTCGGTAGCCTTCATACTGGCCCAGAACCATACTGCCGGAAATATCCTCAGGCATAACCAGCGCTGCAAGCACCTTCATCTGTTCCCTATGCATATCCTCCACTGCAGGGCTCCGGGGCTGTTCCATGGCAACAATGGAAAGGATTTGGAATAAATGGTTCTGCATCATGTCCTTCAAGGCTCCGCTGTGGTCATAATAGCCGCCGCGGGTTTCCACGCCCACTTCTTCCAGCGCGGAAATCTGGATGCACTCAATATGCTCCGCATCCCATACGTTGCTGAAAATAGGGTTGGCAAAGCGGATTGTCTGGATATTGCGCACCATTTCTTTTCCCAGATAGTGGTCGATACGGTAAATATGATCCGGAGAAAAGAAAGCTTCCATTTTTTCATTCAGCGCTGCCGCTGCCTCCAGACTTTCTCCGAAAGGCTTCTCCAAGACTACTTTTCCGCCCTGAGCGCCTTCCACCTTTTTCAGTCCCTGTACGATCACCGGGAAAAACCTGGGTGCGACCGCAAAATAAAAGATATGATTCCCAGCGTTTATTTCATGGTAAAAATCATTGAGTTCTCCATAGGCTTCTTCTTTCGTGAAATCCATGCGGTAATACACAATCCGATCAGCCATTCGCTGGTACACATCTTCCCTGAAATGAAGCCTTGCGAATTTTTCCACCCAGTCCCTGGCCAGTTCCCGATAGGCTGTGCTGGTATAATCCCGCCGGCCTATTATCACGATTTGAGTATCAAATGGATTGCTGCCTGTCATTTCCATGTTATAGAGGGCCGGAAGCAGCTTACGGAAAGTCAGATCTCCGGTTCCTCCGAATATTGTAAATGTATTTTTCTCACGCATCAGTCAGCCTCCATTCATGATGAAAATTTCCTTCCCGGTCAATCCGTTCATAGGTATGCGCTCCGAAGCAGTCCCTCTGGGCCTGAATCAGATTGGCTCCCACCGGCATTCCGCGGGAGGCATCCAGGTATGCTGCCGCCTGGCTCATAGCAGGAACCGGAATACCGTTTATAATAGCCATGGCCAGAATGTGACGCAGGCTTTCCTGTCCTGCATTGATTTTTTCCAGGAAAAATGGATCCAGCATCAGGTTTGTCAGGCCGGGATTTTTTTCAAATGCATGGGTAATATCATCCAGGAAATCAGCCTGAATAATACAGCCTGCCCTGAAAATAGCCGCTATCCTGCCATAATCCAGATTCCACCCGTATTCCCCGGAAGCGTGGGCAAGCAGCTCAAAGCCCTGTGCATAGGCAATTATTTTTGCTGTATACAGTCCGTTTCGCACCTGTTCGCCAAATGCTTTTTTATCTGCAGGCTGTTTCTTTTCAGGAGATACAAAAAGTGACTGCGCTGCTTTCCTTGGGTCCACGCGGTTTGACATGATTCTGGCGTTGCAGGCAGCCGTTATCATCGAAACATTAACTCCCTGCTTCAGGGATTCCAGGCTGGTCCAGCGGCCGGTGCCCTTCTGTCCGGCACTGTCCAGAATCATATCCAGCAGTTCCTGATCGCTTAAGTCATCCTTCTCCCGGAAGATCCCTGCGGTAATTCCAATCAGATAGCTTTTCAGCTCCATCCGGTTCCATTCGTCAAAAATATCCGCCATTTCACGGTTGCTGCAGCCGCCCACATATTTAAGAAGAAGATAGGCCTCGGCAATCAGCTGCATATCCGCATATTCGATGCCGTTATGCACCATTTTCACATAATGTCCGGCTCCGTCCGGTCCCATATAGGCACAGCATGGCTCTCCCTGGGCCTTTGCCGCAATGGCTTCCAGAACAGGCGCAACATGGCCGTAGGCCTCCATGTCTCCGCCAGGCATAATAGACGGACCGAATCTGGCTCCTTTTTCTCCGCCAGACACCCCTGTACCGAAATAATTAATCCCCTTTTCTTTCAGGCTTTTCTCCCTGCGGATGGTATCCTCGAAGAAAGAATTCCCTCCATCCAGGATCATATCTCCCTCATCCAGCAGGGGCACCAGCTGATCAATAACCAAATCCACAGGTTTTCCGGCCTTTACCATGATCAGGAATTTTCTCGGACGTTCCTGGGATCTCACCAGTTCCTCCAGTTCATAGAAGGGGATGAAATTCTCATGGGGATGCTCTTTCACCAAATCCTCCGTCACCATGCGGCTCCGGTTATATCCTCCTACTTTAAATCCGTGATCCGCCATATTAAGCGCAAGGCTTCTGCCCATTACGGCCAGCCCTATAATACCAAAATCTGTTTTCTGCATTTGATAGTCCTCCTCTTTTTTTCTATTGCAAAACATAATGTTACGTCTCATTCTCTTTTTTTGAAATAAGGATAGCCCGCAGTACGCGGCATCCGCTGTTTATTCTTCCAGTATGACAGATACTGCTTCCGGCATAGTAATACGGCTTCTGACTTCTTTCACACTGCCGCTCTCCGGCTCTGTTTCCCGGCAGACAATACCGCCTTCCTGCCGGTTGGCTATAAGCAGGAAACGACCATCCGGGCTTATGATAAAATCACGGGGATGTACGCCTGCGCTGGATACGGAATCGACTACAGCCGCCTTTTCCTGTGTTAAGTCCACTGTTATCAGCTGATTTAAACCCCGTACAGATATATAGAGGAAATGTTCGTCCCGGGACAGCCTTATCGCCGCAGCTGCCGCTTCTTTTACATTTCCCGGCAAAAGGGGCAGCGACTGAATCAGGCTGAAGATTCTGCCGTCAGCCTTAAAAACAAAAAGCTCATTGCTCCACTCGCTCACTACATACAGCTTTTTATGCGCCTTATCAAATACGCCATGCCTGGGTCCGCTTCCCTCCGGGAACATAATCTCTCCGGCCGGCGCATAATCGTCCTCTGTATCAAACAGCCTTATCCGGTTCTGTTCCAGGCACGGCACCAGCAGCAGGGAATCATGAAGAAGGATCTGATGGCAGCCGGCCTTTTCCCCGCAGGCGATCCTTTTAAGAATATGCATATTTTCATCATCCCGGCCGTATATCATAACCGTGCCGTCATGATAGTTGGCTGTATACACGAGCCCGCCGTCCTGCAGGATATAGCAGGGAGTATGTCTTTCCTCCAGAATTTTTATTTCATCTTTAATCTCTCCATTTTCAAGCCGGAGAAAGCAGGTTCCCGCTTTTCCCTCTTCTTCCATGGGAAAACAAAGATGGCCTTCGCTGCAGGAAACCCACTTGGCATCCTTTGCTTCATAGAACAGCTCCGCTTCTGCCAGTTCCCCGCTCTCCGGGTAAAAAGCAAAGCGGTACACACCCTTGCTGTTATCTGAAAAATAGGTGCCTATATAGCCGTTAATCATCTGTTTCTTTTTATTCTCTGCATTCCTGCTTTTTTCCATCTGCTTCCTCCCTTTCAACTTTCCTGTTTTTCTTCACCGGGTTCGGATTCACCAATTCACGGACACCGTTTCCGGTACCGATGATAATCCTGCTGCAGATCCGATCGAAAATGCCCGTTTCCAGGACTCCCGGGATCTGCCGGATTTCTTTTGCCGCTTCCCGCAAGTCCGTATCCTCTTTCATTACCACATCCAATATCATATTGCCGTTATCTGTAAAAAATGTCCTTCCATCCTTCATCCGGCAGACCGCTTTACCGCCCATAGCCCGGATGGCTTCCGCCGCCCATTCGGCTCCGAATGGAAGCACCTCCACAGGCAGAGGGAATGTCCCCAACCGTTTTACCGGTTTGCTTTCATCCATGATCCAGATTACCTGCTCTGCCTTTTGGGCTACAATCTTTTCCCGGAGAAGGGCTCCGCCTCCTCCCTTGACAGCACAGAAAGAGCCGTCAATTTCATCCACGCCGTCAATGGCCAGATCCACCCTTTCTGTTTCCTCCGGACGGAGGACGGGAATTCCCAGGGATACGGCAAGCGCTTCCGCAGCCTCTGATGTTGCGACAGCCTGAAACCTTCTTCCTTCTCGGATCATGGAACCTGCTTCGTGGATAAGATACAACGCTGTTGAACCGGTTCCCAGCCCAATGATCATCTGATCCTGTATATATGATGCCGCCGCCATGGCTGCGGCTTTCTTCTGTTTTTCTTTATTCTCCATCCCGCTTCCGCCTTTCACAAATCTCTTTTGCATTACTGTAATTATATTTATTACAGTTAGTAATGTCAATCTCTTTTCTGATATTTACCAAAATAGTTTTGCCATTTAACCGGATTCTTAACAAAAAGACTGATATTATCAGGCAGCCTGTGAACTGCTTGACAATATCAGCCGTTAACTTTAGAGTATAAGAATAACTAATTAACCGGAAGTATTTAAAACACATTTTTACAAAAAGGAAATAGGAATGGAAGTGTACAACACAGACAAACTACCTGAAGAATTTATATGGCAGGATTCCATGGGATTAATCACAAAATCACTGGGTGCTGCCGCCGGGAGCCGGAAAATATATGTCAACGTGGATTCCGTTCCCCCGAATGCATACAGTACCAAATATCACAGCCACTCTCAGCAGGAAGAATTTTTTCTCATAATCTCCGGCACGGGCATGCTGCGGCTGAATGACGAGGAAATTCCTGTAAAACAGGGAGATTTCTTCGCCAAACCTGCCGCTCAGAATATAGCACATACTTTTTATAATTCAGGAACTGAGAATCTGCTTATTTTAGATGTGGGAACCATAGAAAAAGAAGATACCTGTTATTATCCGGATGAAGATGTATATTTGCAGAAGTCAAATGGAGGACGCCGCATTTTCCGTGGTTCGGCTATGGATTCTTCCTGGTCTTCGGAACCGAACGAAAGTCTTTGACCGGTCCTGTTCACAGAGATTTTTCGTTTATTTACCATCGCTTCATATTTCTTTCATGCTTTTCCCGATATATTTGCGCAAGTTCTTCCGGTGAAATGGAATAGCAAAGCATAACATCGTTCAGATACATCAATACATCGCACAGCTCTTCTATAAAATGATTTCTGACCTGCTCATCACCTGTTATTTTGGCGTCTCCCTGCTTCTTGATGATATCGGCCACTTCTCCTGCTTCTATCATCATCCAAAGCAGGCTGTCACGTCCCTTCTCAGGAGAAAGCCCGCCCCATCGCTCTTTATATTTTTCCTGAAGTTCTTTCTGAATGTCCTGCATTTCCTGAAATCCAAATTCACTCATTTTCTCTTTTTCTCCCTTTTAATATTCAGCAGCTGTCTGAAAACTAATCAAATTTATAAAAAATATTTATTACCCTAATATATCTTTTATAATATCATTACTTATAAAAGGGAGCAAAGGGAAAATATCCTGGAGGCATTCTGCATGTAAGCCACTCGAAAGAACCATTTTATCCACAGTTTCCCGACTTATAAACGGGGCCAGGCTCACGATTTGTTCCATGGTTAAATCAGCCTTTTCAAATTGCAGCGCCGCTTTATCCGCAGTCTCTCTGCCGGTAAATGAAACGAGGTAAAGTAATTCCTGTATATCTTTAATTTTACTCAAATTTTCACATACTATATTATCCATCAATTCCCGGCTGATAAAAGGAGCTACAGCATTCATATCATATATA
>ENA-UOJP01001436-UOJP01001436.1-human-gut-metagenome-genome-assembly--contig:-C102-NODE-1436-length-28786-cov-8.096864_pt1 | contig 28786 bp, 30 predicted proteins | sample MGYA00242353_ERZ723900 | MGnify/ENA metagenome assembly ERZ723900
TTTTTTGACAAACTGGGAATCAAGTGGTATCATAAACAACCATGTGTTAAAAAATTTTCATCTGGGAGGAATCTATGAATTTTTTGAAGAAATATGCATGGGGAATTTTGCTCTGCCTGGTGGTTGCCGTTCCCGCGTGGCTGCTGGGAAAGCGCTTTGAGGTGGTGGGCGGACCCGTATTCGCCATTCTGATCGGCATGGTGATTGCGCTGTTTTGGAAGGAGCAGGGTGGAGCCAAGCCCGGGATTACTTATACCTCCAAGAAAATTTTGCAGCTGGCGGTGGTACTGCTGGGCTTTGGCATGAACCTTGCCAGCGTCCTGCAGGTAGGAGGACAGTCCCTGCCCATCATCCTCTCCACCATTGCAACCTCGCTGATCGTCGCCTATGTCCTCTATCGGGCCATGAAGATGGACGCTCATATTTCCACGCTGATCGGTGTGGGGTCCTCTATCTGTGGCGGAAGCGCCATTGCCGCCACGGCCCCCGTGATTGCCGCGGACGACGAGGAGATTGCACAGGCAATCTCGGTGATCTTCCTCTTCAATGTGCTGGCCGCGCTGATCTTCCCAACGCTTGGCAGTGCGCTGGGACTGTCCAACGAGGGGTTCGGCCTCTTCGCAGGTACGGCAGTGAACGACACCTCCTCTGTCACAGCGGCGGCCGCCGCCTGGGATGGTATGCACCCGGGGGCCAACACACTGGACACCGCAGCCATTGTTAAGATGACCAGAACTCTTGCTATCATTCCTATCACACTGGTTCTGGCTCTCCGCCGGGTCGGGAAGAACGATCGCAGCGGAGGAGCCCAGGTCAATCTCAAGAAGATCTTCCCGTGGTTTGTCCTGTTTTTCCTGCTGGCCTCCGTGGTGACAACTGTGGTGCCGATCCCTGCGGCAGTGGTGGCCTTCCTGAAAGACACCAGTAAGTTTTTCATCGTCATGGCCATGGCGGCAATCGGGCTGAACACCGATCTCATCAAGCTGGTGAAGACAGGCGGCAAGCCGATTTTCATGGGGTTTTGCTGCTGGGTGGCGATTGCGGGCGTGAGCCTTGGCGTGCAGCATCTCCTGGGAATCTGGTAAAGGCGAGAGGGCTGCGGCACAAGGGATGCAACCATCAGTTGACAAAGTTCCACCTGCCGCGTTCTTGCCGGAACACGGCAGGTGGTCTATGATGGGGGCATCCAAAGGGAAGGTGAGTGTCACAAAGATGCAGTTTTCAGAAAAGTTATCCCAGCTTCGCCGGAAAGCGGGCCTGAGTCAGGAGCAGCTGGCAGATCGACTGGGTGTCACCCGGCAGTCCGTCAGCAAGTGGGAGAGCGGCACAGCGGTGCCGGAGCTCGGCAAGCTGATCGCTCTCTCGGAGCTGTTTGAGGTCAGCGTGGACTATCTGGTAAAGGACTGGGTGGAAGAGGAAGCCAGCGCCAACGCCGAACGCTTGGAGGAGACCGTTGCGGACCTGGCGCGGTATATGAAAGGATATACCTACGACAGTAAGACGCGCGTGTTCGGGATTCCGCTGGTGTCTATCCGTTTGACACGCCACGGGCTTTTTGGCAGGGAGAGTGTAGCAAAGGGAATTATCGCCATTGGCAATGCGGCGGTGGGGGTTGTAGCGCTGGGGGCCGCTTCCGTGGGAGCGTTCAGCTTGGGCGCGTTCTCTGTGGGGGTTCTTTCCATCGGCGCGCTGGCCGCGGGGGTCTGTTCCCTGGGGGCTCTTGCGGTAGGCGTGGCTGCCTTTGGCTCCGCCGCTGTGGGAGTTTACGCAGGAGGCGTTGCTGCAGTGGGCGACCAGATTGCAGTGGGCGTTGCAGCCATGGGGCAGACAGCGATTGGCCAGGAGGCTACGGGGCAGCACACGTTGTTATGGGGAAACGGTCTGGCTGCCGTTCAGGTGGAACAGTTTCTTAAAGAGCACCATCCAGACCTCTGGGAGCCGCTCCTGCGGTTATTCAGCTTTTTGGGCGCGCATATCCAATGATGAAAGCACCGGCTGGACTTTTTTATCCAGCCGGTGCTTTTTTCAGCGCAGAACCGCGCCTAATTCCGATTGCAGCAGGGCTAAAATGTGATTGACGTCCTCGTTGGCTTCCTCGGCGGTGAGGTTGCGCTCGTCGGAGCGGAGTTCCAGATTGAAAGCGACGCTTTTCTTTTCCGCTGGAATCCCGACACCAGTGTAGATGTCAAAGAGGGTGACGGATTTCAAAAGCCCTCTGGCGCCGCGGCGGATGCAATCCTCAAGGTCAGCCACAGGAATGGACTGATCGCATACCACTGCGATATCCCGGGTCACAGCCGGGAATTTGGGCAGGGGCTGATAGACCGGTTTGCCGCCCGCATGCGCATACAGCGCGTCAAAGCTTAATTCTGCGGCGTAGAGCTCACAGTCTACGCCATAACTGACGGCGACCTGAGGATGAATCTGGCCCAGAACCCCCAGGAGAGCATTGCCGCACCAGACTTTGGCGCAGCGGCCGGGGTGATAGGAGGGGTTCTCCCGCTCCGCCGTATACCGGATGCCGGGAATGCGCAGGCCATCCAGGACTGCCTCCACCGCACCCTTCAGGGCGAAAAAGTCCACATCCGGGCCATAGGCACCAAGCGAGAGCACCTTTGGCTCGTCAGCGAGGCCGTCTGGCCTTGCGAAGTAGGTGCGGCCCAGCTCGTAGAGCTTGGCGGACTTGTTTCGGTAGTTGTAGTTCCGGGTCAGAATCTCCAGCATAGAGGGCAGCGTGGTCGTCCGCATGATGGAAGTGTCCTCTCCCAGGGGATTGAGAATCCGCAGAGAATTGCGCAGGGGAGAGTTCGCGGGCAGATGGATCTTGTCGTAATACGTGGGGCTGATGAAGGAATAGGTGATGATCTCGTTATAGCCCGCCGTGCGGCACAAAGCGCCGATGGTATTCTCCGCCTTCTGGACGGGGGAGAAGCCGCGGCGGGGATTCACGCCGGCGGAGAGGGTGCTTGGAATCCGGTTGTAGCCGTAGAAACGGGCCACCTCCTCCGCAATATCGGAGTAGTGCTCCACATCGGCACGCCAAGAGGGGACGTGTATCTCATCGCCGTCCAGCTCAAAGCCTAGGGACAGCAGAATGCGGCGCATCTCGGACTCGGAAATTTCCGTACCCAGCAGCCGGTTGACTTTGTCCGGCTCCAACTTTACAACCGTGGGAGCAGTATCTTGTGCGATCACATCCAGTACACCATCTACCACCTCACCGGCACCCAGCAATTCCACCAGTTCACAGGCCCGCTGCACGGCCTTCAGCGTATTCATGGGGTCTAAGCCCTTTTCATAACGGGCGGATGCCTCGGTGCGCATATTCAGGGCGGTGGCGGTGCGCCGGACGGAGGCGCCGTTGAAATTAGCAGATTCAAAGAGCACCATGGCGGTGTCTCCAATGATTTCACTGTTAGCGCCGCCCATCACGCCGGCAACACACACGGGCTTTGTTTCGTCGCAGATGCAGAGCATGCTGGTTGAGAGGGCGTGGTCCTTGCCGTCCAGAGTCTGGATGGACTCGCCCTCCCGGGCGGTGCGGACGACAATCTTGCCACCGTCCACGCAGGAGAAGTCAAAGGCGTGCATCGGCTGGCCGTATTCCAGCATGACGTAGTTGGTGATATCCACAATATTGTTGATGGGGCGGACGCCAGAGTTCCGCAGCCGTTCCCGCATCCAGGCGGGGGAGGGCTGGATTTTCACATTTTTGACCAGACGGGCGGTGTAGCGGGGGCACAGGTCTCCGTCCTCAATCTCGATGTCCAGATGGTCGGTGACAGCGCCGCCGCAGCCCTTGATCTCCGGGGTGTGAAGTTTCAGCTCCGCGCCGAAGGTGGCGCTGGCTTCCCGGGCAAGGCCGATGACGCTGAGGCAGTCAGGCCGGTTGGGGGTGATCTCGAACTCCACCACATGGTCATCCGCGCCGATCAGAGCGGCGATGTCGTCTCCCGGATGAACGCCTTCCTGGTTCAAAATCCAGATACCGTCCGGGATGCAGTGAGGGAATTCGGCAGGCTCTGCCCGGAGGTCGGCCAAGGTGCAGATGGTATCTTCCTTGGTGTTATAGGCCACCAAGTCCCCCATGTGGAGATTCTGACAGCGGGTGTCCGGCACGGCGGTTGCGTCGCCCAAGTCTACACAGGTGTGGAAGGAACCGTCGGAGAGCGGCATTACCTCCAGCATCCTGCCGCACACCACAGGCCCATAGATCTTATGTCCGGGCTGAATATCCGCTGGGATGGAGGGCTTTTCCGGGTCCAGAGGCTTGTAGTCATCCAGAATTGCTGCGGCGAGGATAGCGGCATCAGGGTAATCGTGTTCCACGGTAAGATTCAGCTCCTTGAGAGAACAGAGCATGCCGTTGGAGACAACACCCCGGAGCTTGCCCTTTTCAATCTTCATGCCGCCGGGGAGCAAAGAATTGTGTTTGGCCACGGGGACCAAGTCCCCCTCGTGGATATTCCAGGCTCCGGTGACAATCTGAACAGGCTCCGCTTCCCCCACGTCGATCTGACAGACCCACATGTGGTCGGAGTCCGGGTGGCGCTCCAGCTTGATGATGCGTCCCGCCACCACATTTTTCAAGGAAGCGTTCAATACCTCTGTGTTCTCCACCTTGGAGCCGGAGAGCGTCATCGCCTCAGAAAACTCCTTGTCGTCTGCTTCCACTTGGACGAACTCATTTAACCATTTACGGGACAATAACATTGTTTTTACTCTCCTTTCTCAGAACTGGCTCAGGAACCGCATGTCGTTTTCAAAGATCAGCCGCAGGTCGCTGATCTTGAACTGCCCCATAGCCAGCCGCTCCAGGCCCATGCCGAAAGCAAAGCCAGAGTATTCATCCGGGTCAACGCCACAGCCGGAGAGAACCTTGGGATGAACCATCCCAGCACCGAGGACCTCGATCCAGCCTTCTCCCTTGCAGGTGGGGCAGCCTTTGCCGCCACATTTGTGGCACTGGATGTCCACCTCGCAGCTGGGCTCGGTGAAGGGGAAGTGGTGGGGACGGAACCGGGTCTTAGTCTCAGGACCGTAGATTTCCCGGATAACGGCGTTCAAGGTACCCTTTAAATCTGCCATGGTGATGCCCCTGTCTACTACCAGGCCTTCGATCTGGTGGAACATGGGGGAGTGGGTGGCGTCCACCTCGTCCTTGCGGTATACCCGACCAGGAGAGATCATCCGGATAGGGACGCCATAGGTCTCCATGGCCCGAATCTGCATGGGGGAGGTCTGAGTCCGGAGCAGAGTTTTGGAGTCCGGGTCCAGATAGAACGTGTCGGACCACTCCCGGGCCGGGTGGTCGTCGGGGGTATTGAGCTTGGTGAAGTTGTAGTCGGCCTCCTCCACCTCAGGACCATCCATGATCTCAAAGCCCATGTTGATAAAAATTTCTTTGATCTCGTCCAGCACGCTGTACATAGGGTGCTTGTGGCCGATTTCAATTTTCCGGCCGGGGATAGTGACATCCACTGTCTCCAGCTTGAGCTGGGCCTCCATGGCCTTTTGGGAGAGAATGGAGGCCTGAGACTCCATGGCCTTTTCCACGTTGGCGCGGACCTCGTTGGCCATCTGCCCCATCACGGGGCGCAGCTCGGCAGAGAGAGTACCCATCTGTTTGAGAACAGCGGTCAGCTCTCCCTTTTTGCCCAGGTATTTGACCCGCAGAGACTCCAGCTCGGCGGCCTCCCGAGTAGCGGCGATGGCTTCCAGCGCATGCTTGCGAATGGCTTCCAGTTGTTCCTTCATATCAAAAGCTCCTTTACTTGGATGTGGATCAACAAGCTGTACAGAGGCAAAACAAAAAGCCCTCCGTCCCTCTATCTTGGGACGAAAGGCTTTGCTTCCGCGGTACCACCCAAATTCACGGAATCTCCCGTGCACTTGCAGCCCCGGTAACGGAGGGCCACCGGCCGTGTCTCCACGGCGGCTCCCGGGCGAACCAAACCAGGCGTCCACAGTCTGGCTTGCAGCCGGTGACCAGACCTCTCTTGGCGGCGTTTCATGGTTATTTTCCCGTTCATAGCTTGTGTCAAGTATCTTTTATAGCACAGAAACCGAGGAAATGCAAGAGGAAAATCCAAAATCCTCCGTTGGAGAGACGCTGGTGCGGTTCTCCGGTACAGGATTGCGATGTAAAAGAATTTGTCAGAGAGCGTCACTGTATGGTATTATATGATTCCAATGAGAAATCTGGAGGAAACCATATGAAATGTACAAGAATAGATCTGGATAGCTGGGACCGGGGAAAGCTCTTTCAATTCTATATTAACAACATGCGCATCGTCATGAGCCTGACCGTGGAGATTTCTGTAACGCCGCTGGACGCATACATCAAAGACCACCATCTGAAATTTTATCCCTCCATGCTGTGGGTGGTATCCAGGGTGATCAACGCCCATGATGAATTCAAGTACAGCTGGGATGAGGAAGGACATCTTATCAAGTGGGACTCTGTGTCCCCCTCCTATGCCGACTTCCATCAGGAGGATCAAAATTTTACCAAGCTGGTCACGGAATACTCGGACGATCTCTTTGAATTTCATGCCAGGTTCCTGGCTGACAGGGAGCGGTATAAAAACGCGCGCGCTGTGATGGAGTGCCAGCCGCCTAATTTTTTTGACGCGTCCTGTCTGCCATGGGTGAGATACCAGCATTTTGATGTGCACGTTTTTGACGAAGGAAAGTTTCTGGCACCTGTTGTAACGTGGGGGAAGTATGAAAGGGAGCATGGGGAGCTGATGATGCCGCTCACGATGAACATCCATCACGCCGTTGCAGACGGCTTCCACCTATCTAGATTTTTTAATGAGGTGCAGGAGGTTATCAACTCGCTGTCATAAGTTTATCAGCCTGCTTGCAAACATGGAATATGGATGCATCCCCATTCCGCTTTTGCTGGAATGGGGATGCTGTTATTCCTCCCCCTTATAGGGGTCCAGAATGACATGGACCACGCCGCAGAGAAGGCCGCCCACGGGAAACACCCACCAGGCGCTGCCCCACAGTTCCTTGGTGAGACCCAGCCCCACATAGACGGCGGTTGCCAGCAGCATGACGACGCCGCAGGCGGCGCCGATCAGATTCAGGCGCCGTCTGGCCTCCGGCGTGGGATTGTTGTCGCGGTTATACTTCCATATTTTGTATTTGTCATCCTGCATCCCGCCGTAAACCAGGGCTGTCACAGCCCCTGCCACGATCAGCATGAAACAGCCCACCACCAGAGTTTCGTATGGCTCCCGTTCCGGCAGATAGGTACAGGAGAGGATCAGCAGTACCGCACCAAAGAGAATGGCTCCGACGCCGCCGGCGATGTACCAGACGAATTTCTGGTGAAAAACCTCTTTTTCCTCCTGGGTATAGAAATCCGCGATCACCGGATGCCGTTTGCAAAAGTTCTGCTGCTGCATCCCAGAAGCTACAATGACCACCACGCATATGGACACCACAAAAAGAAAGAGCGCGCCGGACAACCCATCAGGAAAGCCACCCCAGGCCTGAAGCAGCAACATCCCGCCAACACCGGCGAGAATGCCGCCGACGGCAAAGGATATTCGTCTGGAAAAGCGATTCATAAAAGCGTCATATTGTGCAGTATCTGCCACTTGACTTTCCTCCACGCTGCCACGCAGCAGGACATCCAGATTTACATCATATAGGTTGCAAATGTGCAGCAGCGTCTCCATCTCAGGGAAGCTCTGCCCACCCTCCCATTTGCTGACGGACTGCCGGGAGACCTCAAGCTGCTCTGCCAGCTGCTCCTGGGTCAGCCCCGCCCGAGCGCGGATAAACTGCAGATTTTCAGGAAATGCCATGAGAAAACCTCCTGTGTATTGATGGAATGATTGTAGGAAAGCAAGGGCCGCAATGCCAGCGATTTCAGGTTGCGTTTCACGCGCGATATGTACAGTTGCGGTTGCATCCTTGATTTTATCAGAGTTTTCGGTTTCGGAAAAGAAAAATCATTGCAAAAGTAAGCCGTCGTTTTTATAATGGAGAAAAAGACGGGAGGCGGCGATTATGAAACTGGCCACAGCGGTACAGATGCGGGAATTGGACCGTCTGGCGACAGAGGAGGATGGAATTCCCTCCATAGATTTGATGGAGCAGGCAGCGGATGGGATTGTCCAGACTGCTCTGGAACTGTTGCCGAGGCGGCCCGGAAAGTGCCGGGCGGCAGTGCTGTGCGGCGCGGGAAATAACGGCGGAGACGGTATTTCGGCTGCAAGAAAGCTGTTCCTCAAGGGGGTCCATGTGAGGGCCTTTCTGGTAGGCAGCTACGAGAAGCTGACACAGGATGCCTTGGAGGAGACACGCCGCCTCAGCGAGTGCGGCTTGGAGCTGGAACACTTTGAGCCGGAAAACGAAGAACAGCGCGCCTGGTGTGGGAAGAGCCATGTGCTGATCGACGCGATTTTCGGTGTGGGCCTTTCCCGGGAAATCTCACCGGAATCCGATTTTGCCGCGGCAATCCATTTGATCAATCACTGCCAGGGCACTGTGATCTCCGCTGATATTTCAAGCGGTGTGGAGGCAGACACGGGACGGATTCTTGGCTGTGCAGTCAAGGCTGACAGGACGGTTACCTTTACACTGGCAAAACCCGGGCACGCTGTAGGAGATGGGGCTTTATACGCGGGGGATGTGACCGTCTGGACAATCGGGATTCCGGAGAAGCGGGTGAAGGCTCTTACCAGCCGGGTCCAGACAGTTCATGAGACTTATGCGCGGGAGGCGCTGCCGCGTCGGAAAGAGGACGGCCATAAGGGAACCTTCGGAAAGGTTTTAGTGATTGGCGGCGCGGTTGGCTACAGTGGCGCGCCCTATCTGGCGGCCAGCGGCGCGGTACATTCCGGCTGCGGGCTGGTCTTTCTGGGGGTGCCGGAGAGCCTTTGGGCCGTGGAGGCTATGAAGTGTATATCTGCCATGCCGTTTCCGTTAGCGGAAAAAGAGGGGGGATTGAGCTGCAAAGCTCTTCCTGATTTGCGGGAAAAGCTGGCGGAGTGCGACGTGTTGGCGCTGGGGCCGGGCCTTGGACATGGCGAGTCGGCGGTACGCCTGGTTCATACTCTGCTGGATGAGACCTCAAAGCCCATCGTGCTGGACGCCGACGGCATAAACGCCCTGGAAGGGCATATAGATAGTCTGGACGGGCGGAGAGGCCGCGTTACCATCCTGACGCCTCACGATGGAGAATTCCTGCGGATTGGCGGGGAGCTGTCCCATGGGGACCGCGTGCGAGCAGCCAGAGAGTTTGCTATAAGACATGGCTGTATTTTGGTGCTCAAGGGCCATCGGACTCTGACGGCCACACCGGAGGGGAACGTTCTGGTCAACACGACGGGGAACTCCGGACTTGCTAAGGGTGGCAGCGGCGATGTGCTGACGGGCCTGATTGCGTCTTTGCTGGCCCAAGGGACTACGGCAGTACAGGCTGCAGCGCTTGGCGTCTGGCTCCATGGGCGCGCGGGGGATCTGGCTGCGTCGCGCCTCACAGCCTACGCCATGACGCCGAAGGACGTCATCTCAGCCCTGCCGGAGGCATTGATTGAAATAGGAGGAGCATGCGGTGCGCAGATGGGTATGCGTACCAATGATAACCCTGTGTCTGCTGCTGACAGCCTGCGGCAGAACAGGCGAAGATGAGGCAGCTTCCCTGCGGGAGCACTATCATGACATGGCTGGCTGTTCCATGGAGGCCTTGGTGACATGCGACCAGGAGGGACTGGAGTGGGAGGCCAGGCTGAAATGTGAATATGTTCCCGGAGGAGAGATCACAGTGGAGGTTCTGGAGCCAGAGACCATTGCCGGTGTGCGGGCGGTTCTCAACGACACAGACTGGAGTCTGGAATTTGAGGACGCGAGCTTGAACGTTGGCTTTCTCAGCGAGGAGGCGGTGAGTCCTGCGACTTGCCTGCCAAGGCTTATGAGCGCTTTACGGGACGGTTGGCTGCTGGAGGAAAACGAGGAGACCTGGAATGAGGTGCCCTGTATGCGGCTTTGTGTGGATCAGAGTGGTACTCAGAGCGGAAAGATCATCTCCACCATCTGGCTGCGGCAGGACGACGGGAAGCCGCTGCGGGGTGAGATTGCCGTGGATGGCGAAATTATTTTAACCGCGGAGTTTACGAGCTTTTCTTTTTATGATACACTGGAAGAATCATAATCTACAAAGGAGATCCTTTCATGGACGATACCATTTTACGGCGGACCTGGGCGGAGATTGATCTGGACGCTCTGGCCCACAATTATCATCAGGCTAGAGAGAAGATCGGCCCAGCCGTGAAGTATTTGGGAGTTGTCAAGGCGGATGCCTATGGCCATGGTGCGGTTCAGATATCCCGCAAGCTGGAGGCGCTGGGGGCGGATTATCTGGCAGTGTCCAGTCTAGACGAGGCGCGGGAGCTGCGTCACGCCGGTATCTGCGCACCGCTTTTGGTGCTGGGGCACACTCCGCCGGAGCTGACGCCTCAGCTGATCCAATATCACATTACACAGACTGTTTCAGCCCAGGCCAAGGCCGAGGCATATGACGATGCTGCAGCGAAGTGCGGCGGCAGATTGAAGGTCCATATCAAGGTGGACACCGGCATGTCCCGGCTTGGCTTTTTGGTGCGGGGGGAGCACTTTGACGGGGGTGTGGAGGCAATTGCTGCCTCCTGTGCGCTGGGGCACTTGGAGCCGGAGGGAATCTTCACTCATTTTTCCGTTGCAGACGAGGATGATGCCGCCAGCGAGGACTACACACAGGAACAGTTTGGACTCTTTATGAGAGTTCTGGAAGCGCTGGCCCGGAGAGGGCGAACCTTCGAGATTCGCCACTGCACCAATAGCGGTGCGCTGGCAAGATATCCGGAGATGTACCTGGATATGGTCCGCCCTGGCATTGCACTGTACGGTGCGGGAGCTGACCGGGACCGGCTGGGGCTGCGGCCTGTGATGACCCTGAAATCCTGCATCTCCACCATCAAGATCTTTGACCCGGAGACGGACATTAGCTATGGAAGGACCTTCCGTACCGCCCATAAGACCAGAGTGGGCGTTTTGCCTATCGGCTATGCCGACGGGTTGTTCCGAGGCCTTTCCGGATGTATGGCAGTGCAGACAGATCAAGGACCAGCTCCCATCCTGGGCCGCATCTGCATGGATATGACCATGGTGGACCTGACAGAGCTGCCAGATGTCCATGTGGGAGACACCGTGGAACTTTTCGGCGTCCGGCAGCGGGCCGATGTGCTGGCGGATATCCTGGGGACGATTCCATACGAACTGACCTGCGCGGTAAGCAAGCGAGTGCCGCGGCTGTACATGGAGAACGGCGCCGTGGTGGAGCGCAGCCTGCGGCTGCTGCTGTGACAGGAAACATACAGCAGGAAGGGGAGCCTGCCCGGAAAGCTGTCGAAGCATGAGGGACACACACTTCGTCCCCCGCATAAAATAGAGCGGGGCAAGGACGCCGGAGTTTTGGCGTATAAATTCCGGAGCTGCGTGGGAGAATGAGAGTGGCCTCACCGAGAGATCCCTCGGTGGCGGGTACTTCTTTCGGCGGAGTGTGAACTTTGTGGATACGAGTGTCAAGCGCGGCGATATTTACTATGCCGATCTCTCCCCGGTGGTGGGCAGCGAACAGGGCGGCGTCCGGCCGGTTCTGATTATCCAGAACGACACCGGGAACCGTTACAGCCCCACCGTGATTGCGGCGGCCATCACCTCTCAGACGGGCAAAGCCCGGCTGCCGACACATATCGACCTTCCTGTGGATCAAAGCTGCGGCTTAAGCAGGGATTCCATTGTTCTGTTGGAACAAGTGCGAACCCTGGACAAAAAGCGCCTGCGGGAACGGTTGGGCCATGTGGAGGAACATGTGATGACTAAAGTTGACACGGCCATCGCGGTCAGTTTTGGCTTACCACACGATCAGTTGGTTTAACGACCAGTCCTTCCGGAGGGAGTTTACTCTCCGGAAGGACTTGGGTACAAAGGATAGAGAGGTACATATATGAAAAAGAACAGATGGTTTTTACGAGCGGTGGTGCTGGTAGTCCTGAGCGGGATGCTGAACGCCACGGTGACGGTAGCAGGTGCTGTTGCCGGCGGCAGCGATGATCCTCTGGTGACGCTCAGTTATCTAAATGATACCTTCCTGGGAGAAATCCTGAACAAGGTTGATGAGAAAATTGCCGCAAGGAACAGTCAGATTGTCCAGCAGCTTGGTGGGACAATGGGGAGTTCTACGTCCAGTACGTTTACTGTAGTGACTCTTACCAGCGGACAAGTCCTGACGGGAGAAATTGGCTGCGAGGTCATGCTTCGGGTTGGCGCTGCCGTTTGCGTTGCATCCTCCAGCCCGGGACTGATTGACGAGACCACGGCCGGAACACTGAACAATGGCGGTGCGCTGGCCCAAAACCATTTGTACATGATGACGATTGAGGGCCGCGGAGTGAAGGCTACTGCTGCTACCACCAAGCTTTTAGTGCGGGGGAGCTATTCCATCGCCTGACATATGAAAAACCGTCTGTGCATAGAATGGCACAGACGGTTTTTTAGGAGGTGGCAGAGGCATGGACAAGTTTCCGCTGATATGGGCCGGGAATCCGGTTGGAGAATTAACGGTGGAGAGAGAGGCTCTGTACACCTGGTTTACGGCCAGATGCCATCTCCCCGAGGAGGGACTCTGGTGTGCCTGGGTTGTGGGGGCTGAAGGAGAACTTCGGCTGGGGATTCTAGAGCCGAATGGAGAAGAGGCGTCTATCCGGCGCCGGTTTTCCGACCATATGACCGGGCCTATAGGCCGTCTCATCCGGGGAGAAGCCCGTCCCGCTATGGAAGAGGGCAGCAGCTGGGAGGCCGCTGAGTTTCCGGAGCGACTGTTCCGCACACCCTGGCTTCGCCGTCAGCTTCAGGGTGTGAAGGGAGCCATGACCAGACGGGAGGCAGAGACACAGCACCTGGCTGTTCCATATGACCCGCACAAGCCGTTTCCGCTCGCACCCATGTTCTGCCTGGCCAGCGTCAGAAAGCTGGGGGATCGTCCGTATGTGATTTATACGTTTAACAAGAAAGAGTGGCCTGTCCTGCGGCCAGAAAAAAATTGAAAAATTGAAAAATAGAGATACCATATTTTGTGGTGCTGTGGTATAATTGTCCCAAAGGAGACATCGCACTGAATCATTTGGGAATGGGAGGGTCACATGATGAAATGTCCCTTTTGCAGTTATAACGAGAGCAAAGTGATTGATTCCCGTCCGGCAGACGAGGGTACCAGCATCCGGCGGCGGCGGGAATGCCTGTCCTGCGGCAAACGCTTCACCACGTATGAGACAGTGGAAAGTCTACCTATGGTGGTGGTGAAAAAGGACGGGAGCCGACAGAGCTTTGACAAGAGAAAGGTTCTGGGGGGTATGATCCGTGCCTGTGAAAAGCGGCCAGTCCCTTTTGCGGAGCTGGAAAAGATTGCGGATGAGATTGAGCAGGACCTTCAAAACTCCATGGATCGGGAAATCAGCACAGAAATCATTGGGGAACGAGTGATGGAGAAACTGCGGATGGTAGACCAGGTGGCCTATGTCCGCTTTGCCTCTGTATACCGGCAATTCAAGGATATTGATACCTTTATGGCTGAGTTAAATAAGCTTCTTTCTGAGAAGTAATTTTCCTTTACAGAATGTTTTTGATGCTGCACTGCTCCATTTCAGACAGCAGGCGCAGCTGATCAGAGAGGTCCGCGATCTCTGCTCGGAATTCGCTGGGTTCTTCCGCAGCGGCAAAGGCCATTGCCCGACGGTACATGGCTTCCGCATCATCAACAGCGTCGTGCTCCATGACGATGTGGAGATAGGTTTGACAGGTGGACCAATCGGTATAGCTCTTGGCAAGGGCGGTCTCTGCCTCCAGCCAATCTCCGGCATCCGCCATCACGCCCGCGCGGTGAATTTGGTCGCGCCACCGGCTTGTTCGAGACTCCATGGCGGCACCATTCCATAGGGAGAGCACCAAGATTGCTGTCAGTATCGCAATGGGAACCAGCAGAGCTTTCTTCATGGGTTCTCCTCCTTTTGAACACAGACAATTTGGCCCTGTTCATCTAAGGTCAGTAAAAATACATCCTCTGGTTTGGATAGGTGGTGTTCTTTCAGGATCGTTTGCAGCCACTGTGTATTTTTGCCACAGGCAGTGAGATTCTTTTGCAGAACGCGCCCATCGTTGATGAGGACCACAGGCAATGTCACATCATCCTCAATATCCAGTCCCATCTGTGCGGCGGTGGGAGGCTGGTTGCGGGTCCAGGGCAGGACGGAAAGCTGACCCGAATTTTCCAAAATGGCGTATTTGACCTCAGAGACGCTGGAGATTCCCTGGCCGCGCAGTTCTTCTAAAAGCTCATCCAGGGTATAGCGATTTTTCTGCATAGTTTTCTGCTGCAGCTCCCCGTGGCGGATTAAAACTGCCGGCGTGCCGCATGTCAGTTCGCGAAAGCGGAGATTATACAAAGAGAGCTGGCTGAGCAGCATGGACAGTGCCAGCAATGTTAAAATGGGAATTACACCGGCCAGCAAGGGAATCCCAAAATCCTGCATGGGAACGGTGGCCAGATCTGAGATCATCATAGTTAGAACCAGTTCGCTGGGTTCCAGCTCGCCAATTTGGCGCTTGCCCATCAGCCGCAGACCCAGCATGATTAGAAAATACAGGATGAGAGTACGCGTGAAAGCAGTCATCATAAAGAAATTCCCCCAGTTGGGATAGCGTCTGCTTTTCCTGCGGAAATATGTACGGATGAGACTCCCAATGGAGTTTTATCATAAATGAAAATCGCAGAGGTGAAAGGAGATTATAGGCATCGCCTATCATAAGCGCCAGTGCCTGCTGGAAAGAACGCGGCAGGACGACGAGGAGAAGAGAGGATCGAACGTTTCGGCGGATGCTCTTCCATGTCTGCAGACATGTGACACAGCTGACAAATATGCGGGTGACTGCAAAACAGAGGGGCTGTGACTGCAGTAAAAGCGACAAATGACTGCGCATTTGTCCTTTTGATATCAAAAATCAGGAGGATCTTTCATATTTATGTGCGGAATTATTGGATTTGCCGGCCGCGACCAGGCGGCCCCCATTCTTTTGGACGGCCTGGAGCGCATGGAGTATCGGGGTTATGACTCCGCCGGTATTGCAGTGCGCTCTGAAACGCGTGGCTTACAAGTCAGAAAAGCCAAGGGACGATTAAAGGTTCTTGCGGAGCTGACCCATGGCGGCAAAGATTTAGAGGGGACCCTTGGAATCGGACACACCCGCTGGGCGACCCATGGAGAGCCTAACGATATCAATGCGCATCCCCATGTCAGTGAAAACGGCCAGATTGCATTGGTTCATAACGGCATTATTGAAAATTACCTGGAAATCAAGGAGCACTTGCTTCGCCAGGGGGTCACATTTGTATCCGATACCGATTCGGAGGTGGTGGCCCAGCTGTTGGAATTCCACTATCACGAGTGCGGGAATATGCTGGAAGCGGTCGGGCGTGTCCTGCGGCGTATTGAGGGCTCTTATGCACTGGGAATCATTTGTTCCGATTATCCAAATGCCCTGATTGCAGCCAGAAAGGACAGCCCTTTGATTCTGGGGTTTGGGGAGAATGGAAATTATATTGCGTCGGACGTGACCGCCATCATCAAGCACACCCGGGACGTCGTCTATATGGACGACGGGGAGATTGCGGTTGTGACGCCGCAGGCCATTGATGTCTTTGATGATGAGATGTCTCCTGTCGAGAAAAAACACAGCCAGGTGGACTGGGACATTTCCGCCGCGGAAAAGGGCGGCCATGCCCACTTCATGTTCAAGGAGATCTTGGAACAGCCGGAGGCGATCCGCAAAACGGTTTCCCCACGAATTCGGGATGGACGCGTGGTACTGGATGATCTCTGCCTGACAGAGGCGGAGGCCCGCCGCTTTTCGCGCATTTTTGTGATTGCCTGTGGTTCCTCGTACCATGTTGGGATTGTGAGTAAATATAATTGGGAACGACTTTTGCGGCGGCCAGTAGAGGTGTGCCTTGCCTCGGAGTTCCGTTATAGTGATCCCCTGGTAGATGAGAATACACTGGTGATCGTGATCAGTCAGTCCGGTGAAACTTTAGATACCATGGCTGCCATGCGGGAGGCAAAGCGCCGGGGGGGGCGCACGTTGGCCATCGTCAATGTGGTGGGGAGCTCCATCGCTAGAGAGGCTGATGACGTTCTCTACACTTGGGCGGGGCCGGAGATCGCCGTGGCCACCACCAAGGCCTACTCCACGCAGCTGGTGCTCATGGACTTGATCGGACTGTATCTAGCGGACCTGTTAGGGACGGTGGAGCCTGCAGAATACCATGCGATTCTGGAGGAGATGGAAGCTCTGCCGGAGAAGATGACAGAGGTTCTGACCCATGTGGAGGATTTACAGTACTTGGCCTCCCGCTATTTTAACCACAATTCCATTTTCTTCATCGGCCGAAACCTGGATTACGCACTGGGGCTGGAGGGATCTTTAAAGCTCAAGGAGATCAGTTATATCCATTCCGAGGCCTATGCCTCCGGTGAACTGAAGCATGGCACCATTTCCTTGATTGAGCAGGGGACGCTGGTGGTGGCCCTCGGCTTGTACGGAGCTCTGTTCGATAAGGCCATGAGCAATGTAGTGGAAGTCAAGGCGCGGGGCGCGGAGGTACTGGCCGTCACCACGGAGCGTTTCCGGGAACGAATGGAAAAGACTGCGGATTCCACCGTGGCAGTACCCGATACACATCCAGTACTCCAACCGTCGCTGGGTGTGATACCGCTGCAGCTGTTTGCCTACTATATGGCGCTGCAGAGGGGCTGCGATATTGATAAGCCGCGCAACCTTGCAAAATCTGTAACAGTGGAGTAGAAGAGACGCCCACCCTGGATATCCCGGGGTGGGCATCTCCATCTCTACAAGAAGAAAAGCGTCGGAAATTGATGCCAGACTATTGACCAGCCTAAGATTCTCCGCTATAATAACATTCACCAATTAACATAACACCGTCGCCCGGGCGCGGCGCTTTTTTTGCTGAAAACTTCGACAAAGATCGACAAGGAGAGATTGCTATGAAGCGGAATCGACTGCTGGGATGGCTGACAGCCGGAGCATTGAGCGTCGGACTGATATGGACTCCGGCCGCAGCCTTTACGGACACAGCTGGGCACTGGGCAGAGCCAGCCATCAATAAGTGGAGCCAGGAGTACGGCATCATCCAGGGATATGAGGACGGGACGTTCCGACCAGACAACTCCATCACCCGCGGTGCCTTTGCCGGCATCCTGGACCGCTTTATGCAGTTCCAGAGCGTGTCTCCGGCGGGGACCTTTTCTGACCTTACAGGCAGCTATTGGGAGGAACAGATTCTCAAACTCAACGCCGCTGGCGTGTATCTGGGAAACAATGGAAAAGCATTGGCCTCGGACAGCATCACCCGTCAGCAGGCCGTGGCCATGATCGCACGTGCATTTGATATTACCACATCCACAACTGCGCTGCCCTATACAGATGCAGACCAAATTTCTGAATATGCAATTCCAGCAGTGGCTGAGATGACAGCGCGGGGCTGGCTGAACGACTCAACGGATGGCCGCTTTCGTCCGACAGATCCCATTACCCGGGCGGAGATCGTCCATATTTTCGGAAATATGATTCAAACATTGATACAAACACCCGGTACTTACTCGCAGGATGTGAACGGCACCCTGATGATCAGCAGTGCTGAGGGTGCCACGTTAGATCATATGACGATTTCCGGTGATCTGATTTTAGCGCCCGGGGTGGTTGGCATCGTAACGCTGAACAATGTGACGATTGGCGGGACACTGCGAAACTTCAGCCAGGTAGAGCCGACCATTACAGACACTACGCCCACAGAGAAGCCAACGGACCCTTCCCCCAATGAGCCGAACACAGGCGGAATGTTGCCCAGCGAGGTCTATACCCCGGGGACTACCACTGGACAGACGCTTTCATATGGCGGCCAACAGATCCCAATTTATGAGGGCAGAGAAAAGAGCCGCCTTTATGACGGAGACTTCTATTGGAATGAGGACCGGCTTGCATATATCGGCAGCGATTTTGATACGCGGTTTGGCATCGACGTGTCCGCATATCAGAACCGGGCCAGTGAAAATCAGACCATTGACTGGGAAGCTGTCAAGGCGGATGGCGTGGATTTTGCCATGGTGCGGATTGGACTGAGGGGCTACTCTACCGGCGGTATCAGTGCCGATGCGTTTTATGCCCAGAACATTGAGGGGGCTATGGCTGCCGGCATTGAGACTGGCGTTTATTTCTTCGCACAGGCCATCACTGTGGAGGAGGCAATTGAGGAGGCCGATTTTGTCATTAACCTCTTAAGGGACCATGAGATCAATGGACCTGTGGCTTATGACTGGGAGATGCATGATTCTACCTACCGGGTCTATGGCACTACGCCAGAGATGGCTACCGCCTGCGCGATTGCTTTTTGCCAGCGCATTGCAGAGGCGGGCTACACACCGATGATCTACGCGGGACAGTATGTCAGCTATATCAAATATGATCAGGGAGCCATTGCACCGTACCTCTGCTGGTATCCGGAGTATAAGACCACGTCTTCAGAGAAGCTCTATCCCAGCTTCTACTATCAGATGGATTACTGGCAGTTCTCCAGCAGCTGCACGGTTGACGGCATTGGCGGCAGGGTAGATGGTAATATTCAATTCATCCCCCGATAAACCGCGCCGCTGGTAAAACTCCGTATAGCCAATGTACATGCAAAGAAACAGTGGGGGCGAACATTCAGGCTCGTCCCCACTGCTTTTCAAAGAGAATCTTATTTGCGATTTTCCTTCTGATTGCGCTGCTCGTTCTTGTTTTCGCGCTGATTCTGGTTTTCCTTCTGATTACGCTGGTTGTTTTCGCGCTCATTCTGCATGCGAAACACCTCCTTCCGCTTTGCTGAGTACAGGTGTATTTTTGCCTGGGTGACTAGAAAATATGCAGGCTTTTGCAGAAAAAATATCTTGACAACTTAAAAGGAAACTGGTATACTTAATCCGAAAAATAAAGAGGGCTGATTGCATCCGCCTCACCTCAAGCCAGTGGGCAAAGAGGTTTACAACGTTGTTCACAAACTGCCAAAAGGGCAGTTTGTTGTTGCGCGGATGCCAGTAAAGCATCCGCGTTTTGTGATTTTAGGATGGAGGTGTTTCGACCATTAGTAAGCAAGTGCATGAACTGAATGAAGACATCCACGACAAGGAAATCCGCTTGATTGGTTCTGACGGCGAGCAGATGGGGATTGTGTCTTCGGAAGAGGCGTTGAAGATTGCAGACGCCCAGGGGCTGGATCTTGTGAAGATTTCTCCCCAGGCGAATCCTCCGGTTTGCAAGCTGATGAATTATGGAAAGTTCCGGTTCGAGCAGAGCAAGCGGGAGAAGGAGGCGCGCAAAAACCAGCGCGTGGTGGAGGTCAAGGAGATTCGTATGTCTCCGGGCATTGATATTGGAGACTTCAACACGAAGCTGAAAAACGCCCAGAAGTTCATTGCCGACGGCAACCGTGTCAAGGTCTCCGTCCGCTTCCGCGGTCGCGAGATGGCCCATACGGATATCGGAAGGGCACTGCTGGATAAGTTTGCCGAACAATGTGCCGAAACCGCCAGTTTGGACAAAGGTGCAAAGCTGGAGGGCCGGATGATGTCTATCTTCCTCTCTCCAAAGACTGGAAAGTAAAGAATTTTCAATACACGGAAGGAGTTAACAACAATGCCGAAACTGAAAACCCACAGTGGTGCCAAAAAGAGATTCAACCTCACCAAAACTGGCAAGGTTAAGCGCGCCAAGGCCTATAAGAGCCATATCCTCACGAAGAAGGATACAAAGCGCACTCGCCGTCTGCGCGCTGGTGGTTATGCAGATGCCACCAACATGGATGCTGTGCGCAAGATGATCCCCTACAAGTAAAACTGAGACGTTTCAAAATAGGAGGCTTTTACAATGGCTAGAGTGAAGGGCGCGATGATGACGCGCAAGAGAAGAAATAAAGTAATGAAGATGGCCAAGGGCTATTGGGGCTCCCGCTCCAAGCACTTCCATGTCGCCAATGAAGCGGTCATGAAGGCCCTGAGCCAGGCTTATACCGGTCGGCGGCTGAAAAAGCGTGACTTCCGTTCTCTGTGGATTACCCGTATTTCTGCTGCCTGCAAGATGAACGGCATGAACTACTCCACCTTTATGCACGGACTGAAGGTGGCTGGCATCACCATTAACCGCAAGATGCTGGCTGAGATGGCTGTGAACGATGCTGCGGCCTTTACACAGTTGGCTGAGATCGCCAAGAAGGCATAAGAACCCCATGTTGTGAGAGAGGTCCTCGGAACTATCCGGGGACCTCTTTATCATAGATGGAATGCCTGTAAAAACAGATTGAAATGTGTGTAAAATCTGTTGTGGCTGCGCCCCAGAAGCTGTTAGACTGGGAAAACAGAGAGAGGTGGCGTATGAAACGGTGGATTTGGCTGGCGGTTTTGCTGGCTGCACTGCGGGTGTCTTCTTTTCGCCTATCTGGCGGACAAGAGGGAATTTCTCCAGAGAATTTGATGAAGACGATGCGAGAACGTGCGGATATCCCGAAGGACCGGACCTATGCAGATGCCCTGACAGAGACGGCTTATGCGGTGCTGTTCTATGATCCGGAGAATCCTTCTGACTGCTGCTACCGGTTCTGTGCCGTCCGGCAGAAGGAAGAGGACTACTTTGTTTGGGCGGCGGGGACACTTCAGAGGTGCGGGATACTGTTGGGAGCTTTCCACTGCGAGATACAAGGGATCAGGCGGTGGTCTCCGCCAATGCAGCCCGAGTGGCGCGGATTGAGACGGGCGGCGGCCTCATTGAGATGGACTCAGAGCAGCTGTTTTTTTTGCTTCTGACATGGAAATCCGAGTTTGATTTTTATGACGCGGAGGGTAATCCGGTGTCTGCCGGCGGACACGTGTGGTAAAAGGCCCGACTGCAAGCTGTAGATTCTCTATCCTGGGGTTGATATTTGATCTCTGAAACGAGGCTGGGAGGACGCTTTGCGTCCTCCCAGCCTTGTAATCTTTTGCTCCGTTTTATAGGTTCTTTCAATTCTCCCGGCGGCAGAAATAGGGGCCGCATTCCTCCTCGTGGGGCTGGGCGTAGGTCCAGGTGAAGTCCTTGTCCACCACATACCAGTCAGCGCCGGGAACGGCACCCTGGTCAACAGGCAGGGCGGACAAGTCCTCCAACGTCACGGACCGGATCAAGGGGATGCCCTCCGGCGGATACTCATAGTAAAAGAGGTAGCGCTCCTCGCTGGTTTCCGCCAGGGCCTGCCGGGCCGCGTCCCCCTCCAGGCAAGGGACCAGCTTCCAGGAAAACAGATGCCAGAGGAAGTTCCCTTCAGAGAGGACACGTTCTCCCAGGTTCTTCTCCGAAACATTGGATGCAAACACATCCAGCCAGCGGTTCTTGACCGTTTTCAAATCTGTGGGGAAAGGCTCCTCCCAGGGGACCATGGTGGCCACCAGACGGTTAATCGGCAGTCCCTGTTCGTAGAATTTAGCCTCATAATCCGTCATTATTCCCACCGGGCCGTGCTCATGGAGGTTCCGTGTAACCTGGGAGAGTTGGAAGCCGAACTGGGGGATTTCCTCAACTGAGAATTCAAAGAGTGGCTGGTTATCAGTTTTAAAGTGAATCTGTCCGCCCATCTTCAAAACCTGCCGATATAGCCGCAGGAAATTGCCGTGGGTCAGGCGCCTTTTAGCATGGCGGTTTCCGGGCCATGGGTCAGAAAAATTCAGATAAATCCGATCCACCTCGCCAGGAGCGAAAAAGGAGGGGAGCCGGTCGGCGTTTGCATCAACAAAGAACGTATTGGTTAGGCCTGCGGCCATGCACCGCTCCATGGCCACCACCATGGCGTCCGGAACGACTTCCACAGCGATGAGCAGAACATCTGGTTCCCCAGCTGCGGTACCTGCTGTAAAGCGTCCCTTTCCACAGCCAAGCTCCAGTCGTAATTCTCGAGCATCTGGCATCAAGTCCCGCCAATGGCCAAGGAGCTTTTGAGGGTCTTGAATCAGGAGGCGGGCGCAACGCTCCATTCTGGGGGCCAAATTTTTCTTTTTCCGCATCCGCATAAGATGGTGCTCCTCTCAATCTGTAAAACCTAACTCTGTGATAATAACAGCCGGTTCATTCTACCATAGAAACTGCGTCATGTAAATGATTTTTGGCGGGATGGAGGGTGGAAAAAGCAGCACTGAACAAGCGTCATGTTAAATGATTCACAAAATTGTATAAAGTTTAACGAGGATTTTGTGTGAAGTGTAAAAAAGCATGATAACAGGGAATTGCGGTGTATTTTTGACTTGCTAAATGTGTGGAATGAGCCTATAATAAAGAGCACAAGCGAAGAAAACATTTGGTTCATATCTACAAAATGTATATCAGGAGGAAATACGTATGAAGGTAGCGATCTTCGGCGCCGGCACCATGGGCAGCGGTATTGCCCAAGTTTTTGCAGCCAAGGGCCATACGGCTTTGATGTATGCCAGCTCTGTTGCTTCCGCACAGAAGCACAAGGATAAGCTGGCAGCTTCTCTGCAAAAGCGCGTGGAGAAGGGGAAGATGACCCAGGAGACTGTGGACGCACTGCTTGCCAACATCCTGGTAGAGGAGAAGTCCGCCTGTGCAGATGCAGATTTGGTGATCGAATGCGTGAAAGAGGATATGGGCACCAAGAGAGAGCTGCTAAATGAGCTGGACGCTCTGTGCAAGCCCGAGACTGTTTTCGCCTCTAATACTTCCTCCCTTTCTATCACTGAGATGGGCCACGGTCTCAAGCACCCCGTGATCGGCATGCACTTTTTCAACCCTGTGCCCAGCATGAAGCTGGTGGAGATCATCCGGGGCGCCAACACTGCCCAAGAGACCTTTGACTTCATCTATAAGCTATCTCAGGAAATCGGCAAGGACCCTGTCGAGGTGGCTGAGGCTCCCGGCTTTGTGGTCAACAAGATCCTAATCCCCATGATCAACGAGGCCATCGGCCTGGTGGAGACCGGCGTTGCCTCTGTGGCCGACATTGATAAAGCCATGCAGCTGGGTGCCAACCATCCCATGGGCCCCCTGGCTCTGGGCGACTTCATCGGCCTGGACGTGTGCCTGGCCATCATGGAGACCCTGTACAACGAGACCGGCGACAGCAAGTATCGTCCCGCCCTGCTGCTGCGCAAGATGGTCCGCGGCGGCCTGCTGGGCAAGAAGACCGGCAAGGGCTTCTATGATTATAGCAAATAAAAATACCACTGGAAAAGGAGTTTGAGGTATGGATTTTCATCTGACAAACGAGCAGCAGATGCTCCGGAAGATGTACCGGGAATTCGCTGAGAACGAAGTCAAGCCTCTGGCCGAGGAGCTCGACGAGGAAGAGCGCTTCCCCATGGAGACCGTGGAGAAGATGGGCAAGCTGGGCATGATGGGCATTTACTTCCCCAAGGAGTATGGCGGAGCCGGCGGCGACGTGCTGTCCTACGCCATGGCCGTGGAGGAGCTGTCCAAGGTCTGCGGCACCACTGGCGTGGTGCTCTCCGCCCACACCTCTTTGTGCTGCGCCCCCATTTTTGAGCACGGCACCGAGGAGCAGAAGAAGAAGTATCTGCCGGATCTGTGCTCCGGCCGCAAGATCGGCGCCTTCGGCCTGACCGAGCCCAACGCCGGTACTGACGCCTCCGGCCAGCAGACCACCGCTGTTCTGGAGGGCGATCACTACGTCCTCAACGGTTCCAAGTGCTTCATCACCAACGGCAACGTGGCCAGCACCTTTGTGGTCTTCGCCATGACCGACAAGTCCAAGGGCAACCACGGCATCTCCGCGTTCATCGTGGAGAAGGATTTCCCCGGCTTCTCCACCGGCAAGCACGAGAAGAAGATGGGTATCCGCGGCAGCTCCACCTGCGATCTGATCTTTGAGGACTGCATCGTTCCCAAGGAGAACCTGCTGGGCAAGGAAGGCAAGGGCTTCAAGATCGCTATGCAGACCCTGGACGGCGGCCGGATCGGCATCGCCGCGCAGGCTCTGGGCCTGGGCGAGGGCGCTGTGAACGAGGCTGTGAAGTACACCCAGGAGCGCGTCCAGTTTGGAAAGCGCCTCAGCCAGTTCCAGAACACCCAGTTCCAGCTGGCCGATATGCACACCCGCATGCAGGCCGCTCAGTACTTAGTTTATGCCGCCGCCTGCAAGAAGCAGCTCCATGAGGATTACTCCATGGACGCCTCCATGGCCAAGCTCTTTGCCGCTGAGGCCGCTTCCGATGTGACCCGCCGGGCTGTTCAGCTCTTCGGCGGTTACGGATATACCCGTGAGTACCCGGTGGAGCGCATGATGCGCGACGCCAAGATCACCGAGATCTATGAGGGTACGTCTGAGGTCCAGCGCATGGTCATTTCCAGCCGCCTGGGCGTGAAGTAAGATAGGAGGGAAAGGTAACATGAAAATCATTGTCAGTATCAAGCAGGTTCCCGATACCTCCGGCAAGGTGGCTGTGAACCCCGACGGCACGCTGAACCGTGCCTCCATGCAGACCATTACCAACCCCGATGACATGAACGCCCTGGAGGCCGCTCTCAAGATCAAGGACGAGACCGGCTGCAAGGTGGTCGTGGTCACCATGGGCCCGCCCCCAGCCGCCGGCATGCTGCGGGAAGCTCTGGCCATGGGCGCTGACGAGGCCGTTCTGGTCTCTGCCCGGGAGTTCGGCGGTTCCGATACTTACGCCACTTCTCAGATCATCGCCGCTGCCATCAACCGCATCGGCGTTGAGAAGGATGACATCGTAATGTGCGGCCGCCAGGCCATTGACGGCGACACCGCCCAGGTGGGCCCCCAGATCGCCGAGAAGCTGCATCTGCCCCAGGTCACCTACGCCGCCGATATCCACAAGGACGGCGACACCGTCACCGTCAAGCGGATGCTGGAGGACGGCTACATGACCATCAAGGTCAAGACCCCCTGCCTGATCACCTGCATCAAGGAGCTGAACATCCCCCGCTACATGAGCGTGGGCGGCGTGTTCGAGGCTTACAGCAAGCCCATGACCACTTACGACTATGAGGCGCTGAAGGACGATCCCCTGATCGACGCCACCACCATCGGCCTGAAGGGCTCTCCCACCAACATCTTCAAGAGCTTCACCCCGCCCCAGAAGGGCGCCGGCATGATGCTGGAGGGCGCCGACAAGGCGACCTGCGAGAAGCTGGCCGACATTCTGGCGAAGAAGCACATCATCTGAGAAAGGGGATAAACGAATATGTCTAATTTCAATAGCGCGGACATCGCTGCTTTCAAGGATGTATGGGTGTTCTGTGAGCAGCGCGAGGGCAAGCTGATGCCCACCGATCTGGAGCTGATCTCCAAGGGCCGCGACCTGGCCGATGAGCTGGGCGTGAAGCTGTGCGGCCTGCTGCTGGGCGGCGAGGGCATCGAGTCCGCCGCCAAGGAGCTGGGCGGCTACGGCGCCGACAAGGTGCTGGTGTGCGAGAGCCCCCTGCTGGCCGTCTACAACACCGACGCCTATGCCAAGGTCATCTGCGACGTCATCGAGGACCTGAAGCCCGAGGCGTTCCTGATCGGCGCCACCAACATCGGCCGTGACCTGGCGCCCCGCTGCGCCGCCCGTCTGCACACCGGCCTGTGCGCCGACTGCACCCACCTGGACATCGATGTGGCCAACTACATCCAGTTCCTGCGGGAGTCCAGCACCCTGGACGTGGACAGCCAGAAGTGGGACATGGAGGACCGGAACCTGAAGATGACCCGTCCCGCCTTCGGCGGCCACCTGATGGCCACCATCATCTGCCCCCGGTTCCGTCCCTGCATGGCCACGGTCCGTCCCGGCGTTATGAAGAAGAACGCTTTCGACCAGGCCAAGGCCGACGCGGTGGAGATCGTGAAGCCCGCCTTCAGCCTGAGCGAGTCCGACCTGAACACCGAGGTCGTTGAGGTCGTGAAGGCCGCCAAGAAGCTGGTGGACCTGATCGGCGCCGACTACATCGTGTCCGTGGGCCGCGGCATCAGCAAGGATGTCGAGGGCGGCATCAAGCTGGCGGAGGAGCTGGCGGACGTCCTGGGCGGCGTCGTGGGCGGCTCCCGTGCCACCATCGACTCCGGCTGGCTGTCTGCCGACCATCAGGTTGGCCAGACCGGCAAGACCGTGCATCCCAAGGTGTACATCGCTCTGGGCATCTCCGGCGCCATCCAGCACAAGGCCGGTATGCAGGACTCCGAGTGCATCATCGCGGTGAACAAGAACGACACCGCCCCCATCTTCGAGATCGCCGACTACGGCATCTGCGGCGACCTGTTCAAGGTCACCCCCATGCTGATCGAGGCCATCAAGGCTGTCAAGGCCGCGAAGTAAGCTCTGTATCACAAGCAAAGAGGACGCCATCCCTTCGGATGGCGTCCTCTTTGTGTTTTATCAGGTTGTGTTTGGTCGGACTGTGTTCCGTCAGGTCTGGCAGACGGCGGGGAAGTGATCCCGGCAGAGCTGCCGGCCGGTCTCCGTGCGGAAGATCTTCTCATAGGCGGCGCGCTGGGCCTCCACGCCCTCGTCCTTCTCATAGAGGTTGACCAGGAAATCCGCCTCCACCAGGATCTGGTAGTCTAGGCCTTGAATATCTGTATAGGTATGGTGGTGGCCCACGATCCAGCATACCCGGTCGATGATTTCCCGGGGAAAGCCGATAGAGGTCAGAAGGGCGTCGGCCTCGGCAGGGCCCAGCTCCTCCTGAGTCTTGCCGGTGTAGGAGCCGTAGACCTCCAGGGACTTGCGGATGCCGATGTCGTGGACGGCGGCGGTGGTCTCCAGGATCAACTGGGTCTGGGGGTCCAGTCCTTCTCTCAGACCGATGAGCTTGGAAAAGGTATAGACTTTAATGAAATGTTGGATGCGTTTGGGAGAGCCGGTTTCATAAGTGACCATAGCGGAGAGCACATCCTGAATCAAACGTTCCATGCAGCACCTCAAATGTCAAGCAATATATTTTCATTTTACCACGGATCACGGGAGGAAGCAATCACCTTACTTACCGCTTAGCCATATCATGAAACGAGGGGGGAGTGATGGATGAAGAGAACCTTTGGAATCATTGGTGGAGATCAGCGTCAGGCGGAACTAGCGAAATTGCTGGCTGCCGAAGGACATGAGGTTTACACATATGGTCTGGACCGCTGGAGTTCTGAACGCTGTACATCTTTGGATCGGGCACTTTCAGCTCCAGTGGTTATTTTACCATTGCCTCTATGTAGAGAAGAAGGTATGTTAAACTGTGATGGTGTTTTGCTGTCTACACAAGAACTTTTCCAGCAACTTCGGCCGGAGCAGCGTGTGCTGGCAGGACAGATTAAACCGCAGCAGCTGCAGGAGGCTGCAAAACGAGGTCTGCTCTTAGAGGACTATTTCCTGCGGGGGGAACTGACAATTGCAAACGCTGCCATGACTGCAGAAGGTGCAATTCAGGTTGCCATGGAGAATTTGGACCGGACTTTACTTAATATGGAGTGTCTTGTCATCGGCTTTGGACGCATTGGCAAGCTGCTGAGCCACCGGCTTCATGGAATTGGGGCAAAGGTCAGTGCTACTGCCCGCAAGAGGGAGGACCTTGCCTGGATTCGAGCTTACGGATGGAGAGCTCTGGACACAGAACATTTGGATGGCCATCTGAGTTCCTATAGTGTGGTATTCAACACGGTCCCATCCCTCGTTCTGAATGAGTATCTTTTGGCACAGCTGCCGGCGGATTGCTTGTGCATTGATTTGGCTTCCTGCCAGGGAATAGATCTGCTGGCAGCGGAAAAACGGAAGCTACCCTATGTATGGGCGAGGGGGCTCCCAGGACATCTTGTACCCCATACAGCGGCGGCCATGATCCGAGACACCATTGACTACATCTTATTGGAGAGGTGAACCTGTGTGAGAAAGGAACGGATCGGATTCGCAGTCTGCGGGTCTTTTTGTACCCACGAGCGGGTTCTGTCAGCACTTGAGAAACTAACAGCAATCTATGAGACAATTATCCCCATTGCATCTGAAAACGCGGCATTTACCGATACGCGGTTCGGCACTTCTGATGATTTGCTGGAGAAATTAGAGGATCTGACGGGGAATGACGTCTTGTGCGACATTCCATCGGTAGAACCAATCGGGCCTAAAAATTTGCTAGATATTCTGGTCATTGCACCGGCAACAGGAAATACCATTGCGAAGTTAGCAGCCGGTATCACAGACACGACTGTGACAATGGCTGCAAAAGCACATTTGCGAAATGGTGGCCCCGTAGTCATCGCTATGGCTAGCAACGATGGACTATCTGCGGGCGCCAGAAATATTGGCGAGCTACTAGCGCGGAAAAATTACTACTTTGTACCTTTTGGACAGGACAACGCTACCGGGAAACCAAGCTCTCTTGTGGCAGACTTTGATCTGCTGCCGGAAACTATAGATGCTGCATTGCAGGGACAACAGCTTCAGCCAATTTTGCTGTGATAAACACAAAAAAGCGGGAAAATTTTCCCGCTTTTTTTATATTTGAGACTAAAAACAAAAAATTACTAAAATTTCAAAAAAAGAGTTGACAAAAGGTGGATTATGAGGTATCATAACACTGTTCCGCCGATAAAGCGGCGTGTACCTTGTAAATTAAACAACGTAACGAACGAAAA
>ENA-UOJP01001442-UOJP01001442.1-human-gut-metagenome-genome-assembly--contig:-C102-NODE-1442-length-28631-cov-7.079157_pt1 | contig 28631 bp, 20 predicted proteins | sample MGYA00242353_ERZ723900 | MGnify/ENA metagenome assembly ERZ723900
TCGCCGTCGCCGGTGGGGTCCATACCCATCACCCGGCCCCGGCGCTTGTTGAGGTCGCCGATGACGTCACCCATGTAGCTATCAGGCACCGTGACCTTCAGTTCGCCCACAGGCTCCAACAGCACAGGGTTGGCCTCCGGCAAGGCGGCCTTGTAGGCCAGCTGCGCGGCGGTCTTAAAGGCAATTTCAGAGGAGTCCACTGGGTGGTAGGAGCCATCGTACAAAACGGCTTTCAGGTTCACCACCGGATAGCCCGCCAGCGGGCCGTGGACGCATGCCTCCCGCAGGCCCTTTTCCACCGCAGGGAAGAAGTTCTTGGGTACGGAGCCGCCAAAGACCTCCTCGGCAAACTCCATCTCCTCCGCCTCCGGGTTGGGCTCGAATCGAATCCACACATCTCCGAATTGGCCACTGCCGCCAGTTTGCTTCTTGTGGCGGCCCTGCTTCTGTACGGTCTTGCGGATCTTCTCCCGATAGGGCACACGGGTGGGCTGGGTCTCCGCCTCCACATTGAAGCGGCTCTTGAGCTTGCTTACCAGCACGTCCACCTGCATGTCGCCGGCGCAGGAGAGAACCATCTGATGCGTCTCGGCGTTGTTGGTGACAGAGAAGGAGGGGTCCTCCTCGTTCAAGCGGTTCAGCCCCTGGGCGATCTTATCCTCCTGGCCCCGGGTCTTGGGTACGATGGCCACAGAATAGCACGGCTCTGCAAAGGGAATCTGCTTGAGGGCCACCACCTTGCGGGCATCGCACAGGGTATCGCCGGTCTTGACCTTTTCCATCTTGGCGATGGCTCCGATGTCGCCGCAGGTCAGCTCTTTCACCTCAGTGGTCTTCTTGCCCCGGATGGTGTACAGGCGGCCCAGCTTTTCCGTGCTGCCGGTGCGTGCGTTGGTCATGGGCATATCGGGAGTGATGGTGCCGGAGAGTACCTTTACAAAAGAGTACTTGCCGTACTGGTCAGAGATGGTCTTGAATACATAGGCCGTGGGCACGCCGCCGGGAGAGACCACGAACTCCTCTGTCTCGCCGTCGGTCTTGGTGGCCTTGTGATAGTTGCCCTCGGCGGGATTAGGCAGCAGCTCCACAATATCGTCCATCAGCATCAAGCTTCCCAGGCAGTTGATGGCGGAGCCGCACATCACCGGAAACAGGCTTAGTTCCCGCACGCCCTGGCGCAGGCCCTGAATCATCTCAGCGTAAGTGAAATCCTCTCCGCCGAAGAATTTATCCATGAACTCCTCGCTGGTCTCCGCCACGGACTCCTTCAGTGCGTCGTTAAATTCCGTCACCACACTCACCTTGTCGGCGGGAATTTCAATCTCCGTCCTCTTCAGGTTCTGCATCTCATAGGCACGCTTGTTCAGCACATCGATAATGCCTGTGACCTTCTTATTCTCATCCCAGATCGGCACCACCACCGGGGCAACCTTCTTGCCAAAACGCTCCCGCAGGGCGTTAAAGGTGGCGTTATAGTCACTGTTCTCCTCATCCGTCTTGGAGATATAAAGGAAGCGCGGCATATTCCGCTCCTCGCAGTATTTCCACGCCTTCTCCAACCCGACAGAAATCCCGTCCTTGGCGGAGCAGACGATAATCGCGGCGTCGGCGGCCCGCAGGGCCTCCATCACCTCGCCGGCGAAATCAAAGGCGCCGGGGGTGTCCAGCAGGTTGATGCGGCATCCCTTGTACTCCAGCGGCGCGATGGCGGTGGACAGGGAAATCTGCCGCTTAATCTCCTCCTGGTCGTAGTCGCAGACGGTATTGCCATCCGCTGCCCGCCCCATGCGGTCAATGGCCCCGGTCATAAGCAGCAAGCTCTCCGCCAGGGCGGTCTTGCCGCTGCCGCTGTGGCCCAGCAGGCAGACATTGCGGATGTTCTGTACTGAATAGCTCATGATTCTTTCCACTCCTTATGTTAGCTGTCGCGCCCGCTCCCCGTCAGGAGATCGGGCCAAGGTGCAAGCCCTCATGTAGAAATTATACAACACTTCCCGGTGCAATACAACAAAAATTTTGGCACATGGTCAAAATCTGTCAAAAAGGCGAAGCCGCTGGTCAGGTCAAAGGCCCTGTCAGCGGCTCCGCACACTCCATTTTAAAAATCAGTACCTGCCCGCCCAGTCAGAAATCAGCACAACCGGCAAAACCCACAACAGCAAAAACACCATCAGTGCAAAGGGATTGAGCAGGTCATACGCCCCCTGAATCAGCAGGTAAAACGCCAGCAAAACGCCAGCCGCGCTCCCGGCCAGGCTGATGGCCGCCGCCCGGCGAACCGCCTTGCACATCCTCCGGCTGCCTACCACCGTCTCGGCATAGGGCAGCAGTCCCTCCCGGAACAGCAGTGCCCGGGGCAGATCCCGGTCCTGCTCCGCCTCGCTGAGGGCCACCCGGCTCGCAAGGTCTGGATACTCCACCCGAACGCCCTTGCGGAATTTCCGCTTAAGCAGGGCCGGCGTGATGTTGGGGTCCCGGGAGGCAAATATCGGCATAATCCGGCTGCGGCGCATCATCCGCAGAGCAAAGTCCACGTTTTCCGCCGGATTGTACTTCACAGCGAAAACCGCTATCAACTGATGATCCACCGCCAGAAAAATGCCGGTTTTCAAATTAATATCCCCCGGGAGCCGCACTTCCATCTTCCGCATGAAAGAGGCAGTCCCCATCAGGACAGACTCCCCGTGAATGGCGGCGGACCAGCCGCCTTCCTCATAGAAGCTAAAATCGTCCACGCTCTCCCAAGGGCCGCCGCCCTCGCTGCGCAAAAAACCGTCAAAAAGCCTCTCCAATCCACTGCCGGCCCGCCTGGCCATGGCGGCGGCATAGGAAGCCACCTTCCGCCGTTCCTCACCGTAAACCTTGATGCCATTGAGCTGGATCGTCCCTGGCGGAAATAGGTCCGTGTCCGTCAGAATCATACCCCGGCGGCGGCTGATTTTCTCCGCGCCGGACCAACCCGCTACGGCGCAGCCTACTTTTTGCAGATGGCGGGCCAGCTTTGCCCAGGGCAGCGCCCAGCACAGCGGCAGCGTACAGGTAGCACCTGCACACAGCGTTGCGGACCAGTTCAGGAGAAAGTCAGCGCTTTGCCCCTCCCCCAGTGAGGTGAGCCCCGCGAATACCAGCGACGCCACCAGAATCACCGGCAGCAGCACCGTCTGCCATAGCGTGGCGGCAGAATCCCGCATGGCGGTGGTATAAAATCCCGGAAGCGCTCCCCGCTGCTTGCAGGCCCCGCGCTCCGTGTCCGTCACCAGATAGGGCGGCTCGTCGTCCATGGCGGCAATACGAAACGTATCGTACATTCCTCGGCTCTCCAGGCTGACGCCCCACTGTGCAAATGCCAGCAGCAGGCAGGCCGCGGCGCCGTAGGGTGTGGCAGCTGTCCTATCCGGCTGCAGCAGACAGACCATGCAATCTCCTACAGCCACCACAGAGGCGGCAGCAGCCAAGAGCTCTCCCACGCACCGCTTTCGGAGCAGTGTGGAAATTCCCTTGGCAAATACGTGGTGGCACAGGAGGCACTCTATCATGAGACAGGCCAGGAAAAAGAGACTCTGAACCTGTAAATTGCCGTTCCAGATAGGGAGTGACACTCCGTATCGCTCCGCAGCCAACGGCGCAGCAGCAATCAAAGCCACCAGAAATGCCGGCAGCAGTGACGCACGGCGGCTGTGCCAGGCTCTCCGATACTCCTCTGCCGCCTCCCGAGGCTCCTCCTCCGGTCCAATGGTCTCTGGCTCTGGCTCCGGCTCCGGCTCTAACTCTGGAGCGCTTGGAAGCTCCTCTGTCTCCTCCAGCGGACGGCGGGAAAACAGGCTCCGCCGTGGGGAAAGAAAGGGCTCTCGGCGCCCCTCTTCCATCACGGCGTCTACCGTAACCCCCACCACATCTTCCAAAGTAATGGGACGGGGAGGCGGCGGAATCTCCGGTTCTCCGGCAGACTCCTCCGGGGCCGGTTCTTTCGGGGCCGGAGCGGCAGCCTGGGCCGCTGGCGAAGGGACCGTCTGTTTCTCTGCCGCAGGCGGGGTGGGAGTCGGCAGCGCAGATGCCTCCCGAGAAGCGGCTTCCTCCCCAGTGGCCTCCTCGGTCTCCCGCAGCAGAACCTGCTCCAGACTGCCGCCGTACTCTGCCAGAATTTCCTCCAGGGAAAACTCCTCTCCGGAGGCAGGCACGCCGGTCAGCCCTTCTTCAATTTTGGGGTCTTGGTTTGACATGGTGAATCCTCTTTTTGATGATGAAATCCACTCTAAAAGCGCCATCACCGGCGCTGGCGCACCGCCTCGTACAAAAGAATTGCAGCGGCGGCACTGGCATTGAGGGAATTCAGCTTTCCCCGCATGGGAATACTGACCAGGAAATCGCAGGTCTCGGCAGTCAGGCGCGTCATGCCGCTGCCCTCACTGCCGATGACGATGGCGGCAGGCCCCTTGAGATCTGCGTCATAGAGGGAGGTGCCGCCGTCCGCCGCAGTGCCGAATACCCAGATTCCCCGCTTCTTCAATTCCTTCAGCACTGACGGGATATTGGGCACCCGGGCCACCGGCAGATGGGCCACCGCGCCGGCGGAGGTCTTGGCCACCACCGCTGTCAGTCCGGCGCTGCGGCGCTTGGGGATAATCAGGCCATGAGCGCCGGCACACTCGGCGGTGCGGAGAATCGCCCCCAGATTATGGGGGTCGGAGATCTCATCGCAAATCACCAGAAGAGGAGGCTCTCCCTTTGCGGCGGCCCGGTCCAGCAAGGCGTCCACACTCACATACTGCCGCACCGCAGCCAGGGCGATGACTCCCTGGTGGGCATGGGTGCGGCTCATACCATCCAGCTTGCGCCTGTCCGCCTCCACCACCACAATGCCCAACCCCCGTGCCTTGGAAGCAATATGGCCCAGCGTCTTGTCGGCCTCACCTTTTTGCAGGTAAATTTTATCAATGCTCTCGCCGGCTCGGAGCGCTTCAATCACGGCATTGCGGCCCTCAATGATGCCATCCGCCTCGGCGGTAAGATCGTCTTTTCTGCGTTGCTCCATAGTCTTTCCCTTTCGCGCAAAAGATTGTCACGAACGTAGTATACCACATCTGCCAGGGGCAATAAAGCCTGAATTTTCTTTTTTCGGCAGGAACAGACGGTGTCTTTCAGCCTGTTGCATCTTTTTGGCTGGCAGATATCACCGCCCTGTGAAAAGCCCAATACCACTCGCCCAGCCATGGCGCCGCATCTTGGTGCAGATATCCCTCCGGCATATGAAAGCGGCGCCTGGTAAACAGACGCCGCCGAAAAATTGTTTATTGATTGTCCACGCTGTGCATGTGGGCGATCAGGTCCAGCAGCTTGTTGCTGTAGCCCCATTCGTTATCGTACCAGGCAATCAGCTTGACAAAGTCATTATCCAGCATAATGCCCGCCGTCTCATCAAAGATGCATGTCTCGGAAAAACCCGTGAGATCCGAGGACACCACCTGATCTGTGGTGCAGGTGATGATTCCCTTCATGCTGTTTTTCGAGGCGTTCTCCATGGCAACGCAGACATCGTGGTAGGTGGCAGGCTGAATGAGTCGGGCGGTCAGGTCCACCACAGACACATCGTTGGTGGGCACCCGAAAGCTCATGCCAGTCATGCGGCCTTTGAGTTCGGGGATCACCTCTCCCACCGCCTTGGCCGCGCCGGTGGAGGAGGGAATGATGTTGCCCAGCACGCTGCGGCCCGTCCGCCAGTCCCGGCCTGCCCGGGCGTCCACGGCCTTTTGCTTGGCGGTTGCGGAGTGAATGGTACTCATGAGGGCCTGCTTGATGCCGAACGTGTCATTGATCACTTTGGTCATGGGGGCGAGGCAGTTGGTGGTGCAGGATGCGTTGGAGACCACATCCATGTCCGGCGTATACTTTTTGTGGTTTACGCCCATGACAAAGGTAGGCATGACATGATCCTTGGAAGGTGCGGACAACACGACCTTCTTCGCACCGCCATGGAGGTGAACGGAGGCCTTTTCCACGGTATTATAGACGCCCGTGGACTCAATGATGTACTCGGCGCCGCAGTCGTCCCAGGGAATCAGTGATGCGTCGCTTTCACTGTAAACCCGGATTTTCTTCCCGTTGATGATGAGGTGCCGATCGTCCCGGTCCACCTGGCCGGTAAAGGTGCGGAACACCGAGTCGTACTTCACCTGATACACCATATAGTCTAAATCCGCGTTGCGCAGATTGATCCCGCAGGGCTGGTAAGTGCTGGAGCCTCGCTCCACCATAATCCGCAGCGCCACGCGCCCGATGCGGCCGAAGCCGTTGATTCCCACTTTGATTGCCATTGTGCCTGTACCCCTTCCTCATTCTCCCCGGCATGCCGGGCGTGTTGTGCTCATTATAGCACTGTTTACGAAAAAAGTAAGGTGTCTTTGCGTAAAATTGCGTATAATTTTTTGGAATTTTCTTGGCGCATTTGTACAGGCATTCCCACCGCAGAGGCCCTCTGTCCGTGGGGCTGATCAGACAGCGGGCCGACGCTGTCATCGGCCCGCTGGTCTGGGAGACTCTCTCCCGGATTTCTCATTTATGATAGAGCTTCTTGGTCTCATACTTAGGCTCACAGCTGACGTTGAGGCCCAGGCTTCTCAGAAGCTTTTCATCCACATCGCTGATAACCACGGTGAAATGGGCAGAGCAACCACGAAGCTTGGGAAGCTGCTGCTGAGCCAGCTCTGCCAAGGGATTTGTCAAGGCGGAAATGGTGAGAGCCATCAGTACCTCATCGGTATGGAGGCGGGGGTTGCGGTGGCCCAGGTACCGGGTTTTGAGCTTGCAGATCGGCTCCAGAACCTGTGCGGAGATCAGTTCAAAGTGGTCATCAATGCCCCCCACCGCCTTCAACGCGTTCAGTAGCAGGGCCGACGCGGCTCCCAGTGTGTCGGAGGTCTTTCCTGTCACCACGCTGCCGTCCGGCAGCACCATGGCGCCGGCGGGGCCGCCACTGGTCTCTGCCTTCAGCAGTGCCGCCGAAACCGCCGGGCAGAGCTCCGGTGTCACATCCGCCTGCTGCATCACCAGCTCCAGCTTGCGAACCGGCGCGTCACAGTCGCCCTGGAGCCTGTCTACGCAAGCCGTGTAGTACCGGCGCAAAATCTCCTGCCGGGAGGCGTCACAGCACACTGTGTCATCCACGATACAGTTCCCCGCCATGTTTACCCCCATATCCGTTGGGGATTTATAGGGGGACTCACCCTGAATTTTTTTAAACATAGCATTGAGAACCGGGAAGGTCTCCACATCCCGGTTATAGTTGACGGCGGTTTTTCCATAGGCCTCCAGATGAAAGGGGTCGATCATGTTCACATCGTCCAGGTCCGCCGTGGCCGCCTCGTAGGCAAGATTCACCGGGTGCTTCAAAGGCAGGTTCCAGATGGGGAAGGTCTCAAACTTGGCGTAGCCGGCCCGAACCCCCCGCTTGTAATCATGGTAGAGCTGGCTGAGGCAGGTGGCCATCTTGCCGCTGCCGGGGCCGGGGGCCGTTACCACCACCAGGGAGTGGGAGGTCTCGATATAGTCGTTGCGCCCCAGGCCCTCGTCGCTGACGATGTGGGGCACGTCCGAGGGATATCCCGCGATGGGATAGTGCCGGTAGCAGCGGATGCCCAGGGTGTTCAGACGCTTAAAAAACGCGTCGGCGGCGCTTTGGCCGCTGTAGCGGGTCAGCACCACGCTGCCCACATACAACCCCAGGCTGCGGAAGCTGTCAATCAGTCTGAGCACATCGTCGTCATACGTGATGCCCAGGTCCCCCCGCACCTTGTTCTTTTCAATATCCGCGGCGTTGATGGCGATCACGATCTCCACATCGTCCCTGAGCTGCTGGAGCATCCGCACCTTACTGTCCGGCTCAAAGCCCGGCAGTACCCGGGAGGCGTGGTAGTCATCAAAGAGTTTCCCGCCAAACTCCAGATACAGCTTTCCGCCAAACTGGGCAATCCGCTTTTTGATCTGTTCGGACTGCATGGTGAGGTATTTGAGGTTGTCAAAACCAATAGCTGCCATAGCGTTCATATCCCTCTCTAGAAAATTTTGTAACATCTGCCCGAATAGTATAGCATACCGGGTGCTTTGGCGCAATGGTCCCGCCGGTTTTCCCGCCAGGAGACCGGCATATCTTTTTCACATCCAGGGTACCCGCTGCATAAGATCGGGGACCAACAGGAAACATACTCAGTATCACGGAGGTGCAGCCTATGTGTACAGCAGTCACTTATCGAACCCATGACCACTATTTTGGCCGGAATCTGGATCTTCCATCCTCCTACCAGGAGACTGTGACCATCACCCCCAGGAACTTCCCCCTACCCTTCCGGAGGGCCGGCCTCCGGAGGAAACATTATGCCATCATCGGTGTGGCTCTTGTGGATCGAGGCTATCCTCTCTATTATGACGCCACCAATGAAAAGGGGCTGAGCATTGCAGGACTGAACTTCCCCGGGAATGCAGATTTTAAGCCGGAGGCTCCGGACATGGATAACATCGCCCCCTATGAGCTGATCCCGTGGCTTTTGGGACAGTGTACCTCCCTGGACCAGGTCAAGGTGCTTCTCCGGCGGCTGAATCTGATCCGCCTGCCCTTCAGCGAGCGTCTGCCGCTCACTCCCCTGCACTGGATGATCTCGGATCGGGACGGCTCCATGACACTGGAGTCCGTCCAGGAGGGCCTACGGGTCTATGACAATCCAGTGGGAGTCCTGACAAACAATCCCCCCTTTGACTTTCAGATGCACCACCTCACAAACTTCCTCAACCTCACCCGGGAATCCCCCACGAACCGCTTTTCACCTGAGCTGCACCTGGAGCCCTACAGTCTGGGCATGGGCGCCCTAGGTCTGCCCGGGGACCTCTCCTCTGCCTCCCGCTTTGTCCGAGCGGCCTTTACCAAACTCAATTCCGTCTCTGGAGCGTCAGAGTCCGAGAGCATCAGCCAGTGCTTCCATATTCTTGGCTCTGTGGCGCAGTACCGGGGCTGTGCCCGCGCCGGTGACGACGGCTTTGAGCACACGCTCTACACCTCCTGCTGCAACACCGACCGGGGACTCTACTACTACACCACTTACGAAAATAGTCAGATCACCTGCGTCGATCTGCACCGGGAGCGTCTGGATTCCGATCAGCTCGTCGTCTATCCGATGCTGAAAGGGCAGCGGATCTACCTACAAAACGGGTGCGTGCCGCAGCGATAACATGCTGGACCTCTCCGGTTGCCGCCGCAAATTTTTAAAAACCTGTAATTTTTCTGGTACCACTTGACATTCTGTGAGAAATGACGTATAGTGCCTTCAGTACGAAAAGGGAGTAGCTGGCACAGTTTTCTGTGTACCTATGGGCGTCAATACGGGCCATGGCCCCGCTCCAGGTTGAAACGGCGAGACTTTTGTATCAATGCAGGGCATTGACGCAAAAGCCTCGCCTTTTTGCGTTCTGCCAAGAAAGGAAGGATTTCTTTATGAACCAAGAACGGCCAATTTGGCAGAGGACCCGGGCGGAGCTGCTCCGGGACCTGGACTGTTCCGAGGACGGACTCTCCTCCCAGGAGGCAGCGGCCCGGCTGGAACAGCATGGCCCCAATGAGCTGCAGTCCGGCAAGCAGAAGAGTATTCCCCGTATTTTTGCAGAGCAGTTTGCAGATTTCCTGGTGATCATCCTGATCCTTGCCGCTATCGTATCCGCCATCCTGGGGGATGTAGAGAGCACCGTCGTGATTCTGGCAGTGATCACCATGAACGCAATTCTAGGTACCGTGCAGACCGTAAAGGCCAGCGCCTCTCTGGACAGTCTCAAGCGGATGTCCGCCCCCACAGCCAAGGTGCTGCGGGATGGGAAAGTGCTTCAAATCCCCGGTCGCGAGGTCACTGTGGGCGACGTGGTGTCACTGGAGGCCGGTGACTCCGTGTGCGCGGACGGCCGACTTCTGGAGTGCGCCAGCCTCAAGTGCGCGGAAAGCGCCCTGACCGGCGAGAGCTTGCCGGTGGAGAAAGACCTCAGTGAAATCGCCGGCGACGTACCTCTGGGCGACCGGAGGAACATGGTATTCTCCGGCAGCTTTGTCACCTATGGCCGGGCGAAATTCCTGGTGACGGCCATTGGCATGGACACAGAGATGGGAAAGATTGCATCTCTGCTCAAAAACACGGAGGAGAAAAAGACTCCCCTGCAGGTGAGTCTGGATCAGTTTGGGAAAAAGCTCTCCATTGGGATTCTTGTGATCTGCGCGGTGCTTTTTTGCGTCAGCGTGTTCCTGCGGCAGGAAAATCTCATGAACGCCTTCCTCTTCGCCGTCGCCCTGGCCGTGGCAGCCATCCCGGAGGCGCTCTCCTCCATTGTCACCATCGTGCTCTCCTTTGGCACACAAAAAATGGCCCGGGAAAATGCTATCATTCGCAAGCTCCAGGCCGTGGAGGGTTTGGGCAGTGTGTCCGTGATCTGTTCTGATAAGACCGGTACGCTGACACAAAACAAAATGACGGTGAAAAAACTTTATACCGGCGGGAAAATCGTGGATGCCAGTGAAGCGGACTTCCATGACCCAGTCCAGGAGCCACTGCTTCGGACAGCCCTTCTTTGCAGCGATGCAACTGTAGATGAAAACGGCGAGGTGGGGGACCCCACGGAAACCGCTCTGGTCCGGCTGGGCGAGGATTACGGATTTGATGAGCTGACTACCCGTGGGAAGTGGCCCCGGCTGACAGAGATTCCCTTTGACTCCGACCGCAAGCTCATGAGCACCGTGCACCAGCTCTCCGGCGGTCTTGTGATGGTGACTAAGGGCGCCGTGGACGTCCTGCTGGACCGCTGCATCATCTCCGCGGAGGAACGTGCTGAGATCGAGCGGGTAAATGAGGAGTTTTCCAGCCAGGGGCTGCGGGTGCTGGCCTTTGCCTGCCGCACTGTGGACCGCGCAGCTGTATCTTTGGAGGACGAAAATGATTTAAATTTCCTGGGTTTGATTGCTATGATGGACCCGCCCAGGGAGGAATCCAAGGCCGCTGTGGCGGAGTGTATTGCCGCCGGCATCCGCCCCATCATGATCACCGGCGACCACAAGGTGACAGCCTCCGCCATCGCGAGGGAAATCGGCATCCTCACCCCCGGCACCGAGGCGGTAGAGGGCGGCGTGATCGAGTCCATGAGCGACGAAGAGCTGCGGGAATTTGTGCCCAAGGTCTCTGTATACGCCCGGGTCTCCCCGGAACACAAAATCCGCATTGTCCGGGCCTGGCAGGACCGGGGATGCCTGGTGGCTATGACCGGCGACGGGGTCAATGACGCCCCTGCCCTCAAGCAGGCGGATATCGGCGTCGCCATGGGCATCACTGGTACGGAGGTGGCCAAGGACGCCGCCGGCATGGTACTGACAGACGATAACTTTGCAACCATCGTTCAGGCGGTCAAGAACGGCCGAAATGTGTACGCCAACATCAAAAAGGCCATTCAGTTCCTGCTCTCCGGCAACACCGCCGCCATCTTGACCGTGCTGTATGCCTCCCTGGCGGCGCTGCCGGTACCCTTTGCTGCGGTACACCTGCTGTTTATCAATCTCCTGACAGACTCCCTGCCCGCCATTGCCCTGGGGCTGGAACCCCATTCTGATACCGTGATGCGGGAAAAGCCCCGTCCCCGGAATGAGGGGATTTTGACCAAGTCCTTCCTGGCCAGTGTGGCCACGGAAGGGCTGGTGATCGCCCTGGCGGTGATCGCCGCCTTCCACATCGGCCTTGCCAGCGGCGGCGCGGCCACCGGCAGCACCATGGCCTTCGCCACATTGTGCCTCAGCCGCCTGTTTCACGGCTTCAACTGCAAGGCCGACCGACCCGTTGTCTTCACGCGGGCCTTCTGGAACAACCGCTACCTGTTGGGCGCTTTTGTGGTGGGCGCGCTGCTGCTGTCCGCAGTGCTGCTGATTCCGGCTCTGGAGCCTCTGTTCCAGGTGGCACAGCTCTCCGCTGGACTGGTGGGTGCCATCGTGGGGCTGTCTCTTGGCTCTATGGCGGTAATTCAACTTCTCAAGGCCCTTCGCCCCCGGAAATAACATACAGCTCACAGTTTCACGTTGAAAGCTGCCCTCCTTGTGTCCGGCGGGGCAGCTTTCTTTCTGGTCTGCTCCGCCTCCTTCGCGTTTATTAGCAGAAATAATCTTCAATATAACAACTTTTTTCTTTACTTATAGGTTCAGGACCGGTATAATATTGCAGGCTGGGTTTTTCGGAATTTCAGCGACAAAATAAAACCGGGAGGTTTTTCGTATGTCAAATTGTGCCATCGTAGGCATCAACTGGGGCGACGAGGGCAAGGGCCGCATGGTGGATTTGCTGACCAGTGACCACGATGTGGTGGTGCGCTATCAGGGCGGCGGCAACGCCGGCCACACCGTGGTGAACGACCTGGGAAAATTTGCCCTGCACCTGCTGCCCTCCGGCATTTTCCGCCAGGGCGTGGTCAACATTCTGGGCAACGGCGTGGCGCTGGACTGCGAGAACCTCTGGAATGAGATGCAGGATGTGATGTCCCAGGGCGTACCCATCACGCCGGAAAATCTGAAGATCAGCGACCGAGCCTCGCTGCTGCTGCCCTGGCACCGGGAGCTGGATGCGCTGGAAGAGGCCCGTCTCGCGGACAAGAAGTATGGCTCCACCAAGCAGGGCATCGCGCCGTTCTATTCGGATAAGTATCAGAAGAAGACCGTCCTCGCAGGAGAGCTGCTCTATCCGGAGAAGCTCTGGGAGCACCTGGCGGGAATTCTGGAGTGGAAGAACCTGACGCTGGAGCGGGTGTACGGCGCCAAGCCCTACACCATGGATCAGCTTAAGGCTTGGATTCAAGACTTCGGCGGCAAGATCAGGCCCTATGTCTGCGACACCTCCCGTTATCTGCGTCAGGCCCAGGCAGAGGGCAAGCGCATCCTCTTTGAGGCGCAACTGGGTTCCCTGCGGGACTTGGACTACGGTATCTACCCCTACACCACCTCCTCCAACCCCATCGCAGCCTACGCCCCCGTGGGCTCCGGCCTCCCCACTGCCCGGCTGGACCGGATTGTGGGTGTGGTGAAGGCCTATTCCTCCTGCGTGGGTGAGGGTCCCTTTACCTGCGAGTGGTTCGGTGAGGCGGCTGACAAACTCCGGGAGGCTGGCGGCGAGTATGGCGCCAAGACCGGCCGGCCCCGGCGCGTAGGTCCCATCGACCTGGTGGCCACCCGCTATGGCATTCAGTGCCAGGGTGCCACGGACATCGCTCTAACCAAGTTGGATGTCTTGAGTTACCTTGACAAAATCCCCATCTGTGCCCACTACGAGCTGGACGGCGAGATCATTGACGAGTTCCCCTTCCCCTCCGTCCTGCCCGACGCCAGACCGGTGTTGGAGACCATGGATGGCTGGCAGTGCGACATCTCCGGCGTCCGGAACTGGGGGGACCTGCCGGAGGCTGCCCGCAAGTACGTGGAGTATGTGGAGCAGGCCATCGGCTGCCACATCACCTATGTCTCCGTGGGGCCGGAAAGAGATTCCATTATCATCCGGTAAGGGAGCGTCCGCTGCTGCTTGCTGTGTTCAGGTAGATCGCGCCGGCGAGGTACTCTGCCATCCCTTCCTCCTCTACCAGATCGTCCCGCAGCCGTCGAGTGTGCTTCTGGCGTTGTTTGTCTTCGGCTGCTTATTGCATTCAGCACACTCTCCGCATCCATGCTTCGCCTCCGGCGAAACAGACCGCAACCTCAGGAGGCACCCATTCCGGTGCCTCCTGACTTTATAAGCGAAAGAAAGGTGGACTTCTTATGTCTAAAGACAAGTACGAATCCCCTCTGGCGTCCCGGTACGCCTCGGAGTTTATGCTGCATCTCTTCTCCGCCGACATGCGGATTGAGACCTGGCGACGCCTGTGGGTGGCTCTGGCCCGGGCGGAGCACAACTTAGGGCTTCCCGTCACCGCGGAGCAGGTGGCAGAGCTGGAAGCCCACATCACCGACATTGACTACGAGACCGCCGCCCAGCGGGAGCGGGAGGTCCGCCATGACGTCATGGCCCATGTGTATACCTATGGCAAGGCCGCTCCCTCCGCCGCCGGCATCATTCACCTGGGAGCCACCAGCTGCTATGTCACCGACAACGCGGATCTGGTGATTTACCGGGAGGGGCTCCGGTATCTCCGGAGCGAGCTGCTGGCGGTAGTGGCGAACCTCGCCAAGTTCGCAGAGCGCTACAAGGCCACCCCCACCCTGGGCTACACCCACTATCAACCCGCCCAGCTGGTGACGGTGGGCAAGCGGGCCGCGCTGTGGATGCAGGATTTTCTGGCGGACCTGGAGGAGCTGGACTTTGTCCTGGGGAGCCTCAAATTCCTGGGCTGCCGGGGCACTACCGGCACGGAGGCCAGCTTCCTGGACCTCTTTGACGGCGATGGCGCCAAGATCGACGAGATGAACCGGCAGATCAGCGCGGAGTTCGGCTTTGAGCGGTGTTTCTCCGTCTGCGGCCAGACCTATCCCCGCAAGGTGGACAGCCGAATTCTGAACGTCCTCTCCGCCATGGCCCAGAGCTGTTACCGCATGGCAAACGACATCCGTCTCCTTCAGCATGACCGGCAGGTGGAGGAGCCCTTTGAAAAACACCAGATCGGGTCCTCTGCCATGGCCTACAAACGCAACCCCATGCGCTCCGAGCGCATCTGCTCCCTCAGCCGCTACCTGATGGCTGACGCCGTAAATGCACCCATGACCGCCTCCGTCCAGTGGCTGGAGCGGACGCTGGACGACTCTGCGAACCGCCGCATCTCCATGCCGGAGGGCTTCCTCTGCGCAGACGCCGTTTTGCGCCTTGCCCAGAACGTCACGGACGGTCTGCATGTCAACGAAAAAATCGTGGACCGAGCCTGCCGGGAGTACCTGCCCTTCATCGCCACAGAGAACCTGATGATGGAGGGCGTCAAGCGAGGTGGGGATCGTCAGGAGCTCCATGAGATCATCCGAACCTGTTCCATGGCCGCCACCGCCCGGATGAAGGAGGGGGAGCCCTGCGACCTCCTGTCGCGTCTGGCGGCGGAGCCGGCCTTCGGCATGACGGAAGCGGAGATGGAGGCCGTGCTGGACCCAAAGCTGTACATCGGCCGCTGTGCTCAGCAGGTGGACGCCTTCTTGGAGGAGGTGGCCCCGCTGCTGGCGGGCGCCTCTCAGGAAAAACCGGAGATCACCCTATAACAATCAGCGCCCTGTGGCAGGTTCCACAGGGCGCTGTTTTTCTGATTCCGGGAGTATGCAGGTGCGCTCCGCCGGGATTTTTTCTCCCCCCGCCGCATAGCATGGCAGCAAAGAGGAGGCCGTGCCATGCTGTATACGCTCAATAATGCCCTGTGGGGCCCCGCCACACTGGCCCTGCTGCTGGGTAGCGGAATCTATCTGACCATCCGCCTGCGGTTTCTTCCCTGGCGGCGGCTGGGCTATGCCCTGCGCTCCGCGCTGGGGCGGGAAGCCCGCAGAACGGGCGGGGAGGGTGTCTCCCCCTTCTCCGCCCTGATGACGGCCCTGGCAGCCACCATCGGCACCGGCAATATTGTGGGGGTAGCCACGGCTTTGGTCGCCGGCGGGCCAGGGGCCCTGGTATGGATGGAGCTCTCGGCCCTCTTTGGCATGGCCACCATCTTTACCGAGAGTGTGCTGGCTGTGCGCTTTCGGCGGCGAGACCACCGGGGCCAGTGGGCGGGTGGCCCCATGTACGTGATGGAGGCCGCGTTCGGACGGCGGGCCGGACGGCTTCTTGGCACGGTGTTCTCCCTGTTCGCCGTAGGCGCATCCCTTGGCATCGGCAGTCTGACCCAGGCCAATGCTATAGCGGACGCTCTCTCCAGCACGTTTGCCCTGCCAGCGGGGCCCGTAGGCCTGGTAACGGCAGGGCTGGCGCTGCTCGGCATCCTGGGCGGCATCCGCAGCATCGCCAAAGTGACCTCCGTCCTGGTGCCCGTGATGGCGGTTCTCTACCTCGCGGCGGGGCTTGTGGTGATCGGCGGAAACCTGGGAAACCTGCCAGAAGGGCTGCTTGCGATCCTCTGTTCCGCCTTTTCCCCCCGGGCGGCAGCAGGAGGATTTGCCGGCATGTGGGCTGCGGCCCGCTGGGGTGTCGCCCGGGGCGTTTTCTCCAATGAGGCGGGGCTTGGCTCCGCCGGAATTGCCGCCGCCTCTGCCGACGCCTCCAGCCCGGTCCAGCAGGGCTATATCAGCATGACCGGCGCCTTTTTCGATACCATTATCATCTGTACTGTCACGGGCCTTGCCATCTGCTGCTCCGGCGTCCTGGGAGCGGTAGACGCCTCTGGCGCGCCAGTGGACGGCGCGGCACTGACGATCCTCGCCTTCCAGACCGTTCTGGGGGACCTGGGTGGCAAGTGCATTGCCCTTTTCATTGTGCTCTTCGCCTTCTCCACGATCCTTGGCTGGGAGTACCAGGGGGAAACCGCCTTTTCCTACCTCACCCGGGATCGGGGTCGGATGGCCTACCGTTTGGTATATGTGCTGGCAGTGCTGCTGGGTGCCCGGGCCCGGCTGGAAACAGTCTATCTCCTCTCCGATATCTGCAACGCTCTGATGTGTATGCCGAACCTCATCTGCCTCATGGCCATGAGCGGAGAAGCCGCAGCTGCGGTCCGGCACGCATCCTTCGGGCGTCCTCTCCGCCAAAAAATCTCCGTATAACATCAAGACCGCACGCTTTCGGCGTGCGGTCTTGTTCTCAGAAGGTGACGACCTCCTGTGTTGGCTTCTCGCAGGGACCGATGGAGATCACATGCATCACCGGCCCTCTTCCCTTGTAGGCGGCGTGCTTCTCTACCGCCATGCGGGCCGTAACCTCGATCCAGTCCCGGTTCTCATACTGGCTCAGGCCCATACCCTTGGCGATCAGCCCCAGGAACTGCACGTCGTTTTCGCAGCAGACCATGGCGAAGCGGCCAGGACAGTGGATGCCGGGGTACTTCTTGGAGTGGCACATGACGAGTTTCATGTGGACCATTTTCCCCGCCCAGCGGTCCGGGTGGTCCATGACGTCCACATACCACACGCCGAAATCATCGTCCGGGATGTCGATCAGGTCCTGTTCCAGATCAAAAGGACACTCGTCTCCGGTGAGGTAGTCCTCGCTGGTGCCGTCCTCGTTTTCCAGGTAAATGTCTGCCCGGCGGTTCACCATACGGAGGTTGCGTTTGCGCAGAGCCTCCCGCAGCTCTGCCGTGCAGCGGTTAAACACCAGCATATCCGCATTGGTGATCTTTTCCATCATGAGCTGGCCCATGTTCTTGGCGTAAACCTCAAAGGTGTCTGCTTTCACAAAGGTCATGATCTGATAGAGCACCCAGTTGGCGGGCAGCACCTCCCGGTAGAGACGCTCCATCTGCCACATGCCATTGTATTCAATCAGCACCTGCTTGGGCTGGTACTCCTTCTCCCAAGTCTTCATCTGGGAGCACTTCAAATCCTCCTCGTCCTCCACCGTGACCACTGTCACGTTCTCCAGTACTCGGTGGTCATACTCCAGCTCCCCCTCCTCACAGCAGATGAGGAGGGTTCTCTCTTGCCGTGCAAAGCCGTCCTGCAGCACGCCGTTGATGAACTCCGTCTTGCCGGCGTCCAGAAAGCCCGCCACCAGATAAACAGGAATATCCATGCAATGAAAACCCCTTTCCGGTATTACAGGCCGAAGAGCTCCGCCAGTTTTTCCTCGCTGAGCTCCGCGCCGATCACACACAGCCGGCCGGTGTAATCAGGGTGGCCCTCCCGGACCTCATACTCCTCCGGCACATAGTCAAATTCGATCCAGGCGCCGCCCTCGCCGCCGATAATGCCCTTGGCCCGCAAAATCTTGCCGTACTCTCCGGAGTCCAGCTCGGAGAGAATCCGCTCAATGCCCGCTTTGGTAAAGGTCTTGGGCGTCTCACGGCCCCAGGAGGTAAACACCTCATCGGCGTGATGATGGTGATGATGACACGCGCAGTTGGGGTCATTGCACTCATGGCCGTCATGGTGGTGTCCATCATGATGCTCGTCGTGATGGTGCTCCTCATGCTCGTGCTCATGCCCGTCGTGGTCATGATGATGGTGCCCCTCGTGGCCCTCATGGCCGTGGTGGTGCTCAGCCTCCTCCGCCTCATGCTCTGCCCGCATTTTGGCCAGCAGCTCGTCAGCCAGGGAGACCTTCTCCATCGCGGAGAGGATGGTTTTGCCGTCCAGCTGGTCCCAGGGCGTTGTGAGAATGGCGGCGACGGCGTTCTTCTCCCGCAGCAGTGCAACGGCGGCCTCCAATTTCTCCTGACTGAGCTTCTGAGTCCGGGAGAGGATAATCGTCCCGGCAGACTCAATCTGATTATTATAGAACTCGCCAAAGTTCTTCATATAGACCTTGACCTTTGTGGCGTCCGCCACAGTGACGAAGCTGTTCAGCTTCATATCCGGAACCTCGGCGGCGGTATTCTCCACCGCCACAATCACATCGCTGAGCTTGCCAACGCCGGAGGGCTCAATCAGAATCCGGTCCGGCTGAAACTGGGCCTGAACATCCTTGAGGGCCTGGTTGAAGTCCCCCACCAGAGAACAGCAGATGCATCCGGCGGACATCTCGCTGATCTGCACGCCGGACTCCTTCAAAAAGCCGCCGTCAATGCTGATCTCACCGAACTCATTTTCGATGAGCACCAGCTTCTCCCCCGGGAAGGCCTCCGCCAGCAGCTTTTTGATGAGCGTTGTTTTGCCGGCGCCCAAAAAACCAGAAATAATGTCAATTTTCGTCATGGTATCAAATCCTTTACAAAAAATTTCTGAACCAGAACTTAATATACCATTTTTCTATCAAATTGCAACCGCGTCACAAAAATTTCACATCTTTTTCCTTTCCCCCGCTCTGCACCGCTTTCAGCCCCCAGTGCAGGCCTCTCCTTTCGCCCGCCTCTTGCTTTTTAGCGGAAAATCCATATAATAAAGGCTAATCTGAATGGAAAGGACATCCTGTTTTGAGACGTTTTCAAAAATTCTCCCTTCCGCTGTGGGGCTCGTTAACGGCGGCGGTTTTGCTGGCGGGGGGCATCACGCTGCTGGCGCTGTGGTGCCAGCCCAACGCTCTGCGCTCTGTGCTCTCCGTCTTCCGGGCCCAGCCGCTGCTGATTGTGCTCAACGCCCTGCCGGTGGGCCTTGTACTGCTGGCTTTTGCTTGTTTATTCCGAAATGTGTTCTTCGGCGCGGCAATCACGAATTTTCTCGTGTGCGCCCTGTCCATCGCCAACCGGATCAAGATCGAGGTTCGGGACGAGCCGGTTTTTCCCCGGGACTTTGCTCTTCTCAAAGAGGTGGGGCAGGCCATGAACAGCTACACCATCTCCTACCCAGTGGCGGCCATCGCGGTAGTGGTGGGCATCACGGCGCTGCTGGTGACTCTGGGCGTTTTCATCGGCGGACAGCCCTTCCCCCTGGCGCGGCTGCGGGGCTGGCTGAGGCGGCTTCTGGGATGCGCCGCCAGTATCGCAGTGTTGGCGGGGCTGATTGTCACGGTCTACGCCTCCAACGATCTCTACAATTCCTTCCGGGTGTCCAACGCCTACTATATCCCCTCCGTGTTCAATGAGCTGGGCTTTCCCTACTGCTTCTGCCACCAGTTTACCACCTATCCCGTAGACAGGCCGGAGGGCTTTTCCCGCTCGGAGGCGGAGGCCTGGGAGAGCGCCCCCTCCACAGTCGGCCAGGGCAAGGACGTCCATGTGGTCATGGTGATGAACGAGGCCTTCTCCGACCTCACCGACTCCCCGGCGTTTGATTATGGGGAAGAGGACGACCCTCTTTCAAACCTCCATGCTCTGGAGGCAGACCCCCACGCCCTCTCCGGGCATCTGGTGGTTCCCGGATTTGCCGGCGGCACCGCCAACACGGAGTTCGACGTGCTCACCGGCATACAGACCAATGCTCTCTCCGCGTCCACCACCTCTTCTTTCCGGGTGGTGAACCGGAATCTGGAGAGCCTGTTCCGGGTCTTTGACGCTGACGGCTACGCCACCTCTTTTTTCCACCCCGGCGACGACTGGTTTTACAACCGGGAGAATGTCTACCGCTGGCTGGGCGCGGAGCGCACCCTCTTTGCCGATGAGATGGAGGCCGTCGAATACAAGGGCCGCTGGGTCACGGATGACTACATGTCGGACCTCATCACCAATGAACTGGATTCGGCCGTCTCCGCCGGGGAGCTGCTGTTCCACTACACCACCACCATCCAGAACCACATGTCCTATACCGCCGACAAATACGGCGAGGGTTATGAATTCCCGCCGGTGCCCCTGACGATCTCCGTCTCGGATGAGGTGGAGACCATGCTGCGGGTTTACACGGAGGGCGTCCGGGACGCCGACGCCATGCTGGGCCGCTTGGTAGATACCTTTTCCGCGCAAGAGGAGCCGGTGGTGCTGGTATACTTCGGAGACCATCTGCCCTATCTGGGGGACAACCAACTAGGTTATCAGGCTCTGGGACTGACCCAGGAGGCAGATTGGGACGCCTTGCGCTCCTATGAGACCCCCTATGTGATTTGGGCCAACGATGCGGCGGCAGAAACCCTGGACTGGGATGCGGCGGCGGAAGCCCTGGACCTGCCGGAGACGATCTCTGCCAGCTTCCTCGGCGCGGCGGTGCTGGAACTGACGGGCCGCGGGGAGGAGACGCCTTGGTTTGCCTTCTTGAATGCGCTGCGCCGCGTATCGCCGGTGGTGCAGAAACAGACCTGTGTGCTCGCTGACGGCAGCACAGTTTCCCCCCTGGACGCTGGTGCTGTGCCCGACGCGCTGGAGGATTCTCTGCGTCAGTGGCGGTGCTGGAGCTACTATAAGCTGCGTTATCAGGAGATTCCCGAATGAACGCCAGCCGCCGGATGGCCCTGTGCGGAATGCTGACCGCTCTGGCCGTGGTCATTCTGCTGCTGGGGGGGCTGCTCCATCTGGCGACTTTCTGCGCGCCGGTGCTGGCTATGGCGGCGTTGCTGCCGGTTTTAGAGGAATGCGGTCCACGGGCGGCGGGAATCGCCTGGGCCGCAACATCCCTGTTGGCACTACTGCTGGCTGCGGACCGGGAGATGGCGATGGTCATGCTCTTTTTTGGCTGGTACCCAATTCTGCGTCCCCGCATCGCCCGCATGACTTCTCCCCTGACACGGCTGGCAGCCAAGGTCCTCCTGTGCAGTGCGCTGATCGCCCTGCTATACGGCCTGCTGCTAAAGCTCATGGGGCCCGCCACCGACCTGGCGGGCCTCTCACCGGTGCTGACGGTGATGATGCTGGTGCTGGCGAATCTCACATTCCTGCTGCTGGACGTGGCGCTGGGACGGCTTACAGCCCTCTGGCACCGCAGACTAAGAAATTTCCTGTTCCACTGACACCTCACGGCTGCTTTTCATCATATTTACTGTAAAACGCCTGGAAAAAACGGTGGAAAATTCCTCTTTTGTGCCTTGGCAAACCGGCTGTGCTGTGATATACTTGCCAACGCATCTAAAAAAATAATGCGGATTGGGGAGACTGCCATGGATCTCATTTCCGACGAGATGTCTCGGAGAATCATCGCGGCTGCAGAGCAGATTGCCCGCACATCGGGCGCGGAGAGCGTCACGGTACGGAGCATCCTGCGGGCGCTGGGAATCAGCAACCGGGTCTTTTACAACCGCTTCCACAACGCCGCCGAAGTGCTGGACATTGTGTACGCCAACACCGTCCTGAAAATCCGGGAGAGCCTTGTTGCGAAGTTCGATCCGGAGCAGGACTTCTTCCAGCAGGTATTGGACATCGTGGAGAACACGCTGGTCATGTCCTACGAATGCAAACGGCAGTTCAGCCAGTACGTCTTTGAGAGCGACTCTGTCTCCCACGACAACTATGCCTGGTGGACAGAGGAGATCAAGCGTCTCATTGAATTTGGTAAGGCCCGGGGCTATCTTCGGGACGTGGATTCGGACATCATGAGCTACTCCATCTGGTGCTTCATCCGCGGCTTCAACGCTGATGCGCTGGGCCGGAAGCTGCCGGTGGCGCAAGCCGCGGCGGCCTTCAAATATAGCTTCGGTATTTTGCTGGATGGGCTGCGGCCTGTCCCCGATGCTCCGTGAGGGGGCGGTTTCTTTGTAATTTCAGCACAGTGTGTGCTGAAATTATAAAAAGACGGCCCGTAAAATTTTTCAGCACACACTGTGCTGAAAAGAGGTGAAGTAAGATGAATCCTTTCCATCAACTCTATTGCCGCATCTTTCAGTCAGTGCTGCGGCTGGCGATCCCCTTTCTTCCTTACCGGGACCCTAAAATTCTGCGGACCGTGGCGGAGGTGCCGGCAGAGCTGCGGCAAAACGGCGTGGACCACGTACTGCTGATCACCGACGGTCCCCTCTATGCCCTGGGTATGACTGAGCCATTGGAGCGGCACCTGGCGGAACAAAACATCCGATGCACAGTTTACAGCAGGACCGTCTCCAATCCCACCATTCAGAATGTGGAGGAGGCCCGCGCGCTCTATTTGAAGGAGAGCTGCGGCGCCCTGATCGGCTTTGGCGGCGGCTCCGCCATTGACTGCGCCAAAGCGGTAGGCGCGCGGATCGCGCGACCGAAAACACCCATCCGCAGTATGAAAGGGATTCTGCGGGTGCTGCGGCGCATCCCGCTGCTGATCGCGGTCCCCACCACGGCGGGCACCGGCAGTGAGGTCACGCTGGCCTCCGTCATCACGGACAGTGAGAGCGGCCACAAGTTTCCCATCAACGACTTTCCCCTGATCCCCAGGGTGGCGGTGCTGGACGTGGAGAACACCCGGAGCCTGCCTCCCGCCATGACTGCCACAACCGGCATGGATGCCCTGACCCACGCGGTGGAGGCCTACATCGGCCGCTCTACCACGGCCTCCACCCGAGCCGATGCGCTGGAGGCCGTCCGGCTGATCTTTGAAAACCTGGAGAACGCCTATGAACATGGGAATAACATCCAAGCCCGGGAGCACATGCTGACGGCGGCATTTCTGGCGGGGCGATCCTTTTCCAAGTCCTATGTGGGCTATGTCCACGCGGTGGCCCACTCGCTGGGCGGGCGGTACAACATTCCCCACGGCCTTGCCAACGCCGTGCTGCTGCCCATCGTCTTGGAGGTCTACGGCCCCTGCATCTACCGCAAGCTCCATGATCTGGCGGTGGCGGCAGGCGTCTGCTCTCCGGCTGACTCCCTCGCCGCAGGTGCTATAAAATTCATTGAGGCCATCCGACAGATGAACCAGCGCATGAACATTCCCCAGACGCTGGAGGGCATCCGGGAGGAGGATATCCCCCATCTGGCCCAATACGCCGCAAAGGAAGCCAACCCCCTCTATCCCGTGCCCAGGCTTCTGGACGCGGAAGCTCTGGAGGTCTTCTACTATAAAGCTGCAGATCGGAGGAAGCTATGGACGCCAAAGCCATTGACCAGCTCCTTGAGAGCCAGCGCCAGTACTTTTTAAGCGGGGCAACTCTCCCGGTGGAGTTCCGGATTGCCATGCTCCAGCGGCTGCGGGAGACTGTCCGCCGTCGGGAGCCCGATATCAGCAAGGCCCTGACCGCAGACCTCGGCAAGAGCGGCTACGAGGGTTACATGTGCGAAATCGGGCTGGTGCTGAGCGAGCTCGGCTACCTCATCCGTCACACCCGGCGCTTTGCCAAGCGGCGGCATGTCCCCACGCCCTTGGCCCAGTTCGCCGCGTCCAGCTATCTCTCGCCCTCCCCTTATGGGAACGTGTTGATTATGAGCCCCTGGAACTACCCCCTTCTTTTGACCTTGGCCCCACTGGCGGACGCTATCGCCGCGGGCAACACGGCCATCGTCAAGCCCAGCGCCTATTCTCCCGCCACAAGCCAAGTCATTGACGAGCTGCTCACAGAGTGCTTTCCCCCGGAGTATGTGACGGTGGTCACTGGCGGGCGGGCGGAGAACGCCGCGCTCCTGGAAAAAAAGTATGACCTCATCTTTTTCACCGGCAGTCAGAGCGTGGGGCGGGAGGTGCTGCGCCGCGCGGCGGAACATCTGACCCCCACTGTGCTGGAGCTGGGTGGCAAGAGTCCCTGCATCGTGGACTGCACCGCGAACCTCCGCCTGGCCGCGAAGCGGATTGTCTTTGGAAAATATCTCAACTGCGGCCAGACTTGCGTGGCGCCGGACTATATTCTCTGTGAGGCGTCCATAAAAGACGTCCTGGTAGCTGAGCTGCAAACCCAGATTCGCCTTCAGTACGGGGACCCTCCTTTTTCAAATCCCGACTATGGCCATATCGTCAACGAAAAACACTTTGACCGGCTGTGCGGCCTGCTGGATCAGTCCAAAATTGTCCACGGTGGAGAGATTTGCCGGGAGACGTTACAAATCGCCCCCACGGTGATGGACGCCGTCACTTGGGAGGACCCGGTGATGCAGGAGGAGATCTTCGGGCCAATCTTGCCGGTCCTGACCGTCGATTCCTTCGAGGATATCTATCCCCTGCTGGCTGTCCGGCCAAAACCTCTGGCGCTGTATCTCTTCTCTGAGAACCGCGCCCGCATCCGCGCCGTCATGGAGCGCTGCGCCTATGGCGGCGGATGCGTCAACGACACCATCATCCATCTGGCCACCAGCGAGATGGGCTTTGGCGGCGTGGGGGAGAGCGGCATGGGGGCCTACCACGGCCGGGCGGGCTTCGAGGCCTTCTCCCACCGCAAAAGCGTGGTGGACAAAAAGACCTGGATGGACCTGCCCATGCGCTACCAGCCCTACAACCGGGGGCGGTACGAGAAGCTGCTGCGGCTGTTTCTGCGGTGAGCTTCTTTCCGGCGAACCATCGGTTATATTCTGAAAGGAGTTATCAAAGCATGGAATCCACCAAAACCAGACGCCCTCTGCGGCGTCTCCTTTTGGGCATCACGGCCCTTCTGATCGGTCTTGCTCTGGCTCTGAGCATCGCCGTATATGCCATCTGGCACCATGAGCTTTCTACCCTTATGAGTCTAGAGCAGATTCGTACCCGGGATGACGCCCACCTGGACGGGTCCGTCTACAAGATGGAGGTCAGCGGCGGGTTCTATCTGGAGGAATTTTTAGAGCAGGGCGGCGTCCAAAGTGACAGCGAGCTGATCGCCTTTATTACCTCCCACATCACCAAAGGGCTCTTGGACATGGGCATCAGCGCTCCGGAGATTGCCTGTTCCTCCTTCACCGCGCAAACCCCGGAGGGGGATCGGCTCTTTGGCCGGAACTACGACTTCTCCAAGACCAATACCTGCTTGGTCTTTACTGAAGGCGGCGGAGACCGCCACGCCACCATCTCCACCACGGACCTGCAGTTCCTGGGCATTGGCGTGGACGCGGACCTTGAGGGCCTGATGGACAAAATCACCTGTCTCGCCGCGCCCTACACGCCTTTGGATGGTATGAATGATGCCGGTGTGAGCTGCGGCATCTACATGTCCTATCAGGGGGCGGAGACCGTGGCCACAGATCAGAACACCGACCGGCCCGACCTGACCTCTACCACGCTGCTGCGCTTGATTCTGGACTACGCTGACAACGTGGAGGAGGCGGTGGAGATCGCCGCCTCCTATGACCTCCATGATTCGGCCATGACCTCCTATCACTACATGGTAGCGGATGCCAGCGGCCGCAGCGCCATTCTTGAGTGGGTGAACGGGACGGACGCCACTGACAATGACGGCTCCGCCCGGGAGCTGGTGGTCACTTACAACGATAGCGACGACTACATCGGGCAGGCCGAGACGGCGGCGGACTATCAATGGATCACAAACTTTATCATCCAGCCCGGATACTACGGCGAGGCTGAGCACCGTTCTGGCTACGACCGTTACGAAAAACTCTGCGAAGAGCTTTCCAAAACGGACGGCGTGGTGGCCGACGAGCAGGCCGCCATGGACATTCTCGCCAGTGTGGGCAGGCGCTCCTGGAATAACGACGACGCCAACAGCTGCACAGTGCACAGCGTTGTTTATAACTTGACGGACCGGACGGCTTTCTGGGTGCCCAACGAGCACTATGACGACAAGGCGGCCTGGTTCACCTTTCAGCTGCCGGCAGAATCCTGAGTCAGATGGGGGAGGGCCCAAGTCCCTCCCCCGTTTTCGTTTCTATAGACACACCGCCAACAGATGATTACCGGTTTTCCCAGGAACGGCTTCATACTTTTTGAAGCCGTTTCAAACCGGCAGGGTGGAGTTGACTTTTCAGGCAATTTTCTATAAAATAGTTCCATACTGGAAGAATCAATACGGGAGACTGAAGCTTTGCACCGGCTTCATGGGGGCGTTTTTATGAAAGACGATCAGACGGCCGCGCGGGCGTTTCTGGGTGCCCTGATTCTTGCTGGAATCGCGTTTTTTGGCGGCGTGCGCTATCCATTCGGTGACTCTGTGCCCCCGCCAATATGGGTGCAGCTTATCAAAATTTTTGTGATTGATTTTGTCTGCCTGCTGACATTCCTGGGGGTGGACCATGCTCTGTCCCGGAACCATGCGGCTCTGCGGGCGCTTCCGGGGGCCCTGATTCTCACCGCCATGCTGTTTTTGAGCGGCAGTGTAGGGTTTCCCTATGGGGAGTCCGGATTCCCCCCGGTGTGGCAGGCACTGATGGGGCGTTTCGTTATAATTTTCCTTGCGCTTTGGGCGTTTATTCGGGTGGGCCAAGTCCTCTCTAAGCGGCGGAACCCGTAAAAATTTAAAAACCACCCAGGGGAGGGAGCCGCAGCTCCCTCCCCTGGTCTCTTGCAGTAAAGGCTTCCCCAAGCCCGGGAATCCACGTCCAGAGCATAAGCTATCTCATTTCTCGTGAAAATGCCGCCAAACCGCCTCCGCCGTGTCCCGGGGCACCACCGCCGCCAGGGTCTCCACGTCTGCCTCCCGGATAGCCCGGATGGTGCTGAAATGTTTGCGCAAAGCCTCCCGCCGCTTAGGACCCACTCCGGGGATGCCGTCCAGCACGGAACGGGTGGCGCTTTTACTGTGGCTCTCGTGGTGATAGGTGATGGCAAAACGGTGGGTCTCCTCCTGAATCTGCCCGATCAGGGAAAATACCGCCTGGTTGCCTGCAATGCCAATTTCCTCGCCCTCCGGCGTCACCAGCGCCCGGGTCCTGTGGCGGTCGTCTTTCACCATGCCAAAGATTGGTATGGTGATCCCAAACTCTTCCGCTACCATCAGCGCGGCCTTAGCATGGGTCTCGCCGCCGTCGATCAAAAACACGTCCGGCAGGGGCAGAAATTTCTCATCCCCGTCTGCGGCCCGTTGGAGTCTGCGGCGCAGCACCTCCTGCATAGAGGCGTAGTCGTCGGGATGCCCCTTCAGGGACTGAATTCGGAACCGGCGGTAGGCGGATTTCAGTGGCCGGACGCCGCTGTACACCACCATGGAGGCCACGATATCGCTCCTGCCGGTGTTAGAAATATCAAAGGACTCCATGCGCCTTGGCGGCGCGGGCAGGTTCAGCATCTTCTCCAGCAGCGTCAGGGTGTAGGCTACCCGCTCCTCGGCGCTGGTGGCCCGCTCCGCCTCCTCTGCGGCGTTTCGCTGGGCCATCATCCGCAGCTCCGCCTTCTCACCCCGCTGGGGTACGTGGACCCACACCCTGTGTCCCGCCCGCTTGGTGAGCACTTCAGAGAGCTCCTCGCACTCACCGGTATCGATCGGGAGCAGAATCTCGTGAGGCAGCACCGCCCGGGGCAGGTAGAACTGAGCCGTCAGGGTGGAGAGCATCTCTTCTTCCGTCTCCTCCATAGGTGCATCAAACAGCTCTGTCTCCCGGCCTGCCAGGTTGCCGTTTTCCATGTGTAAAATGGCGTAACAGCACTTGCCTGCACCCCGGTACAGCCCCCAGATATCCGTGTCGGCGCAGAGGCCGGCGATGACCGTCTGCTTCTTGGATAGGGCTCCGATGGCATGGATGCGATCCCTCAGCGCCGCGGCCTGCTCAAAGTGCAGCGCCTCCGCCTCCGCTTCCATTTCGGCGGTCATCTCCCGCAGGAGCTGCTTGCTCCTGCCCTCCAGCAGCTGCACCGCCTGCTGGATGCGGCGGTTGTACTCCCCGGCGCTCATCTCCGGGCGGCAGAAGCCGTCGCACCGGCCCATATGGAAATTGAGGCATGGCCGCTCTGTGCCGATATCCCGGGGAAATTTCCGGCTGCAGGTGGGCAGGCGCAGGGCGGAGAGCACTGCGTCCAGGGCCTGCCGGGTCTCGAACCGTCCGCCGAAGGGACCGAAATACCTGGCGCTGTCGTTCGCGTATCTGCTGACCATCGTGAAACGGGGATAGGTCTCTCTGGAGAGGCGGACGAAGGGGTATCCTTTGTCATCCTTCAGCAGAATATTGTAGCGCGGCATATGGCGCTTAATCAGAGAGTTCTCCAGCACCAGGGCTTCAAACTCGCTGGAGACGAAAATTGTGTCAAAGTGGTCAATCTGAGATACCATCTGGCGGGTTTTGACCGTGTGGGATGCGCTGTCCTGAAAGTATTGGCTGACCCGGTTTTTCAGTTTCTTCGCCTTGCCCACATAAATGACCTTGCCCATCTTATCCATCATAAGATAGACTCCTGGCGCCAGGGGGAGATCGGCAGC
>ENA-UOJP01001449-UOJP01001449.1-human-gut-metagenome-genome-assembly--contig:-C102-NODE-1449-length-28529-cov-8.241483_pt1 | contig 28529 bp, 24 predicted proteins | sample MGYA00242353_ERZ723900 | MGnify/ENA metagenome assembly ERZ723900
ATTTTATCGCATGAGGGAGGGGGACTCAAGTGACTTCTTATTGGCAAGACGGAGAATTTTAAAATCTTATTAGCACTCAACAAAAATGAGTGCTAATTTTCTATTGACATCTTGGAACGCTGGTATTAAAATAAGAGTCACGGTGATGGAAAATCACAAAAAAAGAATTTTATAAGCGTATATTTATGTAGCTGGATAGCAGGATTGGACGCGGCAGAGTGAAACTGCCAGACTCCATTTCCGGGAGCGGATATCCACTGTATTTTGCAATCAAAAGGAGTGTATAGATATGGCAGCAAAAACAGGAAGTTTATCAATCAACAGCGAGAATATTTTCCCGATCATTAAGAAATGGCTTTATTCCGATCATGATATTTTCTATCGTGAGCTGATTTCCAACGGATGCGACGCGATCACGAAGCTGAAAAAGCTGGCGCTGATGGGCGAGTATGAGGAGCCGGGGGAGACGGAGTATAAGATTCAGGTTACCGTTAATTCCGAGGACAAGACGATCACCGTCGAGGATAATGGTATCGGTATGACTGCCGAGGAAGTGGAAGAGTACATTAACCAGATCGCATTTTCCGGTGCACAGGATTTCCTGGCAAAATATAAGGACAAAGCAAACGAAGACCAGATCATCGGTCATTTCGGTTTGGGTTTCTATTCTGCATTCATGGTAGCGGACAAGGTTACGATCGATACTCTTTCTTATAAGAAAGACGCAGAGCCGGTTCACTGGGAGTCTGAGGGCGGCACTGAGTTTGCGATGGATAAGGGCGATAAGGAAGGCAATGGTACCAAGATTGTCCTTTATTTAAATGAAGACAGCACTGAGTTCTGCAATGAGTATCGCGCACGTGAAGTCATCCAGAAGTACTGCTCTTTCATGCCGGTTGAGATTTACCTGAAAAATGCAACGGCAGAGCCGGAGTATGAGACGATCGAGAAGGATCAACTGACCGACAAGGACACCATCGTTGAGACGGTGGTCGAGGAAGCAAAGACCGAGGAAAAGGAGAAAGAGGACGGCACGAAAGAGACCGTGGAGGTATCTCCGAGAACCGAGAAATATAAGATCCTGAAACGTCCGGTGGCACTGAACGACATTCACCCGCTGTGGAACAAGCATCCGAACGAGTGTACCGAGGAAGAATACAAAGAATTTTACCGCAAGGTATTTATGGATTACAAGGAACCGCTGTTCTGGATTCATCTGAACATGGATTATCCGTTCAACCTGAAAGGTATTCTGTACTTCCCGAAGATCAACATGGAGTACGAGAGCATTGAGGGCACCATCAAGCTGTACAACAACCAGGTATTTATCGCGGATAATATCAAGGAAGTTATTCCGGAGTTCCTGATGCTCTTAAAGGGCGTGATCGACTGCCCGGATCTGCCGTTGAATGTATCGAGAAGTGCGCTGCAGAATGATGGATTTGTAAAGAAGATTTCCGATTACATCACCAAGAAGGTAGCGGACAAGCTGACCGGTATGTGCAAGACTGACCGGGAGACCTATGAGAAATATTGGGATGATATTGCTCCGTTCATCAAATTTGGCTGCTTAAAGGATGAGAAATTTGCTGAGAAGATGGATGACTACATCATTTACAAGAATCTGGACGGAAAATATCTGACGCTGAAAGACTGCATGGATAAGGCGAAAGAGGAAGGTCATGAGAACCAGATCTACTATGTAACAAATGAGAAAGAGCAGAGCCAGTACATCAACATGTTCAAGGCAAACGGACAGGATGCGATCATCATGTCTCACAGCATTGATAATCCATTCATCAGCCAGGAAGAGCAGAAGCATGAGAACCTGAAATTCCTGCGTATTGATGCCGATGTCAATGACACGCTGCGCGAGGAAGTGAAGGAAGAGGACAAGAAAGCGCTCAAGAAACAGGAAGAGACGCTGACAGAGACCTTCAAGAAAGCACTGGGCGATGATAAGCTACAGGTAAAGGTTGAGAAGCTGAAGGATGCTGAGATTTCTTCGATGATCACCCTGTCGGAGGAAACACGCCGTATGCAGGATATGATGAAGATGTACAACATGGGCATGGACGCGTCGATGTTCGGCGGCAGCGGTCAGGTGCTGGTACTCAACGCGAACAACAAGCTCGTTCAGTACGTCTTAGAGCACACGGATGGCGAGAATACGCCGAAGATCTGCGAACAGCTCTACGACCTGGCACAGCTCAGCCACGGTTCCCTGACACCGGAGCGCATGACGAAGTTTATCGCACGGTCGAATGAGATTATGGGTATGATGCTGAACTAAGGGCGTCTGGTTTAGGACTGTTATATATAGGAAAATGTGTTAAAATATCATATATGATATAATAACGGAGCTGCTGCACGTAAATGTGGCAGCTCTTTTATTACCTGTCATAAGAGAGCAAATGGGATTCACTATTTCACGAATTTAGTATTTATGATAGAATAGGAGCACTTAGCAAGGTTTTTTCAGATTTGACGGGGAGGTGCGTGTATGTTTGGAATCGGAGGATGGAAACAGGTTGGCGCGACGTTTGATATGAAACGGCAGGCGGCGATCCGGGAGCAGCTGGAACAGGCGGGAATTGAGTATCAGGTCAAGGTGCAGAACCGTCTGAAATCGGGCGTGCTTTCCGGCAATCAGCGGGCGAGGCTGGGAAGTGCGGGAGAAAATGCGGCATCGGAACGGGAATATCTGTTTTATGTGCAGAAAGCAGAGGAGGAAAAGGCGCGCCGTGTGATAGAAAGCGCCGGAAGATAAAACAGGTATTTTCTGGAAATGAAAGGCTTGAATGACGAAGGAGAGAAAATGGGAGAGGGAAACTGGAACGAATCGGATCTTTGGCAGCGGGAGGCAGAAGAAAATGGTCTGCAAACGGAACCTGAGCTGCAGAATGCGATTCAGAGTCCGAAACAAATCCGAAAAACCTGCCTCCGCGAGGTGCGCCGTGTCTGCAATGTCCTCGGCTGGGCGCTGGCATTTTTCAGCGTGATGACGGTGCTTGTCAGCATACTTCTGGAAGTGGCTGGCAACGTATGGGCGGACGGAGGCGTGATCAGTACGTTTTTGAACCGGATGGTAAATGCAGCGTGGTATGAGGACGGCGGAAGCACGCTGGTCATCTATGCGCTGGTTCTTCCATTCGTATTTTTAATTCTGCGCCTTGTCCCGGAAGAACGGGCAGAGAAAATGAAGATTAGTTTCCTGCAGTTCTGTATGTTTTTTATTTTGGCACAGGGATTTGGAACTATCTTTAACCTGCTGGGAAATGCAATCAATGATGCGGTGGCGGCAAGTAGCGGCGGCGATGCATCCGCGATGAACCCGGTCAACGAGATGCTGGATTCGCTCTCGCCGGTAATGATTTTATATGTAGGGTTTTTAGGACCAATTATTGAGGAATATATCTTTCGATGGAAACTCTTAAACCGATTGCGCCGTTTTGGCGATAAGGCGGCGATCACCTACACGGCGCTGATGTTTGGTCTGATGCACGGAAATGTGACGCAGTTTCTCTATGCGGCGGTGATTGGCGTGGTTCTGGGATATGTGGCGGTGAAGACGGGACGGATGCGTTATAACTGTCTGCTGCATATTCTGATCAACAGCTGGTCGTTAGTGATAGCGATGCTTGGAACACAGGATACGCTGCTGCCGCTGTTTATCACGTTTCTGATGACCGGGTTTATGGGCTGCACGATCATCGGATCGTTTGTTCTGCTGATTTTCAATTTCCGGAAAATCCGGCTGTCCGATGGGGCAATCCCAGAGGGTGTGAAATTCCGCAATATATGTGGGGCAATGTATGGGAATCTCGGGACAGTGGCATTTATTCTGGTAAGTTTGATTACGATGGCGTTTTTCTTGTCGAGATGATGTGGTGGTCAGTTGCTGTTCACAAGTAGGCACTTTTGGAAGTGAAAGTGCCGTAAGATAACGTGGTGGCAGCAGGAATTAGTTGTATTTAAATGCGAAGCCACGGTAAAATCTGTTACTGGGCACGTGTGCGTGAACAGTAACGCTGTTCACGTGTTTGTCGTGTATTTCACGGGATTATGCTTGACTTCCTACTGTGTGATTACTATAATAAATAGTAATGAATACTACGTGATGTGAATTGCGTAACGGGAGGACGTTATGTTATATAAAATTATTGGTGACAGCTGCATGGATTTGACGGAGGAACTGAAATTGGATCCGCATTTTCAGATGGTTCCGCTGACCCTGCAGATAGGGGATTACAAGGTAACGGATGATGAGACATTTAACCAGAAGGAGTTTCTGGCAAAGGTAAAGGCAAGTTCCGAGTGCCCGAAGACGGCGTGTCCATCGCCGGAGAGCTTCAAGGAAGCATTTGAGGGCGATGCAGAATATATTTTCGTGGTAACGCTTTCGAACCATCTGAGCGGCTGCTACAACTCGGCGGCTTTGGCAAAACGCCTTTATGAGGAAGAGAACGGAACGGACGGAAAGAAGATCGCAGTCATTGATTCCCTGTCGGCGTCGGCGGGCGAGTTAAATATTGCGCTGTTCATCCGGGATCTGTGCGAGAAAGGTCTTCCGTTTGAGGAGATCTGCAGGCAGACGGAGGAATATCGGGATTCGATGAACACGTATTTCGTCATTGAGACGCTTGATTTCTTAAAGAAAAATGGCCGTCTGACCGGTTTAACGGCTTTTATCGCGTCGGCGCTGAATATCAAGCCGGTTATGGGCGCGGACAGCGGTACGATCATCAAGCGTGATCAGGCGCGCGGCATGACCCGGGCGCTCGACCGGATGGCGGAGATTGCGTGCAAAGAGGGCGGCGATACCGCAAGCAAACGTCTGGTGATCGCACACTGTAATAACCCGGAACGTGCTGAGCACGTGAAAGAGATCATGTGTAAAGGGGCAAACTTCCGTGAGGTAGTGATCACGAATACGGCTGGCGTTGCAACCGTATATGCGGGCGACGGCGGAATCATTATGACACTGTAGGGAGAAAGAGTGGGTGATGACAGCTGGAAAGGTGGAAAACGCCGGACAGCTGCGATTGATTGAGGAAAAATGAAGCATACATTTTTTAGTAAATGCACGAAAATGCCGTTCAGATACCGGACGGCATTTCTTTTATCTAGAATTGGAAATTTGACAATTTTGGCAGGAATGACGCTTTTGCTTGGCGGATGCCAGGCGGGAGGTTCCATATGGAAAGAGACAATCTCATTGGAGCCAAAAGACAAAACGGTATCGGAAGAAACGCTTGATCCGGAAACAGATATAGACGGGCAGGTGGAGTCAGAACAGGTAGATGGCGCGGAACTGAGGGTGGAAATGCAGGGGCAGGACGAATCTGGCAAACTTGAGTCAGAACCGGGAGAAAATGATTCAAATGAGTGTTCGCTTCTGTTTGCCGGAGATATCTATTTTTCCAACCATGTTTTAAATGCCTACGACCGTGTGGGAGGTATCGGTGGCGTCCTCGGAGAGAGTTTGCGGGAGACGATCGCGGAGTCTGATATTTTTATGGCAAACCTGGAATTTCCGTTCAGCGACCGGGGAACACAGGCGGCGGATAAACAGTTTACGTTCCGGGTATCGCCGTCCCGCGTGTCTATTTTACAGGAGATCGGACCAGACATCGTGACGGTGGCGAACAACCATGCGCTAGATTACGGCACGGACGCACTGCTGGACACGTGCGATACGCTGGACAGTGCCGGGATTTTGCATGTTGGGTCGGGAAAAAATCTGGAAGAGGCGAAACAGCCGCAGATCATTGAGAAAAATGGAAAAAAGATTGGTTTTCTGGGTGCGTCGCGCGTTTTTCCGACGGGCGGATGGGCGGCAGGATCGTCGCATCCGGGCATGTTTTCGGCGTATGACACGGCTTCGGTCGTGCAGGAGATCCAGAAGGTAAAGAAAGAGTGTGATTATCTGGTTGTCTATGTCCACTGGGGCATCGAGCGAAACACGCAGCCAGAGGCGTACCAGCGGGAGATGGGGCATCAGTACATCGACGCGGGCGCTGATCTGGTGGTTGGCAGCCATCCACATGTGCTGCAGGGGATTGAGCTGTATCATGGAAAATGGATTCTGTACAGTCTGGGAAATTTTGTGTTCGGAAGCTCGATTCCGGAGACAATGCTGGTACAGGCGTCGGTAGATGCACAGGGAGAGACGGCGCTTTCAATTGTGCCTGCAACTTCATCCGCCGGATATACGAGAGAGCTGGACGTGGGGAAGAAAGAGGCGTTTTACCAGAAGATACAGGGGCTTTCGGACGGCGTGCAGATTGATGAGAATGGAAAGGTGCAGGTGCAGTAAAATCAATTCGTGAAATCCTGCCCCTGAAAACACCCGCTTTCCCGCAGTGCCTTGGAAAACGTATTCAAAAACGCCCGCTTATTTCCACTCCATTCCGGTGCGACCAGCAATTTTTTCGGTCCATCGCCGCTGATCCGGTGGATGACCATATCGGGCGGCAGCAGGCGGATACATTCGATCAGCAGCTCAATGTATTCGTCCATTGAAAAGACCGGAAAAGGTGCTTGTTCGTAGAGCTCTGCCAGCTTCGTGCCGCGTAAAATGTGGAGAAGCTGAAGTTTGATGCCGTCGATGGCGGGCTGGAAATCGGCCAGATAGCGGACGGTATCGAGCATCTGGGCTTTTGTTTCATCAGGCAGCCCCAGAATGACATGGACGATGACGGTCAGACCGGCGGCTTTCAGTTCACGGACGGCATTTTCAAAGACCGGGAGGGAATAACCGCGCTGGATGCGCGCGGCACTTTCCTCATGGATGGTCTGAAGTCCCAGTTCCACCCAGACCGGTTTTCGACGGTTTAAGCGGGCGAGAAGCTCCAGGACATCCGGCGGCAGGCAGTCCGGGCGGGTTCCGATGGACAGGGCGGCCACGTCCGGGTGGGCGATTGCTTCGGAAAAAAGCGGCTCCAGATAGGAGACAGGCGCATAGGTATTTGTGTAGGACTGGAAATATGCGACATATTTTCCGTCCTTTATTTTATTTGCGACACGCGCCTTTGCCGCTTCGATCTGTTCGGTCACGGAGGTGTGAGCCGGCTCTGCAAAATCGCCGGAACCGCCGTGGCTGCAGAAAATGCAGCCGCCCGTTCCCAGCGTACCGTCCCGGTTGGGACAGGTCATGCCGCCGTCGAGCGCCAGCTTGTAGATTTTCTGCCCAAATTGGTCTTTCAGCCATGCGTTTAACGAATAGTAGGGACGACCGTCGGAGTAGCAGCGGGGTATGGAGGAATCCGGGTGTTTGCCGGAGGCGGTGGATGCAGGATGGAATGTTTCGGGTAATGATAGGTATGTTTGAGTAGTTTGTTTCATACGGACTCCTGTGTTTTACTATATAAATGAAAGCTTACCAGAACCACAGCATTTTGTAAATACACGAAAGAATATCGTATTGAGGCATTTTGAGGAAAATGATATAATACATACAAGAAGTCAGATTAAATCAAAATATCTGAAATCATAATCAAATAAAGGGAACGATTGTTCACGGGTAGGCACTTTTGGAACTGAAAGTGCCGTAAGAAAACGTGGTGGTAGCAGGAATTTGCCGTATTAAAATGCGAAGCCACGGCAAATTCCGTTACTGGGCGCGTATGCGTGAACAGTAACAAACAATTTGGGGAAAAGGAGAAGGGATATGTCAGTCAAAGAAACACTGAAACAGCTGGAATCTGAGAAAACGAAAGTGCTGATGGCAGAATTATACGGGGCAGAGAAAGCGGAGGAGAACCGGGCGCGTTACCGCTATGTGGCAGAGCGCTTTGAGAAAACATATGGGGAACGTGATATCAAGCTGTTTACTTCCCCGGGACGGACGGAGATCAGCGGCAACCACACCGATCACAATCATGGCAAGGTGCTGGCGGGCAGCATTAACCTGGACTGCGTCGGCGCGGCGGCACCGAACGGAACCGACACGATCCGCATATTAAGTGAGACATTTCATCAAAATTTCAGCATCCATTTAAGCGACCTGAAACCGAGCACGGGTATGAGCGGCACCATCGACCTGACGAAGGGCATTTTAAAGGGCTTTGAGGAGAGAGGATACAAGGTCGGCGGATTTGACGCATACATTACCAGCAATGTTATCAGCGCGGCGGGCGTCAGCTCTTCGGCTTCCTATGAGATGCTGATCTGCTCTATGTTAAATACGATGTTTAACGAGGGAAAGATGGACGTTGTCACCTACGCCCACATCGGAAAATATGCAGAAAACAAGTTCTGGAACAAGGCGTCGGGTCTGCTCGATCAGATGGCATGCGCGGTCGGCGGTCTGATTACGATCGATTTTAAAAATCCGGAAGCGCCGGTTGTGGAGAAGATTGATTTTGATTTCGGCGCGCAGGATCACAGCCTGATGATTGTAAATACGGGAAAAGGCCACGCGGATCTGAGCGCAGATTATTCTTCCGTTCCAAACGAGATGAAAAAAGTAGCGCAGTACTTTGGCAAAGAGGTCTGCGCGGAGATTTCAGAGGAAGAGGTGATCGCAAACCTGGCGAAAGTGCGTGCATTTGCGGGAGACCGTTCCGTGATGCGTGCGTTCCATTTCTTTGAGGAAAATAAGAGAGTGGAGCAGGAAGTAAAGGCCCTTCGGGAAAATGATTTTGCTGCCTTTTTGGAGGGAATCACAGCTTCGGGCAATTCTTCCTGGAAATGGCTTCAGAATGTATACACGACTGCAGACGTGCAGGAGCAGGGCATCAGCATTGCATTGGCGCTGACGGAATTGTTTATCGCGAAAAAAGGACGCGGCGCGTGCCGGGTTCATGGCGGCGGCTTTGCCGGTGTTATCATGGCGATGATTCCGAACGATCTGGTGGACGAGTATACAGAATACATTGAAAATGCGATCGGAGAGGGCAATGTATACCGCATGAGCATCCGCCCGCATGGCGCGATCTGCGTGAGCGAGCGCATCTAAAAATTGGGACCTGGAAAGGCGGTGGAATTTATGGGAAATAAAAATTTGATTATCACAATCGAGAGGGAGTACGGAAGCGGCGGACGTATTGTGGGACGCAAGCTGGCAGAGGAGCTGGGGCTTCATTTCTACGACGATGAGATCTTAAAGATGGCGTCGGAGAAGAGTGCAGTCGGAGAGGAATTTTTCCGTTTAGCGGATGAGAAAGCGGGAAACAACCTGTTTCACCGTCTGGCTGGCGCGAAGAAGGCAGATGTGTTCGGAAAGCCGTCCCTGAAAGGCGATGTGACATCGCCGGATAACCTGTTTAAATTCCAGGCGATGGTGATGCGGGAGCTGGCAGAACAGGAACCGTGCGTATTTGTAGGCCGTGCGGCTGGCTATGTGCTGGATCAGGACGAGGAGATCGAAAATCTGGTCCGCATCTTTGTCTATGCCGACCGTGTGCGCCGCGTGCAGCGCGTTATGGAAGTAGACTGCATCAGTGAAGAAAGAGCGAAGAAGCGCATCCGGAAGATTGAGAATGAGCGGAAGAATTATTATAAATATTTTACCGGAAATGACTGGAAAAACATGAAGAACTACGATCTTCCGATCAATACGACCCGCCTCGGACTGGACGAGACGGCGGAGCTGATCAAGGAATATGTGAAGCTGCGCGGGTATATGAAGTAGGGGAAAATGAAAACAACCTGTCTGTGATGCAGGCTAAAAATTTCAGTTGAAGATTGCGGGAAGCAGGGCAGATTTGGAAGATGAGAAGTACCAGCGGATCGCCAGCTCAATCAGCTCCCAGAATGCTGGGAGAGTGATTCCGGCATTCTGAATTTGCCTTTGACGACAGTAGAATCATTACAACTTCATTACACATTATTTACGGTTTGAAGCGGCATATTGACGGTCAAAATGGAAAAATGATACAATGATTTCAGAAAGAAAGGGGGAGAAAGCATGAGAGGTGCATCTGAATTTAGGCAAATGGCGCGTGAGACACTGCGCGGAAACTGGAAACTTGCGATGGGAACGGGATTAGCAGCGTCCCTGATCGGTGCGGAGATTGCCGATACGGCGCCAAATGGAATATCAGAGCTGCAAAAAGTGATACAGGCACGACCGGAAGTGAAGAATGTGCTGACGCAGGTATTTCTGATGCGCAGCATGCTTCTGCCCTTGGTGCTTTTGCTTATCTGGGGCTTGATGGTGGTTATTATTGGAGGTGCGGGGCAGATGGGATACGCCCGTTTCCATCTGAATCTGGCAGAGAAAAAGGAAGCGTCCTTTTCTGATTTATTTTCCCAGTTTTCGCGGATCACAGATGGCGTGGCGATGGTATTTGTGCGCGGCTTTTATATATTTTGCTGGACCTGCCTGTTTTTCGTTCCGGGTTTCATAAAGACGTACAGCTATGCGATGACACCATATGTGCTGATGGAACATCCAGAATATTCCGCCAACGAGGCGATCACCGAGTCGCGCCGCCTGATGGATGGAAAAAAATGGAATTTATTCTGCCTGACCTTTAGCTTTATCGGCTGGCGGCTGATCTGCAGCATTCAATATATAATACCAGCGGTTCTTTTGTATACACAGGGAAGGCTCAGCGGTGTGACCGTGCTGTTTCTGGTAGGGCTGATGGGACCGCTCAATATTGGCTATCTGTTTCTGCGCCCATATGAGGAGGCGGCATTTGCGGCATTTTATAGGGACGTGCGGGATGAGAAGAGGGAAATAGAAGAGATAGAAATGCAGGATAAGTGGAGTGAGAATGAGCCGGAGGAAAGTGAAAATGCGTGAACTCTGTCTGTACAAAAATGAAATCATTTGCATAGAACTGTGCTTGTGTAAGGATAGACGGAACAATAAAAATCTTTGAAAATCAAATTGGCGAAAGCCCAAAATAAGAATCTGCAATCAAAAATTTCCTCAGAAAGTGGTCAAAATGAAAGCTTTCTGAGGAGTTTTTTTGAGTTGGATTATTTATTTTGTTTTAGTCCATCCGTGCTTTCTCAGACAGCAAATGTTTCTGGCAATAGAAGAATGCCGGAATCAGAAAGGCATCGGCGAGCAGCCATGCAAGCGGAGAGGCAAAACAGATGATGATGTAGCCAAAGATCGGCACCAGCAGGAAGCCGACCATGGCGCGGGCGATCATTTCGCAGACACCTGCCAGGATGGCGAGCAGGCTGTAGCCCATTCCCTGAATCGTGAAACGCCATACATTGACGATTGTCAGAGGTATGTAGAACAGGGAGTTGAAGGTCAGGAACTGGTGCGCCTGATGGATTACAACTGTTTCTGAGGCATCGACGAAGAGAAGCGGAATCACGCCGCCCAACACGGTCAGCACGATGCATGCCGCAATGGAGTAGATGCCGCCGATGAGAGTCGCGGACCGGACGCCCTGGCGGATGCGGTCTACCTTTCCGGCACCGGCGTTCTGTCCGGCGTAGGTTGCCATCGTGCCGCCCAGTGCGTCAAACGGGCAGCAGAAGAACATGCCGATCTTCTGACCTGCGGTGACGGAGGCAACTGCGATGGAACCTAAGGAGTTGATGGCAGTCTGGATGACAACCGAGCCGATCGCGGTGATCGAGTATTGGAGTCCCATCGGCACACCCATTTTGCAGAGAATGTAAATGTGTCTGCCGCTGATGCGCGTTTCCTCATGGTGCATATGCAGGATTTCAAATTTTTTCTTCATATAGATCAGGCAAAGAATACCGGATACTGCTTGAGAGATAACAGTTGCATAGGCAGCTCCGGCGGTGCCGGTTCCGATCTGTACGATGAAAAGTAGATCCAGCGCAATGTTTAAAAGGCTGGATAAAATCAGGAAATAGACCGGCGTTTTGGAGTCGCCGAGCGCACGGATGATGCCCGCCAGCGTATTGTACAAGTAGGTTGCCGGAATACCGGCGAATACGAAGAAAATGTAGCTGTACGCGCCGTCAATGATATTGTCCGGCGTCTGCATCCATACGAGAATCTGGCGTGTCATCAGGCAGACGATCACGGTCATGACCACGGCAAAACAGGAGGCGATCCATCCGGCATTAGCGACGAAACGGCGCATATCCTTGTAATCCTGTGCGCCGAACCGCTGTGCAACCGGAATGGAAAACCCGGTGCAGACGCCGATGACGAAACCGTTAATCATAAAGTTGATGGCGGAGGTGGAACCGACCGAAGCCAGTGCATTGACACCGAGAAATTTTCCAACAATGATCGTATCGACCATGCTGTAAAACTGCTGGAACAGAAGTCCCATCAGCATCGGAACCGCAAAGCCCAGAATCAGCTTTGCCGGGCTCCCGTTTGTCATATCTTTTATGGTAGAGCGTTGCGAAGAGCGGCTCATGGAAAAACCATCCTTTCTAAAAAACGATTATAAAACTCTGAGAGTAGATTTTATAAGAAATACATAAAATTGGCAATCCGAAAAATCACGAAAAAAAGTAAAATAGAGGCACTTTTTTTGTGATATAGAAGCGGGCTGGTCAGCACGCGGTATTTTACAATCAGTGACATACATGGTATCATAACAGGTAAAGTGATTTTTATTTCATAGGAAATTGCGTCCTATGAAACAAAAAACGCTCCGCGAGGATGCGCACTCGCGCGAAGCAGAAACATGTCGCAAGCGACCGCGCTCGGCGCGAGAATGTGCCAAGGCACATTCTTTTTCATATAGAACGGAAATGAGGGTAACATACATGAAGAGACTGGCGGTGGGAATCCTGGCGCACGTAGATGCGGGGAAGACAACATTATCAGAGGCGATGCTCTATGCAGGCGGCATGATCCGCCATCTGGGGCGGGTGGACAAGGGCGATGCGTTCCTGGACACATATGAATTGGAGAAAAAGCGCGGAATCACGATTTTTTCCAAGCAGGCGCGGCTTGCATGGGATGATATGGATGTGACGCTCTTGGACACGCCGGGACATGTGGATTTTTCAGCGGAAATGGAGCGGGTGCTTCAGGTGCTGGACTATGCGGTGCTGGTCATCAGCGGTTCAGACGGCGTGCAGGGGCATACAAGGACGCTGTGGCGGCTGCTGGCGCGCTACCAGATTCCGGCGTTCCTTTTTATCAATAAAATGGATCTGGCGCCGGGACGGGAACAGGAGGTCCTGCGCGATCTAAAAGAGTCGCTGGGCGGCAACTTCGTTGATTTTGGTGCGGACGGGACGGAAAGTTTCTATGAAGAGGCAGCAGTCAGCGGCGAAGCGGAATTGGAGGAATTTCTGGAGACGGGACAGGTGTCTAAAGATGCGATCCGCAGCCGGATTGCCAGCCGGGATCTGTTTCCGTGTTATTTTGGTTCGGCGCTCAAAAATACGGGCGTGGAAGAATTTATGCGCGGTTTGGAAGAATATACGCTGGAACCAGTGTATCCGGACGAATTTGGGGCGAAAATATTTAAAATTGTGCGCGACAGCCAGGGCGAACGCCTGACTTATATGAAGATCACGGGCGGCGTGCTGCATGTCAAAGACCGGATCGGCGAGGAAAAGGTAAATCAGCTCCGCCTGTATTCAGGCGATAAGTATGAGGCGGTGAGCGAGGCACCGGCGGGTATGATTTGTGCGGCAACGGGACTTTTGCACACGAAACCGGGCGAGGGGCTTGGAGTCTGTGAAATGGGCGCGGAACCGGTGCTGGAGCCGGTTTTGACGTATCGCGTCGAGCTTCCGGAGGATGTGGATGCGGCGGCGATGCTGCCGAAACTGCTTCAATTAGAGGAAGAAGAGCCGGAGCTTCATATTGTATGGGAGGAAGAAAAGAAAGAGATTCACGCCCAGATCATGGGCGAGATCCAGATGGAGATTCTGAAAAGCCTGATTGCAGAGCGTTTTGGGGTAAATGTCCGGTTTGGCGGGCGCAGCATTGTATATAAAGAAACGATCACCGATACGGTCGAGGGTGTCGGGCATTTTGAGCCGCTCCGCCATTATGCGGAGGTACATCTGCTTCTGGAGCCGGGAGAACCGGGCAGCGGGTTGGTGTTTGATACCGATTGCAGTGAAGATATTTTAAGTAAAAACTGGCAGCGGCTGGTGCTGACGCATCTGGAAGAAAAGGTACACCGGGGTGTTCTGATTGGGGCGCCGATCACGGATATGAAAATTACGCTGAAATCGGGACGCGCCCATGTGAAACATACAGAAGGCGGCGATTTTCGGCAGTCCGTGTACCGGGCGGTCCGTCAGGGACTGATGCAGGCGCATTCGATGCTGTTGGAACCATTTTATGCCTTTCACCTGACGATACCGGACAAGATGGTGGGACGTGCAATGACCGATCTGGAGCGGCGGTTTGCCGTCTTTGAGGGACCGGCGCTGGAGGACGGACAGGCAATATTAACCGGACGTGCCCCGGTATCGGCACTCGATGGATATCAGACGGAGGTGACGGCGTACACGGGCGGATTGGGACAGATGATCTGCACGCTCGATGGCTACGGACCGTGCCACAATGAAGAAGAAATCATTGCGGCAGCCGGGTATGATCCGGATGCGGATCTGGCAAACCCGAGCGGATCTGTTTTCTGTGCACACGGAGCTGGATTTGTCGTCAACTGGGACGAGGTCAAAGATTACATGCATCTGGAAAGCTGCCTGGGTGCGTCCAATGGAAAGCGGCGGATGGAGGCGATTGAAGCAGGCGCACGTTCCTCCGACGGACAGGGCGGAGGTTCTGTCGAGGAGATGTGGATTGGAACGGATGAGGTCGATGCGATTCTGGCGCGCACCTATCATGCCAATAAAAAGGAAGACGGCGGAAAACGCCGCTGGGGCGGAACCAGTAAACGACCAGTGCAGCAGTACGGCGCGGGCGTGTATGGAGAGACGGCGCGGAGACAGGAAGCGGTGAGACAGAAGAGCGATTCGAAAGCCGGGACAGCTGGAGCTTCGACATTTGGAAATGTGGGAAAATCAGGAGGTTCCGTGGCTGGAAATGCAGGGGGATTTGAGCATGCAGGAAAAGCGCCGGAAAGTGGCAGACAGGGCAGCAGAACTGGCAGCTCCAAAGGAAAAATGGCATCAGCGGTTCGGGAATATCTGCTGGTAGATGGCTACAACATTATTTTCTCCTGGGACGAGTTAAATGAGCTGGCAAAGATCAACATTGACAGCGCCCGTGGTAAGCTGCTGGATATTCTATGCGATTATCAGGGAAGCCGCGGTATCGAGGTGATAGCGGTGTTCGATGCTTACCGGGTGCAGGGACACCGGACGGAGGTGACGGATTACCACAACATTCATGTAGTCTTTACGAAAGAGGCGGAGACAGCTGACCAGTACATCGAGAAATTTGCCCATGAAAATGGGCGGAAATATACGGTGATGGTAGCGACCTCCGACCGTCTGGAACAGATCATCATCCGTGGGCAGGGCTGCGGGCTGTATTCGGCGCGGGATTTTGAGGAAGAGGTAGACCGTGTGAAGAATCAGACACGTGAGCATACCAACCGACCGCATAGCGGACATAAAAATTATCTGCTGGATTCGGTGCCGGAGGAGGTGCTGCGGCAGGTGAAGAAGGACGAATAATGTATAAAAAGCGGATGTTCGTATAGATTACTCGAAGGCATGAATCAGATCCTTCTGCATAAATTTCATCAGTTCTGCTGCCGCAGGCGACTGCATTTCCCGTACGGGGGCGGCGATGCCGCTCTCAAAGGACAGGGAAGTGTCGAGCGGCAGTGTCACAACCGGTCCATCCCATTGTCGGGATAAAATGCGGTTGAACAGGGTAACGCCCATTCCTGCGGCGCCCATCGTCCATGCAGCCGGGACATCTGAAGTCGAGGCGCAGATATGGGGCGTGATGTGGTGCTTTGCCAGAAGCCGGGAATTATCTGTTTCCATGTTGGGGTGAATGGAAATATAATTTTCATTGGCAAGATCCTGAAGCGGATAAATGCCCATCTCAACCGCCGGGTGTGACTGAGGAACCCAGATGCAGATTGTGTCCTCACAGAGTGGAATGAAGGTATCGATCCCATCGCGGCGGCTGATGATACAGAAATCAAGCGCCTGTTCCTGAAGCAGGCTGCACAGATGGGAGCTAAGAGTATCAACAATATCGAATACATATTGGTTGGAGATTACTACATCCCGGATCGGAAGCTTCCCAATGAGGAACGCCCTATTGGGAAATATGGGTGGATGCACCGATAGTATCTGAAGGAGCACAATTCAATGATGTTCAATGATTTGGTTCTGGACGGCCAGCTCTGGACTTACCTTGCCGATTTGAACGAGCAGGCAGAGAAAAGATTACAGTTTATTATTAAGCAGATGCAGGAAACGGAGAATGTAACGGACGAATTGAAAGAACAGAATCAGATGGCATGGCTACAAGCTATGAACAACATTTACAACCGGGCAGAAGAGATTGTGATTCATGAGTTGGTTCTGTAATAAAGAGTAAAATAAGCAGGACTGGATGTTATTCTACGAGAGATTGCATCCAGTCTTTTTTGAAAAAAGCTTACTTTTTTGTATGTGAAATATTTTAATGCGAATTAATGCAAAATTTCACTTACAAATCTTGAATAAATGTGCGTAAAATTATTGCTTATTAAAGCACATCTGTTATAATAAATACATACACAGAAAGAATACAAATGTGAGTGATTTTAAAAACGAAAGTTGGTGAACACGTGGATATTAGAACGATAGCAAAACAAGTTATTATAAAAAAGGATGGCATTGCCAAAGCAGCAGATTTTGTTCAGGCAGGAATTCATGCTGCTGATGTAGTAAACATGTGCAATGCCGGATACCTTAATCGCATTCGACACGGATATTATCAACTTGCTGAGGCGGATACATCTTCTGAAGAACAACTCATTGCAGCATTGATTCCAAAGGCAATTATTTGTGTGGAATCGGCTCTTTTTCATTATGGCTATAGTGACTTTGCACCTCGTAAATGGTCTATTGCTGTACCGAGATCTATGTCCCGGACAAAGCTGGATGTAGATGTACTGGCTTTGCAAACGTATTATGTTCAACCAGAAATATATGAGCTGGGGAGAGTAACGGATGATTTTTACGGGGTTAAGCTCTCCGTATATGATCGAGAGCGTACGATTTGTGATTGTTTCAAATATCGTTCAAGGCTTGATCATGAAATATTTAGTAAGGCAATGAACGCTTATGCAAAGGATGAGAAGAAAAATTTGCAAAATCTTTCCATATATGCAAAAAAGCTAAGGGTGTACAAGAAGGTCAACGAATTGATGTCGGTGCTGCTGAATGGCTAATATGGTTGTATCTGTGCTCATGTGGTTACCTGAATTATTTAAAAATTGTATATGAGCATCTTATATAGAGAAAATAATGATAGGAATTATGTGAAAGCGAGGCGATGAGTATGTTAATGAATACGGCTGAGTATCTTTCCATTATTGAAAATATTAAGAGTGAAATTACTGCAGCACAATATCGTGCGGCAGTTCATGTGAATGCAGATATGCTGCTTCTCTATTATGATATTGGTTGCGTAATCAATGAACATAAATCATGGGGAAACAAGTTTATTGATAACCTTGCAGCAGATATTCGAATTGCTTTTCCAGAAAGTAAAGGATATTCTGTTCGTAATTTGAAGTATATGGCAAAATTCGCAGAGATTTATCCAGACCGAGAATTTGTGCAACAGGTTGTTGCACAAATTCCATGGGGTCACAATATAGTTCTTCTGGATAAGGTCGCTGATATGGATGAACGTAAATGGTATATTAAAAAGTCAGCGGAAAACGGCTGGTCTCGAAATGTTCTTGTCCATCAGATTGAAAGCAACTTGTATCAGAGACAGGTTCTGGCAGATAAGGTCACAAATTTTGATCACCGCTTACCGTCTCCGCAAAGTGAACTTGCGGTGCAGACAATGAAAGACCCATATGTATTTGATTTTATTCCTTTCCGGGAAGATATGCTCGAACGGGATATTGAGCAGGCACTTGTTAGGGATGTCACCAAGCTCCTTCTGGAGCTTGGAACAGGGTTTGCATTTCTGGGAAACCAGTATCACCTGAATGTAGGCGGCGATGATTTTTACATTGATTTGTTGTTCTACAACCTGAATCTTCGCTGTTATGTAGTTATCGAATTGAAAAACGGTGACTTCAAGCCGGAATATGCTGGTCAGCTAAACTTTTATCTGTCAGCCGTGGACGGCATTTTGAAAAAAGAGCAGGATAATCCGTCCATTGGTTTGCTTCTGTGCAAAAGCAAGAACAATGTGGTTGCAGAATATTCACTCAAGGATATTTCAAAGCCGATTGGTGTAAGCGAATACAAAATAACCAGTAGTCTGCCGGATGCTCTGGAAAAGCAACTGCCATCTGTTGAAGATATTCAGAGACGGATTAAATGAGTTACTGGCTAATTATCAGACTCTGGACTTACCTTGCCGATTTGAACGGGCAGGTACAGGAGCGTTTGTCCCTGATTGTTGAGCAATGAAGGTATCTGAGGGCGTAACAGAGAATCTGAAAGCCAGTGACCAGATGGCCTGGGTTGGAGTCATGAACAGTATCTACAACCGGGCAGAAGAAATTGTGTTGGAAGAAATCGTATATAGATAATATCTTGCCGGACTTCATTTTCGATGGAGTCCGGCTTTCTATATCCAGAAGCAGTATTTCCTATGTCGGCAAAAAGTACAACAATTCAGCCTTGGATGCTATTGATATTTTTGCCGATAGCGTGGTATACTATATAATAAATTAACGTAGTTTTTTGGATAGATTTTATAGCGGAGGATCATAGATGCGATATCTTTCAGTTGCTGAAATAGCGAAAAAATGGGATGTGTCAGAGCGCAGTGTTAGAAATTACTGCGCTCAGGGGCGTGTGAACGGTGCGTTTCTTACCGGCAAGACATGGAGCATTCCGGAAAACGCAGAAAAACCGGAGCGTACCAACAAAAGAAAAGAAGGACCAATTACTCTGTTGGATATTCTGAAAGAGCAGAAGGTAAGTAAATATTCCGGTGGGATCTACCATAAAACGCAGATTGATTTGACATACAATTCTAACCATATGGAAGGAAGCCACCTGACGCACGATCAAACCAGGTATATCTTTGAAACCAACACCATTGGCGTAGAAAAAGAAGTGCTGAATGTGGATGACGTGATCGAAACAGCAAATCACTTCCGCTGCATTGACATGATTATTGATCATGCAAAAGCAGCTCTGACGGAGAAGTTCATCAAAGAACTTCACTTGGTTTTGAAGAACGGCACCAGTGATTCCAGAAAAGAATGGTTTGCTGTTGGAGATTATAAGAAACTTCCGAATGAAGTCGGCGGCAGGGATACAGCCCTTCCGGAAGAAGTTGCCGATAAAATGAAGGCCTTGCTGACGGAATATAACGCCAAGGAAGAAAAGACTTTTGAGGATATTCTGGACTTTCATGTGAAGTTTGAGCGGATCCATCCGTTCCAGGACGGCAACGGGCGTGTGGGTAGATTGATCATATTTAAGGAGTGCCTGAAATACAATATCGTTCCGTTCATCATCGAGGACGATCTGAAGATGTTCTATTACCGTGGATTGAAGGAATGGGATAACGAAAAAGGCTATCTGACCGATACCTGCCTGACTGCACAGGACAAGTATAAAGCATATTTGGATTATTTTAGGATTGGGTATTAAACAAGAAGCGAGGTGCAGCTATGTCAGCAGAAAAGAACTGACAATTTGAACTTGAAGAATATATATGCACATGGACTATGTGGATGATCATTCCCAAAGTGTCACTCCAAAAGTCCCAAAGTCTCAATTTGACACTTTGGAATGTACTTTAGAAGAATTGGCGATCTTGAAACTGCTCTACAAAAATCCTTCCATTAAGCAAAAAGAGCTTGTGGCAGAGACAGGGAAATCTCTTAGCACGGTAAAACGAATTATGGAGTCCTTGCAGAAAAAGGATTATATCCGTAGAGTGGACGGAAAAAGATATGGAAAATGGGAAGTGCTGATTTAAAAATAGCCGATATGGAGAAAATATATGACTAACAAACAGTTGAAAAATTTGAAAGATACATTATGGACGACTGCCGATCAGCTGCGTGCTAATTCTGGTTTGAAGTCCACCGAATACGCCGAACCTATTCTCGGTCTGATTTTCCTGCGATTTGCAGATGTAAAATATAGCAAGTTCGAACCCGAGATCAAGGCAGAGTTTGATTCTATCAAGGGTACTCGTATGGAACGCCCTATCCACGAAATTGCTATTGAAAAATGCGGTTTCTATTTGCCGGAAGAAGCCAAATATGATTGGCTGTTGAATTTGCCAGAAAGCGAAGATCTTGCCAAGAAGGTTAAGGAAGCTATGGAAGCGGTTGAGAAATACACCGCCGAATTGGAAGATACTCTGCCAAAAGATATTTATTACAGCGTTAATAGCGAAGATGATCCGCTCGTATTGGCAAAGCTCTTGAAGAACTTCAAGGACATTCCTGCTGATGTGGAACTGGACATCTTCGGCGAGATATACGAATACTTCCTGGGTGAATTTGCATTGGCCGAAGGCCAGGGCGGCGGCGAATTCTTTACACCGGCATCTGTTGTCCGTTACATGGTTGAAGTCCTTGCGCCTACTGAGGGTAGGATTCTCGACCCAGCCTGTGGGAGTGGCGGTATGTTCGTTCAGACTGCCCATTATATTGAAAAGCACAAGGCTCAGGGCAAACAGATGAATCTGCGTGCTTATGGCGTGGAAAAGACGGGCGCAACCGTTCGCCTGGCAAAGATGAACCTTGTCCTTAACAATGTCCGTGGCACCATTACCCACGCAAACTCCTATTACCGTGATCCTTATGATAGCTTCGGTAATTTTGATTATGTTATGGCAAACCCGCCTTTCAATGTAGACGGCGTAGAACTGGATCAAGTTAAGGATCAGCCTCGTTTTAATACCTACGGTGTTCCTCAAAACAAAACCAAGAATAAAAAGAAAGATGCCAAGGAAACCGTACCGAACGGAAACTACCTGTGGATCAATCAGTTTGCAACTGCGCTGAATGATACCGGTCGTGCTGCTCTGGTTATGGCAAACTCTGCATCTGATGCAGGCAACAGCGAAAAGGATATTCGTGTAAAGCTGATAGAAAGCGGCATTATCAGCCAGATGGTAACGCTGCCGTCCAATATGTTTACCTCTGTTACGTTGCCTGCTACCCTGTGGTTCTTTGATAAGGCGAAAGTAAAGAAAGATGAAATTCTGTTTATTGATGCCAGAAATATTTTTACTCAAATTGATCGTGCGCACCGTAAGTTCTCTGACGAACAGATTCGAAATCTCGGCATCATTACCAAACTGTATGAGGGCAAGACTGAGGACTTTGAAGCTCTGTTAGCTGATTATCGTGCAAAATTAGCAGCTGCGCCGGAACTGTCTGACGATGAAGATATTATGCCTAAAAGTTACTGGCAATCCAATATTGACTGGCTGACAGAACGCTTCCCGGAAGGAAAATACAGAGATGTTGTCGGCCTATGCAAGGCAGCAACCATTGGCAAAATTTACGATGACAAGGGAAAGTTTGTTGGCTACGAAGATGACAGCATCGGCGATCAGGACTTTTCTCTGAATCCTGGTCGTTATGTTGGTGTTGTGATCGAGGATGACGGCTTAACACAGGACGAGTTCAAGCAGAGAATGATGGCGTACTATGACGCTCTTACCAAGCTAAATATAGAATCTCATAAATTGGAAAATAAGATTTCTTCCAATTTGAAGGAGTTGTTCTAATGAAAGATGCAAGAAAGGAGGAAACGTAGATGGAATATAAACTGTTATCTGAAGTAAGCGTATATCGTAAAGATAGAATAGGCTCAGATAAAGTTAATAAAGGAAACTATATATCAACCGAAAATATGCTTTCCAATCGTGGTGGTGTAGAAAATGCAACTACGGTTGCGTCCGCTAAGACGTTTCCTGCTTATAAAAAAGGAGATATTCTGTTATCTAATATTAGACCTTACTTCAAAAAAATATGGTATGCAACTCAAGAAGGTGGCTGTTCCAATGATGTATTGGTTGTAAAGGCAGGAAAAACGGTTGATAGCAAGTTTCTATATTACGTTCTCTCTGATAATAATTTTTTCAATTATTCGACTGTGACTTCCAAGGGAACTAAAATGCCCAGAGGAAGTAAAAATGCAATTATGAAGTACTGGGTTCCGAATTTAGATCTTCCGACCCAGAAAAAGATTGCCGATATTTTGTCCTCATATGATAAGTTGATTAAGGCAAATAATGAACGAATTGAGTTGTTGGAGCAGACAGCGCAGGAACTGTACAAGGAATGGTTTGTCCGTTTCCGCTTCCCCGGGTATGAAAATGCCAAGTTTGAGGATGGAATACCAGAGGGGTGGGAGCGTAACAAAATTCAGAAATACTATAATACTTGTTCTGGCGGTACTCCAAGTAGAAGTAAGCCTGAGTATTTTGAAAACGGTGTATATCCTTGGGTTAAAACAGGTGAGATTAAAGATTGCGTAATAATTGATACCGAGGAATCAATCACCCAAGAAGCGGTAAACAGTTCCTCAGCAAAAGTGCTTTCTGCAAAATCAGTTGCAATGGCTATGTATGGTGTGAACATAGGGTTACTTGCTTATTTTGATAGTGAAATGACTTGTAATCAGGCATGTTGTGTATTTTCAGATAAACGTGGCTTTTCTTCAAAACATTATTTGTACTATTATTTGAAGTCGATAAGAGAATATCTTCTGCTGATTTCATTTGGGGCGGCACAACAAAATCTCAGTCAGGATTTGATCAAAAAGATTAAAATTACTATGCCCTCCGATGATATTATACAAGATTTTGAAAAGCGGATAGATGATATCTATGAAAGCATCCGGATACTTTTGATGCAAAATAAAAATCTTGCGAAACAGCGTGATATGTTGTTACCTCGTTTGATGAGCGGCAAATTGGAGGTGTAAAAGTGATCAAAAAAGTAGAATTAACAAGATTTAAGAAATATAAATCTCAGAAATTTTTGCTAAGACCAAATGGCTTAACACTCCTTGTTGGTGGAAACAACTCTGGTAAATCAACCTTGATTCATGCACTTTCTGTTTGGGAATTTTGTAAAATGATTTTGTTCCATGAAAAAGGTCGTGAAATATTCAATCAAGATGAGTGGAAAAAAGGTGAAGGATTTGGAATGAGTGCTGAAGAATTTTTGCCTATTGCAGTACCTTCACTTAATCATTTATGGACAAATCTCAAAACTCAGCTTTCTCCAGCTGAAAAAGAAGCTTGGCTCGATGCATATCCTGGGTATATAATGAGAATAAAATGCACTTGGGATTATAAAGATCAAATTGATAGAATGCTTGAAATAGGTCTTTCAGTGGTTAATGATCGTTTGTTCATTCGTGTTACTGATTCTAACTTGTGCAGTCAAGATCATTTACTTACTGTTGTATATCTCCCGACATTTGCAGGTGTTTTGCCCAAAGAGAATAAATCAACTATTGCAGAGAGACGTGCGTTTTTGGGACGTGGTATGGCGGGTTCCGTAATTCGAAATATGATATACGATCTCTATTTGGAAGATAAAAAAATGCGTGACACATTGTTAGCAGGCAAAAAACGATTAAGTAATTCCGATAAACAAACCTTAAATGAAACGAGCCCATTACAAAAACTGCAAAACAACTTACGCTCGACATTTTTCTCACAGCTGGAAATTGAACCCTTTAGTGAAGATTTTCATACTGTGCTGAAAATCTATGAAAGAAAACTGATTCAAGATGATGGAGAATTGATTGTATTACCTAAGAGCAAATATACGCCTCGTGATATTATCACACAAGGAAGTGGATATTTACAATGGCTCAGTATTTTTAGCATTCTGTATAGTTCAAATATTGATATTCTGTTGTTGGACGAGCCCGACGCTCATTTACATGCAAGCCTACAGAGTGAGTTGCTAAATCAACTGAGACAAGCAGTTGAGAATGATCAAGAGAAACAGATTTTGGTTTCAACACACTCTGTTGAAATGATAAAGCAAGCTCCGCTGGAAATTATCTTTTCCATGGATACTCGAAAATATCTATCCGAAGAAACATCACGTGTCGCAACTCTTGCAGGGATTGGTAGTGAATATTTCCCGAAAATAGACTTATTAAAGAGATACAAGCGGCTGATTTTCGTTGAAAACGAAAGCGATAAGAAAATTTTGTCCATTCTTGGTAATATATGTGGTATTACTTTGCCTGATGAAATTGTATATTGGGCAAATACTGACGATCATGCAACAAGAAGGCGAATTTTTGATAATTTGAAGGCTATCATCCCAGATCTTAAGTGCGTAAGTTTAAGAGATCGTGATATGGATAATCCCGATGTGGTAGGTAATGGGCTAAAATACAAGGCCATAACACTACCGGTGGACAGTCCGATTCTACTTTTACAATGGCGACGTAAAAATATTGAGTCCTACCTACTATGCCCCAGGGCCATTGCCGAAGCTGCCGAAAAGTCTGTTGAAGAAGTTAAGCAACATATTCAACAAAAATTTGCGTTAGCAATAGATGATGATGGATATGCAGAAGCCACTCCACCTGATGCTATAATTACTTGCGATGGTAAAAAAGTTTTCACCAAAGAAACGGATGGCTTAGAAGTCGCATTTGGATGCAACAAATATGATGTAGCTAAAAAGATGACTTCCGCAGAAGTTCCAGAGGACATTAAAGTGTTTTTAACCCAAGTAAAAATATTATTCAACGTTTAGGATGTTTGTCGTATGTCACACCCACAAAAGAAAAGATGGTATACGTGAAAGATAGGTGATTCTATGCTGAAAATCATAACAGAAGATATGATTGAGCAAGCCGCAATCAAAGCTTTGCAGGAGCGGCATAATTATACTGTTCTGAATTGTATGACAGAAGAGCCGGATACACTTCCTGACGGAACCGGACGTAAAGACAAGAAACAAGTTGTTCTGCTGGATGTGATGTTGGAGAGCCTGTGTCGGATCAATCCGGACATTCCGGAACAGACGGTTCGCACTGTGGTGGACGAGCTGTGTCGTACTCCTGTTTCCGGAGATCTGATGCAGACCAATTACCAGAACTATCAGAAGATCCGTAACGGTATCACTGTGGAATACAACAAGAACGGCAAGAAGACCTCCAACATCCTCCGTCTGCTGTCCTATAATGATGCTTTGAGCAATACATTTACGGTCGCTTCTCAAATGTGGATCAAAGGAGAAACGCATTGGCGCAGACCAGATCTGATTATCTTCATCAATGGATTTCCGCTGGTTTTCATTGAACTGAAAAACAGCAATATCCCGGTGAAGAATGCCTATGACATCAATCTGAAGAATTATCTGAAGGATATACCGTATCTATTCAACTACAACCAGATTTGTGTTCTGTCTAACGGTATGGAAACTCGTCTGGGAAGCTTTGCCGCAGGATATGAGTTTTTCTTTGAATGGCTGAAGGTGGAGAACGAAAAGGAAAACCCAGACAGAAAAGCCATCCGAGAGAACTGCACCAGTTTGGAGTATTTTATTGCCGGTCTTTGTGAACCGAAAAATCTGCTGGATTACATAGAAAACTTCATTCTTTACGATCGCCGCAGAACAAAGATCATTGCAAAGAATCATCAGTTCTTTGGCGTGAACAATGCCTACAATGCTTTCCTGCGTCGTGAGGAATTGAATGGTAAGCTGGGGGTGTTCTGGCATACCCAAGGTAGCGGTAAGAGCTATTCCATGGTTATGCTTGCACGAAAGATTAAGCATAAATGTACTGGCAATTTTACCTTTCTTATCGTTACAGACCGTGAAGATTTGGATACGCAGATTTATAAGAACTTTTTGCGTATCGAATTTATTACTGATAAGGACAAGGTACAGCCTGCCAACAGCAAGCAGTTGCGTGAAGAACTGAAAACCAACAAATCTATTCTGTTTACACTGATTCATAAGTTTAGATATGACAAGGGAAAAAAATATCCTGTTTTGTCTGAGCGTGACGATATTATTGTTATCGTTGACGAGGCTCACCGTACTCAGTACAAAGATTTGGCAGAGAATATGCGCACCGGCTTGCCGAACGCACAGTTCCTGGCATTTACAGGGACACCTCTGCTTGGAGCAAAGCGACTGACCAATGCGTGGTTTGGTGATTACGTCAGCGAATACAATTTCGCAGAATCTATCAAGGATAACGCTACCGTACCGCTCTACTATGTGAAGCGTGTACCTGAAGTAGAGTTGCAGAACGATTTCCTTGATTCTGATTTTGCGGAAATTTTGGAAGAAGAAAACTTGACGGATGCAGAACAGCGCCGTCTGGAAAATCACTATGCAAAGGAACTGGAAGTCATCAAGCGTGATGATCGTCTGGATGCCATTGCTCAGCATATTGTTTATCATTTTCCTCGCCGTGGTTTCCGAGGAAAGGGCATGGTTATTTCCGTAGACAAGTTTACTGCCGTGAAGATGTACGATAAAGTAAGCTACTACTGGAAAGAAGAAATTAAAAAGTTAAATGCGCAGATCACCAAAACCAAGGATGCTGCTGAGAAACTCCGTCTGAAAGATCTTGTGGACTATATGCGTAAAGTGGAAATGGCTGTTGTCATCAGTGAAGATGCCGACGAAGAAGCTAAATTTGCAGCAGAAGGATTGTCCATAAAACCGCATCGTGACCGTATGAACAAGGTTGATGAAAATGGTTTTGACATCGAGGATAACTTCAAAGACCCGAACAATCCGTTACAATTGGTTTTTGTCTGCGCTATGTGGCTAACAGGATTTGATGCGCCATCTGTTTCCACTTTATATTTGGATAAGCCGATGAAAGGTCATACGCTGATGCAGACCATTGCCCGTGCCAACCGTGTATATAACGGCAAGGAATGTGGTTTAATCATCGACTATTTGGATGTGTTCAAGTATCTGAAACGTGCTCTGGCTGATTATGCGTCTGATGACGGTGGCTTAATGCCAGTAAAAGACGTGGACAAGCTTTTGGGGCAGCTGCACGAAGCAATTGACCTGATCAAAACTTTATGCATGAGTCATGACGTAGATCTAAATAAGGTTGTTGAAGATGGCGATACATTCAAGAATTTGTCTCTGTTTGAGGATTATGCAAATACCATCGTTGGCAATGATGATGTAAAGAACGAGTTTTCTGTGTTGGCAAATACTGTCGATGGTCTGTATGAGTCGCTTAGACCGGATATTTTCAAGATGGATTTTGAGCCTGCATACAAAGATGCCATTCTTTATCTAAAGGGAATCATCGATGGCAAAATCCGTCTGGAAAAGATTGAAGCGGCACAAGCCAGAATTAATGAACTGCTGGACCAGAGTGTTATTACCGCAGCGGATGCAAGAAAATATACCATCACAGAAGCGGGAAAAGAACTTGATTTATCCAAACTGGATATTGATGAACTCCGATCTCAATTTAAAAGGTTGAAGAATAAGAATCTTGAAATTGCAAATCTTCGTAAATACATCGAAGAAAAGATTCAGAAAATGCTGCGACGCAACATAACCCGTACAAAATTTGCGGAGCGTTTTAGAAACATCATTGACGAGTACAACGCTGGTGGCTCTCAAAACGATGATTTTTATGAGAAGCTTCTGAAATTGATGGAAGAACTTCGTACCGAAGAAGAACGTCATATTAAGGAAGAATTGTCGGAGGCTGAATTGGAGTTGTTTGACCTTCTTAGAAAAGAGCAGCTTACTGCCGATGAAGAAAAACATGTGAAGTTGGCAGCAAAAGAACTCTACAACACACTTACAGAAAAACGCAATGAATTGTTCATTGTGGGATGGCAAAACGATCCGCAGCCAAAGGAGCGAGTAAAAGGTGAGATTGTCCATATCCTAAATAAGTTCTTGCCGGAAAGCTATGACAGAGAAGTTTTCTTGAGAAAGAGTACGCTTGTATTTGACCATATTGTGGATCAGGCAATGACCGGCTATAACTGGGTAGCTTAGGGATGACTGCCCCTCTACTTTGACAAAGGAGCTCAAGTTTAATGTAACTATTAAAGTTAAGAGGTATCCCCATGAAGATGAACGGGAATCCCAAAGTAGCATTGCACATCGAAAACGAGATGCGCTGGGCGATGAAGAAGTACAAGAAGCTTCATTCGGACAGCCCTCTGCCGCACATCACCCCTCATGTGTTCCGGCACACCTTCTGCACGAACTATGCAAACGACGGCATGGACATTAAAAATCTTCAGTACCTGATGGGTCACTCGGATGCGGGCGTGACACTGAATGTTTACGCCCACGCAAGCTACGCCCACGCTGCGGAGCAGATGGCGGAGATTTCACAGTTCCGCCATTCCCCTGAAGTGAAAAAAGACAGGGGTTTTTCTGTTGGATAAACAGCAAGTATGGTGGTAGTATCTTACGTTTACTACACCATTTACTACACCACTTGGTGGTGTAGTCAGACTGTAGACAAAGCCCCGCTTTTGCGGGGTTTTGCTATTGTTAGAACCGCTTTTCTGATATAATGAT
>ENA-UOJP01001452-UOJP01001452.1-human-gut-metagenome-genome-assembly--contig:-C102-NODE-1452-length-28406-cov-9.115869_pt1 | contig 28406 bp, 26 predicted proteins | sample MGYA00242353_ERZ723900 | MGnify/ENA metagenome assembly ERZ723900
TAATTCAGTTCTTCTGTCAATCACGATTTTTCAGTCGCGCTCCTGCATTTTCCCGCTCACATTCCTCAACTTTTTAAATCCCTCTTGAAACAAACGGTTTCGTTTCTCCGTCAACCCGCTGTCTTCTTCCAGCCATACATGAAAGATAATATCTCTGTCTCTGCTCAACATTTCAATAAATTCCCTCGGGGTATAAATTGCATTTTGATCCAGCTTTAACTGATCAATCAGCCTTGAATCTAATGCCTGATTGTATGTATCCTTACAGTGATAGCCTCTGATGTGATCCAAAGGGTCGCTGCAACGGGAATCTTTGAATCGGTTACACGGTTTGCAAATATCATCCCCATAAATGGTAAACTGCAATTCCGTATCCAGGTTTTCAATTATATGATTTGCAACTTTATAGAAGTCATGCTGGTATAATTCATCCGGCACAAAATGTTCAACGCCCGCTCCATAAAGTTTCATAATATCGATTAGATGATGGGGTTTAATGACAATCATAAGCGTCTCCAATAAATTACAAGTTTCACTGATCGGACTTAACTCCACAAATGATTGTTATAATAAGTCCTACAATCCCGATCATGAATGAGAGTATATCCATTTCCATTCCAGCACTACACTGCTGCAATAGAATCGCAAATAAGAGAATCGCAATACCTATCAAGCTTTTTTTCATGTTCACATCTCCTTTCATCCCAACAGCTTCCGCACCATTTCCCCGTCAAACCTCACCTCGCGCACGCCGTCCACCTCGATCTGGTAAAGCGCATTGGCGGCCAGATGCTCCGCGGCCTGCTCCAGGTCCCGGATGCCGGTGGTGTCCGCGTATTTCCCGATCACCGCGTCCAGGGCTTCATCGGTGATAATACATTCATTTTCATGCAGACTCATGCGTTTTAATACCTTGGGCAGGGAGTAGCGCGAGAAGATGATTTTCTTTTCCTCCGCCGTGTAGTCCGGGATATCGATCACCGCGAAGCGGGACATAAGCGGCGCACTGATCTGGTCCTTGTCGTTGGCCGTGGCGATGGGGTAAACGCCCACGGTGGGAACCATACACTCGATGTAATTGTCCGTGAAGCCCAGGTTGTCCAGCAGGGTCAGCAGCACGTCCGCTGGATTGCCGTTTCCCTTTCCGGCGGCGGCTTTGTCCAGCTCGTTGATAATAAACACCAGGTTGGACTCGCCCGCCATGGAGAAGGCCTCCATGATAATGCCGGGTTTTGCGTTGGCGTAGATGCGGGAACTGCCGGTCAGCTGTTCCGGGTCGTTGATGGAGCTCATGTCCAAAGTGGTCCACGGCAGCTTCAGGATGCGGGCCACCGCGTAGGCGATCTGGGACTTTCCGGTTCCGGCGGGGCCTACCAGCAGCAGGCCGTAGGCGGGCAGCGTGTGGGTGCGGTTGATCTGGATGATGGTTTCGATGATCCGCTGTTTTACACGCTCCATTCCATAAAGCTCCTCGTCCAGAATCCGGCGCGCCTCCCGGGGATCGATGGCTTCGAAATAATTGCTTTTCCACTGGATGTTCATCATAATGGATAAGGCGCGCTGGGCGTGACGCCGTTCCTCGGGGGAGACCTCGTGGGAGCGGGCCACCGCCAGGTTTCTACGGGCCCAGAGGCGGATGTTGTCCGGCAGGGTGCGGCCCGCGCAGGTCATGAAGTCCGTGATGCTCTGCAGGCTGGTGAGCTTCATATCGTCGGCGTCCTCCATCTGGTCCTCGTCCTCCTGCTCATCCGTGGGCGCGCTGCTGGCAAACAGCCGGTCGATCATAAACTGAAGAAAACCGTCCTCAGCCGAGAGCTTGGTCCCGCCCCCGAAGGCGATTTCCCGGATCCGGTAGACCGCATAGCCGTTTTCACGGTTCTCGCCGGACAGGCGTACGTTGATGTGGTTTTCGCCCAGCCACCGGAGCAGGCTGACGAAGCGGGCATCGATCTGTAAAATATCGGCGCTGGCCGTGCCGTCCTCATCCTTGAACTCAAAGGCGGTGCGCTTGATGGGATTGGTAAAAAGACCACAGGAATGATGCTTCCAGGCCCGCTTCCGGTTGTCCAGCACCAGAATCGGCTGGTCGGGGGAGGCGGTGGCGTGGCTGGACTGGTATGTAGTGTAGGTACACTCGGACGGCGCGTTGACCTCCGATGTGTCGTTGAAATCAAATACTGGCATGACGGATACTCCTTTGTGGATTTTAGTAGACATGAATAACTGCGTTTCCTTGTTATACTTTGTCACCAGCCGCCAGGCTGATGATAAGCATTACGTTTCCTTGTTATACTTTGTCACCAGCCGCCAGGCTGATGATAAGCACTACGTTTCCTTATTATACCAAGACAACGGCTCTGTGACTAGCCGCAGCAGCAATTATTTTGCATTTTTATTCACTTTTAATTCACAACCCAATCCCATTGCCCTTCCCGCCCTGCCGGTGTTATACTAGGGTGTGTTTGAAAATTCATTCCCACCATCTGCACGCCCCACTTCGCGGCATATTTGGTCCCAATTCGGTCAACGTAGCCCGCTACGCCTCCCTCATCGGGACCAAATCTCCCACAAAGTGTGACGCACATCTGGCGGAAAGCAATTTTCAAACACACCCTAAACAGATCAGAAACCTTTATCATTTCCCAAAAGGAGTTAAAGCCATGCGAACAATCTACACAAACGGAGCCGTGTACACCGGAGAGCTGCCGCTCTGCCAGGCGTTTGTCCAGGAGGATGGCCGCTTTCTCTATGCCGGCGGTACGGAGGAAGCCATGACCTATCGGACGGCCGAAACGCGGGTCGTGGACCTGGACAAGCGGTTTGTCTGCCCGGGATTCAACGATTCCCATATGCATCTGGTCAATTTCGGATATTCCCTCCAGGCGGCGGACCTGGGCCGCCACACCTCGTCGCTGGCAGAGGTTCAGGAGGAGCTGCGCCGTTTCCACCGGGCCAACCCGGACCCGGCCGGGGGATGGCTGCGGGGCCGGGGCTGGAACCAGGACTATTTTACCGATGTGAAACGCTTTCCCAACCGCTACGACCTGGACCAGGTGTCAAGGGACGTGCCCATCTGCATTGCCCGGGCCTGCGGCCACGCCTGTGTGGTGAATTCCCGGGCGCTGGAGATCACAGGCGTCACGGGCAGTACGCCGCAGCCGGAGGGCGGCCGCTTCGAGGTGGACGAAAACGGGCAGCCTCTGGGGATTTTCCGGGAAAATGCCATGGATCTGGTATATAACTTCATCCCGGCTCCGGACCGCGGCGGGATCAAGGAAATGATACTTGCGGCCTGCGCGGCTCTGAACCGCTATGGGGTGACCTCCAGCCAGTCCGACGATTTCCTCGCGTTCCCCAACGTGCCCTGGGAGGAGACGCTTGAGGCGTACCGGGAGCTGGAGCAGGAAGGGAAATTAACGGTGCGCGTGAACGAACAGTCCCAGTTCCCCAGCCTGGAGGAGCTGAAACGCTTCATCGGGGCCGGATACAACACCGGATGGGGCGACAGCTGGTTTCGCATTGGCCCGCTGAAAATGCTGGGGGACGGTTCCCTGGGCTCCCGTACCGCCTACCTCTCCCGGCCCTACGCGGACGATCCGGGCACCCGGGGCATTCCCATCTACACCCGGGACCAGTTCCGGGAAATGATCGGCTACGCCCACGAGCACAACATGCAGGCCGCGATCCACGCCATCGGCGACGGAATCCTGGACGACGTGCTGGCGGTTTACCGGGAAGTGCTGGAGCGCTGCCCCCGCGGGGATCACCGCCACGGCGTGGTGCACTGCCAGATCACCAGACCGGACCAGCTGGAGGCGTTTCGGGAGCTGGGGCTGCACGCCTACGTCCAGTCCATTTTCCTGGACTATGACATCCACATCGTGAGACAGCGGGTGGGGGAGGAGCTGGCAAAGAGCAGCTACAATTTTAAAACATTGATGGACTACGGCGTCCGCGTGTCCAACGGCTCCGACTGCCCGGTGGAGCAGCCGGACGTGATGGCTGGAATCCAGTGCGCCGTGACCAGGAAAACCCTGCGGGACCACCTTGGTCCCTACCTGCCGGACCAGGCCATGACCGTGCAGGAGGCGCTTGACTCCTTCACCGGCGCGGGGGCGTACGCCTCCTTTGAGGAGGAACACAAGGGCCGGATCTGCCCCGGGATGCTGGCCGATTTTGTGGTTCTGGAAAAAAATCCCTTTGAGACGCCGGTGGAGGAGATCGCAGGAATCGCCGTGCTGGCCGCGTTCGTGGACGGAAAATGCGTGTACCGGCGGGAGAATCGGGAGAATCGGAGCTGACGCCCACCCTTGCATTTAAAATTTCCATGGGATATAATAGAGTCGAACACAGATACGGGCGCGGCCACTGCGCGCCCAAGACTGCGCCAACAAACCAGACGAGGATAAGCATACATGCAGACACTGAACCAAGACATCAAGGACCGCTCCTTTAAGTCCGCCTACCTGCTGTTCGGGGACGAGGCATTTCTCAAAAAGAGCTACAAGAACCGGCTGAAGGAGGCCATCACCGGCGGGGACACCATGAACTACAACTATTACGAGGGCAAGGGGATCAACGTTCCGGAGATTTTGGGGATGGCGGACACCATGCCGTTTTTCGCGGAGAAACGGCTGATTCTGGTGGAGGACAGCGGGTTTTTCAAGGGAGGCGGGGAGGCGGAGAGCCTGGCGGAATATCTGCCCAATGTGCCGGACACCACCTGCCTGCTGTTTGTGGAGACCGAGGTGGACAAGCGCAGCAAGCTCTACAAGGCTGTGAAGAAGCATGGTTACGCGGCGGAGATGGTGCGCCAGGAGCCGGCCCAGCTGGCCCGTTGGGCCGCGGGAGTGCTGGCCCGGGAGGGAAAGAAGATCACCGGCCGCACCATGGATTTGTTTCTCAGCAAGACCGGGGACGACATGGAGAACATTCTCTCGGAGCTGGACAAGCTGATCAGCTACACCCTGGGGCGGGACGTGATCACGGACGCCGACGTGGAGGCGGTCTGCGTCACCCAGGTGACCAATAAAATTTTTGACATGATTACGGCCATTTCCAGCCGTCAGACGCGAAAGGCCATGGACCTGTACGAGGACCTTCTGACTCTGAAGGAGCCGCCCATGCGGATTCTCTTTCTCATCGCCCGGCAGTTCAACCAGATTCTCCAGGTGAAGGAGCTGATGGGCAAAGGCATGGACAAGAGCACCATCGCGTCCAAATTGAAGCTGGCCCCCTTTGTGGCGGGCAAGATCATGCTGCAGGCCAAGAGTTTTACAAAGGAGCAGATTTTTTCCTATGTGAACCTGTGCGTGGACGCGGAGGAAGCGGTAAAAACCGGAAAGCTGGCCGACCGGCTGGCGGTGGAGCTTCTGATTGCGAATCATTATTGAGAACAGAAAGGGAAAGGCGATGGATATGATGGACACCATAGAACTAAAGACAATCAAAGAGCAGGCCAAAAAGGTGGTGGAAGAGCTTTTGGAGGCGGCGAAGATGCGGGAAGGGCAGATTCTGGTGGTGGGCTGCTCCTCCAGCGAGATCGACAGCTTCCGCATCGGCTCCCACTCCAGCGGGGAGATCGGCCAGGCGGTGTTCGAGGCCATTTACGGGGAGTTAAAGACCAGGGGGATCTACCTGGCGGCCCAGTGCTGCGAACACCTGAACCGGGCGCTCATTCTGGAGGAGGAGGCCGCCCGGCGTTACGGTTATGAGCCGGTGAACGTGGTTCCCCAGCTGAAGGCGGGCGGTTCCTTTGCCACCGCGGCTTACGCCGGGTTCAATCACCCGGTGGCGGTGGAGCACATCCGGGCCCACGCGGGCATCGACATCGGCGACACGCTGATCGGCATGCACCTGCGGGACGTGGCGGTGCCGGTGCGCATCGCAACAAAGGAGATCGGTTCCGCCCACGTGGTCTGCGCAAGGACGCGGTTAAAGTTCATCGGCGGGGTGCGCGCCCACTATGATGAGGAGCTGATGTAACACCAATCAAACGTAAGCCGAAATTCCGGCAGGGATTTTCAAAGGCATTCAGGGGCCTTTGAAGGTCCCTGTTTTTTGTTGAACGCAATGGGCCGCCGGCGCAGCCTGCGGTCGGTTGTTCGTTTTTTACCTTCACGATTTTTTAATCCCCCGGAAACGAACAAATCGGGCCAAAGCGTTGACGGGACCCGGGCGGACGGCTAGAATGTGCCTATAAACATTGAGACGGGCCCGTGAAGTTTATAAGAGGAGAAGTGAAGGATTATTTCCTGAGGAGGTTTACTATGATAAACACAGTTATTATAGCGGATGATCTGACCGGAGCCAATGACACCGGAGCCATACTGGCGCAGAACGGCTTCAAGGTGGGGACCATCCTGAAAGCGGATCATATGGAGCAGTTTGAGGATTACGACGTGCTGTGCATCAGCACCAACAGCAGAGGGATCAGTGGGACGGAGGCATACGCCAGGGTGCAGGAGGCGGCCGCGCTGTTTCCCAGAAGCGAATCCATTCTGTACAGCAAGCGGGTGGACTCCACGCTGCGGGGAAATGTGGGAGCGGAGATCGACAGCATCCTGGACTATCTGGGAGAGGATTACCGGGCAGTTGTGGTGGCCTCCTTTCCCGGATCGGGGCGCACCTGCATCGGGGACATTCTGCTGGTAAACGAGGTTCCCCTGCAGATGACGGAGGTGGCCAAGGACCCGACGGCGCCGGTACATACGTCGAGAGTGACGGAGATCATCCGGCAGCAGTCCAGACACAGCGTGGGTTACATCGGTCTGGAAAAGGTGCTGGAGAGCTCCGGGAAACTGTTGGAGCAGCTGTTGGAGACCGCGAAGCAGAACCGGATCATCGTGATGGACGCCCGCACCGTGCGGGACATTGAGGCCATTGCCGCCTGCTGCGCGGCCAGCGGGCTTAAGATTGTGGCCATTGACCCCGGTTCCTTCACGGCGGCCCTGGCCGGCAACCTGTTTAAGCACAAGAAAGAGGCGATCCAGAAAAAACTGCTGTGCGGCCTTGGAAGCGCCAGCGACCTGACCAGGCAGCAGCTTCAGTACCTGAAGAAAATCGCCAACCCTCTGGTGGTGCGGATGAACGCCGGGGAATTCTTCCGGCCGGACAGGCGCGCCCGGGAGATGGAGCGGGTGAAGGAAGCGGTTCTGCGCTCGGAGGAGTCCCACGGTATCCTGGTGATCACCACAACGGAATCCAAGGAGGACGTGCTGGACCTGTCCAGAGTGGACGGGGCGGAGCACTGCTCCAAGAAGGAGTGCGCCGGTGTGATCACGGACACCATCGCCCAGGTTCTCTACGACCTGGTGCAGGAAATGGACGGCCGGGTGGGCGGCGTCTACGCCTCGGGAGGCGACGTGGCGGCGGCTTTCTGTGAAAAACTGGGAATCTCCGGCTTCAATGTGAAGGGAGAGGTGATTCCGTTGGCGATCTATTCCAACACCATCGGGGGCGCCCATGAGGGACTGCCCATGATCACCAAGGGCGGACTGGTGGGCAGGGAGGACACCCTGCTGCAGTGCATGGAGTATTTTGAGACCGTGATCTGATTTTATCTGAAAAATGAAGGGGAGTGTGACATATGGATGAAGGTTTGAGAATGGCCCTGGGTCTGGCGCTGGGGCTGGTAATACTGGTGCTGATGATTACAAAGACGAAGATTCACGTGTTTCTGGCGGTGATCATCTGCTCCATTTTGATCGGATTGTTCGGCGGCATGGGTCAGGAGGATGTGATCGCATCCATCACCAAGGGGTTCGGCAATTCCCTCAGCAGCATCGGCATCATCATCGGCTTCGGCGTGATGCTGGGAAAACTGCTGGAGATGTCGGGGGCCACCCGGGTGATGGCCAACACGTTTATCAAAATATTTGGAAAAAACAGGGAGGAAGAAGCGCTGGCCATCTCCGGGTTTGTGACCTCGCTCTCCATCTTCTGCACCTCGGGTTTTATTATTCTGGCGCCGCTTATGAAGGCGTTGTCCAAAAAGACGAAAAAATCCGTGGTAGCTCTGGGAATCGCCCTGGCGGGCGGCCTGGTGGCCAGCCATTCGCTGGTTCCCCCTGCGGCCGGTCCCATCGGAGTGGCGGGAATCCTGAATGTGAACATCGGGCAGTTTATGCTCTACGGCACCGTGCTCTCCGTTCCCATTATTCTGGTCAGCCTGATTTACGGAAAATACCTGGGCAGGAAAATCTGCCAGATACCGGACGGGGAGGGCTGGACCAGGGAATATGAGCCAGGGCAGGCGCAGGCTGAGCCCGAGGCGGCGGCAGCGGACAGCGATGCCCTTTCGATCTCGCCGTTGATGGCGTTTTCGCCCATATTATTTCCCATTCTGTTCATCCTGTTAAAGACCGGGTTAAAGTCGGCCAGCGTGGAAAACGGCGTGGTTTCCCTGCTGGGGCAGCCTATCGTGGCCCTGGCCCTGGGGCTTCTGATCGCGATTTACGGCCTGATGCGCCGGTTTGGCAAGAGCGACACCTTAAATGCGATGGAAGAGGGACTGAAGGCCAGCGGCAAGCTCATGCTCCTGGTGGGCGGCGGCGGAGCCCTGGGAATGATCATCCAGAACAGCGGACTGGGGGAGTACATCGCCTCCAACATCATCAAAACCAGCATCCCGCCCCTGCTGCTCCCGTTCCTGATTGCAGCGCTTTTGAGGGTGGCCCAGGGGTCCGGGTCCGTGGCGATGATGACGGCCGCCTCCGTGGTGGCGCCCATGATCGGAACGCTGAACTTAAATCCGGTGTTCGCGGCGCTGGCCGCCTGCATCGGCGCAATCCCATTTTCCCATTTCAACGATTCCTATTTCTGGGTGATCAATGAGTCCATCGGAATCAGCGACACCAGGGAGCAGATGCGGGTGTGGAGCGTGACCACCACGCTGTCGGGATTTGCGGCGCTGGCGATGCTGCTTGTGATGAACCATTTTCTGGGATAACTGAACATCAAACGGATATTAAAAAATGGAGGAAAAAAGATGAAACCGATTATATTGATTCCCATGGGAGACCCGGCCGGGATCGGGCCGGAGATTGTGGCCAAGGCGCTGGCGCGGGAGGAAACCGTTCAGCGCGCCAGGTGTGTGGTGGTGGGAGACAGACGGGTGATGGAGCAGGCGGCAGATATCGTGAACCTTCCCCTGACCATCCATACCATAGACGAGCCGGAGCAGGGCCGGTTTGAGCAGGGCGTGATCAATCTGATCGATCTGGCCAACGTGGATTTTGGGCAATTCAAGCGGGGGGAGATCAGCGCAATGTGCGGCCAGGCCGCCTACGAATACATCGCTACGAGCATTTCCCTGGCAAATGCCGGGAAGGCCGCCGCGGTGTCCACCACGCCCATCAACAAGGAGTCCCTGCGGGCCGCCGGGGTGCCCTACATCGGACACACGGAGATTTTCGGGGCGTTAACCGGCACGCCGGACCCGCTGACCATGTTTGAGGTGAGAAATATGAGGGTGTTTTTCCTCACCAGGCACGTGTCTCTGCGGAAGGCCTGCGACATGATCACCAAGGAGCGGGTCATCGACTACGTGAAGCGCTGCACCCAGGCCTTAAAACAGCTGGGAGTGGAGGACGGCACCATGGCCATCGCGGGGCTGAACCCCCACAGCGGGGAGCACGGGCTGTTTGGAGACGAGGAGATGGAGGCCATCTATCCGGCGGTGGAAGAGCTGCAGGCCCAGGGTTACAAGGTGGCCGGACTGGTGGGAGCGGACTCCGTGTTCCACATGGCGCTGCAGGGAAAATTCAACAGCGTGCTGTCTTTGTACCACGATCAGGGCCACATCGCCACCAAGACGCTGGATTTTGAGCGGACCATCGCCGTGACGGCGGGGATGCCCATCCTGCGGACCTCCGTGGACCACGGAACCGCCATGGATATCGCCGGGACCGGGATCGCCAGCGACGTGAGCATGGTGGAGGCCATTCGCCTTGCGGCAAAATACTCCCCCGCATTCAGGGGATAAGAAATCGAAATTGTAAAATATGGGACTTTTTGGAAAATGCCGGGCGCAGCGATTGCGTCCGGCATTCTGTCCGTGGTATTGACAGGAAGATGGGGAACGTGTAACATTGGCTTAAAATGGGAATCGGAAGAGAGGCGGGGATGAACATGACGGCGGCAGAAGAGCGGCAGAACCGGATTGTGGAGCTGGTCAGCGAGAAGGGAAATATCCAGGTGGACCGGCTGGCGCAGATATTGGACGTGAGCCAGATGACCATTCGCAGGGATCTGGACAAGCTGGACCGGGAGGGGATTATCGAGCGGCGTCACGGCGTGGCGGTGATCAAACACGAGACCACCTACACGGAAAAGATGGTGACCATGATGGAGGAGAAACGGCTGCTGGCGGAGGCCTGCGCAGCGATGGTCAAGCCGGGGGACACGGTGTTTCTGGACTCAGGGACCACGATCTATGAGATTGCCAGGCGGATCATGGACATTCCCGATCTCACCGTGATCACCGACGACATCGAGACCGGATTTCTGCTGCACCGCAGCGGCGTGGAGCTGATGATCTGCGGGGGGACGGTGCAGAAGGAGACCGGAAGCATTTTCGGAACCTTTTCCAATCAGATGATGTCCTATATCCACGTGGGGATCGCATTTATGGGCGCAATGTCCATTGACTCCAATTTCAACGTGCTTACCCCGACGCTGGACAAGGCCTCGCTCAAGCGGATGGTTACCAAAAACGCCAATAAGAGTTATCTGGTGGTGGACCACTCCAAGTTCAACCGCCAGGCCCTGATGAAGATCAACAGCCTTCAGGACTATACCGGAGTCGTCACAACGAAGGTGTTTGACGATCGGGAGCGAAAACGGATTGAGGAGCTGAAAATCCAGGTGGTGACAGTGGGCGGCGGGGGCAGACAGGAGGTTTAAAGCCGCCTGCCCGGAGGGCTCGCAGAGGGCGGATGGGGAAATGGCGGCGTTTTGGCTCATGACAGCGGCGATTTTGTGCGTTTTTTTGGAGCAACAGGGGAAGGACTTTGCACAAAACCGCCTGTGTTCAGATACATTAACTATATTTTGCTTATGAAAGCCTAAAAAGTTGTAACAATTTTATAACACGCTTTATTTCGTGAATCTATTGACAATATCTGGTATCTATGGGTATAATAGCCTTGTGAATTTGGTCATCTGACAAAATTTCGGATCAACATCATTTCGCCTTGTACAGCCAAACTGAAGGAGGCACAATTATTGGATCAAGTTTTATGCAAAGAAGAGCCTACAAAAGAGGTGATTTTGGAGGCTGCGCTGGATGTGATCGAGGACCGGGCAATCAGCGGAACGCGGCTGCGCCTGATCGCCGAGCGGGCGAATCTCTTCCAATCCAACATCCATTACTATTTCCGGTCAAAACGGGAGCTTCTGCTGGCCGTTCAGAAAAAAGTGCTGAACCGCTGCATTGAGATCAGAAGCGCCCTGGAGCAGGAAGCGGAGGACACATTGGACGCCCAGTTGAATGTGTTTATCCGGCAGAAAATAGAATTTATACGCAATCTGAGGAAATACGACTACGCGGAGATCGATTTCTGGGTCCAGGCCCGCAGCGACGAGGACATCCGGCGGGAGTTCAAGCGGTCCTTTCAGAACTGGCGCAGCGACATCAAGGATATTCTGCGGCCGCACGCCCCGGGGGCCAAAGAAAAAGAGCTGGATCTGTGCGCGGCCATGTTTGTGTCCCTGTTGGAGGGCGCGACCCTTCAGTACCTGATCGATTCGGAGGCTTTTGACCTGGACAACTATTTCGACGCGGCCAGGGACGCCGTCAAGGCCAGGCTGGCGCTTATCTGCAACCCAAGTATTTAAAGCGTAACGCTCTAAATAAATAACCTATTTAAAAGGAGAGGAACTATGAGAAAAATCACAGCAATGATGTTGGCGATGGCAATGTCAGTGACAGCACTTACCGCCTGCGGCGGAGGAGCCAAGGAGACGACCGCAGCGGCAACAGAAGCGCCGGCTGATTCCACCGCAGCAGCGGCAGAGGGAGAGAGCACGGCGGCAGCCGACACGGCAGCGCCCTCCGGAGACGCATCTTCCTTCAAGGTAGCGGCTATTTTCGGCGGAGCCATCAACGACGGCAACTGGAATGAGACACAGTACAACGGCTTACTGAACATCGAGAAGCTGGGCGCTGAGACTTCCTATATGGAGAATGTCAGCGATACCGACGCGGCTGAGGCTGCCCGTACATACGCTTCCGAGGGCTACAACCTGGTATATCTGACCACCAACTCCTATCAGGATTACTGCACGCCCGTTGCCAAGGATTTCCCGGACACCATGTTCGTTCAGATCAACGGCACCGAAATCACCGACAACTTCATTTCCGTGCGCATCGCCGACGAGGAGCAGGGCTTCTTACAGGGCGTGGCGGCTGCTCTGCTCACCGAGACCGGCAAGGTAGGTTTCGTAGGCGGACAGGAGATCAACCCCATCAAGCTGGGTTCCTCCGGATTCCAGCAGGGCGTTGACTATGTGAACGCAACCTACGGCTTAAACGTAGAGGCGCAGCGCATCAACACCGGAAGCTTCACGGATGTAAACCAGGCAAAAGAGACCGCTATCTCCATCATCGAGGGTGGCGCGGACGTGATCGCCCCCATGGCCAATGACGCCAGCACCGGCATCATGGAAGCAGGCGAGGAGAAGGGCGTTATGGCAATCGGCTGCGGCCTTGGCCAGGAGACCTCCGCTCCCACAGCAACCCAGCTGATTATCGTTAAAGATGTAGCAATCGCTTACGACGTTACCTTCGACGCTTTTATGAAGGGCGAGTTAAAGGCAACCGAGGTTGAGACCTACGGCGCAAACAAGGGCGTAGTGTATGCAACCGACTGGATGGGCACCAAGGCCAGCGACGAGGCCAAGGCCAGACTTCAGGAGACCATCGACAAGATGTCCAAGGGCGAAATCGAGATTTCTCTCCAGTAAACGGTTACCATATCTAAAAAGCACAACTTTCGTGTCGTGACATTCAAGGCTGTTCAGAGCGGTTTAGTTTCTGGCAGCCTTGTTTAAAAATATAAGTGATCATTTTTCGGAGGGTTGATATGCAAAAACGGAATCTTAACAAATTAAAAGAGATAAGTTTCCCCCTGGCCTCCATTTTAGTCGCACTGATCCTGGGCGCGATTATCATGTCGGCAATGGGTTATGATGTGGGGAAAGCGTATTCCAGCCTTTTAAAAGGCGCCTTCGGCAGCAAAAACTCCATCGCCGAAACTCTGATTCAGACAACTCCGCTGATCTTTACAGCGTTAAGTTATGCCATCGCGCTGCGGTGCGGCCTCGTAAACCTGGGCGCGGAGGGGCAGTTATACATGGGAGCCATCTGCGGCTCCATGGTGGGAGCCCATATCCAGGGACTTCCCCCTGTGTTACATATCATTCTGGTTCTGCTGTGCGGTTTTATCGGCGGCGCTCTGTGGGGGCTGATCGTGGCCGTGCTGAAGATGAGATTCGGCGCAAGCGAGCTGATCACCACCATCATGCTCAACTATATTGCGCTGGAGTTCGTCAGCTACTGCGTGACCAACCCGCCCTTTAAGGATATGACGCCGGGCGCGGCCCCCCGTATGCCATCGGTGGTGGACGCGGTAAAGCTTCCCATCATCCTTCCCCAGACCCGGCTTCACTTCGGCATCATCCTGGCCCTGCTGGCGGTGGTGGTGTATTACATCTTCATGTGGAAGACCACCCGCGGCTATGAGATGCGCGTGATCGGCATGAACCCCAACGCTGGCCGTTACTCCGGCATGAACATTCCCGTCAACTCCCTGCTGTCCATGTTCATCGCAGGCGGCTTCGCAGGGCTGGGCGGCACCATCAACATTATCGGACTCCAGTATTTCCTGACCGAGGGATTTTCCAACAACTTCGGATTCAGCGGCGTGGCCGTGGCCCTTTTGGGCGGATGTCATCCGCTGGGAATCATCGTCTCCGGCATCCTGTTCGGAGCGTTAAATGCCGGCGGCGTGAAAATGCAGCTGCTGGCGAAGGTTCCCTCCGCCTCCATCTACATGATCCAGGGTATGATTATCATCTTCGCTGTCAGCCGCGAGCTGTTTATCTGGTTTGGCAGGACCGGAAAATCCCTGATTCCGGGCAAATCTCATAACGCCACAGGAGGTACGAGCAATGGTTGATCTGATTACAAACTTTCTCACCGCGGATATCCGTACCGCGACCCCTCTGCTTTTGGCCGCGCTGGGACTGGTATTCAGCGAACGCGCGGGTATTGTAAACATCGGAACTGAGGGAATTATGCTGATCGGCGCTCTGTTGGGCTGCGTCGGCGCATCCTTTAGCGGCTCGTCCCTGGTCGGCGCGCTGACAGCCATCTTCGGAGGGCTGGTGATGTCCCTGATCTTCGCATTTTTCACCATCACCCTGCGCTCCAACCAGATCGTGGTCGGCACCGCCTTCAACATTTTTGCCGGAGGCTTTACCATCACGTTAAACCGCCTGCTGTTAAACGGAGCCAAGGTAAAAGGTTACGTCAACCTGCCGGTTCCGGGGCTGTCCAAGATCCCCGTGGCGGGAGACGTGCTGTTTAACTGGTCCCTTCCCGTTTACTTTGCATTTATCTGCGTTCCCCTGTGCTGGTTCGTGCTGCAGCGCACCAACATCGGCTTAAAGGTCCGCGCCGTTGGCGAATATCCCAAGGCCTGCGACACCGTGGGAATCAACGTGTTCCGCATCCGCTACGGCGCGGTGCTGTTCTCCGGCATGATGGCCGGACTGGCCGGTTCCTTCGTGTCCATGGGACAGCTGAGCTCCTTCACCGAGGGTATGGTCAGCGGCAAGGGCTTCATGGCCCTGGCGGTGTGCGTGTTCGGAAACTATTCTCCCAAGACGGTTCTGCTGGCAGCCCTGCTGTTCGGCGCGGCCGACGCGTTAAAATACCGCCTGCTGACCACCAGCCTGGGCGGATACTACCAGTTCCTCAACATGCTGCCCTACCTGATCACCATCGTGGCCCTGTGTATGTTCGCCAAGCGCAGCAACAAACCGGCGTGCAGCGGCGTTGCCTACAGAAAAGAATAGGGAGGGAGAAGGATGTCTGAATATATCTTAGAGATGAAGCATATCACCAAACGGTTTGCTTCCGTGGTGGCAAATGAAGATGTGAACCTGAGCATCAAAAAAGGCGAGGTTCACGCGCTGCTGGGCGAAAACGGCGCCGGCAAATCAACTCTGATGAACTGCCTGTACGGCATGTACGACTCCTACGAGGGCGAGATTTTCTTCGACGGCAAGCCGGTGAAGATCCAGGACCCCAAGCAGGCCATCGCCCTTGGAATCGGCATGGTGCACCAGCATTTCATGCTGATCCCCGCCCTGACCGTGATTGAGAACGTGATTCTGGGACTTCAGGACAACAAGGCCGTGCTGGACTTAAAGGCGGCGGCCCAGCGTTTTACAGAACTTGGAAAACGCTACAACATGGAGATCGACCCCTGGGTGCGGGTGGAGCAGCTGTCCGTGGGCCAGCAGCAGCGTCTGGAGATTCTGAAGGCTCTGTACCGGGACGCCAAGCTGCTGATCCTGGATGAGCCCACCGCCGTGCTGACGCCGGACGAGGTGGACGGACTCTTTGACATGATGAACATGCTGACCGGCGAGGGGCACACCGTGATCTTCATCAGCCACAAGCTCAACGAGATCATGAAAATCTGTGACCGCTGCACCGTGCTGCGCCTGGGCAGGCTGGCCGCCACCGTGGAGATCAGCGAGGTGCACAACCGCCAGGAGCTGGCCAACCTGATGGTGGGCCACCAGGTGGAGTTAAAGACCGACAAAAAGCCCCTGAACCTGCGGGGCGAGCGGTTGAAGGTGGAGAACCTGTGCTGCGACAACGACCGGGGACTTCCCATGTTAAAGGACGTGAGCTTCTCTGTCCAGGGCGGCGAAATCCTGGGCGTGTGCGGTGTGGACGGCAACGGCCAGTCCGAGCTGGTGCAGTGTATCACCGGACTGCGCCAGGCCAGCAGCGGCAAGATCACCATCACCGGAGTGGACACCACCCACTTCACCCCCAAGCAGATTCTGAACCTGGACGTGTCCCATATCCCGGAGGACCGCCACAAGTACGGCATGGTCGGCGCCATGTCCGTGGAGGAGAATCTGATCCTGGTCAGCTACGACCGGAAGCTGTTCTCCCTGCACAATTTCCTCAACTGGAAATGGATCGCGGGGCACAGCAAAAGTATCTGCGACCTGTTTAAGGTTAAGACGCCCACCATCAAGGAGAAGGCCATCAACCTCTCCGGCGGAAACCAGCAGAAGTTCGTGGTGGGCCGCGAGCTGGACCGCACGCCCAACCTGCTGGTAGCGGTTCACCCGTCCCGGGGACTGGACATTGGCGCGACCAAATACATTCAGTCCCAGATCATGGGCCAGAGGGACCGTGGCACCGCGGTGCTGATGGTGTCCACGGAGCTGGATGAGCTGATCGAGCTGTCCGACCGCATCATGGTGATGTTCGAGGGTAAGATCATGGGCATCATCGACCAGAAGGACGCTTCCAGGGAGACTCTGGGACCGCTGATGGCCGGTCTGACCGAATAAAACGCACAAATCAATCCCCGCCGGGGTCATTGCTTTCACGGCAATGGCTCCGGCGGGGATTTTTTGATGCACAATGCGCTTTCGTTCCGGTTCATCTGTACCCGGTACTGCTTGGGCGAGATTCCGTTTTCCCGCTTGAACAGCTTGATGAAGTAGTTTAAGTCGCTGTAGCCGCAGCTGGCCGCCACCACCTGGATGGGGATGGTGGTGGAGTTGAGCAGAACCAGGGCGTGGCGCAGCCGCACGGCGTGGATGTAGTCCGTCAGCGTGCTGCCGGTCTCCTTGCGGAACAGGTTGGAGAGGTAGGACTTGGTCACGTGGCACATGTCCGCGAAAAAGGAGAGGGTGAGGGGCTCGGCGTAGTGGAAGTCCGTGTAGGTGATGCAGCGCTGGACCAGGCGGGAGTAGTTTTTCATGGAGTGGTTGCGCACCAGCAGGCAGTATTTGTGGATCATCTCGTTGTCGATGGCGTCCAGATCGGTCATGGACCGGGACTGGTTGATGCGGATGGCGAACTGGGTGGAGAGCTCGTCGATGTAATAGGGGTGCACGTGGCCCTTCTGGACGGCCTTGCGGCAGAGGGTGTTGAGGATGATCAGCATGTTTTTCCGGTTGATCAGGGCGTTTTCCGTCCTGGGGGTGATCCGGTAGGTCTTGAACAGGCTGTGGTACCGGGACGCCTTCATGTGGTCCCCGCAGGCGACGGCCTCCAGCATCTGGTCCTCCACCTCGTAGCGCTCCTCGATGGTATTGATGGCGATGGAGGGGGCGTCGTTTAACGCCTGGAACTGGGAGGGGGACTCCAGGGTCAGGTCCCCGGACTCCGGGTAGGAGCGCAGCACATGGGCTTCCCCGAACAGGTGGTCCGCGATGGTGATCAGGGTGGATTCCAGGGATTTGAGTTCCGGGGGCACGGCGATGCTGCTGTAAAATTCCTGCAGCTCCCGAAACAGGCTGTCCGGAAGCTTTTTGCGGAACATGATTTTCTGGATTTCGCCCGGGTCGGGGGCGGCCTCCAGCACCGGGCCGGCGATGACGCACACCGCCTGTCCCATCTGGGCCAGGGAGTCTGTAGGCAGCGGGAAAATGTACAGGATCAGGCCAAAGTCGTCCTTCAGCTTCAAAAGCTCGCCGCGGCGGCAGTGCTTCAGGATGGCGTCCCGCAGCCTTGCGTAGTCGTAGTTGGAGTAAAGCTTGCTGCGCAGCTCCATGTCCGCCTTGTACAGGTTGGAAAAATCCCGGTCCACCAGAAGACAGTTGATGTTGTGGGCCTGGACGATCTGGGAAAAGAGGGTGAGATGGTCAAGTTCCATGGAAAACCTCCATTTTAACAAAAAATTAATCGTATAATTTTACACATAAATATAAAAATATTGGACTGAATTACAGTATACCAAAAAATCGTACGATTTTAAAGCAAGATTATCCCTTTTTTATATTCTGATTTTACGGTAAAGTCAATCCATCAAGAGGCGGTAAAAGGAGGAAGCGATGGAACAGATGGAAATGAACCCGTTTTCGGGTTTTGAGCGGAAAAAGGATTATCTGGTCTGCATCGACTCGGACGGCTGCGCCATGGACACCATGGACATCAAGCATCACCGGTGCTTCGGTCCCTGCATGGTGGAGGAATGGGGGCTGGAAAACTGGCGGGACCCGGTTTTGTTCCGCTGGAACCAGGTAAACCTCTACTCCATGACCAGGGGAATCAACCGGTTTAAAGCGCTGGCCCTGGTGTTGGCCGGGGTGGACCGGGATTACCGGAAGATCGAGGGGCTGGAAGCCCTGAACCACTGGGTGGAGGAGTCGGATGAGCTGAGCAACGGCGCGCTGGAGAGGGCGGCTATCAGGGAAGAAAGTCCCTGCCTGAAAAAGGCCCTTCACTGGTCCCAGGCGGTGAACCTGGAGATCGAACAGCTGCCGGAGGAGAGCAAGCGCGTTTTTCCCGGCGTGAAAGAGGGAATCCCGCTGATCCATCAGTACGCGGACATCGCGGTGGTTTCCTCCGCCAACCAGGACGCGGTTGTGAAGGAGTGGGGCGGGAACGGCCTGCTGCGGGATGTGGACGTTGTGCTGGCCCAGAACGCCGGTTCCAAGGCATCCTGTATCCGGGAACTGCTGAAATACGGCTACCCGGCGGACCATGTGATGATGGTGGGCGACGCGCCCGGAGACCGCAGCGCCGCGGAGGCAAACGGGGTCTGGTTCTACCCCATCCTGGTGGCCCGTGAGTACGAGAGCTGGCGGGAGCTGCCGGGAGCCGTGCGGCGGCTGGCTGGAAATGCGTTCGGCCAGGACGACCAGAAACAGCTTCTGGAAGAATTTGTAAACAATTTGCAGGGATAAATCGGAGGAGGAAAAACATGGTAGATTTAAAGCAGAAACCTTACTATTTAAATGAGGAACAGATCAAGTGGGTGGAGGACACCATCGCTTCCATGACAGTGGAGGAGAAGATCGGCCAGCTATTTGTCAACATGGTGGCAAACGCCGACGAGCGCAGGCCGGAAGCCATTCAGGCGGTGCTGAGTACATACCATCCCGGAGCCATCCGCTATCACAACGCCCCCAAGGAGGAGCTGTGGGAGATGGCGAAGAACTTGCAGGATTCTTCCAAAATCCCCCTGCTGATCGCCTCCAACTGCGAGATGGGCGGAAACGGCGGCGTCAACGAGGGCACGACGTTAGCCAACGGCGCGGCCATGGCGGCCATGGACAGCGAGGAGGAAGTGTACCGGATGGCGGCCATCAGCGCAAAAGAGAGCGAGGCCGTGGGCTGCAACTGGAATTTCGCCCCGGTGGTGGACCTGACCTACAACTGGCGCAATACCATCGTGCAGCTGCGGGCCTTTAACGACAGCCCGGAGGACGTGATCCGCTACGGCAAGGCGTTCTTTAAGGGGATGAGAACCAGGAACTTTGCAACCTGCATGAAGCATTTCCCCGGGGATGGCACGGAGGAGAACGACCAGCACCTGATCATGGGCATCAACGGCATGAGCGTGGAGGAGTGGGACGAGAGCTTCGGCAAGGTTTATAAAGCCCTGATCGACGAGGGCTGCATGACCATCATGGCGGGCCACATCGCCCTTCCGGCCTACTCCAAGAAGCTCTGCCCCGGGATGAAGGACGAGGAGATTCGCCCCGCCACCCTGGCTCCCGAACTGATCACCGGTCTGTTAAAGGGCCAGCTGGGCTTCAACGGCCTGGTGGTGACGGACGCCTCCCACATGATCGGCATGTTCGGCGCCACCATCCCGCGCAGCGAGCAGGTACCCGGGGCCATCGCGGCGGGCTGCGATATGTTTTTGTTTTTCAACGACCGGGACGAGGACTTCGGCTACATGATGGACGGCTACCGCAAGGGGATTATCACCGAGGAGCGCTTAAACGACGCCCTGCACCGGATTCTGGGCGTGAAGGCGGCCCTGAACCTGCACGTCTTAAAGGAGGAGGGGAATCTGGTGCCGCCCAGGGAGAATCTGGCCGTGGTGGGCTGCGCTGAGCACCATGAGACGGCAAAGGAGATGGCGGACCGTTTCGTCACCCTGGTCAAGGACCGCTGCCATTACCTGCCCATGACAAAGGAGCGGTACGGGCGGTTAAAGCTGGTGTACATCGGTTCCGAGGCAACGGTGATCGCGGGGCAGAAGTTCAAGAGCAACGACGACGCGGTGATCCAGGACATCGTGGAGCAGCTGGAGGCCCGGGGATTTTCGGTGGACGCGGCGGTGGAACAGAAAAAGGGAAAAATGGAGGAGTTCCGGCAGAAATACGACGCCGTTCTGCTGGTGTTAAACGTCCAGGGTTTCGCCCAGTTCAACACCATGCGGATCAAATGGGATGAGCCGGCAAAACAGCCCTGGTATATGTCGGAGCTGCCCACCTTCGTGGTGTCCTTAAGCAACACCAACAACCTGATCGACGTGCCCATGGCGCGCTGCTATATCAATTCCTATCTGCCGACCCACGAGACGTTTGCCGCCACGCTGGAAAAGATGGCGGGCGAGAGTCCGTTTACGGGCCGGTACAATGAAAACGTGTTCTGCGGGAGATGGGAAACCAGATTTTAAATTAGGGAGAAAAGACAGATGGACCAAAAACAGGTAAAGCCCTTTGGGCTCAGCGATAAGATTGGATATTTATTTGGGGATTTTGGAAATGATTTCACGTTTATATTTGCCAGCACCTTTTTGATGGTCTTTTATATGAAGGTGCTGGGGATTCCGGGGGCGGCGGTGGGAACGCTGTTCCTCATAGCCAGGGTGGTGGACGCCTTCACCGACGTCACCATGGGCCGGATTGTGGATATCTGCAAGCCGGGAAAGGACGGCCGCTTTAAACAGTGGATTCGCCGGATGGCCGGCCCGGTGGCCATCGCCAGCTTCCTGATGTACCAGTCGTCCCTTGCAGGGGCTTCCATGACGGTGAAGATCGTCTATATGTACGTCACCTACCTGCTCTGGGGCAGCATCTGCTACACGGGGATCAACATCCCCTACGGCTCCATGGCCTCCGCCATCACGGAGAAGCCGGAGGAGCGCACGGCGCTGTCCACCTTCCGGGGCGTGGGCGCCAACCTGGCCCAGCTGGTGATCGGAGTCCTGGGCCCGGTGATCATCTACACCACGGATGTGGACGGGGCCCAGGTGATCCGGGGCGGCGGCAGCATCTTTCCGGTGGTGGCGGGAATATTCTCCGTCTGCGCCATTCTCTGCTATGTGATCTGCTACAAGTGCACCACGGAGCGGGTGCGGATCGAGAAGGACCCGGACGCCCCCAAGGTCACGCTGCTTCAGACATTTGCAACGATCTTTTCCAGCAGGGCGATGCTGGGAATCATCGGGGCGGCCCTGTTCCTCATGCTGAGCCAGCTGCTGATCAGCGGTCTGAACATGTACCTGTACGCCGATTATTTCGGGGATGTGAAGGCATTTTCCAGCTACACCTTTATCAACATCATGCTGTCCCTGGTGCTGGCCGGATTTGTGGGCCGGATCACCGGGCGGATGGGCAAGAAGGAGGCCGCGGCGGTGGCCACAGCCTTTACGGGAGCCGTGTACCTGGTGCTGTTCGCGCTGAAGCTGACAAACCCCTGGATTTACATGATTTCCAGCGCCATCGGATTTCTGGGCGTGAACTTCTTTAACCTGGTGATCTGGGCTAACATCACGGACGTGATCGACGACGCTGAGGTGAGAAACGGAAAGCGGGAGGACGGCACGATCTACGCGGTGTACTCCTTTGCGCGCAAGGTGGGCCAGGCCCTGGCCGGCGGTTTAAGCGGCTATGCCATGGGGCTGATCGGGTACGAGTCGGCGGCAAAGGTACAGACGGCCGAGGTGTTAAACGGGCTGTACACCATCTCCACTTTGGTTCCGGCGCTGTTGTTTTTCTGCGTGACCTTTATGCTGTTGGTGGTGTATCCGCTGAACAAAAAGAAGGTTGAGGAGAATTCTGAGATACTGCAAAAGAGAAGAGCGGCAAGATAGCCCAAAAGGGGCGCGGACCGGCGGTTTCATCCCGCTGACCGCGCCCCTTTTTTCGGTTGAATGCAATGGGCATAAAAAATCCTCCCGGTGGGTTGGTCCGGAAGGAGAAAGGTTGTCTCTATCTATTAAGCGATGGAATTAACAGCCTTGGATAAACGGCTCACTTTGCGGGAAGCAGTGTTCTTGTGATAAACTCCCTTTGTGGTAGCCTTGTCGATCTCAGAAGTGGCAGCCAGCAGAGCAGCCTGGGCAGCAGCCTTGTCCCCAGCAGCAACAGCAGCTTCAACCTTCTTAACCATAGTTTTAACCTTAGACCGGATCGCTTTGTTTCTAGCAGCTTTCGTCTCGTTTACTAAAATTCTCTTCTTAGCAGATTTAATGTTAGCCAATGAAATACACCTCCGTTTCTTCATGAATAATTATCTTTGTGTTTTCCATCAAAGCCTGGACACGGACAGTTCAATGTAAACATACCTTTGTATTTTAGCCAATTCAGAAGGAAAAGTCAATATCTAAATACATATTTTAGGGAGGTTTTTGGAAAAATATTCGTAAGCGTGCAGGCGGCGGCAAAATTGGCCGTCCGGACGATTGAAAATGTTCCTTAAATAAAATGTGTGAAAGGCGGATACGGTAAATGGAAGAGATGGAAAAGAGCAGAATCGGGCAGTTTGAGGTGCGGACGGACCTGGCTCTGGAAGAGCGGGAGAGTTTTGAAGGCGACGGTGGGGAGGTCTCCGGCGTGTCTCTAAAAGAGTGGGACCGCAAACAGACGGGTGTCAAGCTGACGGAGGTCCGGATTTTAAATGAACAGGGCGCAAAGGCCATGGGAAAACCCATGGGCACCTACCTGACTCTGGAGGCGGACCGTCTGTCCAAAAAGGACGACGAGTACCACAGCGAGATTTCCGACGAGCTGGGGACCCAGCTGAAAAAGCTGATGGACCAGATGTTAAAAGGCCAGGAGCGGGAAACGCTCTCGGTGCTGGTGGTCGGACTGGGAAATCCTTCCGTCACGCCGGATTCCCTGGGGCCCCGGGTGCTGAACAACCTCCAGGTGACCAGACATCTGACCGGGGAGTACGGGGAGGATTTCCTGAAAAAGCGGGACCTGCCCGCCATCAGCGGCATTACCCCGGGGGTAATGGCTCAGACCGGAATGGAGACCGCTGAGATTTTAAAGGGGATCATCCACCAGACCCGGCCCCAGATGCTGATCGTCATCGACGCTCTGGCGGCCAGGAGCGTGCGCAGGCTGGGGACCACCATCCAGCTGACGGACACGGGGATCCATCCGGGCTCCGGTGTGGGAAACCACCGGCACAGCCTGACAAAGGACAGCCTGGGAATCCCGGTTCTGGCCATCGGCGTGCCCACGGTGGTGGGGGCCGCGGCCATTGTCCACGACACGGTGTCCGCCCTGATTAACGCCCTGTCCCAGAGCGAGAGCACAAAGGCCACCGGCAAATGGGTGGGGGATATGGACTCGGAGGAGCAGTACGAGCTGATCCGGGAGCTGCTGGAGCCGGAGTTCGGGCCGCTGTACGTGACGCCGCCGGACATCGACGAGACGGTGAAGCAGCTGAGCTTCACCATCTCTGAGGGGATTCACAGGGCGGTGTTTTAAGGGTGGGTGTTTTTAATCGCAGGATGTGTGCTTAAGGTGCGAGCGCGTTTAAAGCTGGGGGCATTTGAGGCGTGGGTGTATATAAGTTGCGGGTACGTTTAAGGTGCGGGTGCGTTTAAGGCGCGGGGCGCGCATAACAAGTGCGGTCAGGCACCAGGTCGTTTCCGCCGTGAAAGTATCCGGTCCGCGCAGCTGAGCAGGTATGGGCGGCCGTCAGAGCGGGCGCGTTCCAGATATTCTTCCAGCAACGGGGAATGGACGTCTTCCAGCACAGTCAGGGCCGCCATACGCTGGTATTCCTGCATCTCGGCGTGGCAATCCCGGTCCCAAAACCAGGCGGCATAGTCCTCCACCCTGTCCGGCTGCAAAGCGGGCATTTCCAACAGCGCTCTCCGGGAAACGTACTCGTCCTCATCTCGGACAAATGCTTCCAGGAAGCGCCTGGCCTGGTCGTGGTCTTTCATCCCATGCAGCCGGGATGCCAGCTGCCACCTGGCCTCCGGATCCGAACTTTGCAGGGCCAGATGGCAGACCTTTACAAACCAGACATCGTGTTCAGAGAGAGTTTGAGCGAGGATCTCGCATTCATTGTCCCGGGCAATTATATATAGAAGCGGGGCCAGCTCATCCGCGGTAAAATCCTCAGGGCGCTGCCGGTTAAGCGCTTCTTCAAATGCGGCGTAGACCGCATCCCAGCCGTTGTAACCGGTTTCCCATTCTCCGCCGATATCACCGGCGATGCGGCAGGGAAAGGTCAATTCCGACCACTTCTTGAATTTTTCAATTTCAACCAGCAGCCTGTTCATCTGTGGCTCCCTGCCTTTCATCATTTCTTATCAACTGCAGATGTGCAGAATTGAAAAAGCGGGTTGAGAATCCGGGTATCCGGATTACAACCCGCATGGGACTTACCGGGAGGGACAGCCTCCGCAGGCCGCGCAGCCGCCTGTCAGGCCGTCCGCCGCGGTGCCGAATACCTGCTCGTGGAGCCTGCGTCCGGTGGGGGTGGCGGCCAGGCCGCCCTCGGCCGTCTCCTTGAGAGCGGTGGGCATGGTGTCGCCCACCTTTTTCATGGCCCAAATGACCTCGTCGGCGGGGATGGCGCTCTCGATTCCGGCAAGGGCCAGCTCAGCGGCCACAAAGGCCCCGGCCACGCCGGAGGCGTTGCGCTTGATGCAGGGGATTTCCACCAGCCCGGCCACCGGGTCGCAGACCAGACCCAGAATATTTTTCAGGGCGATGGCAACGGCGTGGGAGATCATGGCCGGGGTGCCGCCCGCCAGCTCGGTGATGGCTGCGGCCGCCATGGCCGCAGCGGAGCCGCACTCGGCCTGACAGCCGCCCTGGGCTCCGGCCAGGCTGGCGTTGTTGGCGATGACGATGCCCACCGCGGAGGCGGTGAACAGGGCCATGACGCAGTCGCGTTCCGGGATGTCCCGCTCCTCCTGCATGGTCAGCAGGGCGGCGGGCAGGATGCCGCAGCTTCCGGCGGTGGGCGCGGCCACGATGCGGCCCATGGAGGCGTTCAGCTCAGAGACCGCCAGCGCCCGGTACAGCGCGCCGGAGAGCAGGGAACCGGTCAGGCTCCTGCCGGACTTTGAGACCTGGCTCATCTTGTAAGCGCTGCCTCCGGTGAGACCGCTGGTGCTGCGCAGGTCCGGGGCGCAGCCGGGTTCAATGCAGGAGGCCATGACCCGGTACGTCTCCTCCATGTGCCGGTAGATTTCATCCTCGCTCTGCTCCATCTGCTCCGCCTGCTGCATCAGCACCAGGCGGGAGACCGGCAGGCCGGATTTCTCAGCCGCCGTGATCAGGGAGGAGAGGGTATTGTAAGTAAATTCGATTTCCATGGGAAAATTCCTTTCCGTAGTTGTAAGATTGTCTGCCGCCCGGTAAGGGGCGGAATTGGTGAGGGTGGGGCGCCCGTGCCGGTGTCTGATCCGCTGTTTGCCGGCCGGGCCGGGAGCTCTGGCAGCGGAGGGGATTCCCGGCCGCAGGGAGAAGTTCCGGCCGCGGCGGGATTTCCGGCCGCAGAGAGAAGTTCTGGCAGCGGAGGGGATTCCCGGCAGCAGAGAGAAGTTCTGGCCGCTGCGGGGCCTCCGGCCACGCCGAAAAACTCTCCCGTCAGATGGGCTGGAGCATGGTGCTGGAGAAGATGTTGGGCAGAACCTGCACCTTGTCGTTGAGCTCCTGCCCGAAGCTGCCGTCGATCTCGATGGTCATAACAGCCTGTCCGCCCTTCTGCTCACGGGACAGGCGGAAGTTGCAGATGTTGACTCCGGCATCGGCCAGTACCTCGGTGACGGAGGCGATGGTGCCGGGGGCGTCCCGGTGGAGCACGATGAGGGTGGTGTGCTGCCCGGTGATGGATACGTCCATGCCGTTGATCTCGCGCACCAGGATGTTGCCGCCTCCGATGCTGCTGCCCAAAAGGATTACCGTGCGTCCGTGGGCATCGGTGAGAATCACCCGGGCGGTGTTGGGGTGGGCGCCGTCAATGTCGCCGGTGGTGATGTTCACCTCAAGGCCCTGCTCGCGGGCCAGCTCCGGGGCCAGACGGATACGCGGGTCGTCGGTCTCCATGCCCATGATGCCTGCGATCAGCGCCTTGTCGGTGCCGTGGCCCTTGTAAGTCTTGGCAAAGGAGCCGTGAAGCAGGATGTCCGCTTTCACCGGTTCGGTGCCAAGAAGCGTTCTGGCGATGCGCCCGATCCGCGCCGCTCCGGCGGTGTGGGAGCTGGAGGGGCCGATCATCACGGGCCCCAGGATGTCGAATACATTCATATGTTTATCTGCCTTTCTGTTTATTTTCGCGAAGGGCTATGGGCCTGGATCATGGCGATCCGCCTGGTCCGGGCGGCAGCCTGCGGGGGAAATGCCGCGGCGGTTGGCATTGGCTCTTGCGAAACGTATGGGCTGTCCGCCTGCTGCGGGCAGGGGAGGCCGTGGGCCGGTTTTTGCAGGCAGTTTTTGAGAAAACGCCCGATTGGTTGGATGTAAACCGGCATCCTTTATTATAGCCTAAAAAACGTTGCCGGAAAAGGATGTAAACGGAAAAAACGGATAAAAAAGGAATAAAAATCCGCGTCGGATTCCCGGAAGGGTGTTTTTGTGCGGCGGCCGCGGCGTCAATGGCAGATGGCTGGGTTTTCTGCCAGGGATCTCCTAGTGTAATTGCCATATTTTTTATGTTATCCTATGTTTGTAACAGAAATGTAAAATTTATGTAACAATACAGGAGGCAAAACATGAGAAAATTACCATTATATGCAATGACGGCCCTGGCGGCCATGACAATGACCGGAACCATGGCGATGACATCCCAGGCGGCGGTGCTGACTTACGTGGTTGGGGGAAGCGGTTCTTACGGTTGCGATTATGGGAACGGACAGGTGATTGGCTGGGGAAATATGAGACCAGATGGAAATGGGCCGCAGATTGTGTTCCCGGATTTTAATGTTCCGAATATGCCGGATAACAATATGCCGGTGTTCCCGGATATGGAGTTGCCTGTGCTGCCGGACGGCGGGAATTCCCAGCTGCCGGACATCGGGGTGCCGTCCCAGCCGGATCAGAACGGCAGCGTGAGCGCTTATGCTGCGAAGGTGGTGGAGCTGGTGAACGCGGAGCGCGCAAAGGCGGGGCTTCAGCCGGTGAAGGTGAACAGCCGGATGATGGGGGCCGCCGAGGTGAGAGCGAAGGAGATTGAGCGGTCTTTTTCTCATACCAGACCGGATGGGAGCGGGTTTAGTACGGTTTTGACGCAGAATGGGGTGAGCTTCCGCGGGTCGGGGGAGAATATTGCGTATGGACAGCCTACGCCGGAGGCGGTGATGGAGACTTGGATGAATAGCGCGGGGCATCGGGGGAATATTTTGAATGGGCAGTTTACGGATATTGGAGTGGGGTATTATGAGAATGGAAGTGGAGTGGGGTATTGGGTGCAGGTGTTTACATACTAGGATTTGAATGGAGAGGTGTGCTTGGGCATGCCTCTTCTTTTTTGGGGGTTTTTAGATGCATCCGGGCGTGAGCGGCAGGGGAGCGGGGGCTGAGGTTCCGGGGCTCCGCGGTGGCAGCGTCTAAGACGGAATCGGCGCGAAAAGGCGGGCACCGCTCCGAGCTCCGGCGCCGGCTTGATGCCGGCCCCTCCGCCTACGCTTTGCTCCGGGCTTTGAGAGCCCTGCGCAATCCCGCCTTTTCACACCGATTCCGCCTAAGACGCTGCGAACCGCTACACAGTCACCCCACCCCCCGCTCCCCTGACTCTCACCCGCTAGGGGTCGAAAGCACTCCCTCAACTTCCTCCCCTGGGGTGGCGGAAAGGAGGGCCGCTGGGGTTTGGGTTGTATCCGTACTATGTTCCGACCTTAAGTTGATAAAATGTTCCTTTTGAAAGTTCCCGGATAGGGCCGCTGACGATGAGGCAGCCTTGTCCAGGAACTTTTTGGTCCATACTATAAATTAAGAAATAACAAGCTAAAATTACGAGTATTATTTTGGGATGGCGTCTCCCCTCCCAAAATGTGGGAATGCAAGCGGAGAAAAAAGAGAACGCGTAGTGGGTGAGAGGCGGGGGAACAGGGGGGGAGGTGACTGTGGAGCCGTTTGGTGAGTCATAGGTCCAAAGGGGCGGGAAAGGCGGGAATTAGCCGGGCACTCAAAACCCGCAGCAAAACGAA
>ENA-UOJP01001454-UOJP01001454.1-human-gut-metagenome-genome-assembly--contig:-C102-NODE-1454-length-28342-cov-8.561671_pt1 | contig 28342 bp, 25 predicted proteins | sample MGYA00242353_ERZ723900 | MGnify/ENA metagenome assembly ERZ723900
TATTTCGTTTCTTATGGGGTGTAGCAAAAACTATATAATGTATTGGGGGGTTACATCATTATAATAGCACAGCGGTTAAAAAAAGTGTGCACAAACTTTCGAAAAATGGGAAAAAGTTTCTATATAAAATGATGATGGTTTCCGGATCCCGGGCCGTGAGAGGCCGGAAATATGATCAATTTTCCGGGGCGCTAAGGGGCTGTTTGCCGCACACCGGATTGCCCAGCTGGGCGGGGGGAGTTTTTGCCCGGGGATTTTCAAATTTCATCTGGCGGTTTTTCAAAAAATATGGCATAATATCATAGATAAGCGTTAAATTTTTGTTAATACGCAGATGAAAATCAGGGGATCGGAATGTTTAAAACAAAACGGATGGTGCGGGAGCTGCTGATTCTGTTTCTGGTCATGCTGTGCGCGATTCTGTTGTCCGGCGTCCTGCTGGTCCTGAACAGGTCGTCGGAGCAAACGCAGCTGAAACACATGACGGAGCGGAACTTTTGCGCCGCGCACATTTATGAAAACTTGCTGGGCATGGAGCATGCCCTCGGAGCGGGCGGCTCTCAGGCCGGGCGCGGGGAAGCTTACCGGGAGCAGAGCGGGAGGCTGGAACAGAATTTGCAGGATATGGCGGTCATGGCCGCGGACAGCGAGCGTTTGATCGGATATGTACAGCAGATCGACGGTTTTCAGCGCAGCCAGGAGCGCCTGTGGCGGGAGACGGACGGGGATCAGGCCGTGTCCGCCTCGCTGGAGCTGCTGGAACAGCAGAAGCTCTGCGCCCAGAACCTGATCGATGAAAATTTCCGGGTGTCCAGCGAAAAATATCTGGAAGATATGCGGGTGATCGACCGGCAGCGGCTGACCGTGTGGGGCTGTGTGGCGGTGATTCTGTTTTCGGGCATGATCCTGATGTTCAACCGCCTGCGGCAGCTTCCGGAGGCGTTGGAGGAGAACCTGCGGGCAACCCCGGGGCGTTAATCCGGGAATCGGTGAAAGGAGCGGCGGTCAATGGAGAAAGTCAGAAAGCATATTATCTTTTCCGGGAGGGTTCAGGGCGTTGGGTTTCGGTACACGGCCTGCTATCTGGCCAGACCGCTGGGCCTGACCGGCTGGGTGAAAAATTTATGGGACGGCGATGTGGAGATGGAGGTCCAGGGCGATCCTGCGGCCATCGGACGCCTGATCCAGGGGCTTGAGAGCGGGCATTTCATCCGCATCGAACACATGGAGGTTGAGGAGATTCCCGTGATCCGGGAGCGTGAATTCCGGGAAACCTGGGATTCGTAACCGCCTTGCTATTTTTCCTGCGCTGTGCTAATATCTTTATAATATTCGCATCAAAGGAAATGTTAAGGGGTAGTTTATGGTCAGATTGATAATCAGGATCAAGCAGATTTATGATAAATTCGCCGCGGATGAGATGACGGTCTATGCAGCCCAGGCCTCGTTTTTTACCATCATCGCGGCATTTCCATTTATCATGCTGCTGCTCACGGTGGTGCAGATCGTGCCCAGCGTCAGCCAGGGGGAGCTGATGGAATTCATACTCGCCCTGGTCCCGGTGGGCTATAAGTCCGTTGCCTTCCGCGTGATCAGCGACCTGTCGTTAAAGTCGCCGGCCACCATGATCTCCGTCACCGCCATCACGGCTCTTTGGTCCTCGTCCAGAGGTATGATGAGCATCGCAAAGGGTTTGAACCGGGTGCAGGGAAAGGTGGAGAAGCGCTGGTACATTGTGAAACGGCTGATCTGCGCCGGATACACGATTGTGTTCATCCTGGTGTGCGTGCTGTCCCTGGGCCTGCTGGTGTTCGGCACCACGATTCAGAATTTCGTGCTGCGCCAGTTCCCATTGATCGCCCGGGTGACCCAGCACATCATAAGCCTGCGCACGCTGCTGGCGCTGGCGTTTTTTATGTTCGTGTTCGCCGGGATTTACACTTATGTGCCGGACCGGAAGCTTTCGTTAAAGTCCCAGCTCCCGGGAGCCATGTTCACCACCGCGGGCTGGATTTTGTTCTCAATGGCGTTTTCCCTGTATTTTAAGCTGTTTGGCGGAAACAATTTTTCCTATATGTACGGGAGCCTGACCGCCATTGTGCTGCTCATGTTGTGGCTTTACGGCTGTATCTGCGTGCTGTTTTTCGGCGCGGAGCTGAATTATTACCTGGAAATCTACCGGAGCGAGGAGGGAAAGGGGCTGTGATGGGAAGCTGGGCCTCAGCCCGCGCTTTCGCCGTGCTCCGGCACCTGAAACGACTGGAAGAAATGCTGGCCTACCGCGGAGAGGCCGGCATTTTTCAGTTTCACCAGGGCGATGGTGCTGATGAGGGGCGGGGAGCTTATGATCTTGGCGGTCATAGGGAAGGGGGCGGACTGCCAGCCGTTTACGATGGAGGCCGGAACCACCGCAACGCCCACCCCGGAGGCGGCCCACATCAGGCTGGTCCGCGCGTCGTCGTTGACGCAGAGGTATTCGGGCTGGGGATGGGGGAACATCCGGCCGAGCACGGATTCCCAGCGGCGGTAGATGATCAGGGGCAGGGCGGCCAGTTCCTTTAAGGGAAGCTTCGGCCCGCAGTCCGCCGGGAAGAAGTCCGCCCTGCCCACGGCCAGCATGGGTTCCTCCGTCAGATAACGGCAGTCGAAGGACTCCTCGGGAAACGGGGTGCGCACCAGGGCGGCGTCGATCTGCCCGGTGGTGAGCTTGTCAAGGAGCTGGTAGGTGTTTCCCTCGCTGATGCGAAAGGACATCCCGGGATAACGCCGCCGGAACGAGGCAATACTGGTAATGATTCCCTGGGTCTCCACGGAGGAGATCATACCCAGGCGCAGCGTGCCCAACAGCCCGTCTTCCAGCTGTTTCAGCTCCTTTCTGGCGGCCTTTGTCATCTCCAGGATGCTGACGGCCCGGTTGTAGAACAGGCGGCCCGCCTCGGTCAGCCGGATGGCGCGGGAGCCCCGGTCGAAGAGCGTGACGCCCAGCTCCTCCTCCAGCTGGCGCATCTGGGCGCTCAGGGGGGGTTGGGAGATATGGAGGGAGCGGGCTGCGCCGGAAATGCTGCCCTCGCCCACAATGGCGGTGAAATATTCCATCTGCTTTAAATTCATGGCGCCTCCTATACGAAGTACATATGGTATCCATATCAAACAAATATTTTAAATATGGTTTTTCCTATGCTATAATACCAGACAGAGCGTCAAAATACAATGATCTTCAGAAATCCGGAGGATAAAATGAAACGTTTGCTGAGTTACATGAAAGATTACAAGAAAGAGAGCATCCTGGGGCCGCTGTTCAAGATGCTGGAGGCCAGCTTCGAGCTGTTCGTGCCCCTGGTGGTGGCCCGCATGGTGGACGTGGGCATCCACAACCGGGATGTGGGTTATGTGATGAAGATGGGAGGCCTGCTGGTGCTGTTGGGTGTCATCGGTCTGGCCTGTTCCCTGACGGCCCAGTATTTCGCCGCCAAGGCTTCCGTGGGCGCTGCCACCAGCCTGCGCAACGACCTGTTCGCCCACATCGGCTCCCTGTCCTACGCCGAGATCGACACGGTGGGGACCTCCACGCTGATCACCCGCATGACCAGCGACATCAACCAGGTGCAGAATGGGGTGAACATGACCCTGCGCCTGCTGCTGCGATCTCCCTTTGTGGTGTTCGGCGCCATGATCATGGCATTTACAGTGGACGTGCGGACGGCCATGGTGTTTGCGGTGACGATTCCGGTGCTCTGCATCGTGGTGTTCGGCATTCTGCTCGTCAGCATGCCGTTGTACAAAAAGGTACAGCGCCAGCTGGACCGGGTGCTGTTGACCACCCGGGAGAATCTGCTGGGCGTGCGGGTGATCCGGGCTTTCAACCGGCAGAAGAACGAGACCGTGGCCTTTGAGGAGGAGAACAGCCTGCTGGTAAAAATCCAGGTGTTCGTTGGCAAGATATCGGCGCTTCTCAATCCCGTGACCTATGTGATCATCAACCTGGCCATTGTGGCCGTGGTCTGGACCGGCGGCCGCCAGGTGGACGCCGGGGTTATCTCCCAGGGTAAGGTGATCGCCCTGGTTAACTACATGTCCCAGATTCTGGCGGAGCTGATCAAGATGGCCAACCTGATCATTCTGATCTCCAAGGCCATGGCCTGCATGAACCGGGTGGACAGCGTGTTCCAGGTGAAGAGCAGCATCGAGGACGGAAGCTTCGCGGGCGTGGGCGGGGAGGCGGTCTCCGGGGCCGCCGGGACTGTTGCGTCTGAGGCCGGGGCTGCCGGGGCCGCCGGGGACAGCGCGTCGCCGGACTCCGCGCCCTCCCGGGTTCCCATGGTGGAATTCGACCACATGGACTTCGTGTACGCCGGGGCCAAGGAACCTGCGCTGGAGGACATCACCTTCCGTGCGGAGCCGGGCGAGACCATCGGAATTATCGGCGGTACCGGCTCCGGCAAATCCACGCTGGTGAACATGATCCCGCGGTTTTACGAGGCCACCCGGGGCAGGGTGGCGGTGAACGGCCGGGACGTGCGGGAATACACCCAGAACGGCCTGCGCTCCTGCATCGGCGTGGTGCCCCAGCGGGCCGTGCTCTTTAAGGGCACCCTGCGGGACAACATGCGCTGGGGCAGGGCGGACGCCTCCGACGAGGACATTTACCGGGCCCTGGATATGGCCCAGGCCCGGGAATTTGTGGACCAGAAGGGCGAGGGACTGGAGCTGTGGATCAGCCAGGAGGGCAAGAACCTCTCCGGCGGCCAGCGCCAGCGTTTGACCATCGCCAGAGCTCTGGTGCGCAAGCCGGATATCCTGATCCTGGACGACAGCGCATCGGCCCTGGACTTCGCAACGGATGCCAGACTGCGGTCGGCCATCCGGCGGGGCACGGGTAGTATGACCGTGTTCATCGTATCCCAGCGCGCCGCCTCCATCAAGCAGGCGGACCGGATCCTGGTGCTGGACGACGGGCGCATCGCCGGTCAGGGAACCCACCGGGAGCTGCTGCGGGATTGCAGCGTGTACCGGGAGATCTGTCTCTCCCAGCTGTCGAAAGAGGAGGTGGAACGGGATGAGCAGTAATCAGGAGACAAACAAGAGCGCAAAAACGCTGCGCCGGATTTTGACCTATATCCGGGAATACCGCCTGTGGGTGGCATTTTCCCTGACCATGGCTGTGGCCACCGTGGCCCTGACGCTGTATGTGCCCATCCTGACCGGACGGGCGGTGGACCGCATAGTCGAACAGGGAAATGTGGACTTTGGGGGACTGCTTCGGATTCTGAGGGTGATCCTCATCGCGGTGGCCTTCACCTCGGTGTTCCAGTGGCTGATGAACCACATCAACAACAAGATCACCTACCGGGTGGTGAAGGATGTGCGGACCCGGGCGTTTAACCAGCTGGAGGTATTACCCCTGCGCTATATCGATTCCCACTCCTCGGGGGATCTGATCAGCCGCATCATCGCGGATATCGACCAGTTCTCGGAAGGGCTGCTCATGGGCTTCACCCAGCTGTTCACCGGCGTGCTGACGATTCTGGGGACGCTGCTGTTTATGCTCTCCATCAACCCCTGGATCACCATTGTGGTGGTGGCCCTGACGCCGGTGTCCCTGTTTGTAGCCAGCTTTATCGCCAAACGCACCTACATCATGTTCAAACACCAGTCGGAGACCAGGGGCGAGCTGACCGGGCTGACCGACGAGATGCTGGGAAATATGAAGGTGGTTCAGGCTTTCGGTTACCAGGACCGGGCCCAGAAGACCTTTGAGGAGATCAACAGCCGCCTGGCGGGCTACAGCATGCAGGCCACATTTTTCTCCTCCATCACCAACCCGGCCACGCGGTTCGTCAACAGCATGGTTTACGCTGCGGTGGGAATCGCCGGTTCCTACGGCGCGATCCGCGGAATCCTCACCGTGGGACAGCTGACCAGCTTTTTGAGCTACGCCAACCAGTACACCAAGCCCTTTAATGAGATTTCCGGCGTGGTGACGGAGCTGCAGAACGCGCTGGCCTCCGCGGCCCGGGTATTCGAGCTGATCGACCAGGAGCCCTTCCCGGAGGAGCCGGAGGACGCGGTGAAGCTGCAGAACGTCGCGGGGCAGGTGGATTTAAAGCAGGTGAATTTCTCCTACGACCCGTCGGTGAAGCTGATCGAGGACTTAAACCTCTCGGTGAAGCCCGGCCAGCGGATCGCCATCGTGGGCCCCACCGGCTGCGGCAAGACCACGGTGATCAATCTGCTCATGCGGTTCTACGACGTGGACAGCGGTTCTATTCAGGTGGACGGACACGACGTTCGGAACGTGACGCGCAAGAGCCTGCGCACCAACTTTGGAATGGTGCTCCAGGAGACCTGGCTGAAGTCCGGCACCATCCGGGAGAACATCGCTTACGGGAGGCCGGATGCCACGGAGGAGGAGATCGTCCAGGCGGCCAGGGAGGCCCACGCCCACAGCTTTATCAAGCGTATGCCGCAGGGCTACGACACAATGATCGGCGAGGACGGCGGCAACCTTTCCCAGGGACAGAAGCAGCTGCTGTGCATCGCCCGGGTGATGCTCTGTCTGCCGCCCATGCTGATCCTGGACGAGGCCACCTCCTCCATTGACACCCGCACGGAGATCCGCATCCAGAAGGCGTTTTCCCGCATGATGGAGGGGCGCACCAGCTTTATTGTGGCTCACCGCCTTTCCACGATCCGGGAGGCGGACCGGATTCTGGTGATGAAGGCCGGACGGATTGTGGAGCAGGGAACCCATGGGGATCTGCTGGAGAAAAACGGTTTTTACGCGGAGATTTACAACAGCCAGTTTGCGCGGGAGTAGGGCGCAGATGGCGCTTAACCGGGGGTTCTGGGGTTTGGGAAGCCGGATTTGGGATTTGGAAATTGATGGATTCTCCGTTTGCAAAAAGAGATTGTATCACTTATAATGGTAACAGCGGGCCCGGCGTTTCCCGGGCCCATTTTTTTGGAATCAAACAGAGTGGGGAGGCGTATCTGCGGCACGGCGCGGAACGCTTCGCATGCCCTTAAGCGGGCGGGAGATGGAAGGAACATGCAGGAACTGGACAGAGCCTTTTTGTTGGCTGCGTTGGACGGGTTGAACACGAATATCTATATTACGGATACGGTCACAAACCGCATCGTGTATGCGAACGAGAACATGAAGCGCATCTTCGGGCTGGAGGAGCCGGAGGGGCGCATTTGCTGGGAGGTGCTGCAGGACGGCATGGACGGCGTCTGCCCCTTCTGCCGGATTCGCCGGCTTCAGGCTATGGGAGGGGAACAGAGCTGTGTGTGGGATGAGATGAACACCCTCACCGGCCGGACCTACAAGAACTTCGACTGTCTGATCCGATGGGAGGGGCGGGATTATTATGTCCAGAATTCCATCGATGTGACGGAATACCGCAAACTCACCGAGGAGGCCGGGCTGGATGAACTGACCCAGATGATGAACCGCCGCGCCGGAAAAGCCATGATGGAGACGGCTCTTAAGGCCGCCCGGGAGGCGAAGCGGCAGATGGCGGTGGTGCTGCTGGACATCAATGAGCTGAAGCGGATCAATGACCTGTACGGCCACAGCGAGGGGGACCGGCTGCTGCAGTACGTCTCGGCCGTCCTGCAGCCACGCCTGCGGACGGGCGACCTGATGTTCCGGCTCAGCGGGGACGAGTTCGTGCTGATTCTCTCCGGCGAGGACAAAAATAGCGCCGCCCAGAGGATCGCTCAGGCGCAGAAGGCGATAGCGGACCAGCGGGAGCAGAACGGCATATTTTACGAGGCCTCCTTCAGTTTCGGGGTTGCGGAGGCCTATCCGGAGGACCGCTGCACGGTGGATGAGCTGATCAGCCAGGCGGACCGCCTCATGTACCTGAACAAGCGGGATTACCACATTCGCAGGGCCAGGGAGCGCCTGCAGGAGAACGGCAGCAGGTCCGGGGATCCGGGACAGTTCGAGTACGACAAGGACCATCTGTTTGACGCCCTCAGCGCGGGGACGGACGATTATCTTTTTATCGGCAACCTGAAGACCGGCTGCTTCCGCTATTCGCCCCACATGGTGGAGGAGTTTGGACTGCCCGGGGAGGTGGTGGAGAATGCCGCCGCTTTCTGGGGAAATATCATCCACCCGGACGACGAACAGTATTTTCTGGAGAGCAACCAGGAGATCGCGGACGGACGGGAGGAGTATCACAACATCGAGTACCGGGCCAGAAACGTGCGTGGATCCTGGATCTGGCTGCGCTGCCGGGGCAGGATGACGCGGGATGAGAACGGCGAGCCGGAAATGTTCGCGGGTATGATCACCAACCTGGGAAAGCACAGCCAGATCGACCACATGACCGGACTCTACAACCGGTTTGAGTTTGAGGGTAATATCAAAAAGTACATGATGGACGAGCGGGTAGAGGGTCTGGGAATCATGATTCTGGACATGGACGCCTTTAAGAATATCAACGATCTCTATGACCGGTCCTTCGGCGACGAGGTGCTGCGCCTGACCGGCCGGAAGATCGCCGCCGTGCTGCCTGAAAACGCCGGGATCTACCGGCTGGACGGCGATGAGTTCGGGATCATAGTGCTGGGAGGGGACGAGGAGCAGTGCTCGGATCTGTACAACCGCATCCAATACCAGTTTGCGCGGCAGCAGGAGTACGGCGGGCGGAAATTCTTCTGCACCGTGAGCGCAGGGCTGGCCTTCTATCCCAAGGATGGGGACAATTATCTGGAGCTGCTCAAGTATGCCAACTATTCTCTGGAACACAGCAAGGTGCTGGGCAAGAACCGGTCCACCGTGTTTTCCAGGAGCATTTTGTGGGAAAAGGAGCGCCGCCTGAAGATGGCGGAGCTTTTGCGGGAGAGCATCGACCGCGGCTTTGCGGGATTCTCCGTCTGCTACCAGCCCCAGGTGCGGGCAATTTCCGGCCGCCTTTACGGGGCGGAGGCGCTGGCGCGCTGGCACTGCTCCGAGTTCGGCGACGTCTCGCCGGTGGAGTTTATTCCGATTCTGGAGCAGAACGGTCTGATCGGCCGCCTGGGCGAGTGGGTGTTTCGCAGCGCCGCCCGCCAGTGCAGCCTCTGGCGCAGGTTTGACCCGGATTTTACGGTCAGCGTGAATTTGTCCTATGTGGAGCTGATGGAGCGGGATATTTTCCCCGTCGTCATGGGCGCGCTGGAGGAGTTCGGTCTGCCACCGGCCAATGTGACTCTGGAGCTGACGGAGAGCTGTATGGTGAAGGAGGACAAACAGGTCAACAAAATCATGGGGCGGTTCCGTGAGGCGGGACTGAAGGTCGCCATGGATGATTTCGGCACCGGCTATTCCTCCCTGTACTCCCTGAAAAATATACCCGCGGACGTGGTGAAGATCGACCGCAGCTTTGTGACGGGAATCACAGAAGTGGGGTTCAACGCCACCCTCATCCGCTCGGTGGCCCAGCTCTGCGGCCAGGTGGATATGCGCGTCTGCGTGGAGGGAGTGGAGACTGAAGCGGAGCACAGCGCGGTGAAGGGGATGGGCGTGGAGCTGATACAGGGTTACTATTTCGGGCGGCCCATGCTTCCGGAGCTGTTTGAACAGAAGTTTATGGGGACGTGAGACAGGAGGAACGGCCATGGATTTTTATCAGCGGGTGGGCATTGTCTGCCGGGCGATTCCGGCGGGAAAGGTAGCCACCTACGGGCAGATCGCCTTGCTGTGCGGAAAGCCGCGCAACGCCCGCCAGGTGGGTTACGCCCTGAACCGGGGACGGGCGGGAGCGGATGTGCCGGCCTTCCGGGTGGTCAACGGGCAGGGGGTGCTCAGCGGCGCCCAGGCGTTTTCCAGGCCCAATACCCAGAAAAAGCTGTTGGCCGGGGACGGCATAAGGGTGTCTGCGGACAACCGGGTGGACTTAAAGCGGTTCGGCTGGCACAACACCCTGGACGAAGCCCTGTTTCTGCGGCAGGAATTTGAGCGGCTGGGCATATAACGAGTGAAACGGGAGGATGGAAATATGAGGAAATATGCAGGAAATGCAGGAGTGGGCAGGCGGCTTCTGGCGCTGGCCACGGCAGCTGTCCTGATGCTGTCCGGCTGCGGCGGCGCCTCCAAAGCGGCCGGGAAGCCGGAGGCGTTTATGCGGCGGGAGAGTCTGGCCCTGACGGAGCAGATCGGCGCTCTGGCGGCCAACGGGGAGTATGTGAAGCTGATGACGGTTTCCGGTGAGCTGCTGAAGGAGACGGAGGCGGTGGGCGCTCAGGATTTCACGCAGCCCACAGCGGTCTACCGGATTGCGGTCACGGACGATATGTTGAAAAGAGTCGTGTCGGGAGCCGGGATGGAGCCCCTTGGAGAGGAGACTCTGGCCGCTCTCCGGTCCAGGCTGAACGCAGCCTTTTTCGCCAACCTGGTAAACGGCAGCCAGGGCGCTGCGGTGCTGGCCGCCATGAATGTGCTGAGCTGCGGAAAGTCTTACCAGGAGCCCGGGAACTGGCCGGGCGACTCCCTGGTGATCCTGGAGTACGGGAACGGCTATACCGGCATGGTCACCTTTATGCAGACCGGAGAGGGCGTGATCAGCGCGGAGGCCTCCCTGGCTAAGGACGGGGAGGGGAACGCCACGGCTTTGCTGCTCCAGCTTTTGGGAGTGGGGGATGGGGCGTTGGAGCCGCTGGAGGAGAATTCTTAGGAAGCGAAGGGGGCGATGGCCGTTTTGAGGAGATTGGGGGATTTCCAGCCGTCCTAAGGAATCCACCGGGCTTTGCCCGGTACCCCTTAGGACAAGGCCCGATTTGCCGGCAGGCGGACCATGACTTCGGTTCCGATGCCGGGGTGGCTGTTGAAGGACAGGCCGTATTGGCTGCCGTACAGGCTTTTGAGCCGGAGATTTGTGTTGTAGACGCCGATGTGGCCCGTTTCGGTTCCGGATGCCGGGGGATTTGTTCCTCCGGCTTTTTTCGCGCTCTCCTGCAGGGAGTCCAGCTTTTCCGGGGGAATCCCGGCGCCGTCGTCGGAGACGATAAAGACGATGTCATCCCCCTCCCGCCAGCCGGTAATCAGGATGCTGCCGGTCTTTTTCTCCGTCATGCGGATGCCGTGGAGCAGGGCGTTTTCCACCAGGGGCTGGAAGGTCAGCTTGGGGATGGTGTAGCCGCAAAGCTCCTCCGGAACGTCGACCACCAGGGTGGCGCAGTTCTCGTAGCGCATGTTCTGCAGCTGCACGTACAGGCTCACGTGCTCCAGCTCGTCGCCAATGGTGTTCATCAGCTCCCTGCGGCTTAAGGTCAGCTTGTAGAAGCGGGAGAGGGCCTGGACGGCCCGGGTTACCTCCTCCTTGCGTCCGGTCTGGGACAGCCAGTTGATCATGTCCAGGGTGTTGTAGAGAAAATGGGGGTTGATCTGGGCCTGCAATGCCCTGAATTCGGCTTTGCGCAGATCCTCCGCAGCCTGTTCCCTGGCATCCATCAGCCGGTTGATCTCGCCGGTCATGTAATTGTAGGTGTCGGACAGCACTCCGATCTCGTCGCACCCCAGGCCGACCTTCATGGGCTTGGGACGGCCGGTGCGAACGCTTTCCATCTGGTAGGCCACCGCGATGATCCGGTTGGCGATGGAGGAGGAGAGCAGCAGCGCGATAAACATAGCTAAGAGCACGAACAGCAGGTAGATCAGGATAAACTGGACCATCAGCAGCCGTCCGGCGTCCGTGATATGGCTGGCGGGCAGAATGGAGACCATGTACCAGCCGGTGTCATGAATGGGAAAATAGGCGCTGTAGGCGGCTCCACCCTGAAAATTCACCAGAGAAAAGGTTTGGCCTGTTCCCAGACGGTTGGACAGCTGGGGAAAGGGAAGGAAATACCGCCCGTCCGCTGCCGGGGCTGTTCCGGCCACCGGGATATCCTGGCTGCTCACAATGTAGGTGGACGCGTCCTGGACCGAGGTATTTCCCGCCAGCACACCCTCCAGGATATCGGGTGAAAAGTAGACGGCCACATAGGCGGAGGCCTGGGGAGGCACGGTCACGTTGGACCCCGTCCGGCTGTAGGAAAGGCGCAGGATGGAGGCCAGGCCGCCGCATTCCCCGGTCTCCGATTCGGAGAGCAGCTCGCCGGGACAGAGCATGAGCTCTTCCGAGCTGGACTCAAACTGTCCGATCCATGGGCTGTCCAGGCCGGAGACAGGCAGAAACAGGGGATGGCGGCCCTGGTTGTACCGGCTTAAGTCCTCATAGGATGCATCGTCGTAGTAGATGCGGATATCCGTGATAAAGGAGTGGTCCACCAGGTTGGAGGCCAGGCGGTACAGGCTGTCCACCCTGCTGCGCTGGGGCTGGTGGGTTCCGGCCTGTTCCAGGGGCACGTTGAACAAATCCAGCACCAGGCCGGTGCGGGCCATCACCTCCCCGGCGTGGATGGCGTTGTCCACCAGGCTCTCGATGGTGCCCACGGTCTGGGCGGCCAGAGCCTGCTCGGAGCGGATGGTGTCGTCCATGACGATGCCGTACATGCGGGCGTAGAGAAAACCCGTGACCACCGCGGTGGGGACCATGAGCAGGATCGCGTGGGAGATGACCAGCTTGTTCTTCAATTTGAGATTGTAAGTATAATGATGCAGCAGCCGTGCAAATGGGTTCTTCATGAGAGCATTTTCTCCCTGTATTCGGACGGGGACAGGCCGACAATTTTCCGGAAGGTCTTGCTGTAGTAATTGCCGTCGCTGTAGCCCACCTTGGAGGAGATGTCGGCGATCTTATAGCGGGGGTCCGCCAGCAGCCGCTTGGACATCTTGATCCGGTAGTCGGTCAGGTACTGGTTTAAGGTCAGGCCGGTTTCATTTTTAAAGAGCGTGCACACGTAGCTGGAGGACAGATGGACGTGCTCGCTCACGTCCGGCACGGACAGGGTGGGAAGGGAATAATTCTGGTGGAGAAATTCCTTGATCTGAAAGACCACGGGATTCTCCCCGATGCCCTGGCTCAGCTGTTCAAAGTACAGATGGATTTTCCCTTCCAGAAGCCGGCCAAGCTGGGGCAGGGTGATGCATTCCATGACGCTGTCCCAGATGGAGCCGGAGTTCACTTCGTCCCGGAACCACAGGGAAATGTGATTGGACAGGGCGTACTCGTCCAGCTTTCCCAGGTATTTATAGTAGAGATCCCGCACCTGGCTGGGCATGAGGGAGACGCCGGACCCGGCGCAGCGGTAGAGTTGTCCGGCCACCTCCAGCACCTTGGACTTCTGCTGTTCGGACAGCGCCACGCTGAATTCCGTCAGCATGTCCTTGAGCGGCAGAGGAGATTGGGGCTCCGTGTGGGGAGACAGGACCGTGTCCACTTCGTAGAAAAAGCTGCGCTCCAGAAGCTCCCAGGCCTTCCGGCCTGACAGGCAGGCCCGGTCGGCTCCGCAGACCACCGGCCCTCTGGCGATAAAGAAATGGCAGATTCCGGAAAAACCGCCGGCCAGAAGCCGGGTGCAGCTCTCCAACACCGGTTCCTCGGGGCGGCTGTCCCCGTAGAGCTGGATGATGATATAGCGGTCCGCCCGGAAGGTGTAGAGCTGGGACAGGCCGTGGGCGGTCAGATGTGCCACAAAGCGGGCCTGAAGTTCGTCCATGGTCGTTTCCGGCAGCACGGAGAGGGGCGTCAGACAGTCCACCAGCAGGGTGGTAAAGCAGGTGCCGGGGCCGAAGGGCAGGTTCAGGCTGCGGATCAGCCGGTCCATGGCCTCCGGGCCGCCGCGCTCGGGATCTAACAGCAGATGCGCCAGCTGTCCCAGCTGCTCCTTGGTGTGAAGCAGGGCCGCGCTGCGGCTGCTGGAGCGGGCCAGACGGCTGCCGGCCGCTTCCTTAAGCGCCGCCGCCAGCTCCCGGATATCCAGGGGTTTTTCCACATAGCTGACGGCCTTCAGCTTGATGGCCGCTTTCAGATATTCTTTGTCGGAGTAGGCGCTCATAAAGACCAGGGAGGTGTCCGGAAGCTGCTCCAAAAGTTTTTCCGCCATCTCCACGCCGTTCATCCGCGGCATGCGCACGTCGGTGAGCACGATGTCCGGTTCCTCCCTGAGCGCCGCCTCCAGACCGTTGACGCCGTCGTCCGCCAGGATCACGCTGTCGATGGAGAGCGCCTCCAGGTCCAGGCTCCGGCGTATCCCCTCCCTGGTCAGCTTTTCGTCGTCCACAATCAAAAGTTTCATGGCAACCTGTCCTTTCCGTTAAAATCATATTAACCATTTTACCAAGAAATCAGAATAATGCAACGTGATTCTCGGGTCCGGGGGAGCAAAACGATAATATATTACAGCATTTAAAAAAATATTACCATGGATTCCCTGCTCGTTAAATGTTAAGATGGTATCAGCGAAGAGAAGAACAGAGAAGAACAGGAAAACGAGCCCCCGGCAGCCGGGTGGTGAAACTTAGATTTATAATACCGACAGGAGGAAATTGAACATGAAACGTATCCTTGTAAAGTTCGATGAAGCAGACCAGATTATTAATTTTGTGAGAATTATCAACCAGTATGAATACGACGCGGATGTGAAGTGCGGCAGCCGGATTGTGGACGCCAAGTCCATTGTGGGCGTGCTCTCCCTGGCCCGTTCCAAGGACCTGGAGCTGATTCTGCACACCGACGAGTGCGGCGCTCTGCTGGATGAGATCGCGCCCTTCGCTGCGTGATGAAAACGGAGAACGACTGAAAGAGAAGACGGAAAATGCCGTCTGCAAGGCTGATAGGAGGCCCGGCAGACGGTATTTTGGCGTTGACGGGGAGCGGATGGGTATGAAACGGGTTAAAGAATTTGTAAAGCGGGAGACGGTGCTGACGGCGGCGTTTTTGCTGGCGGCGCTGTCCATGGTGTTTGTAAGACCGGACCGGGCGTACGGCGGGTATGTGGATTACCAGACCATCGCCCTTTTGTTCTGCCTGATGGCCGTGATGGCCGGATTCCAAAAACTGGGAATATTTTCCTATATTGGCCGGGAGCTTCTGAGCCGGGTGCGCACCGGGCGGCAGGCCGCGGCCGTGCTGGTGGGGCTCTGCTTTTTCTCCAGCATGGCCATCACCAACGACGTGGCGCTGATCACCTTTGTGCCCTTTGCCCTGACCGTGCTGAGGATGGCGGGGCTTTCGGGGCTGATTTTGCCGGTGGTGGCGCTTCAGACCATTGCGGCCAACCTGGGCAGCATGCTGACGCCCATCGGGAATCCCCAGAATCTGTATCTGTACGGGAAATCGGGGCTGGGGGCAGGGGAGTTTATCCGATTGATGCTGCCGTACTGCGGGCTGTCTCTGGGGCTTCTGGCTGTCAGCCTTCTGTTTGTGGACAACGGAAGAATCCGCAAGGAGCGGGTGGGGCAGGAGACGGAGGGGAAAATCTGCCGCGGAAAGGCGGGCATGTATCTGGTTCTGTTTGCGGCCTGCGTGGCCGCTGTGGCCCGGCTTCTACCCTGGCCTGCGGTTCTGGCCGCGGTGATTCTTGTGCTGCTTGTGGCGGACCGCAGCGTATTTCTGGCCGTGGACTACTCCCTGCTGCTGACTTTTGTGGGCTTTTTTGTCTTTATCGGCAATATGGGACGCCTGCCGGTCTTTAAGGAATTCCTGGACGGGATTCTCCTTGGCCGGGAGGCGCTTACCGCGGTGGCGGCCAGCCAGGTGATCAGCAACGTGCCCGCGGCGCTGCTGCTGTCCGGCTTTACGGACCGGTGGGAGAGCCTGATCGTGGGCGCCAACTTAGGCGGTCTGGGCACGCTGATCGCTTCCATGGCCAGTCTGATCTCCTACAAGAGCATCGCCAGGCATTACCCGGAGCGAAAGGGCAGATACCTGGCGATGTTTACGGCGGCCAACCTTGTGTTTCTTGCCGTGCTTCTGGCGTTTTACCGGTGGATGCCGGGGGCGGGAGCCGGGGCGTGAAAACAGGCCGGCAGTCCAGGGGGGACTGCCGGCCTGCGGCGTTTTAAGGGTGAAATTGAAAGTTCCCGGATCAGCCGAGAATCGCGTCCTTTTTAGCGAGAATGGCCTCGCAGGCGGCGCATGCCGGGCAGTCGCAGTACCTGGCGCCAGCGGCCTTGATCTCCCTGGCGTGTGTGGCCACTTCTTTGGCCTTGTCCGCACCGAATACCTGGGCTCCCGCCTCGGAATCGGCGAAACCGATCAGACCGTCGATGGGCATGATGTCCGCTTCCAGCTCGCCGATGTATGTCTCAGTGGCAGCCGCCTGCTGCTCTGTGCCGACTGCGGCCAGCCAGGCCTCGGCGGAAGCTCTCGTCTCGCTGTTGCAGGTCGGAGAATCGATCAATTCGTGAGTTTTCTCTACTACAAAATCCAAAACGTCTTTCTGCATGTATATGACCCTCTCTTTCTTCTGAAATCACCTATATCTTACCATAATTGTCAGGCATTTGCAATTTAAAGTTGTCCGCCGGTCCGGGCCTTGTAGCCCTCCACGCCCCATGTTAAAATAGAATGGAGCAGATGGGAAACCTGGCTGCCGCAGTTGGAAAATCGGGAAAAGTGTGGTATAGTAGACGGTACCGCCGCCGTCCAAAACGGCGGCAGGACGGAAATGCTTGAATACAATCAACCGCGGGAGGGCCTGCGGAATTGCACGGAGGATTGGATGGAACGAGAGGTAATTCTGTATATCGGAGTCAGCGTGGACGGCTACCTGGCGGACGCGGACGGCGGAGTGGACTGGATGAAGGGCCACGGTGCCGAGGAGGGGGACGGCGGCTACCAGGCGTTTTACGAGACAGTGGATACGCTGATCATGGGCCGCGCCACCTACGAGCAGGTGAAAACGCAGCTTTCGCCGGACAGCTGGCCCTATGAGGGCAAGGAGTGTTACGTGGTGACCAGCCAGTTTCTGGAGGATACCGACGAGGTGACCTTCTGGCCCGGGGACGTGTGGGAGCTGGTGTTTCTGCTCAAGCAGCGGACCGGCAAGGCGATCTGGCTGGTGGGCGGCGCGAAGCTGCTAAAGAGCTTTATGGAGCAGGAGCTGGTGGACCAGTATTGGATTTCCACGCTGCCGGTGATTCTGGGCAAAGGGATGCCGCTGTTTCTGCCCGGGGATTACAGGGAGCGCCTGATCCTGGACCGCACCCTGGTGTGGGACGGCGTCGTGACCAATGTGTATTTTAACCGGGCGGAGAACGCCGAATAGACGGAGGATTGGGATGCGCTATACAATACCACATTATTACCGGGAATTTTCCTGCGCGGCGGACCGTTGCACGGACACCTGCTGCGCGGGATGGGAGATCATGATCGATCCGGCTTCCCTGAAAAAGTACCGAAAAACCAAAGGTCCCCTGGGCAACCGCCTGCACAACAGCATCCGCTGGGATCAGGGCTCCTTCAAACAGTACGGGCGGCGCTGTGCCTTCCTGGCCGACAGCGGGCTGTGCGATCTGTACTCCGACGGCGGGCCGGGTATGCTCTGCAAAACCTGCCGGACCTACCCGCGCCACATCGAGGAGTTCGAGGGGGTCAGGGAGATTTCCCTTTGCATCTCCTGTATCGAGGCGGCGCGGATTGTGCTGGGACGGCGGGAGCCCGTGCGTTTCCTGGATTTTGAGCGGGAGGGAGAGGAGGATTACGGGGATTTCGATTTCCTTCTCTATACCAAGCTGACGGACGCCCGGGAGCTGGCCGTACGGATTTTACAGGACCGGAGCCATCCCCTGGCGGAGCGTGCGTCCATGGCGCTGGCCCTGGCCCACGACCTGCAGTGCCGCATCCGCAAAAACCGCCTGTACGCGGCGGACCAGCTGCTGGAGCGGTACGGGAGAGCCGGGGCCTGGGAGCGGTTTGCCGGGCGGACCGCCGGGCTTGGGGCCGGGCTGAAGCAGCGCTACCGGGGCTTTCTCAGCCTGACGCAGGAGCTGGGCCGTCTGGAAGCGTTAAACAGCGGCTGGCCCGGACGGCTGGCTGAGCTTAGAAACGCCCTGTACGGGACCGGCGAGGAGGCGTACGGCCGGATCTGCCGGGAATTTGCCGGGGATTCAATGGGCGCCGCGGACGGGGACTGGGACATCTGGGGCGAACAGCTCTGGGTGTATTTTGTGTTCACCTACTTCTGCGGGGCGGTTTACGACGGCCGGGCCTATCCGCGGATGAAGTTTGCGGCGGCCTGCGTGCTGCTCATCCGGGAGCTGGCCATGGGAACCTGGGCGCTGCAGGGCGGGCGGCTGGACTTTGACGGCTTTGTGGATATAGCCCACCGGTTCTCCAGGGAGGTGGAACACTCCGACGAAAACCGGGAGGCGCTGCTGGCCCTTTTGGAGCGCGGGGAGCGCTTTGACCTGGAAACAATGTTAAGTCTGATTATTTCCGAGGATTTCCAAAAACTTAAGAATCTATCGTGAAAATCGGAGAAAATCGGCAGTGTATTCAAAAAAACTTTATAAAATTAATATAAAATTCAGATCACCCCTTCAAAATGTAGAAAATTCTCTCTTTTTATGGTATAATAAAAAAAATTTCATACGAAGGAGTGATACTTTATGAAGGATCAAAATGGTTTTAAACCATTTATACCAGCAGATAATGTGGTACCGGAGATGACTGCGGTTTCCATTGCGCTGGGGATTGTCCTGGCGGTATTGTTCGGTGCTGCCAACGCCTATCTGGGATTGCGCGTGGGTATGACCGTGTCCGCATCCATCCCGGCTGCGGTTATATCCATGGGTGTGATCCGCGTGATACTGAAGCGCGATTCCATCCTTGAGAACAACATGGTGCAGACCATCGGCTCCGCCGGTGAGTCCGTGGCGGCAGGCGCGATCTTTACGCTGCCGGCTTTATTTATGTGGATGAGCGATTGGGGAGTGGGAGCCCCGTCGCTGGTTGAGATTTCCCTGATCGCCCTCTGCGGCGGCGTGCTGGGCGTGCTGTTCATGATTCCGCTGCGCCAGGCGCTGATCGTCAAGGAGCACGGCGTGCTGCCTTATCCCGAGGGCACGGCCTGCGCTGAGGTTCTGGTGGCCGGAGAGCAGGGCGGTTCCAAGGCCGGAGTGGTATTTGCCGGCATGGGCATCGCGGCCGCCTACAAGTTCATCGCCGACGGCTTAAAGCTGTTTCCAAGCGATGTGGATTATGAGATCAAACAATACGGAGGCGGCGCGGGAATCTCCGTACTGCCGGCCCTGGCGGGCGTGGGATATATCTGCGGCCCCAAGATTTCCTCCTACATGTTCTCCGGCGGAATCATTTCCTGGCTGATCCTGATGCCCATCATCAAGCTGTTCGGAAGCGGGCTGACCCAGCCCTTTGCGCCGGCAGATCAGCTGATCAGCGAGATGAGCAGTTCCGCCATGTGGGGCTCCTATATCCGCTACATCGGAGCGGGCGCCGTGGCGGCGGCGGGCATCATCAGCCTGATCAAGTCCCTGCCCCTGATCGTGAGAACCTTCCGGGACGCCATGCGCGATCTGAGGGCGGGCCGTCAGACCTCCACCCTGCGCACGGACCAGGATCTGCCCATGAACGTGGTGCTGCTTGGCGTGCTGGCCGCCTGCGTGGTGATCTGGCTGGTTCCCGCGGTTCCGGTGAACCTGCTTGGCGCGCTGCTGATCGCAGTGTTCGGATTCCTGTTCGCAACGGTTTCCTCCCGCCTGGTGGGTCTGGTGGGCTCCTCCAACAACCCGGTGTCCGGCATGGCCATCGCGACCCTGCTGGTGTCCTCCCTGGTGTTAAAGTCCGTGTCTGGAACCGGGCATGAGAGCATGATGGGCGTGATCGCCATCGGTGGCGTGATCTGCGTAATTGCAGCCATTGCGGGCGATACCTCCCAGGACCTGAAAACCGGTTACATCGTGGGTTCCACGCCTAAAAAACAGCAGATCGGCGAGTTGATCGGCGTTGTGGCTTCCGCCCTTGCCATCGGCGGCGTGCTCTACCTGTTGAACAAGGCCTGGGGCTACGGCACCGACGAGCTCCCCGCGCCTCAGGCCATGATCATGAAGACCGTGGTGGAGGGCGTGATGAACGGAAACCTGCCCTGGAACATGATTCTCTCAGGGGCTGCCATCGCGGTGGTGATCGAGATTCTGGGCATCCCGGTGATGCCTGTGGCGGTGGGGCTGTACCTGCCCCTGCGCACCACCTCCGCCATCATGGTGGGCGGACTGGTCCGCCACTGGTTTGAGAAGCGCAAATGTTCCGACGAGGAGCGGGGGGAGGCGGTGAGCCGCGGCATCCTCTACACCTCGGGTATGATCGCGGGCGAGGGCCTGGTGGGCATCCTCCTGGCGGTGTTCGCCATCATCCCGTTTTCAGGTCCAAGAGGCGATTTCCTGGCCGATTTCCTGAACCTGTCCGCCATGGAAAACGGCCTGGGCGCGTTTCTGTCCGGACCGTCCGCCAAGCTGGTATCCCTGGCGGCCTTCGCGGCGCTGATTCTGATCATGTGCAAATTTACCATCTGGTACCGGGAAGATAAGAACACTAAGAAATAAAAAACGCGGCGGTTGAAGGGAGAATGAAATTGTTGGGCAAGAGAAAAAGCGGCCAAAACTACCTGGAGCAGATTCCTGAGCGAAATCCTAAGCTTACCTGGAAGGAGGACGAGTCGGGGATCGTGATCCTCGACATGGTCCACCAGGGTTTATTTGACAAGATCGCCCAGGGCCTGTTCGCTACCCCGAAGGTCAGCCATATCCGCCTGGAGGCGTTTGGCAGCTTTATCTGGAAACAGATCGACGGGCAGCGGGACCTGGCGGAGATCGGAGCGCTTGTAAAGGCTGAGTTCGGGGACCGGGCCGAGCCGCTGTACGAACGTCTGGCACAGTATTTTGAGACGCTGGCCGGCAATCATTTTATATCATATCGTTGAGCGTTTGAGCGCGGGCGGCGGATGCAGAAGAATCCGCCGCCCGCGCTGTTTTGGCGGATCCATCAGAATTCGGCTCCGGCGCTGTTTCAGCGGCCTGTGGGGACCGGAGAGGGACGTAACATCAGCGGACGTTTTCGGTTGCCTATTGAAGTTGTCCGGTAATTTTACTATAATACAAGGGTAAAACAAAACGGTGGGATGAATCCGGAGGGAGAGATGAGATGATCTGTTACAGCAGCCATTATCGGGCAGAGCTTGTCCCGGACCCGTCCTACACCATCGGCTCGGCGGACAACCGGCCCTGCGACCGGATCATCAACCCGGACGGGCTGGGACGGGGAGATTTTGTGAAGGTATGCCGCCTGGCGGTGGAGCGGTTTGAAACCGGGGAGGAGCTGCAGGCTGTGCTGATCGGCCCCGGCACCTGGTGTGTTGAAAGCTGCGCCGTGCTTGAGGAATCCCGTTTGACCGTTCTGATGGACCGCATGGTGATCAGGCTGTCGCTCGACACCTTTGAGGTCGTTTGCAGCCGGAGACTTGACGTCTGCGGCTCCATGCTGGCTCTGTACCCCTGCGGAGGGGATTTGATCCTGCACGGGGAGCTGGAGGTGCTGCGCCTGGACCGGGAGCTGCGGACTGTCTGGACGTTCTCGGGCCGCGATCTCTTTGCGTCCCCAACGGGGGAGCGCGTCTTTTGTCTGGAGAACGGGCGGATCCGCCTCCTGGACTGGGAGGGGAACCGCTACGAGCTGAGCCTGGATGGCGAGCTGCTCTCGGACCGTCCGGCGCCGGAAAAACGGATCCTTACGATCCCTGTGGCCGCGGCCGCTTCACCCCGGGAGCTCCAGCAGATATTGAAAGAGTCCCTGGGGCTGCCGGACTGGTACGGGATGAACTGGGACGCGTTCTGGGACGGGATCACCGGCCTGATCCGCCTTCCGGACATCCTGATTCTGGAGGGCTGGCACGTGTACAAGGCCGGCTGGCCGGAGGACGCCCGCGTGATGGAGCGCCTGTTGGATCGATATAACCGGGAGGCGAAAGACGCCTGCCAGGTGATATACCGCTATTACCGGTGAGGCACGGGCGGACCGGCCGCCCCGGAAGCGGACATACAGATGAGGAGGAAGATATGAATCAGATCAGACTTGGAAAAACAGAAATTTGCGTGAACCGGAACGGATTCGGCGCGCTGCCCATTCAGCGGATTCCGAAGGAGGAGGCGGTCCGTTTGGTCCGCAAGGCTTACGACCATGGAATCCGGTTTTTTGACACCGCCTACACCTACACGGACAGCGAGGAGAAGCTGGGGGAGGCCCTGGCCGGGATCCGGGACCAGGTGTTTATCGCAACCAAAACGCCTGCCGAGAACAGCGAAGATTTTTGGAAACATCTGGAAGAAAGCCTGAGAAGGCTGGGCACGGACTATGTGGACCTTTACCAGTTCCACAACCCGTCCTTCTGTCCAAAGCCGGGGGATGGCACCGGCCTCTATGAGGCCATGGCGGAGGCCAAAGACCGGGGAATGGTGCGGCACATCGGAATCACCAATCACCGGCTGAGCGTGGCCCGCGAGGCTGTGGACAGCGGGCTTTACGAGACGCTGCAGTTTCCATTTTCCTATCTGGCGGGGGAGCCGGACCTGGAGCTGGTGGAGCGCTGCCGTAAGCAGGATATGGGCTTTATCGCCATGAAGGCTCTGTCCGGCGGACTGATCACCAGCGCCAGGGCGGCCTACGCTTTCATGGTTCCCTACAGCCACGTGCTTCCGATCTGGGGGATCCAGCGGGAGCGGGAACTGGATGAATTTTTGGAATGCGACCGGCTGGTCCCGGAAATGGACCAGGAGCTGAAGGCGGTGATCGAACATGACCGGGCGGAGCTGGCCGGCGAGTTCTGCCGGGGCTGCGGCTACTGTATGCCCTGTCCCGCCGGCATCGAGATCAACAACTGCGCCAGAATGTCCCTGATGATCCGGCGCTCTCCCTCGGACGCCCATCTCACCGGGGAGGCCCGGGAGAAGATGAAAAAGATCGAGGACTGCCTGCACTGCGGCCAGTGCAGCGCAAAATGTCCCTACGGTCTGGACACCCCGGCGCTGCTGGAAAAGAACTACGAGGATTACCGGGAGATTCTGGCGGGAAAGCCGCTTTGATGGAATCGTCCCCGAACGGGAGTAATATGAGAGGAGACCGGTCATGATACGGTATTACGGCGATCCGCCGTACCGGGCGGCTGTGATACACGGCGGCCCCGGCGCGCCGGGATCGGCCGCGGGCCTGGCCGCCATGGCGGGGGAGAGATGCGGGGTCTCAGAGCCAATGCAGTCCGGGAAATCCATTCGGGAGCTGATAGTTGAGCTTAAAGGACAGCTGGAGGAGGCGGGAAACGTTCCCGTTATCCTGATCGGACACTCCTGGGGGGCGTTTCTGGCCGCACTGTTTGCCGGAGCACACCCGGAAATGGTGGAGAAACTGATTCTGGTGGGCTGTCCGCCCCTGACGGCCGGTTATGTCCCAATGATCGGGGAGCGCCGCAGGCGGAACCTGGGCCCCGGAGAGCGGGAGGAGTTCGACCGGTTAAATCTTTGGCTGGAGCAGGGGACGCCGGAGCGGGGGAGGATGGAAGAGCCGGGAATGCCGGAGCAGCCGGAGCGTTCCCGGGAGCATGCGGACCGCCTTCTCGCGCGGTTGGGAGAGCTGGCGGAGAAGGGCGACTGCTATGATCCCCTGCCGTGCGCGGCGGATCATGAGATGTTGACGGACGCGGAGCAGTACAGAGTTGTGTGGGGGGAGGCGGTAAAGCTGCGGGCCTCCGGACAGCTGTTGAGAAGCTTTGTGGCCCTGGACTGCCCGATCACATTGATCCAGGGAGAGCAGGACCCGCACCCCGTGTGCGGCGTCTGCGGACCGCTTGCAGGCTCCGGGAAGGAGTACCGGGTTCACGTCCTTAAATGCTGCGGCCACAGCCCCTGGCTGGAGCGCCGGGCGCAGGCGGAATTCTTTGAAATTCTGAAACAGGAGCTGGGGCAGTGACTGCCCCGTCCCGGGACAGATACAGTACAGCCTGCATTTCTGCCCAGAACCGGCGGCGGAGTATCAAAATACAGGCGCTGGGCGAAGCTGCTTTCCGTCCGGCTGCCAACACAAAAGAGGAGGGGATCCATATGTATGAATCGCGTTGCGGGGTCCGCTGCGACAGCTGCGGACGCAAGGGAGAAGTGAACTGTACGGGCTGCATAAACATGAAAACGACTTTCTGGGGCGGAACGTGCACGGTCAAGTCCTGCTGTGAGAGCCGCAGCTTAAACCACTGCGGGGAATGTCCTGAATTCCCATGCGCGATGTGCGCGTCCATGGGGGAGGAGATGGGTTTTGACCCCAAGCCCAGGCTGGAAGCCCTGCGGCAGTGGGCCGCGGAAGGAAAAACGGATTAATCCAAACATACGCACAAAACAGCCGCCGCGGAAGATGGCAAGTAAACCGCGGCGGCTGTTTCGTTTTCCCCGGGATGGCTTCCGGGTATATGTTCAGAGGATTCCGGCCGTATGGCAAGACAGCCGGATTTATTGATAAACAGAACTATGAGGATTTATTTGTTGGTCTTGTAAAGGTTCTTTTCCCTGGGCAGCGTCACGTTCAGCAGAATGGCCACCAGGGTTGCGATTACAACCGGGGACTTGCCGAAGATGGTGGTTACCCATGCCGGGAAGGAACTTAAGGAGGCGCTTGCCTGTGAAACGCCCATGCCCAGCGCGGCCGCGAGGCCAACGATGGAGGTGTTGCGGTAGTTCATTTCCTCCGTCATAACCAGCTTCATACCGGTCATTGCGATGGAGGCGAACACGGATACGGTAGCTCCGCCCAATACCGCGTAGGGGATGGTGGTCAAAAGCGCGGAAAACTTGGGGAACAGGCCCGCCACCAGGATTACCAGGGCGGAGATTCCCAGAGTCACGCGGTTTACCACCTTGGTGGTGGCCACGATACCCACGTTCTGGCTGTAGGTTGCGGTGGGAAGGCAGCCTAAGAAGGCGCCGATTACGTTGGTAATACCGTATCCCAGGATCGCGCCCTGCAGCTCATCCGTGGTGGGCTCGCGGTCCAGACCTCCCGCCGTGGTGGCGGAGAAGTCGCCGATGGCCTGCACGGAGTTGATCACGAACAGCAGTCCGATGGCTACGCAGGCGGAAATTTCAAAGTTGATTCCAAAGTGCATGATGTGGGGCAGCTGGAACATTCCGGCCTCGCCCACATTGGTAAAGCTGACCATTCCGAAGAACATGGAGAATATGTAGCCTGCGATCATGCCCATCAGGATGGAAGCCAGCTTTAAGAAGCCTTTGGCAAAATGGTTTAACACAGTTACAACAACCAGGGTGAAAATCGCCACCGTCCAGTTCTGCCAGGAGCCGTAATTGGGCTGTCCGGTGCCGCCGGCCATGTAGTTGATGGCGGTGGGGTAGAGGCTCAGTCCGATGGTGAACACCACGGTGCCCGCGATTAACGGCGGGAAAAATTTGCGGATCTTTTTAATCATGATACCCACGATAACTGCACAGATACCGCCCACGATCTGGGAGCCCAGAATCGTCGCAATACCGTACTGTTCGGCAATGGCCTGCATGCTGGGCACGTAGGCAAAGCTGACGCCCAGGATAACAGGGAGGCCGGCGCCCAGGCGGAGTCCGCCTTTTTTGCCCAGCGGAAACAGCTGGAGCAGGGTGGCAAGGGCCGATACAACCAGAGAAGCCTGGATCAGGATTACCCGGTCTGCGGTGTCGATACCGGCAGCACCGGAAATGATGATGGCAGGTGTCACGCAGCCCACAATCATGGCAACTACGTGCTGGAGCGCCAGGGGAATTGCCTGGCTCATTTTTGGAACGCCGTCCAAATCGAACAGTGATGCGTGCTGTTTTTCTGAATTCATGATATTGCCTCCTTTACGCTAAATGGATATGAGTACCGGTTTTTCCCTGGATACCGTCTTTTGCTTTTTCCAACAGCGTAATTAAAGCAGTGCGTCCTGGCTTTGATTCAGCAAATTTTACAGCGGCCTGTACCTTGGGAAGCATGGAGCCGGGGGCAAAGTGTCCCTCTTTGATAAACTTGCGTGCTTCTTCCGTGTCCAGATCATCCAGCCATTTTTCTTCCGGCTTTCCGAAGTTAATAGCTACCTTTTCAACTGCGGTCAGAATAATTAAGAAATCAGCGTTTAATTCTTCTGCCAGCAGCTCGCTTGCGAAGTCCTTGTCAATTACGGCGCTGGCTCCCTTTAAGTGGTTGCCCTGGCGGGTAACCGGGATTCCGCCGCCACCGCAGGCGATGACCAGCTGACCGGAGTCAACCAGGGAACGGATTGCGCCGATCTCAACGATCTCGGCGGGTTTGGGGGAGGCCACCACACGGCGGTAACCGCGTCCTGCGTCCTCACGCATCATATATCCGTATTTTTCCTCGGCGATCTTGGCCTGTTCCTCGGTCATGAAGTGGCCGATGGGCTTGCTGGGATTTTCAAATGCGGGATCGTCCGCGTCCACGCGGACCTGTGTGATCATGGTCGATACCGGAATATCGCAGATATCGCGGTTGTACAGCTCCTCCCGCAGGGCGTTCTGCAGGTCATAGCCGATGTAAGCCTGGCTCATGGCGACGCAGACGGAGAGAGGGGTGTTGGGCTGGCTGGAGTCCTCGCGGCTGAGAGCGGCCATGGCGTTGTTGATCATGCCCACCTGGGGGCCGTTTCCGTGGGCTACGATAACCTCACAGCCCTCCTCGATCAGATCCACGATCGCCTTGGCGGTGATCTTCACAGCCGTCATCTGCTCGGGCAGCGTGTTGCCCAGGGCATTTCCGCCCAGGGCGATGACGATACGTTTTTTCTTGTTTTCCATAGTAATTTCCCCTTTGAGTTTTTGCAAAAAAAGATGAAAAGGGCCGCCAGGCCGAATGCCCGGCAGCCCGGAATAAAAATCATTTATTGTGGATTACTTGAATACGCGGGGAGTTCCCTTCTCTTCCAGCTTCTTTAACACTTCAGCCGGATCAGCAAACTTAGCCAGCATGATCATAGCGGCGATCACGTAAGGTTTGAAGCTGGCTTCCTTGTACAGCGGGTCGCGGTAGCGGTCGAATACGGAAGCCTCAACCTCGCCGTCCTTGCAGCTCACATCGTTGATGTCGGCCGGTAAGCAGTGCAGGTACAGAGCCTTGCCGTCCTTGGTGGTCTTCATCAGCTCCTCGGTGCAGCACCAGTCTTTGTGCTGTGCGTTCTGAGCCAGCAGCTCTTTCTCCAGAGCCTTGATGCCCTCGGTGTCGCCCTCGCCGTACAGGTTGGTTCTCTTCTCCATAGCTGCAAAGGGAGCCCAGCTCTTCGGGTAAACGATGTCGGCGTCCTTGAAAGCGTCGGCCATGTCGTGGGATACGCGGAAGGAACCGCCGGACTTCTCAGCGTTCTGTCTTGCAACTTCCTCAACCTCAGGCATGATCTCGTAGCCTTCCGGATGCGCCAGGACAACTTCCATACCCATTCTGGTCATCAGGCCAACAACGCCCTGGGGAACGGAGAGGGGTTTGCCGTAGGAGGGAGAGTAAGCCCAGGTCATAGCCAGCTTTTTGCCCTTCAGATTCTCCACGCCGCCGAACTCATGGATGATGTGCAGCATGTCGGCCATACACTGGGTGGGATGGTCGATGTCGCACTGTAAGTTCACCAGGGTGGGCTTCTGCTCTAAGATGCCGTCCTTGTAGCCCTGGGAAACAGCGTCCACAACCTCGTGCATGTAAGCGTTGCCCTTGCCGATGTACATGTCGTCGCGGATACCGATGACGTCAGCCATGAAGGAGATCATGTTGGCGGTCTCACGCACGGTCTCGCCGTGAGCTACCTGGGATTTGCCCTCGTCCAGATCCTGAACCTCAAGGCCTAACAGGTTGCAGGCGGAAGCGAAGGAGAAACGGGTGCGGGTGGAGTTGTCGCGGAATAAGGAGATGCCCAGTCCGCTCTCGAACACCTTGGTGGAAATGTTGTTCTCACGCATGAAGCGCAGAGCGTCAGCTACGGTCCAAACGGCCTCCAGCTCGTCGTCGGATTTCTCCCAGGTCAGGAAGAAGTCTCCCTCGTACATTTCCTTGAAGTTGAGTTTGTTCAGCTTATCAATGTAATCCTGTAATGTTTTCATGATTTTAACTCCTTTAAAATTGTATGTTAATTTTTATGGGTAACGTGATATTGATACGGAAAACCGGCTCCGTCCGGATGTTCCGGCGGTCAATTCAGCACAAAACCGCCGGATATCGTCTGAGACGGTGCGCTGAAAGAAAATTGGCAAGAGCTTTCAGCGCGGCATTCTAGGAGTCGGATTTCGGGAAAATGTCAAATTACTTGCAGTAAACAGTGGGCAGAGCGGCGTAAACGGCAGCGCAGGTTACCAGGTCCTGTTTCCAGGTCTTCTCGTTGGGAGCGTGAGCCTGAGCCTCAGCGCCAGGTCCAAAGCCGATGCAGGGGATTCCGTTGCGGCCCA
>ENA-UOJP01001466-UOJP01001466.1-human-gut-metagenome-genome-assembly--contig:-C102-NODE-1466-length-28065-cov-5.576187_pt1 | contig 28065 bp, 47 predicted proteins | sample MGYA00242353_ERZ723900 | MGnify/ENA metagenome assembly ERZ723900
CACGCCCAGTTGTTGGACGCGGTGAGCGCGCCCGACGCGCTGTAGCGCGTTTCGAGTAATACGCGCTGGTTGAGGATGCAGTCGCGGACGATCTGCGGAAGCATGGGGTAGTACACCTCGGTTTCCCAGCGGTGGAGGTTGCTCACCAAGTACGGGTGCGCGTTGTCGGCGGTGCCCTGGTTCGTCGCGGTCGTGTTCCACATGATGTACGATCCGTTCACCGCGTCGGCACCGGCAACGGCTACCGGTGCGCTCGGAACCATGGCGACATGGTGGCCCTTCGACGTGTCTCCGCAGTACAGGTACGGATCGACCGCGCCGATGCGGTAGCGCACGACGTTCCCGTTGGTGAGCGTCACGTCTATGAAGTCCTTGATGCGCATTCCCGCGAAGTTGCCCGCGCGCACTCGGGCGCGCAACCATGCCCAGACGTTCGCGTAATTCGCAATCTCGCCCGCGAACAGCGCGGCGAGGCTTTGGCCTGCGTAGGTGTCCGTGTCGATCTGCCGCGCGTACTCCGACGCGTTCACGGCGTTCTGGCCGCTGGTGCGGGCGCTCTCGTCCTTGATGGTGTACGTGGTGCCCCCCACGCCCAGTTTGCTGATATCCGCCATGTTCCGTTCCTTTCTAGGTAAGTGATGCCGTCTCGCCGCTGACCGATGCGCTCTTCATGGTCGCTACGCTTCCGCTTGCGGCTGCTTTTGATGCGGGGGCGTATAGTGTCCCGTCCATGACGAGGTAGCCGCCCGACAGCTCCGCAGCGAGGTTCCCGAGCTTGTCCACGCTCGCCTTGAGCGTGGCCACCTCGCCGTCGCCGGCTCCGTTGCTCGCGATGCTGTTCGCGATCTGCAGCGCGTTGCTCGCCGCCGCGTTCGCGTTGCTGGGCGCGCCCTGCGCCTGCGATGCCGCGTTCGTCGCCGACCTCGTGGCCGCTGTCTCGTCGGTTGTCGCATTCTCGGCGTTGCCCGTGGCCTCCTTCGCCTTCGCGGTCGCCGTGTCGGCGTCGTCCGCCGCCTTCGATGCCCGGTCGGCCTGCTCGTTCGCGCTCTTGGCCGCCGCGTTCGCGTCAGCGGTCGCCTTGGCGGCGCTCTTCTCCGCCGCGTTCGCGTCCGCAGCCGCTTCGGTCGCCTTCTTCGCGGCGTCGTTCGCCGCCTTGGTTGACTTGTCGGCGTTCGCCTTCGCCGTGTTGAGGTCAACGACGGCATGCTGGAAAACGGAGAAGTCGTTATCTGACAGCGCCGCGCTCCCGTCAACCGGATCGACGTCCACGAAGATCCGGAAGTTCTTGCTGCCCGATATCGCGGCGCGGTTGCCGTTCAGGTAAACCATGATTCGGGCGAGCACGGTTCCCTGCCGCTGCATCGCGGTGGGGTAGAGCACTCGCCATCTTCCGTGCGCCGCGTCCACGGCGGAGAACGGCGTCAAGCCCTCGCCGCCCTTCTCGTGGCCCCATGCGAGGTACACGGCCATGCCGGTCGTGTTCGCCGGTTCCTTTCCGTCGAACAGCGACAGGTCGATGCCGCGCCCGTTGGCGTCTCCCTCGTTCGCGTACAGGTCGCCCACGTGGCCGTCGGCGCAGTCGAGCGTCACGGCGCTCGTGTACCATTGCGCGCTAATTGCCATTGATCATTCCTTTCACTTCGCCTATCGCCTCCGCCAGCTCGGCCTTCGTCGGGACCGATTCAAGCGCCGGCAAGATCGACGTTTCGAGCAGGTCGAGGATCGTTGCGAGCTTCGCTTCGGTCTCGCCATTTAGCGCGCCTGCCGCCGCCGGCACCGAACCGTCTGATATTTCTTCCATACGTGCGCCTCCTTACCAGACGAGCGTTTGGTGGAACTCGCCATTGAGCCATCCGAAGCCCTTCGATCCGCAGCGGCATTGCACGCCGTCCGACGAGATGCGAACATAGTGCGAATCGTCGAGCTTGAGCGTTACGTATCCAGGCCCCAAGAACAGGCCCTGCGTGCTGCTGTATTGCAGCTTCACGAGCGGCGTTTCCCCGATGCTGTTTCCTCCGCATCGCAGGAAAAGCTGCTCGTTCGGCTGCTGCAGATACGTGTTGTCGAAATAGGGCGGATGAAGCCATAACTGCTTGTAGAACGTGCTTGCATGCAGGAACGGCTTGTCGAAGCAGGCCATGCCGACGCCCGTCGTCTTCCCGCTCGAATCGGAGACGGCGCGAAGCGCCTCCACGTCGAAGTAGTTGCCGTGCGTGTTCACGAACGAAGCGCCGGGGTTCCCCGCCGCCGTCGTGCCGGTCGTGAGGTAGAGCGACGAGGACACGCCCACGGCTCTGGACATGAAGAACGCCTTCCCGTTGGCGATGACCGTTCCGGCGATCATGGAGCCGTTCTTGTCGCGCACTTGGAACCCGAGCGACGGCGACACCGTTACGGTGTTCCCGTTGGTGTCGGTGATGTTGATGATGCCGTTGCGCATGTTGATCACGCCGGAATCGAGGTCGAAGTACGAGCTGCCGCCGGTGATGCGGCCGGTGTAGATGCGATCCGCCACCATCCCGTCGCCCGTCATCGCGGTTTTGAAGTACGAGTTCCCGTTGCTGTACTTGCTGTTCGCCACGGCCACGATGCCGCCGCCGATCTTCACGCACTTGGTCGCGTACTCGGGGCGGGAGTTGTACACGAATATGCCCTTGCCGGGTTCCTCGTACACCCAGCCGCCCGTCGTGTTCACTTCCTCGTTGATCATATCTATGAGCTGTTCGCGGATATCGGAGGGTATCTTGTCCATTTCGGCCTTGAGCGCGGCCACCTGGTCGTCGCCGTGCTTGATCGCCTCGTTCACCTCCTGCTCGAACCTGTCGCCGAGCGCCCCCATGTTCCTGTTCGTCTGCGCGTTCGAGGCGTTGACTGCGTTCTGCGCGTAGGAGGCCACCGAATCCGACGATTCGCGGATCGCGCTCTTCTGGGCCTTGAACACGTCCGCGAGGTCGCCGAAGTTTCCGAACTCGTAGGTCGTGTTCTCCTCTTCGAGCTGGTCTTCCTTCACCTTGTTGATGCGGGCCATCACGCGCACGCCGAGGTCGCCGTCGATGACGGCCACGGCGTCGCCCTCGTCAGCGCCCTCGAACCCGACGCCGGCGTTCCGGGTCGCGGCGACGGACGCCGCATAGCTCACCTTCGGCACGCTGCGCACGGCAAGCTCCGCCCTCGTGAGGCGCAGCAGCTCCGCCGGGTCCTCGCACTTGTCGAACGTCGCCTCGCCGAAGACATGGGCCTTGCCTCCCTTGCCGTCGGGGCGGCCCCACCTCTCGCGGGCCGCGTCGTCTCCGATCCACTTGACCCCGCCGTTCGCGTCCGCGAACGACAGCTTGCGTGAGTAGCCGCCGGTGAGGTTGCCGTCCTCGTCGGTCGTCTCAAGCGACGCGCCCCAGCCGTAGAGCGCCGTGCACACGTCGTCTTCTGACACGGTGCGCCGGCACTCCGACAGGTCTTTGCTGTAGGTGAACCGCTTGCCCGTGTCGGACCCGACGTGCGCGAGCAGGCTCACGCGGCGCGACACGACGCGCGAGCCGGAAACCGCGATATCGAAGCGCAGCTCGCCGCCGAAGGCGTTGGCCACGTCGTGTATCGCCTGCCACGCGCTCGCGTGGTAGAAGTTGACCTGTGCCGTGCCGAGGTCATCGACCTGGCCGACAGTCCACCGCGACGACGATAGCGCCGAGGCGAGTGCGGTCGCCGCCGAGCAGTTGCCGGGGCGCTTGTCCTCGATGTAATCGCCGCGCAGCTCGATGGCGGAATTCGGGCAGTAGTGCGTGCGCTCCACGCCCGTGTCGGCGTGGCTCTCGTCGCAGCTCCCGACGATGTTCTCGCGCCAACGGCCCTTGAGGTCGCGCCAAACGATGCGATCGCCCTTGTCGAGCACCGCGAACGAGACGATCTCGAGGCTGTTCTCTCCGTTCAGCTCGCGGGTGTCGATGCACGAGGCGAGCGTCTTGATCGCGCCCTTGTAGTTCTCCCAGCGGTCGCAGACGAATAGCTGCATCTAGCGCCACCTCTCCGTCCACGCGACCGTGCCCGTGCCGCTCGACAGCCGAAGCGACGCCACGCCCGGTTCGAGCGCGAAGAAGTCGCTCTCGAACGTCACGGGCGCGTTCGCGCCGTTGACGGTGGCGTTCGGCGCGGCCATGTCGAACACGACCACCGACGAGGACGTGAGCGCGGCGGTAACCTGCACGAACCTGCCCGTCGCGTTGTCGGTGAGGCGGAGGAACGAAACGCTGCCGCCCGGACGCGCGGTCACTATAGGTTCGGTCGGCCACGTGCCCCCGACCTCGAACGTGGCGGCGGGGGATAGCGACGTCTCGCGGTCGCGCCCGTAGGCTATGGGATCGTACGCGGTGAACTCGATATCGCACGTGCCCGTGTACCACAGATTGCTCAACGCGGCCTGCGTGGTCATGATCGCCATATAGTGCACGTCCGGCTCGTCGTCGAGCACGAGCGGCCTCGGCTCCGATGCCATCAGCACCGGGGCGACCTCGCGGCGCAGGCGCGCCATGGAGGCCCCTGGGCGCGCCCGCCATCGCAGCTTCACCGGGATCACGATCGGCTTCACTTTCGCGCGGACGAAGCGCGCTCCGGCAAGCCCCGGAACGTCGCGCGTCGCCACGTCAAGCTCGGGCGATATGCGCCGCTCGAACGATGCGCTGAACCACTTCGACAGATCGCAGCCGTTGAATATCATTACGCGAACAGCTCCTTCCGTTTGAACTCGCGGGCGATGGCTTGCGATAGCCTTTCTATGTCCGCCTCTTCCCTCACCGTTGCGCTGACGTAGATGTTCACCTCTACGTCGCGCGCCTCGCCGCCGCCGATGCCTGCGGCCACCGCGTCGGCGAAGGGCTGCATGTTCCGCCCTCGCAGCGGCATGACGGCCTCGGGGCCTGCCTCTCCGACGCCGATGATCGACGCGGCGTTGAAGATGCCGCCCGTGGCGTACCAGTCCACGCCGATGGTCGGGATGCTCGGCGGGTTGAGGCTGAAAGAACCGCTGATAGAGAAGTGGGGGAGGCTGATGCGCGGCAGTTCGAGCTTGCAGCCGGAGAAGAACCCGGATATCGCGCTTATCGCGTCGGAAACGGTGTTCTTCGCCCCGCCCATGACGTTCGATATCGTGTTGGCGATGCCGTCGAGCACTCCCGAAATGGCCGACGACGCGGCGTTGAACCCGCCCTCGACCACGGAAACGATGGTGTTGATGACGCCGGAGAAGATGGACGAAATGGTGTTCCACACGCCGGAGACAATGTTCGATATCCCGTTCATGATGGATTCGACGCCCGCCTGCATCTGCGAGAAATCGCCGGTCACAACGCCGTGGATGAAGCCGCAAACCGTTTGGAATATGCCCTGGATGACCGACAGCGCGCCGCTGATGATCTGCGATACGCCGGTCATCACTCCCGTGATGGTCGCGAGGATCGCCGCGAATACGTTTCCCACGGTGTCCATGAGGCTGGTAACCACCGGTATCACGGTCGATAGCACGAACTGGATAGCCGCGTCGATTACCGGCATGATCGCCTGCATCACCGTGGTCACGCTCTGCTGTATGGCGGTCATCGCCATTAGGATGTAGGCCATGAGGAACGCCGCCACCTCTTGGACCTTCGACGAAATGGCGTCCCACGCTCCCATGACGGCGTTGCGGAAGCCCTCGCTTGTGTTCCAGAGGTACATGACCACCGCCACAACGCCCGCGATGGCCGCGACTACGAGCGCGACCGGACCGAGCAGCGCGCCGAGGGACGCGCCCATGCCTCCCGCTGCTGCGCCCGCTCCCGTTGCGGCAGCGCCGAAGCCGGCTATAAGCGATCCGATGTTGCCGATTGCGCCGGCGAGGCTCCCGACGATGACGAGCAACGGGCCGATGGCCGCAGCCACGGCCGCTATCCCGATGATCGCGCGCTGTCCCTCCGGGCCGATGGACGCGAACCAATCCTTGAACGCGGTCACGCCCGAAATGAAGCCCTCGATGGCAGGGCGCAGCGTTTCCACCAGCGTCCCGCCGAACTCGATCATCACGTTCTTTATCTCGTTTATCGCCTTGTTCAGGTCCCAGGAATCCGTCTGCATCTTCTCGAACGCTTCATCCGTGGCACCCGATGCGTTGTTCATGGCGTCGAGGTTCGCGGTGAACCCGTCGATCCCGTCGCCCGCTATGGCGAGCGCGGCCTTCCCGGCCTCTGCGCTCCCGAAAAGCTCGTTCAGGCTCACGCCGTTCTCGTCGGCGTACTGGCGGCACGCATCGAGCACTTCGCCGAGGCTCATACCCTCGGCCATGCATTCCTTGAACGACTTTCCGAGCTTTTCCTTTACGATCTTTCCAACGTCGGAACCGGAATCGCCCAGCTCGTTGATCATCCCGGAAAGGTACGTGGTCGATTCGGCGGTGGCGATGCCCTTGGCCGTGGTGGTCGCGTACGCCGCCGCGAGGTTTTCAAGGCTCACGCCGTAGGCCGACGCGGTGGGGATGACCTTGCCCATGGCCTGCGACAGCTCGCCGACGGTAGTCTTGCCCTTGTTCTGCGTCATGAGCAGCACGTCGGACACGCGGTTTACCTGGTCGGCCTCCATGCCGTACGCGTTCATGGTCGTGCTCAAGAGGTCGAGCGCCGACGCGGAATCCGTGAAGCCCGCCGTGGCCAGCTTCGTGGCGTTGCTCACGAAGTTAACGGCGTCCCCGGTGGATTGCCCTGCCGATATTGCGTTGTATACGTTATCGGCGATATCGGATGCCGCCACGCCGGTGTCGTCGGACAGCTTGAGGATCGCGCCGCGCAGGTCGTCGAGCGGTACTTCGGTGGTGTCGGCGATGGTCGATACCTTCGCCATGGCATCGTCGAAGTTCATGCTCATTGTCGCGCATGCGACGCCAGCCGCGAGCACCGGCGTCGTGAGCTTGAGGGTAAGGCCCTGCCCTGCGCTCGTCAGCTTGTCTCCGAACTGCTTCGCGGCGTCCGCACCCTTCTGCAGGCCGGACCAGTCGAGCTTTCGGTCGGCGTCCTCGATGCTCTTGATATCGGCTTTGACGGAGGCGACGCCCTTTTTCAGCGGTGCTTCGTTGAGTACCGCTTCTACCTCCACGCGCCCGTCAGACATTGCCCACCTCCGCGCCCTTGGCGACGGCCTTCAACGCGGCGAACAGGTCGCGGCTGCGGTTGTTCTGCTCTTCCATGGCATCGGCCGGCGAGGCGTCGGCGGCCTTGAGCGCGAAATGGCTGCGGCGCGCGCTCCATGCGTCGCACTGCTCTCCGTTGTACTTCGTGCGCCTCGGTGGCTTGGCCGTGCGGTAGTAGATCGCCTGGGCGAACGGGGTTTGGCCGTCGTCTTCGACAAGCTCGCCGAGCAGTGCGCACACGTCCGCGAACGACAGCCCGTCGGCAGCTTGGTCCCAGGTGATCCCGTAGGCGCTCATGAACGACGCCTGGATGCGCGGCGCGTCGGATTCCCAGTCGAAGACGGCGCGCTCGTGGGGCTTGGTGCCGGTCACGTCGAGGCCGCACGCGTCCCACAGCACGCACGCTATGAGGTCGTCGAGCGATTCGCCGGCCGCCTCGATTGCCTTTTCCGGCTCCGGGAACAGCATCGCGAGCAGTATTTGGAATTTGTCCTCCGGCTCAAGCTCCTTGTCGGCGAATAGCTCGATGACGAGCAGCATGTTCCGGGCGGAATCGCACACGAGCACCGAGCGGCCGCGCCAGTCGTACCAGTGGCACAGCCGCCCGCCTTCGTGCTCGCTACGCCTTGTGAGGCTCGGGCTGCGCATTGGCGATCTCCTTGAGGTAATGCGCTGCCTTGTTGCCCCTGAAAGCCTTGATTCGGTCGATGATCGCCACTTCGATCTCGCTGAACACGAGGGCCATTACCATGTTGGCCTCCTCCGGCTGCACCGGCTCGCCGTCGCCGCATGCCACGAGGATTTCAAGGTAGGATTGCTCGCCGATAGCCCCGCATATCGCGGGGCGCATGAGGTCGGCCATGTCCTTGGCGATCTTGTCGGCCTCCGGCCCGCAGGCCGATTCGAGGGCCTTGCTCGCCTCCTGTATGGCCTCCATCTTCTCGCGCGAGCTTCGCAGCAGTTCCCAGTTCTTGTTCACGCTCGAATCGCGCAGGTCGATACGCGCGTGCACCGTCTCGTCCCCAAGCTCGATATCGAGCGGTTCAAACAACTTCCCGAAAGCGATGATCTTAGCCATTTCTTCGCCCTTTCTTGCGCGCTGTGGGCAAAGGAAGGGCCGAGGCGCAGCGCGTTCGCCTCGGCCCTCGGCCTAATGTATTTGCGGTGTCGCGCCGCTCTATGCGGACGCCCCCACCGTCACGTCAACGACGGCGCAAACGCTGGGCTTCGCGGCGCACTTGACCGAGAGGCGCGTCTTGCCGGCCTTGACGCCGGTGACGTTGCCCTCGCTATCGACGGTGGCGAACTCGTCGTTTTCGATGGCGAACACGCAGCGGTCCGACGCGCTGCTCGGCGTCACGGTCGCCGTTGCCGCGACCGTCTTGCCGACGGCCACGGCCCCGACTGTCGCCGTGACCGATTCGGGCAGAACGGTGGCGTCGGGAGGGATGACGCGCGGCGCGCCGTTGAAGTGCAGCTCGTTCGAGAACTCGTTCTTGCTGTTAGCGTCGCCGTTAGCGCCGAGCGCCTTGATGTTTGCGATGGTCACGCTCGATTCGACCACCTCGCCGGCCGGGTCGGTGATGCGCAGCGTGGATTTGCGGGCCTCGCCGCGCACGAACTTGAGCGACGCCACGTAATCCTGGTATGGGTCGCCGTGGCGGCGATGCCCCGAAACGCTGATGATCTCCTGACCGCCCGTGACGTCAGAGCTTGCGTTGCCATCGCCATCGTAATAGGCCGTCTGGTCGATCTCCTCCGACGGGTCGCCGTCGATGGTGGCGATGCCCGCGCCGATGCGCGCGAACGTGCGCTTCACGGCGAACGGGGTGATATCCAGCTCGTAGAGGTGCGTGTGGTTGGGTGCGAATCCGATATCCATTAACCGAAGTCCTTTCTCGTTATGTTGATAGTCGCGTCGAACGCCCAGACGAAGAAGCCCGATTCGTCCCACGGGATGGGGCGGGGGAACGCCGTCTCGACGCTCGCGACGCGGTAGGAGCCGTTCCGCGAATCGAGCGGGCGGGTGCGCAAGATACGCTCGGCCTCCATCGCGTCGCCCATGGCGTCAAGCTCGCTTCTCCGCTTCGCCATGACGGTGAGCCGCAGCGGGGTCGCCACCTCGCCGTCGTGGTAGCGCGTCTGGCGCGATGCGACGCCGAGCGACACGACGACGGCCTCGGGGTGCTTCGACGAATCGGGCAGCGTGGTTACCACGTCGGCGATGCCGGCCTCTTTCAGGCGTTCGCGCACCACGTCGAGCAGATCGAACCTCATGCGCCGCCCCCGAACAGCCCGCCGGCGAAGTCTTCGAGCGCGCCCATGTCGCCGCCCTTCAACCGCTCGTCCCAGTGGTCGCCCGTGCCGGCCTCCGAGTGGTTCATGGGCACGTAGAAGTGCCTCGCCGCATAAGGCGTATCCCAGACGAGCACGCCGCCCCTGTAGTCGCTGTTCATCGGCTCCGACGAGCGCAGCGTCGTTTCCTCGACCGGCACGTACTTGCGAATGAGCGATGCCGCCTTCATGGCGAACAGCTCTTGGCGCTTCTCCGCCTCCGCGTCGCCGAAGCGGCTCTCCATGGCCGACAGGTCGATGCGAACGGTCATCTAGCGCACCTCCAATTCCCAGTGATGGACGCGCCCCGCGAACTGCTCGCGGGGGTGGCATGCGTTGACGCAAACCTCGGGCGCTCCGTCGATGCTCACCATCGAGCCGGCCGGCACCTCGAACGCTCCCTCGCTGTTCACGGCGTCGATGAACACGATCCCGGTGGTGCCGTCCTGCAACTGGTAGTCGGTGCGCCTGATCCCCGCCGCTTTCTCGTAACGCACGTGCCCGATGGCGACCGGCTCGGCGAACTCTCCGCCGTAGTCGCCTTCAAGCGGCACGCGCACGGACGCGGTGCTCGGGAGGGCGCGTTTCGGTATCTGCAGCATGGTGCTATCCGATCCCCTGGTAGAGCAGCCCCGAGCCTTGCAGCTCGCGGCGGATGGCGCGGCGCATGTCGAGGTCGTAGGCGCTGACGCCTGCGGTTCCCGCCGCCAGCGTGGCGGAGAACGCGCCGACCGCAACGCTGGCGACGTTCTCGCCGATCCCGCCGGATGCGCCGTAGGCCGCATCAACATCGACGGCGGCGCACACAGCGCCGACGTACGCCGTCGCCTGCCGCTCGCCGTCCGGCTCGTTGAGGCCCATTACCTCGCGCACGGACGCGACGGCGGAGGCGAGGGACGCGCCGAACGCCTCCTTCGCCAGCTTGCCGCCGCGCGCCGTGTACTCATCGTATGAGACGCTAGGCGTCATCGCCCTCGCCCTTCTGGCCGGCGTCCTTGCCGCCCGCGGTGCCGTCAGCGCCGGCGTTCTGGGCCTCGCCCTTCTGGCCGGCGTCCTTCTTCGGAGGCGTGCGCTTCTTCTTGACCTCGAAACCTACGGTCTTCATCTGGTGCCCTCCTTAAGCCTTGTAGCTCGAATAGATCAGGCCGGCCTTGTTCTCGTAAACGAAAACGTCGTGGAACAGGCGGTACTGCCACTTGTGGGCTTCCTTGTCCTGGTTCACGTCGGGGGAGAAGTAGCGCAGCTTCTCGTGCTTGTTCAGCACTGCGGCGGCTGACGGGTGGATCGCCATGAAGTTGATCGGCACGCCTGCGGCCGCCTGCTTGTAGCCGCCGGCCTCTTCGCCGGTCGTCTTGCCGTCGAGCAGGTCGATGGCCGTGAAGAAGCGGTTACCGGGCACCACGATGAGCTGCATTTCGTCGAACGTGTCGAAGTTGCCGTTCGGTGCCTCTCCCTGCCCGATGCGCCACGGCTGCGCCTTGCGCAGAAGCGTCTTCATGTGGGACGTGAGGCACAGCTTGCAGGTGGAAAGCTGCGCGCCGGCGTCCTGCAACGCCTCTTCCGCGAGCAGCACGGCGTCGAGCGCGGCGTCGGCGTCGGCGAACGTCTCGGCCTTCTTCACGCCTGCCTTCTCCGTGAGCTTCGAGAAACGGATCGCATCGACTTCTGGCACGACCTTGGCGCGCGCGAACTCTGCCATGAGGTTCGCGGAAACTACAAGCTCGCGTTCCTCGTCGTCCATAACGTCGACCTCGAACTCGCGGGCGCGCTCGTAGTTGAGCTTCACGGTTTCCCAGTCGAGCGTGACGCTTCCGGCGGGAAAGCCCACGGCTCGGTCGTAGTCGCCGAGGCCGTCCATGGCGATCTTCGCGATCTCCACCTCGCCGTTGCCCTTAAGCTCGCCCACGAGGTCGCTGTTCATGTTGAGGAAGCTCGTTTTGGCTTCGGCCTCGATAATCTTGTCGAGGCGGGCGGTGAACTTCTTAGCCGCTCCTCCCAAGTTGTTTGCCATGCTGTGGTTCCTTTCCTAGTGTTGCCCTACTTGAGGCCGAATGCGCGGTCGAGCTTGTCGTCGATATCGCTTCCGCCCGCGCCCTCCGGCTTCTTACCCGTAGAGCCTTTCTTCTTGTCTTCTGCGAACAGGTAGGGGTAATCGGCTTTGAGCTTGTCCACGTCGCCCTCGTAGTCGCCTACGAGCTTCTTCGCGGCCTTGAACTTCTTCTCGTCGGTGCACCCGGCGAGCTTCAATTCGTAGTCGGTGCGGATTTCCGCCTGGTCGTCCTTAAGCTCGGCGATCTTCTTCTCAAGCGCGGCGCGGCCCGCCTCGGTCTTCGCGGCTTCGCCGATCTGCTTCTCAAGCTCCGCGATCTTCGCGTCCTTCGTCGCGATATCGCGCTCGTACTTGCCTTTGCTGATTGCCGGGTGGCCGTGCTCGTCGGTCAGCTCTTCGCCGTCCTCCGCAGCGCCCTCGGCCCCTTCTGCGGCCGGCTTCGGGTCGGTCGCCTCCGTTGCCTCGGTCGCTCCTTTCTGCGGCTCTGCTGCGGCTTCCTCGCCGGCCTTGTCCTCGTTCTCGGGGTCCATGCCTGTCCTTTCCCTAGCGGTTGTTTACGCGGTTCCCTCCGCGCTTTAGGTGCGCTTTTTACGCGGCGCTTGGCGTTGGCTATATGGTCGGCGGGGTGTCGCGCCGCTCCGGGCGCTGGACGGAACGAAAAAGCCGCCCCGTGGGGCGGCTGCTGTCGGTGGATATGGGATTGCGCGGGGAGGCTAGTCTGGTATCGCCTCTATGAGGCGCAGGCATGCCTTGCCGTGTTCGTTGAGGCCGTCGCCCTTGGCGTTGATGCCGTGGCGCTGCAGCTCGGTCGATAGGGTCTCCTCGATGCGCACGAGCGCGTCGTCGTCGAGGCCGTCGAAGCTCTGCGGCAGGCCGAGCGAAGCGAGCAGGCGCTTTTGTCCGTCATCCAGCATTTCCGGCCTCCTTTGCCTCTCGTTCGTATTTGCGCGCTATTCGCGCCTTCGTCTTGTATGCCGTTATGATCTCCCCGGTGTCGGGGTTGATTATCACTGTAGCATCTTTTCCGACAAGTTTCTGGGCGCGCCGCCCGTTGTCGTCGGCCACGGCCTCGAACCTCTTTAGCGGCGACGTTATGGCGCTTGCCGCCGCGCGCTCCGTGATTCCGCGCTCCCGCATCCGCTCGGTCCCGTGCTTCGTCCTCGCCGGTCCCGTGGTCTTCGGCATGTCGCCAGCCCACTCGCGGTGCTGGTTGCGGTGGAGCACCGATGTTCCCGGCTTCGCCTTCGCGTTTGCTTCTTCGAGCAACTTGCGCATGGCTTCCTGTCGGCTTTTGATCGCTTGCTTCGCCTTCATAACCTCTGCGAGCTTTTCGGCGCTGCGGTCGGCGTCGTATTCTGCCTGCGCGCCTCGCAGCTCGCGCTTCGCCTCGCGTATGCGGCGCTCAATGTAACGCTGCTTCTGCGTGAGCCGGTATACTTCATCGCCCCTCACGCCCGATGCGTGCTTCGGGTCGTGGGCGTAGGCATGGCGCGTGCCGTGGATGTACGGCGCGAACGAATGGCGGCAGTTCGCCCCGAGCAGCCCTTCGACGGTTCCGTAGCCCGTCGCGCTGTAGAAGTCGCGATACCTCACGCCGCCTATGGTCACGTCGCCTTTGAGGCTGTAGCACCGCCCCTGCCACTCGGCATGTTCGGGGCGCGCTCCCGGATGGCTCGAAACCTCCACGAGCGCCACGTCAAGCTCGTTCATGCGCTCGAGCGTCATGCGCGCGCCGTCCTGCGCGATCTGCGTGCGCACGTGGCGGCGCACGGCAACGTCAACCTTGTTTTTCACCGTCTGCCGGCCAGTGGCCGCGTTGCGATAGCTGATGATGCTTATCCCTTCGCGCTCAAGCTGGCGCACGGCTTCGTGTATTGCCTTGTCTGGCGTGGTCGCGCTTATGTTCACGCTGGTGATGGCTCGCGTCGAAGCCTCCAAGAACGCCCGCTTCGCGCCGTCGATCATGTCGAGGTTGTCGCGTTCGAGGATGCGCGCTATCCCATCGACGGTTGCGGCGACCTGGCGGTGGTAGGCGGTCCTCCCGCCGCCGAGCCTGCGCACGTCGTCCTCGTCCGACCGCTTGAGCGCGTCTTCGACTGACGCCATCACGGCCGCAGCGATTCCGCCGGAATTGCGCCGCAATATCTCGCGTAGCGCGCCGTCGTGCGTCTGCGCGAGCATGGCCAGCGACGTGTAACCGCGCGAGGTGAGCTTTTCGTCTAGCAGCATCTGCGCCACGAGGTAGTCGAGCATTTCCGCCTCGATCTGCGTGTAGGCAGCGGCCACCATGTCGCCGGCCTTGTCGATGTAATCGGGATCGAGCATTAGAACCCGATATCGACTATCTGCTCCGCCGGCACGGCCGCAACGGCGTCCTCTTCGCTCATGCCGTAGTACTTCATGAGGTATTCGACCTTAAGGCGGGGGACCCCCAGCGCGGCGATCTCCGCGAGGGCCATGCTCTTCTCCGCCTGCGTGTCTGTGATGATCGAATCGTCGAAGCCGATGCTCACCAGCCCGACCTTTCCGAGCTTCGCGCCGCAATGGAGCTGCGCGCACAGCAGCGCGGCGCGCATAACGTCGTCGATGGCCGCGCGCACGACGTTCTCGTGCTTCCTGATGTTGCGCATAAGCGCCGAATTGTCGCTCGATACCTCGGTGGCCGTCTTCAAGCCGCCGCCCTTGTCGAGAACGAAGTAGTTCTGTCCGAATCCGCACAGGTCGCCAAGCTCCGCGAGTGCGACGCCGAACGCCTCCTTGAGCGGGGTGACGCGGATATCAGGGCTGAACACCTCGAAGAAGTCTTTGCCCGTCTGCCCCGCGATCTTGCGGAAGAACCGCCCCTTCGGCCCGCGCGGCGCGACGGGAACCATCCGCCCCTTGTCGTCGCGCACGTCGATCATCTCGTCGGACATGAACACCATGGCCTCGGTGAGGTCGATTTCGTTGCACAGCGCGTCGAACGTCAGATCGACCGCCTTGATCGCGTCCACACCGTCGGCGAAAACGCTCATGCCGTAGGGCGACAGATCGACGCACGTGTTCTCGATAGCCGGCTTGATGATGCCGAATGGCGGGAGGTCGATCAGCGTGTCGAAGTCGGGGAGCACGCCATGCCGCTCGGCGTCAACCTCGCGGCCGTCCATGAACAGCTTCGTTTTGATGTGGTACGTGCCTTCGTCCAGCACGTAGAGCTGCAACTGATAGGCGCGCTTGCCCTTGAGCGAAACGCTCGTGCAGAACGCGCACTCGGTGATGCCCTCTTCGTCCCACGACAGCGGCACCACCATTCGCGCGTCGTAGCGACGGATCTTCATGGCGGTTTCCGTGTAGCCCCTCACGTCGAACCACAGCGCCCACGCGCCGGTGCCGAGCGCCATGCTCTTCTCTACGAGCGATTGGCCGTTGACCCAGAAGTTCGAGGCGTCGAGGAACCAATCGAGCCATTTAGCGGCCTTCGCCCCCTCGCAGGTGATCGTGGTTCCCTCGTTGAGGATCAGCGATGCCCACTCGCGGCACACGCGGCGCGCCGGCCTGATGCTCATGCGCCGACGCGTCTTCTTGCGGCCCTCGACGGTCGTATAGCCCTCGTCGTACCACTGCGTGGTGCCGGTGTACCACTGCCACCACGTCGAGATGAATCCCTCCATCGAGGTGTTGGCGGTGTAGCCCGCCTCCTTGATGGCGTCCTTCACGCAGCTCGGTATGCTGAATTCGTCTAGCGCCATTGCCGCCCTTTCCGTCCGTGTTCGCTGTCCCTATTCTTCGGCAGGTGTCGCGCGGTATGCGCTCCTGGCGCGGCGCACCACCGGCATGAGTGAGTAGCGCACGGCGTCGATCCAGTGGTCGTTCCCGTCGGGTATCTCGTTGAGCACTTCGCCGTCCTTGTTGACCGCGTACTGCATCGCGCGCACTTCCGCCGCGAGCTTCGGGCACCGCACGGGATCGATGACCCACGTCGATGACTGAACGAACCGATACGACGCGTCGCGCATGTTGCCCTTGCCGGCCTCGCGGGCGTTGATCCCCGCGTCCCTCTGCGCCGCTATGGCCTCCGGCGCGGCGTCGTCCGACCTCACGGGGATATGGTGGTAGACGGGATCGCCGTCGGGCGTGTCACGCCACGTGAGCAGCGCCCGTATGCGCTTCGCCTGCTCGCCGGGATGCAGCTTGTTCGCGCCGTCCTCGGCGAACGTGAGCAGCGTACGGGTGCCCTGCCGCCACTCTGACAACGTGAACGCCCAGGGGTCCGGGTACCATCCGAAGTCCTGGCCTGCCTTGAGGTTGTCGAACGCCGCGATCTCCTCGTCCGTTATCTCGCGGAAAACGACCTTCTCTGGGTCGAACACCTCGAGGCCCATGCCGACGGCCTCGCCCATGTATTCGTGCAAATATGCCTTGAGGTCGATGCGCCGCAATTCCTCGGCGTCCGTGATGAATTGATCGCCGAGCCATTCGCGCGGGGCGTTGAGGTAGTTCGACACGAACACTGGTTCGCCCGCATCGCGCCGGCGCTGCATTTCGATGTTGATCCACGAATGCACCGAGCGGGGCGGGTTGTAGGTGTAGAGGCGTATGCAGTCGTTGCCGCCGCGCGTGAGCGATTGGTTCACCTTGCGGATTTCAGCAAGGCCACGGAACATGTCGGCTTCCTCGTACCACGCAACGCCGATATGGCCGAACGGCACCTTGATCGATTTTATTTTTTGGGCGTTGTCGCAGCCTCGGAAGATAATGAGCTGGCCCGTGCTGCGCTTCTTGATGCGCAGCGTCGAATCGGGCATTTCGTACTCGTCTTCAAGCCCCAGCATCTTGATCGCCCACACGACCTGGGCATAGGCGGCATCGCGTATCGCCGTCTTGTACTTCATCAGCACCAACGCGTGCTGCTCTGGGTTGCGCTCGATGTAGTTGACCACTTCGAGCGACGCGTAGGACGATTTCATGGAGCCTCGCCCGCCGCCGAGCCACACGTCGGTTATCTCGCGCCGCGCGATCATGCGGTGGGGGCGGCAGAAGTCGGGCGATATCAGCAGGCCGAAGTCCGCGACGAACAGCGGGCGCACCGTGGCATCGTCCTCGGCATAGGGTAGCAGCTCGCGGGACGCTGCGACGAGCGCGTGCGAGGCCGCAGGGTCGATTCTGCGGCCCGTTTCGGCGTCCTCGGCCACCCGTGCCCATGCGGTATCCGCTAGGCTGTCGAGGCGGCGCAGGAGCCGCCCACGCGTGAGCTTCGCGTCGCGCGCCCCGGCCTCGTTCAGCTCATTCAGCCTTGCCGAAACCTTAGCTTGCTTTTCGAGGTTGCACGCCTTCGCGTCCACCGCCGCGTCGGTCGAATTGCACTTCGGATATGCGGCCCTGTAGGCGCGGCGCTGCGACAAGCCCCTCGCGCGGGCTTGGCAATACAGCTCTTGGTTCTGTGTCAACTTCTGGGCCATGCCTAGCATGTTCCCGGAGGCGTCGCGCCATAAACGACGAGCGCCGCCCGGTGTGGACGGCGCTCTCGGAGGAGGGTGGTGCGCGGTAAGGAGAATCAGGAACCCGCGCAGTTCGCATTGTCTGGCCGGTGTCGCGTCATGCGAGCACTTCGGGATCCGTGTGCTCGCCGCATACGTGCTTCGGCGGGACCCTCGGCGCGTGCTGCACTGGCGCTCCATCGTCTAAGAACACCTCGGGCGGGTATCGCCTGCATTCGATCATGCCGTCCTCGTCGATGATTCCGCCCCATGCGCAGTTGCCGCAGCACGGCCGTTCGTCTACCATCGGCGCTTGCCCTTCTCGCGGAACCTCTGGCGCGATCCCTCGGGCTTCGTCTGCTCGTCGGCGATCCTGCGAATCTCGGCCATGGATTCGGCCATGCGCTCGATCGCGTCTTTCGCCGATTCGCCGACGCTGGCTAACCCGGCTGCGAGGGCGGCAATATCGGCCTTGCAGAACTTCGAGGCTTCTGCGACGCGCCTCACCGTATCTTCGAGGCTATCCGGCATATGCCCTCCTTCACCCATAGAGCGAGGCTTCCAATTACACAGAACGGCACAATGAGGAACACGAACGCGGCCAGCACGACGAGCACCAGCGGCACCAAAGCCGCGTCCTCCATGAACCCGGCGCAGCCGGACGGCTGGCGGTTCTTGTAATGCGTGCTCATAGCGGCATCCCGAGCGTCGCCTTCAAGCTGTCGCGCGCCTGCGCCCTGGTGCTTCCGCTCGCCGCCTCTTCGACTTCCCATCCGCATTCTTCGCAGAAGGCGAAAGCGGCGATCTTGCCTTCCTCGTACCCGGTGTACTGCGTGGCGATGCGCACCGCAGCCCCGCACTCCGGGCATTCGATATCGTATTTGCTCATAGCCTGAACCTTTCTTGCGCCCAACGCCGATAGATCGCGCCGAGGCGTTCGCTGTTCTCCGCGATGTATCGCTCGCTTTCCTCGTCGTCTGGCATACCGCCCACGTAGCAGGCGTATTCTCCGTACTTCTCACGGAACCCCGCGAGGTCGCCCACCCTGCAATCGCCGGCGTTTGCGCCTCCTGCCTCGAATAAGCATTCACCCGAGTTGCACACCATCGGCCTCGCTTTCCAGCCATTCGAGCGCGTAAGACTTCCTATAGTCGCTGCCGAGGTGCTTCCATTCGGCATCTATGCCGGGGAAGCGGGCGAACACCGAATCGTTTATCCTCTGCCGCACCTCGCTATCGGCGATCATTTCAGCCGCCCGATCCGGCGAGCCGAAGTATTTCTCCCAGTTGGTCATTCGATGACCTCAATTCGATGCGGCGGCGTTATCTTCGTGGGGATGATTCTGCGCGGCATGTTCCAATCGGCCATGGAATCGTGCAGCACTATATGGTCTACGTCATCGGGTTTGAGCCAGTCGTTAATTACGCACGGTTGCCTGTTCTCGTGTCGCATGTACCAGCCGCGCAATACCTCGTTGCCGTCCTCGTCCAGCACGCGGACCATCGGCACCCCGGGAATCGGCTCTGTTCCGATCATTCGCCTGCGCCTTCCTCTTCGCTTTCCCTCTTCTTCCACATTTCGCACACTGGGCGGTGCTCGCAGTCGATGATCACGTTCAGCTTCGTGTCGCCACTGCGTTTCCTCGCCACCACCGCCTCGGCGGAAGGATCGACGAGACTGCATCCTTCCTGGCATTCTTCGAGCATGCTGTAAACGTTAGCCTTCATGACGTGCCCGCCTTTCGCGCTTCTGCTCCACTGCCTTGAAGTTGTAGACGGGGTACAGGCGCTTCTCCACCTTGACGGTTGGGTAGAGCGCATCGACGATCTGCTGCGCGGGCTTGTAGGCGTCGGGTGCCTCGTCGAGCGTGCCTTCGCACACCGTGGACGAGTAGACGTTCGCCATCTGCTCGCGGAAGCCATCGACGGACAGCTCGCGCTTCGCCCTGGCGCGGCTCATGGCCCGGCCGGCCCCGTGCGGTGCCGAGTTGTTCCAATCCTCGTTTCCGCGTCCTACGCCGAGCACCGAGCCGTCGCGCATGTTGAGCGGAATGAGCACGCGTTCGCCCTCCTGCGCGCTGATCGCTCCCTTGCGCACGATACCGTCGTCTCCGATGTAGTTGTGGACGGTGTGGAACGTCCCTCCCATCAAGACGCCCAATCGAGCCTCGCGGTATATTGCGTGCATCATCGCCTCTCGGTTCAGCCCCGCCCATCGCTCGCACAGGTGCATATCGTGGAGGTAGGCGTCGCGAAGCTCACCGGTGAGGTATTCGAGGCCCTTCGGCGTCGGCTCCTTGCACGTCTCGACGGCCATTCGCTGGTAGATGTTGGCGACTTGCAGTCCGAGGTTTCGGGAGCCGGAGTGCACGACGAGGTACGCGTCGCCGTTGCCGGCGGCGTCGATCTCGACGAAGTGGTTCCCGCCGCCGAGCGTTCCCATGCTGCGCTCTAGGCGCTCGACGTTCTGCAGCTCGTTGCGGCACAGCAGCCCCATGGCGTCAACGTCGCATGTCTGCTCGCTGTGCACGGAGAAGCCGGACGGCACGCTCTTCCTCACCACCGCATCGAACTCGTCGAGGTGGCATTCCTCGATGAATTCGATGCGCGAAGTCAGCATCCCGCATCCGATATCGACGCCCACGAGGTTGGGCACCACCTTGTCCCCGAGGTTTGCCGTGAAGCCGATGACGCAGCCCGCGCCAGCGTGAGCATCGGGCATGATGCGAATCCTCGCTCCCTCGAACGCCGGCGCGTTCACAAGCGTCTCGATCTGCTCCATCGCTGCTGATTCGAGGTTTTGCGCGTATATCTTCAAGTCGTTCATAGCGTTTTCTCCTTAGGTAAGTATGGTTCGGGTAGTTCGTGCCATGCGACGGCTATGCGTCCGCCTCGGCTGTTCGGAACGGCGAAGTATCCGAGGCCGACGTGGACGCCGAGGAACAGCCCGCCGTGCGCGCCTTGGCAAAGCACGAGGATCCCCGCCGGCGGTTCCTCCTTCGCTATGTCATGCCACGTCGCGCTCATTCGTAGTACCCTCGCTCTTCGTTCTTGCGTATGGTTGCGCGCTTGATGCTGTCGAGTGTGTCTTCCGGCACTTCTCGCAACGCGGTTTCGCAGGCGTGGATGACGTCCATAAGCTCCATTGCGTAGAGGGGATCACCGGCCCTTTGAGCTTTCATCACCTCTTCTGCTTCCTCGATGATTTTCAATGCTTGGTCGCGCCGCATACGTCCGTTCTTCGGTATCCATTTCGAGCACGGCGGGAACTGCCATTGCCAAGGCGTTGCTACTTGCATGTTTTCCGTCCTCTCTTCGCTGGCATCCTGGCGGCCCACTGGCTGACGGTCTTAACGGGCATCATGAGGCTGCGGGCCACGTTGGCCTCAAGCTGCGCGCCCTCGCTGCGCTCCCATCCGTCGAGCATCGCGAGGCCGTCGGCCTGCGCCAGAATCGCCATGAGGGTGGTCCGCATCGCCGCCGGCCACTTCTCGCCGGGTCGCACGTCCCAGTGCGGTATGCGGGCGATGTAGCCGCATGCAGCCAGCTCGTCGGCTGCGGCCTCGAACGCCTCGCGGTTGTCGTCGGGCATGCCGGTGACGGGGCCGGAGACGTACAGCACCCGGCGCGTCACCAGAACACCACCTTGAACACATGGCTCTCCGCCTCTCCCTCACCGTGGAGTGAAACCGCCATATCGAATGCGTCTTTCTTGCGCTCTGCTCCGAACACGGGGTTTCCCAGCGTGTCCGTGACCACGTAGATCCTGCTCACTTCTGCACCCATCCTTCGTATTCGCATGGCGGGGCGAAGTTGTCGCCCCACTCGCATGTTTCCTTGCAGTACGCCAGCCCGCAATCCGGGCAGACGATTCCGTTCTCGCACGTGCCGCAACTGGGGTTCGCACGCTTGAGGGCCGCGAGCGCGGCGTCCTGCGCGGCGCAGTGGATATCCCATGCTTGCGGCCCTCCGAAGCGGTCTAGCACGCCCATTCGTCCGGCCGTTCCGTTCGCAGTCTCCGCCACCCGTCCATTGTGAGGGCGGCGTCGTACTTCGTCGGCTCGTCGGTCAGCAGGTATTCGAGGTGCCCGCCGTCGATCTTCGGGTACGTCGATCCAATTGCCTCGTAGGTCGGCACCCAGCGGAAATGCAGCATTTCGTGGTGTGCGAGGCCGTGGCAGTAATACCGGCCGTCCGCGTCGCGCAGGTTGTTGCCGAAGCCGCACAGCGTGATCTCGGGCTTCTTGCGCTTGCGGCCGTGGGCATCGAAAAGCTCGCCCGCCGAACGCTTGACGATGTGGTGCGAGTTGAGCGGGTACGACCGTCCGCAGATGGGGCAGCGTTCGAGGCGGATGGTCGGTGCGTCCATCAACGGCCACCAAATCGGCGGCAAAGTCGTTTTAGCCATCTACCTGCCCCCCCCCCCTCACTGAATCGAACAACTGGCCTTGGGATGCCTCGGCTTCGATGCGCCTACGCGCCACCTCCGCTATTGCCGCGTTCGCCTCGATGCCTACGAACCTGCGTCCCAGCGACACGGCGGCGACGCCTGTGGAACCTGATCCGCAGAAGCAATCCAGCACCGTGTCGCCGCGCGCGGTCGTGAACTCGAGCATCATGCGCAGCAGGGAGACGGGCTTCTGCGCGCTGTGCACGCGGTGGGCGGTGGGAACCGGCTTGCACGTCTGCACGTCGAGCGTCTTGGCGTTCGGCCGTTTGAAGCCCTCGCAGGTGTAGAGAAGGCACAGCTCGTGCGACGCCCGCAGCGGGTCGCCGGTTCCGGGCCAGTCCTTCGACCACACCATGCACGAGGCGGGGAGCCACTTGGCGTCACATGACGCCTTGTAGATTGCCGGCAGGCCGCGCCAGTTCATGAACAGCCACATGGCCCCGTCCTTGGTGAGCTTCGGCCGCACCGCATCGATGACCTCGCGGTAGAACCTCGCGCCGTTCATGAGGTCGGCCCACGGGTCGATCATGTTGTCGCGGTGGACGCTCTGCGTGCCGATCATGTAGGGCGGATCGATCAGCGCGCAACGGCAAGAAGCCGGCTCGACGCGCCCGATCTCGTCGAACATGTCGCCCGCTATCACCTCGAATTCAGGCATTGCGCAGCCTCCGATCCGGCCCGGTGATCTCGACAACGCGGGCGGTCCCGAGCCTCGAAACGACCGATTCGGCCATGGTGCGGTCGCCCTTCATTGACATGTGCGCCAAGAGCTGGGCGGCGTTCATGTTCGTGGTTATAATCGTCGGCTTGAGGCGCGTATACCGCCTGTCCACAATGTCGAAGATGATGGGCAGCGAGTAGTCCGTCGGGTTCTCCTTGCCGAGGTCGTCGAGCACGAGCACCGGCACGTTGCGGTAATGGCTCTTCACGTCCTCCTCGCTCTCCGGACGGCCGAACGTCTGCTTGCACTCGTCCAATATGCCCTGCATTGTCGCGAACTCCACGCGGTGCGTCTTGGCGAGGTGGCGCAGCGCCGCGCAAGCCTGGTGCGTCTTTCCGCGCCCGTTGCGGCCTGTGAGCAGGAGCCAGCCCGTGCCGCCTTCCGCGACCTCGCTGGCGTACTCCGCGACCGCAGGGTGGCAGTCCCCGAGCGATGCGGAGGCGTACAGCGGAGGGATATGCGCGCTCGCGATCCTCTGCCTGGCAACGCGCACGCGCTCCCGTCTCGCCGCCTCCTTCGCCTCGCGGTCGCTCGCCGCCCTCTGCTCGTCGGTGAGCACGGGCATTTCCATTACCTTCTCAAGGCTGCGGCGATCAGAACGTCGCAGCATATTCGCTAGTTTCTGCACTCGAACCTCCTTCGTCCTTCTGGTTGAGGTATTCGTCGAACTTGTCGCCGAACAGGGTGGACGGCCTCACGAAACGTGCCATCCTCTTGTCGTCCTTCCATTCGGCGTTCTTCTTCTCGATGACGGCTTTCACGTCGTCGATGGTGCGGCCTGCGTCGAACACGCGGCGAAGGCCGCACCACGCGTCACCGGGCATGTCACGCACGTCCTGCCCCGTCACCGAGTTGAAGACGGCCAGGGCCTCGACGGCGAACGCGGCCGCCTCGTTGTCGCATTCGTCCAAGGGGGGTAAGGGGGGTTCTTTAAGGTCTTTCCCTTTCTTCCTCCTTTAATAGACGGCCTCCCGTTTTGCCAGCGCCTTGCTCTGCGCTTGGTGCGTCGTTTGATTCAGGCGATGCATCGGGTTTGCTTTCGCTACCGCTTTCGTTTGATCCAGGTTTGTTTCCGTTTTGATCGTCGTTTTGATTCGGCTTCGATTTGCCAGCATCCGATCTCTTCTTTGCTATCAAAACGCGATCTCGGAAAGCGACGAACATCGCCTTTGAAGTGCCCTTGATATCCGGCTCCTTGTCCCCCTTGAAGAAAAGGCGGACAAGGGAGCCGAACACTTCATCCTGCGTCTTCTCCGGCAGCTCTTCGCACGCTTCCCAGAAGTCATCTTGGATGTAGAAACCCATGGTCTGACGCCTAGAAGGGGATATCTTCGTCGAACACCGACATGGGCACCTGAACCGCCTGCGGCGGCACGGCAACGGGCGCGGGCTGATGGTAGGCCGCTGCGGGCTGCTGGACGGGCGCAGGGGCCGGCTGCGGCGCGTACTGCGGCGCATACGCCTGCTGAACCGGCTGCGGCGCGTACTGCGGCTGCTGCGGCCTCGCGGGCGGCTTGATAAGCCCGATCTCGCGCACCTTGCACACGATCTCGCTGCGCTTGCCCCCGGTCGATTTGTCGTCCCACTGCTCGAACCGCAGGGCACCCCAGACGAGCAGAAGCGCGCCATCGACGATGTTCGCCGCCTTGGGGTCGTTCTGGCCGGTGTGCCCGTACTCGCACCGGAAGAAGGCCGGCTCGCTCTGCTGCGTGCTGCGGTTGTAGTCCGGCGAGTTGAGGGTGAACTTGGTCACCAGCTTCCCGGCCTGCGTGCTGCGCACCTCGACGCCCTTGCACACGTAGCCGTCCATCACGAAGTCTTTCACGCTGCTCCTCCTTGTCCGCCGCTGCTCCATACGCGGCTGATCTGCGCATCGAGCATTCGCATGCGCAGCTTGTATACGTTAATCGCCTCTTGCGAAGCCTTGTAGATGGCCTCCGAGCAGTCGCGCCGCTGCTTGAGCGCGGCTATCTCGGGCTTGCCCCGGCAAACGTCGCTGATGATGGTCACCGGCGTACGCTTGTCGCGTTCTGTAAGGATCTCGATGCGCAGGGCCTTGCGGTATTCCGCCTCGTTCTCGGCATACTGGCACCCGCTCGTCTTGCACGTTTCCAGCTCGTGCATGAGGGCGTCGGTTAGCTCGTCGAGCTGCGCGTAAAGCTCCTGCATCACTCCACCTCGAAGTCCGGGCTAGGGCAGCAGCGGAACGTGCGCATCTGGTCCGGGGCGAAGAACTGCACGCGGGTGCCGCAGCTCCGGCAGCGGCCGAAGAACGGGCCGTTGGCAGGAGGTTCCTGCTTCGGACCCTGACCGTCCGCATCGGCCGAGCTGTCGAGCGCGAACAGGTTGCCGAGGGCGCGCTTTCCGGCGTAGGATGACGCGGCCCCGGTTATCTGCGAGGGGTCGGTCTTCGCCTTCTCCGCGACCTCGCGCGCCCATCCGTGGCGCTCCTCGAACTCGCCGCTGTCTACGTCCGTGAGGCGCGCGCTCGTGACCACGTACACCCATCCGTTTCCGATCATTCGCACTTCGTCGTCGCACGTGATGGTGCACCCAAGCTCATGGCACAGGGGCTTCGCTGCTTCGAGTATGTCTTCCATGTTCCGATAGCTAAACCCGCCGTAGGCTTCGCTGAAATGGCTTTTTTCAACCTTGAGTTCTCTTTGAATCTCGAGCAGCTTGGCATTGATTGCGTTACCGGCCATAGCCGACACCTCCCGCCTCGCGCATATACGCATCGACCAACGTTCCGCGCTTGAACACGCCGGTAACCCCGATGCTCCCGGAGAACCGGCCGATCTGCTGAATCTGATCGAGCGTCGCCAGGTTGATGATCATGACGTAAGGGCCTGCGTCGGGCGGGACCGGCTCCGGCATCGGCGCGGGCATGGGCTGCGGCGCGCACGCGACGACGGGCGCGGGGGCGGGCTGCGGCGCGCTCACGGGCACCGGCGCGGGGATCGGCGTAGGTGCCGGCGTCGGCTGCTGCTCTTGCGTCGGGGCGTCCTCCCGCGCCTCTTCCTCCTGCGCCATTTCGCGTTTAAGCTCTTCGATGCGCCTGTGGTCCTCCACGAGCTTGTCGTTATAGGTGCACGCCGCGCCGAGGTCCAAGTGCTCGAAGAAGAACGCCTCTGCAGCATCGTGGAATTCGAGGTTGCGCTTCTTGAGGCTGTCCCAGTCGTTCGCGACCTTTTCCACCTTCGCGTCAAGCTCCTTGATGGCCTGCGGCAGGGTGGGGCGCTTGTTGAGCCACTTGGGATCATGGAGCCTCGCGTAAGGCACCACGGGCGCGAGCAGTTCGGCGAACTCGCAGTAATGGGCTTCGAGCGCGGAATACTTGGCGTCCTTCTCCGCCTGGTCGGCCTGCTTCTTCACGTCGTCGAGGCGCTTGGCCGTCGCCTTGATCTTGTCGCGGATCGAGTTGGCTCGCGCCTCGAAGGCGTCGAGGGGCTTGAGGTATTCAGACTTGACGGCCTTGCGCCGCGTGTCGAGCTGGGCAGCGAGGCCGTTGAGGTACTTCTTCTCGCGGTCGCACTGCTTCACGTCCTCGGCGCTGTCCGCCGAAGGCTCCCAGTCCTTGTACTCGGCGAGGATGCCATCGACGTATTCCTCCAACGCGTCGAAGTTCGCCTCGATGCTCCCGGGCTTGTTGGTGACGGACAGCTCCGCCTTCTGCTGATCCTCTGCGCCGTCGATGATCTCTGCTTCCACCTCGACGACCTCGACCGTATCGGCCGCTTTCGCCCTAGGCATGGCGCACCTCGACTTTCATAACGCCACCCATGCTGAAAATCTTCCGGGAGGCAATTTCATCGACGAGCTGCGTCGCGGCCTCGTTGATGTAGGCATCGTGCGCGTTCCTCACGAATTCCTCGATGGTCGTCCCGCGCATGTCGCCGCTTTCGAGGCAGACGAAGAACAGACCGACGGCCACCCCATTCGCGAAGTAGTCGGGGATGCCTTCCATGCTCGAAACCTTCTTCATGAGCGCATCGGCCTGCGCCTCGGTGATCGATCCGCAGCCACATAGGATTTGCTTCTCGTCGCCGGTCTTCTTGTCAAACATTTTTTCTCCTTAGAATGCCTGTTCAGGTATCGAAATATCCAAAAAATTCAGTTTTTCAACTGGTCTTCCATGCGCTCGATCCGCCGTCGCCTCGCGGCGTTCTCGCGGTCGAGGTTGAGCGTTTCCCACCTCTGCACGAGCACGGCGTTCTGCTCTTCGATCCTCGCCGCAGCCCATGGCCTCATGCCCTCGGTCACCGCTTCCAGCTTCGGCTTCGGGTCGATCCTCGATTCGTGCAGCTCCGGGCGCTTGAGCGCCCGTTCCTCCGGCGCGAGCCTGTCGAGCAGCGCCTTCTCCCTCTCCATCTGCTCCGCGCGCGTCTGCTTGCGCGAGCACACGGGGCAGAAGCCGAGCGTGAGCCTCGTCCGCCATGCGCAGCAGTTCGGGCACCATACGAGCGTGCTTTCGTAGTGCTTGAGGGAAACCCCCATGCGCTGCGCTTGGCGCTCCACGGCCTGCTTCGTGCGCTTGAGGTGGCGTGCGATCTCGTGCGCCGGCTTGCGTCCGGCCCATCGCCTGATGTACGCAAGCTCGCCGACGGTCCACGCGCGTCCCCTAGGCACCGGTGACGCCTTCCACGGAGATCCGCACGCTGTCGCCCACGCGGCGCTCGCGGTCGTGCTTGTAGACGTGCAGCTCCACAACCTGCTTGTCATCGTCGTAGGCGATCCCGTTCAACCCGTCGAGCACCGCCTTCGCGATGTTGTCGATATCGGGCGTCATGGTGTCCGGCTCGCCGAGCACGCGCTTCGGCCTGCTTCCGGGCAGGGCGCGGAACACGTCGATGCGCACGGAAACCGGCCCTTCGTGCCTCGGCCCCTTGTAGGCTTGCCCGAGCGCCCGTTCCTCGTCGATGGTCGCCTGCGGGGTGTACACGTGGCACCCCTTGAGCTTCCAAGGGCAACTCGTGCACTTGCCCCGGAATTCGAGCTTCACGCGGCGCTTGACCGGAACGAAGTTGAGCAGGGTACTGCGGTTCATGCGGCCTCACCTCGATTGCACATTTCCAACGCCTCGCGCCACGACGACGCGCGGAAGACGGTATCGGCGTCCACTTCCTCGCGCCAGATGCGGGCGAGGGGGGCTTCGTCGATGGGCGCACCCTTGAAATGCACCGTATGGGCCGCTCTCGGGTACTTCATGGCCGCGTAGCGGGTGAATATGGCCCACAGGCTGTTGTCGCGGCAAAGCTGCTCGACGTTCGACAGCCTCACCTTCTTCTCGCGTGCCAGCTTGAAAGCGTCACCGCGCATGAAGCACGGGTTACCCTTGTCAACCTCCGCGAGGATAACGCCCACGAGCCAGTCGAAAGCGTCGAGGTTGCCGGCGATCCACCGGCACGCCTCGCGGGCGCGCAGCTCCGGCGATTTTGCGGCGCTCATATCGTCACCGCCGTCATGACGGCGTAGCCGTGGCCCTTCTCATAGCCGACCTGGTAGGCCCAACTGAACCCCCAGATGATGGTGATGCAAAGGGCTAAGGCGAGCGATGCGCCTAGCAGCTCGTGGCTGCGATGTGGTATGCTGCGGTTCGTCCGGTTTCGGATAGGGCGCGGCTGTCGTTGGTAGCGGGGCCGCGCTTCTCGTTTTCCGCGCGTTTCCGCGCGTTGGCTTCGAGCCATGCTTGGTATCTCCTTTCGTTTTCGGGGTCCTCGTAGAACTGCGAAATGATCCTCGACAGCCTCGTAGCCATCGAACGCTGTTCCGGCGTCATGGCTACGCCGCGTCGTCCGGCTCTTCGGCTTCGTCGATCTCTCCTTCGTCGAAGAATTCGCCAGTTTCTTTGCTGACGAAAAGAACCTGCTGGTCGTCGATGATTTCGAGCCTGACCTTCGTTCCGGTCAAC
>ENA-UOJP01001469-UOJP01001469.1-human-gut-metagenome-genome-assembly--contig:-C102-NODE-1469-length-28011-cov-108.611425_pt1 | contig 28011 bp, 59 predicted proteins | sample MGYA00242353_ERZ723900 | MGnify/ENA metagenome assembly ERZ723900
ACCGAGGCGCTGCATCAGCTACCGGCAACCGAGGCGCTGCATCAGCTACCGGCAAAGAAAGTATAGCTCTTGCTGCCGGAAAGGATTGCAAGGCAAAGGGAGCATTAGGATGTTGGATTGTGCTTGCTGAACGTGGCGAATGGGACGGAAACACTTATCCTATCGTTTCAGTCAAGGCATTTAAAGTGGACGGAAAGTCTGTTAAAGCGGACACCTTCTATACATTGGTTAATGGTGAAGCTGTAGAGGCATCACAAGACTAAATAAACATATATGGGAAAGAAAAAAGTAAAAGTCAAGTACAACGCTCCCGGCTGGGAAGACAGAATCGGGACCATATACAGCATTAGCGGTGACAAGGTAACGATAGAGTTTGGAAAGCATTCCTTTATCGAGGTTTACAGAGACGAAATCATTTTTGTATGAGAAAGATAAATTGCTATACGGTATTATTTGCCTTTTGCCTATTGTATGCAGTAGTATTGCTGGTAAGGTCGGTAGCCGTAACCAATGTGGGGCAAGTGTTCCCTGCATTCATGTTCTCCCTGATGGCATCCCTTTCGTGCCTTGGGATATACATCACTTACAATGAGTGATTACGCTTAGAAAATAATGTTAGTGTTTATTCGTGCCGTCCAATCTGCAAAGACGGGCGGCTATCCGGGATATTAGCTCAGAGGCAGAGCGGTGCATGGTATTGGTATTTGTAGTTTTGTCATGGTATTATTTAAAGGTTTCATGCACAGGTCACGGCGTTCAAGTCCCGTATATCCCACGTAAAAAAACAATCAATAACAATTAATTATGGAAAGTAACCCTAACTTATGCTTATACGAACGTATCAGAAAAGTTCCGCAGGAAGCCGTAAAGACTATTGCCGCAGGAAGGTTAAAGGGAATGTCTGATATAAATCCCATGTGGCGTATAAAGAGACTTACTGAAGAATTTGGCATATGCGGTTTCGGATGGAAGTATGAAATCATAAGAATGTGGAATGAAAACGGAGGCAATGGTGTAGTATCCAGTTTCGTTCATATAAACCTATTTGTAAAAATGGGCGGTGAATGGAGTGAAGCCATTCAGGGCATTGGCGGTTCTTCGTTCGTGACTAACGAGAAGAACGGGATTTATACATCCGACGAATGTTATAAAATGGCTTTGACCGATGCCATATCTGTGGCTTGTAAGGCATTAGGTATGGGTGCGGATGTGTACTGGGAAAAAGACAGTACCAAATACAACCAGCCTAATGGACAACCAGCTCCATCAACAGACAACCGCAAAATGCTTAACAGAGACCAGTTTGCCGATGAAAAACTTATGGAATGGATTCATAAATACCTCACAAAATCCAGGGAAGAGGGGAAAAGGCTTTCGCTTGTCAACCTTATAAATGCGAATTATAAGGTTTCCCCGGAGGATTTGAGTGTCATATCAGCCAACTATGAACAATATCGAATAAACAATAATCTGCCATGAGTAAAGAGCTTTCAATCAACAAAATTCCGGCCAGCAAATCGGAACAAGAACAATTGGCGTCCTTATTTATCCAAAAGGTACTGGATGGAGAGATAAGTGCCATAGAATCTGTAATCCAAATGAAAAGTATCAGTGAGGCCATATCCATGTTTCTGAAAAGCCAAGAGGTGAGGGATGCTGTCGTTAAGGAAACAGAAAAATACGGGAAAGGCGAAATCCCCTCATATAAAGGGGCTTCCATCCAAATAAAAGAAACAGCTGTAAAATATGATTTTACAGGATGCAATGACGCTGTCTGGGAGAAGCTGGACAAGGAAAAGAAAGAAGTGGATGAAAAAATAAAGCAGCGTGAGAGTTTCCTTAAACTTGTAAACGGCAGCAAAACCGAAATAGACGAAGAAACCGGAGAAATATATACGATATTTCCACCTGCACGTTCATCCACTACATCCTACTCTATCACATTCAAAAAGAAATAGCCATGTATCGCATAAGTGTAACATCCTTGGAAGCGTTTAGGCGTTTTAGAGACAATCATTCCATATGGGATACAGAAGAGCGTCTCTTAAATGTGCTTTCCGGAAAGAAGGAACCTAATGCCTATGCCACAATCGGCTCTTGTTTTCATAAAATTGTAGAAACGGGGAAAGCAACGTATGTAGGGAACGGGATATTTGAGCAGGAAGAGGACGGAGTAGTTGTTAGATTAAACAGCAAGACAGTAGAAAATGCCATTTATTACCGGAACAAATATCCCAATGCCCAACATGAAGTACATGGAGGAAAAGATTTCCATTCCTCCTTATTTGATATACATGTCCATGGATATGCTGACGTCAAATATGATAAGATAGTCCGGGATATTAAAACCAAATATTCCACACCCCATACAGAGGATTATACCAAATCATGCCAATGGACTTTTTATCTTGAAATATTTAATTGTTCTACCTTCTATTTCGATTTGTTCCAGTTTGGAGGATATAGACGAAGCATGCTTACTGACGTGGTATATACAGAATTCATACCTTATGAACCGATTGAATGCGTGCGGACAATTGATTCAGAAAAATACAATCAGTATATAGTGGAAGACTTCTGTAATTATATCCACACGAACAATCTGTATCACTTGTTAAAAACGAAGGAAGAACTTTATACCCCTTAGTATGGAAATGATATTCGGTGGCGTAAAATATGAATTAAGAGTTGAGTTTAAATCTCTCCGGGTATATGTGTCAAAAGACGGCAATAAAACTGTCATAACAGATGACAAGGGATGCCCGATATTTGATATAGGCATGGATGTTTTAAACGGATTATCAATATATTGTGTAGTAAACCAAATAATTTAATTATGGCAAATCAAATTACAGGAAAGATTCTCTATATCTATCCTACCCAACAAATACCATCCAAAGATGGTAGTAGAACTATTCTTAAAAGAGGAATAGTAGTAGATTGTACGCGCTTCGACCCATATACGGGCGAACGTGGATTTGAAAACACTCCCATGCTGGAGTTTATCGGAGACAGATGTGCCGAACTTGACAAATTCCAGGTCGGACAAGTAGTTACCATATCATTTGATATACAAGGAACCCGATACCGCAACAAGGACAATGTGGAACAGATATTTACCCGTGTACAGCCTTACCGGATTGAACCGCGTCAGACCGGACAGCCATCTGCACCAGTTCAACAACCGACACCGCAGCCGACTTATCAGCAACCGCCGCAGAACTTTCCTCCTCCGGTTGATGTGAATGGCAATGTAAAGGATGACCTTCCCTTCTGATGAAATACGACGGTGCCAATCCCCTCCATGCCCAGCAGGCAAGGTCAAAGCTGGAGAGGCTGATAAAGGAACAGAAGGTGTTTGAACTGACCGAGAAGAAACCTCAAAGGAGTATCCAGGCAAATAAATACCTTCATGTTTGTCTGGCTTACTTCGGGTGCCAGATTGGAGAAACGATGGAGTACGTTAAGCGGAACTATTACAAGATTCTCTGCAACAAGGACACTTTCGTCCGTGAGAGGGATGACAAGTATCTTGGCAAAATAAAATACCTGCGTAGTTCGTCTGACCTTGACAGTGCGGAAATGAGCCTTACCATTGAAAGGTTCCGGAATTTTGCAAGTTCCCAAGGTATATACATTCCTTCTCCAGAAGAAGAACGTCTGATTCAGTTGATGGAGATTGAGGTCGAACACAACAAACTTTATATTTAAAACAATGAAAATCACTCTGACAAAACAAGAAGCGCTTCTCCTGCAAAAGCTGCTTTACTCCTACAAGGAATGTCTGCCCGATGGAACGACGGAGAAGCACGGACGTTTTGTCGGAAAGCTGAATAAGAAAATCAAAAGACAAATTATTAACCAAATTAATCATGGAAGAGGCTAAAAACAACTTTGACAAGAAGGTAAAGATGCACCTTGCTTGTTCAAAAAGTAATGATTTCCACAAGGAAATGGAATGTATATACTTCAAGGATGGATTCGCATACGCAAGTGACGGAATTATTCTTGCGAGAAACAGAATATCTGAAATATCGGGGTTAGAAGAACATGAGATAACCGCACTTGACGGAAAATTCCTTCACGCTGACTTTTACAAGGATATGCTGAAATACGATAATATCATGATTTCTGAAGATGGCATAGAATGCAGCAAAGGCAACGATAAAGTATTCTTCTACTTTTCCCAATTTGACAAATATCCTAATGCTGAAGGATTATTGCAGAATTCTTTGAACATGCAGACTACTCCTCTTCCACAAGTGAAGTTTGACATGAAGACTATACAACGTTTGAATAAAGCTCTTTTTGAAAGCGACAAGTGCGTTGCTACATTTAAGGGTACTAATAAACCTATTGTTTTTGATAGTATGATGGAGGGTGTAAGCAGTGTCGGATTGCTTATGCCGTGTTATAGTGAAGATACGGAGGAGTAATATGGAAGAGTTTATTTCAGACTGGTTCATTCCGATGGACTTCGGGAATGACGCTCCGGAAGAAATGCCGGACGGTGAAGATAATTTCAATTTCGACTGAACTTTTTGTTCAACCAGCCTGCTCGGTCTGTGAAGATATGGCGGGCAAACATGGAGAAGTGGCGGAATCAGTAGACGCACCACTCGATAATAGGAATGCCAACCTTAGATGTGGCGAGCTTGGCAACTCGTCCCAGTGCAAATCTGGGCTTCTCCACAAACTTGTGTTGGAAAGGGGATATGAAAGTATTCAGTTGCAAATGGATATTTCCGTAATGCGCATACGGATAGTGTCCCCGAATGGAATAATGTGAGCCACACATAAATGGCAAGGGTTAGTGAATAATGGTTGTTTTGCCCCGGAGAATGCGCTTCGGGGCTTTTAACAGAACATAATATTGGGAATATGAAGCCTTACATCATAACTTCCATGTCCCTAATCACGTATAGCGGCAGGAAGATACCTCTCGAAATAGTCGAGAGCCATATACTGACAAAGCCTTTGAAGGCAATCAAGGAGAAGCTGCTTGACGCTTTCTCCACGATGAAAGACAAGCCGGTGAATGTTGAACTTAAAATAAAGCATATATGATATATGACAAACAGATAATAAGAGGCAAGATACCAAGTAAATCCAATTGTTACAAGATTGTCACATTATCCGGTCATGGTTCTTTGGCAAAGCAGAGGGTTCTTAAAGAGTATGAAAAGACTTTTTATGTACAGTGCGGACTTAGAGACAAAAACATCAAAGGGTTCTTTAAGATAAATGTGGACGTGTATCACGAAAACTTGCGTCCCGACCTTGACAACGCTTTCAAAATTTTACTTGACTGCCTGCAAGGATGCAAAGCTATAAAGAACGACCGCCAGTGTGTGGAAATCCACGCGCGCAAATTGGTTGACAAACTCAATCCAAGAATAGAATTTGTAATTGAGGAAGTTGAATTATAAAATAATAGACAATTTGAAAGATGTATGAAAATAAAGATGAACAAGCATGGTACGGATACGAAGAATTTTTAGAATGGAGGAAACGCAATGAGAAATAGTTTTGTTTTTTACAGTAGCTGGTGGGAAGCAATCAAGAATCTGCCGAGAGATGTTCAGGGAGACGTTCTCACAGCCATAATTGAGTATGGCTTATATGGAGAAACTACTGAACAACTAAAGCCGATTGCGAAAGCGATGCTTGCTATGGCTAAATCACAGATAGATATTAATAATCAGAGGTTTGAGAACGGTAAAAAGGGCGGTAGACCAAAACCGGAGAACAACCAAGAAGGAGCCAAACAAAAACCAAACTATAACCAAAACCAAACCAAAGAAGAACCAAACAATAACCTAATTAATAATGATAATGTAAATGTAAATGCAAATGAAGAATGTCCCCCCTATAATTCCCCCCAAGGGGAATCTGCACCGCCGGAAAGTAATGAGGGAGATAAGATAAATTATAATGCTCTTATGGATACGTTCAACAGAATGTTTGATGGAAAGCTCCCAAAGGTGACAACAATGACGGACAAACGTAAGAAAGCCGTAAAAGCAAGAGTTTCCGAACATGGGAAAGAGGCTATCATGGCTGTTTTCAACAATGTTTCTCAATCAGCATTTCTTTTGGGGCATAATAACCAAAACTGGTCTTGTGATTTCGACTGGATATTCAGACCGACAAATTTCATTAAGATTTTAGAAGGCAATTACAATGGAGAAAGAATTAGCAAAAATCAACAGGATAGCGAGCAGCGAAAACGTGATTCAGTTCTTGCAGTCGCTACAACCGTCAGAGAAGCTGCCGCAAAAAAAAGAAAAGAACTTGAAGCAGAGGGCGTTATTGAATAAATATCCTGACCCAGCACAATTCATTCTTGATTACAATCCCGATTTGCAGTTCAAAATTGTCAGATGCAAGGCGACCCACTCTGATTTAGCCATGAATTCCTCCATACCTACATTAGGGCTATTGGCTTCGACTTATGGAGATGAAACCCCTTTGGAATGGTTGAAAATCCAATTCGGCACACTTAATGACTTTGCAGAGGTATCTACCAAGATTGCCAGGGAGCAGCTTAATGAGTTGGCAGAGATATTTATTTCTGAGTATTATTACCTTAATGCGGCTGAGATATGCTTTTTTATTGCACGGTTTAAGTCTGGTAAATATGGACGGTTCTACGGTGCTATAGACCCGATGAAGATTACAAGTGCCATGCTTGACTATATCAGGGAACGCCGCATCGACATCGAACGCTATGAGCGTGAACAATACCGGACACAACGCCAAAAGGAGATGGAGGAACATGGCAAAAACAGAATTTCCTATTCCGAGTATCTCGAACGCGAACGTAAACTTGTCGAAATCGGTGATAAGGATGCTATTGAAAGGGCTTCAAAACGTATAGGAGGTTCCTATATGTCAACAAGTTAATTAAAGATAAAGCCTTGGAAATAAAGGCGGTAACGTTTGTTTACAAGTCGCTAAATGAGTAATTTTATATCTGTAAATCAGATACATATAAAACATAAGAGCAATGAAACCAAAGAAAGATTTGATTAAAGCTGCCGAGGCTGATGGCAGCATAGACAGATTGAACAGCCTCCTTTCAGCCGCACACATACTGAACTGTGAAGCCAACATGCTGGTGGAGGAAGCAGCAGACCTGATGAGCGCCAAAGGGTTACTACTCGGAAACGTGAAAAGGCTTCATAACAATTTTGTCAAAAGCGCAGATTTGTACTTTCTGGAATTCTCCTCACTCGTAGAGACAGAGAAATCGAAGATGGATATGTTCAGGGACATGGACGACTTCGACGCCAAGTTCCGCGAGTGGGCAAAATTACCGTCTGATTGGAAACCTAAGGAAGCGGAAGGATGAATAGTAAACTAACACATGGCTCTCTGTTCAGCGGCATAGAAGGTTTTGGATTAGGTGCGGCACTTGCCGGCATAAAGACCGAGTGGAGTTGTGAATTTGAGGATTATCAATCATTAGTAATAAAGAAAAACTTTGGAGAAGAGCATGAAATCAACAGAGATATTAGAACGTATTCAAAACCTCCGTTTGTTGACATCATCAGCGGTGGATTCCCTTGCCAGGACATCAGTATTGCTGGAAAAGGTGTCGGAATTGTCGGTGAAAGAAGCGGCCTATGGTCTGAGATGTTCAGAATTGTACGGGAAGTTAGACCTAAATACGTGCTCATTGAAAACAGCCCAATGCTCGTTGTTCGGGGGTTCGAGAGAGTGTTATGCGACCTTTCCCAAATCGGGTATGATGCGGAATGGCAATGTCTATCTGGCACCGACTTTGGCATACAACAGAATAGGGAGCGATTATATTGTATTGCCTACCCCAACGAAATCAACGGCAAACGGGGCACTCAAGAATCGGTATTTCGGAAGCCCTACTTATCGGGGCAATTTACACGAGTATATCCGGGATGGCGAACAAGACAGTCAATACCCTCACCCCGCTTTGCTGGAAAGTCTAATGGGGTTCCCGATAGGGTGGACCGAACGGAGTGTATAGGTAATGCGGTACAACCGATAATTGCGCATTATCTGTTTGAGTGCATTAAGATATTTGACAGCAAACTGACATAATGAAGAATGCCGTATGAATATCCATCAGACAATTACCCGTTCGGATTGCACCACCATCTGAAAGCGTCATGGTGCAAGATGTGTATGGCAGAGGTACAGAGAGAGCGGAATAGAAGAAGGAAAATAAATTAAACAACAAAAATATTATGGCAACACATGGGCTTACAATAGCCAAAGCTTCCAAAGAGGACTTTGAGAAAGTATATAATCTGCTCCAGCCTATGGAGGAACTGTTCAACAGTCATTGGAGCAATGAGGAAGAATGGACTGAGTGGGATGACGACGACAAGGATAAGAAGGAACTTCTCGCCATTCGCAAGGAAATAGCCGAGGAGGAACATTATTATGAAGAGGATGTCGATAACCGTCTCGTACTTTTTGAGTTCATTAAACGGAGGATGCAGTTGTGCGGATGCAGCAATTGGCAGCGAGTTGTAATTGCCGCTGAATGCCTGATTGACACATTTTGTGCCCCACAAGAAAGCTCTCTTGTCTGGCGACCGGATTTAGAGCGCGCAATGGATTACACTATGTTGGGAGAATGACATTAACATGTGCAAAAAGAAGCCATTTCTGCACATGAAGTATTAACAAGAGCGGAAACCGGTGGTTTTTGCTCATAACAAGAATAAAATATGGGAAAAGGTAAAAGACTAAAGAAGAGCACTGTATCAAAAAGAAGACGCAGTGCTGCAACTTACAGAATGGAAATGTCAAACATTTATTTGACAAGTGGGTTCATTACCATAGAAATAGCAAACAAATCGATGTGACCACAGTGCATATAATGAGTTGCAATAATTTAAAATTCGACACTTTATCTTTATTCGGGTATGCCCTTTTAATCGGAATGCGTATGAAACGCCTAATTGATGCCATCATAAAGAAATGGTTCTGCTGCCATGAGTGGGAATTCTTATTTGAAAGGAAAGTAGAAGTTGTTGATGATTGGGGCGATAGCAGTTGGTACACCGTACGTCACTACTTCTGCAAGAAGTGTGGTAAATACAAGAAAATTAAAAGTCATTGATATGAAACAGACATTGGAAGAAGCCGCTCATTCTTTCGCAGAAAGTAGAAGCAGCGGAAGTGCATTCCCAGCATATTATCAAGGGTTCATTGCCGGTGCGGAATGGCAAAAGGATATTTCCAGTGCTAAATGGCAGGCAAAGCAATCACCGTGGATAAGCGTAGAGGATGCAATACCAAACAAACAAGCAAAAGGCATGTGTCAAGTGAAATATGTTGATGGTAGTATTGATGAAATGGCAATGCGAGAAGTGAATAAATGGATATATCCCTACATCAAGACTGGATATGTTACTCATTGGAAACCTATCCCCTCCTTCGATGAGATACTCGAAGCAAACAAGGATGTACTGGAACGGATTAAGGAGAAAGGGGACTAATATGGAAAGGTACAGAATCATACGAGGAGAAGGGTATAACGGTTGTATCCCCATAATAATATATTGGGTACAAGTCAGAAAAGACAAACGTATTTCATCCGAATGGGTGAATGTAAAGGGCTTTGATACCTATAAGAGAGCGAAAGAGTTGTTGCATGTTTTAAACGGTGATTAATTATGAGTAAATATCAAACAGAAGCCGGAATAGAATGTACACCGGAAGAATGCAAGCTTATTGACAGCTTGAAACGTCTTGCAAAGAAATGGGAAAAGGACGGAAAGCGGTTATGGCTTTACAGTGCAAGCGGAACGCTACATGTAATGATGCACGGAGATACAGAAGATAACCCTACATCAGAATTTACACAAAATGGAGGTAGCAATATAGAAAATAGTGTAACTATTATTGACGGCATATTAAATGATGGAGGAGATTGGTAAAATGCAGAATGAAATTTCTTGGAATGATAACACCTATTATGAAATTTATAATCCATATAGTGATATTTCTCCTTTAGAACCGTGTGATGCACCCAAAATGAGAAAATATCGCCCAAAAGATGATAGGTGCACAAACAAGCAGATTGCGAAACGCAGAAAAAGAAATAAGAATCGTAAAACACATAGGAAATGAAAAAGTACAAGGTTTTGTTTTGTGACATGGACGGAACACTGATTGAGACAGCAAGCGGTGAAACGTTCCCGAAGGGTATATGGGATATGAAGTTTAAATTTGATGTCCTGGACGCAATCAAGAATTTAAGTCCTAAAGTAATCTTTATTGTCACAAACCAGGGAGGGATAGAAAAGGGACTGTTCCCAGAAACATTTATTTACATCAAATGTGAGTACGTGAATGACAGTATAATGGATTATTGCGGCATTGATACATGTTTTAAGTATTGCGGAAGCAATGACAGAAGCAACCCTATGAGAAAGCCGAATACCGGAATGCTTGAAGAACTTCTCAATAAATACAAGAGATGGAATGATTGTGGTTTAGAAATGGAGGATTGCTTGATGATTGGCGATGCAAGCGGACTTGAAGGGCAGTTTTCGGACAGTGACAGAAAAACTGCCGAGAATTTCGGTATAGACTACATGGATGTAAGCGAATTTGTAAAAGAATATGAGCAGGTTTGAGAAAGAGATTCTTCCTTTCATGGAAGAAGAGATTATGAAAAAGCTCCGTACACACAACGTGTACAGTATAAAGGAGTATGAAGACATACGGAAGGCAGTGAGGTATTCAATCAGATTTTGTAAGAAAAATAAAATAGTTAGATATGGGATTTAGGAATGGAACAAAGCCAGGTGCAGCCAATAGAAAAGGGCATAGATGGATTAATTACCCTAACAATGCACATAAAAAGTGCACGAAATGCGGCTGCATGGTTGACATGACTTCTTCAAAAGGAGAAAATGTTTATGTGTATACAGACAATAGAGGTAACAAATCGGCAGAATGCCCTAACTGTATTTGATTATGGAAGTAAAGAACGGAATAATAATAGATGGGGTGCTGCATGAAATGGTGTCAATAAGAGAAAACTACTCGTGTGACAATTGCAGCTTGCAAGGAACATGTGATAAAACAGACTTCTTCTTATGTACAGTAATTGCCGGACGGCATAACTCTGATGAACGTTTTATCAATCGTGGCAAAGTAACAGACATTAAGATAGATAAGGATAATAAACAATGAAAAAGTACAGAATATACAGATACGGACTTTTAGGCCACATTTTTGACGTTCAAATAAAAAAGTGGTATGGATGGGTGCTCGTTAAAAGGTTTAAGGTAGAAATCAAGCATAACTTAACCGACCCGTTTGAGATAAAATATGCCGAAGAGCGGGCAAAAGAACTTTTGGAAAAATTGGAGGAGGAATTATGAAATCAAAACAAGTATTATCAATCGAACAGATGAAGCACTTGCAGGAGCTTGGATTAGATACAAGTGATGCAAGTATGCACTGGCAGTATTTACCTACTGCCGATGCTATTATCAATGGAACTGATGAAATAGAGGAAAAACCTTGCCTTTTTGTAAGTCAGCCGAACATGAAACATGAATACCCTACTTACACCTTGCAGGACATTCTCGACAAGCTACCGGAATCTATACAGATATATGATTTGTATATATTCAAACAAGCAGGTCTGTGGGTGTTCAAGTATATAGATGTGGAGGACGAAACGTTACATTCGGAAACAATGCCGAGAATAATAGATGCCGCCTATTATATGCTGTGCTGGTGTATTGAAAAAGGATATATTAAAACTAATTAGTTATGAAAGCAAAAATAAAAGCAACTGGAGAAATTGTAGAGGTTGAAGACTTATATGATGATGGGACTGCCTTAGTGAATGGTAGGTATTTCAAAGTGTCAGAACTCGACTTCTTTGATAATTTTGAAACTATTGATTGGGAGCAAAGGCGTTATGAACTGGCAAAGGCTGCAATGCAAGGATTCTGTAGCAATCCACATCAACAGATAATGGATGCTGACTCAAATATGGTGGCAGAATGGAGTATTGGTCTCGCTGATTCACTAATAAAGAAACTGAAAGGAGATTGAATAATGTCAAGAGGAGAAATATTAAGGCTATCAGATTTGAAAGATATGCACGGTTCTATTACTTTGGAATATACCGGGATTCTTTACGCAGGTGCAAATCGGGAGAAGATGCTCCAGGAACTGGCAAAAGTTAATCCGCAGGAGTATTGTCTTGCATTAGGAATGAATGATGATAGTGAAATTTTCAAAGACATTTCGTCAGGCTCCTTAGTGTCGCCGATGAAATTTTTTAAAAGACTGAAAGGAGAATAACTATGGGATTTACAACACCGTGCTTTATACGCAAAAACACACCGGAGCTTCGGAAGAAACTGGAATATTTGGGCTATTCACATGGTAAGCCTGAATATTATGCAGATGATGATGACAACAAGTATGATTTTATAATGTGTCACAATGGAAGGTTCTTTTTACTCTCTCAAGAGAACCATGTGATAAGGAATGGGCATCCTTTGAAAAAACATGGAAGTATTGATTGCGGAACCAACGAAGAGCTTTTCTTGGGCATTGCTGCATTGAGGGATGATACAAATTATATGCAATGGTTTGTATGTACGAGTGACTATAAAGAATCTGATGATAAAGAATGGAAAGTAGGAGACTTTGATTTAAATACATGTCCGGACGATTTTGACGATATACTCCCTCATTGGAGTAAGGCTACCGTAAACGAACTGATTGAACTATTCTCCCAAAAGATTCAAGTACCTCAAATAGAGTGGAACATCAATGACGTTATAAATAAAGATTAGTATTATGGAACAGAACAAGAAAGAGGTGGTCTTTGACGGCAAAGACCTTATATTCAACGTGGACGGAATAGAAATCAGGAACGGGAAACTGCCTGATTCCTTCAGCATAAAAGAGCGCTATGAGATAAGCGCGGAAAGCCTTACCAAGCTTGTCGTAGCGTTAGGTGAAGGGAATACACTTGCCGAATTTAATGAGGTACGAGGGTGTTACGGTGTTTTTAAAGCAGAAAGAACTATATATCCATTAAAAGATGATTATGTCAAGAAGCTTGCCGAAGAAGTAAAGTCCCTACAAGAAGAGATTCTTACGGAACGCAGAAAAGCTTCTGATGAAGGATACAAGCGCTACCTGCTGGAAAACTTGATTAAAGAGCACAACAAACGCTCCTGGTGGGGACGGGCAGAAAAGATTGAACTGAAAACAGAGGAATAACAATGACCGAAGAACTTGTAACATTAGAGACAGCGAAGCTGCTGAAAGAGAAAGGTTTCGTTTGGGAGTGTGAACGCACGATAAGTTGCGATAAAATTATTAGAAGATGGAACCATCCGCAATACATATCATGTTGCACAGAAATAGATGGCGAATTAGTTGAATTTTTATGTCCAACATTGTATGTTGCGCAGAAGTGGCTGCGTGGAACCAAGAACATTCATATATGTGTATATAACTGTGCTTGTGGCTATGGATATGAAATATCTAAAGTTGACAATGGAACTCATATAGCCAGTTCTGCTTATAAAGGAACAAATGACGGAGGGGAATGGGATACCTACGAGGAAGCACTGGAAGCAGGAATTAGAGAAAGTTTAAAACTTATATGAAAATGGCTCCTATCGTAAATGATGCTTATAGACTTAGAAAGCTTTTAGAAAAAGCAACGGGAATAAAAGTTTATAAATCAGATTTAATTTCTAATTATTTCAATTGTTATATAAGCATAACGCAAGAGTATAAGAATGAAACCAATCCGCATATTACAGTAGCACAAGGTAGTTGGTCGATAGTAAATGGCGGGGAGTATAAAATTTCACTCTATACACCTACAATCGTCATTAAAGGCAAGAAGGTGCTTAATACTTGTTTTGTAAAAGATATATTTTACAAGATAGTGGAAGCATTAAATAATGAATTTGGAGAAGGGAATTGGGATACGTGTAACAATGAAACGACAGTTTGGCTTCCCATGTCTCGAAACTCATTCTATTTGCAAATTCCAAATTTTGAGAAGTATTAAAACTTATATGATATGGCTAAGAAAATAATGTTTAATGACAAATACAGCTTAACCCAAGCCGTATTGGATGGTCGGAAGACTATGACGAGAAGGGTCTGCAAGTATGACAGACCAAATGAAACCTATGATATTGTATTCCCCGTTTTTGAACCAAATGATTACGATAATGACGGGAACATAGTATCTCCATTAAATTATGCTTTTGGTTGGAAAAACGACAAAGGAGACTTTACGGGTTGGAATATTCCAAAATACAAAGTCGGTGAAGTTGTTGCCATTGCGCAAAGTTATGAAAGTTTAGGGATGAATCCCGAAATCGCACTTAATGATAAGGACGGAATAGGATTTTATACTAAAACCAAATTCGCACCCGGTTGGAAAAATAAGATGTTTGTCCGCGCTGACCTCATGCCCCATCACATCCGTATTACCAACATCAAAATCCAAAGGCTTCAAGAAATCTCTAACGAAGACTGCTTGAAAGAAGGAATAATAAAAACTATTCATAAGTCCGCTGACGGTGAATGGGGAAGATATTATTGGCATCATGGAGTTACGCGTTCCAATTGTCCTTATGGGCAATACAAGGAATATAGTAATCCATTAGAAGCTTTTGCATCCTTAATAGATTGCGTTTCTGGCAAGGGTACGTTTAAGAGCAATCCTTATGTCTTCGTTTACGAATTTGAACTGATTGATTAAAATTTATTATGGAAACCGTGGAACTGATAATTAAAATCTCCATCACCTTATTCAATGCCATTGCATTAGGATTTGTCCTAATCATGGTAAGCAGATGGCATAGGCGCATGGAGGACAAGCTGAATGAGATAAGGGAATACACCCGTAGGGTTTCAGACCGTGATGATGTTATTTATATGAATCAGCTTCAATGGCTGAAGAGTAAGCTGATTGAAGAGGAACGGTACGAGGAAGCCGCTAAAATCAATAAATGTATTGAGGATGAGTTTAACAAATTAAAGAATAGAAAACATGAATCTAAATGAATTGCGCGACCGCGCCTATAAAACCGCCTGCGAGCACGGTTTCCACGATGAAGAGCTGAGTAACGAACACTGCCTTTGTTTGGTTCTATCCGAGCTTATGGAAGCTGTGGAAGCGGACAGAAAAAGTAGACACTTTGATAAAGAAAAGTATAAGATCGGTGAATATGCCGAGTGTCAAGGGTGGCTAACAAATGAAGAAAAGTTTATTAACGTATTCAATAGATATATCAAAGATACCATCGAGGATGAACTTGCCGATGCAGCTATACGCCTGCTTGATTTGTGCGGATTGCGTAAGATAGACATTGAGGACTTTACGGAAGAAATGATATACGAAGCAACAGAAAGCTGCAATAATGAGACCTTCACAGAAAGCATATACGCTATATCTACAATTCCTATACGGTGTGAGTATGAATACGATTCTTTGTTTAATGAGCAAGTAAACAGTATGCTGTTAGGCATTATTGGTCTCGCCAATCATCTTGGTATAGATTTACTCTGGCATATTGAGCAGAAGATGCAATACAACGAATTGAGAGAAAACAAACATGGAAAAAGATATTGATTATGAAGCGTGAAATAAAATTCAGAGGTAAAAGTACTGATACGGGGAAATGGGTATATGGATTTCTCTCTTTTTTCTATACTGCCGGAAGGGACGAAAACGGGCTTATCTTTACGGACAAGGCGAGGATATATTCCCCAGAAGACGGTTGCTGCTACGACGTATGGGCTGAAACCGTTGGGGAGTTTACGGGCTTGTACGATAAGAACGGGAAAGGAATCTATGAAGGCGACATATTGCTTATGGGTGAAGACGATGGTTGCATGATATACAACGAGGTCGGAATAAAGGATGGATGTTTTGGGTATATCGGAGAGGTGAATGGCGAATTAATTCCATTTTGCCACTTTAATGTAAAAGAAGAGATTGCAGGTAATATTTACGATAGCCCAGAATTGATAAAACAGCAATAGCCATGAGAGTAAAGAAATATTTCCATAACATCCAGTGTGATGTATGTAGGGATTTAGCCGATGAAGATATGTGGCATGAGGATATGGAAACCGTTGCCGAAGTTGCCAATGAAAGCGGATGGTATTACGACCCAGTGGATGACAAGCACTATTGCCCGGATTGCTATGAATATGGGGATGATGGAGAGATATTAGTTAAAGACGGAATGGTAAATACAATGGAGATAATATTATTAGGGAAAAGGCTTGAAGACTACCCGGAAACAGAATATTACGAACGAAGGCTTATCTACACAACATACAGTTCTGGCTTCAGAGAGCATAACATTACGGCATTCAAGAGCAGGCTGAAAAAAGACTTTGACTACGAAGTAATAAATCATTTCGTCAAGGACGGTAACGACTTTTGGACTACAGATGAAATTATAGCCGCTGTCCGTGTTTCCTTGTCCCTCAATCTGCTTACGAATGAAGAGTGGAAGAAGGCAATTCCGATTATAGAGCGTGGCCTTGAAGCCAATAAAGCCTATGTCCGTATGCTTGACGAGATGTCGGCTATATTGGAGAAGTATTGCGAGGAATGGGAGGATTTGGGTATGCGCCATACCTTCATGCAACGTGTTCCTCATGAATGCTGGCAGGGACGTTTTAGCAGGCATAGCCAGAATCCGGAACAAAAGCCGAATTATTCATGAGTATCAAGGAAAAATATAAATAGGGAAATAACAGATATGAAAACAATCTTATTTACAGCTATATTCATAACATGCCTATTATGGGTTGGCGAACTTACTATAACATTCAAGCCATTTTCTATCTCACTGCCCGGTTGGTATAAGGTGGCAGGTATCCTTCTCTTTTGGCTGTCAATGGTAGTATATGCTACTGGAGAACATGCGAGAGGCTATAAGCAGGGTTTTGATGATGGAATAAAGAAATGTATTGAAATACTCGAAAAGGAATGAATAAACTGGAACACATCGCTACCATTGATTTCTGCTACTGGCAACTGGAAATACTCAATAAGCAGCTTTCCAAGCACAAATCAAACATAGAAATATTGGTTGACAAAGCCTGCGGTTATAATGAAGTGGAAGAAGTGAAAAGGGAATGTATAACCCTTTTGGAACAGATTATCGAAAGCTAGAAAGCTATCGGTGCTGACTATTCGAGAGATGATAAATTCCTTGATAAACTGAAAAGCAAAGAAATATATGAGTAAACTATACAAAGTAACCCTCTTCGGCAAACCGTTCATGATTGGATGGTTCAGCCACGCGGACAAATGGTATCACAAGTTTAGTATAATATATTGAGCATGAAAATTATATTTCTTGATATAGACGGAGTGATTTCCACGCAAAAGTCGCATTATGCACTTGATAAGGATGCGTGTGATTTACTTGGGAAGATTATAGATGCGACAGATGCGAAAATTGTCATATCTTCATCGTGGAGGAGAAATACGGTAGAAGATACAAAGGAAGAACTGACAACCGTAAGGCCCTTAGTACCATTCCCGTTTCCATACGCAGATAGGATTATAGGGGTTACGATAAGAGCGTATGCCTACGTTATGCAAGGTATTCATCTTGGTATTCCCCGTGGAGTTGAGATAAAACAATGGATTGACACCCATATTCACTCTGACAACGGTAAAGACTGGAATCACAAAGAGCTTGGGGTTGATTTCAATTACGTGATACTTGACGATGATAGCGATATGCTTCTTGAACAAGCAGAGCACTTTATCAAGACTGACACCTATTTAGGATTATCTGAAAATGATGTCGAACAAGCGATTAAAATACTGAAGCCATGCTTATAACAGACTTAAAAATCGGTGACCGGGTGAGAATAAAACTGCCGTCACCACAAGGAGAGAGACTTTCCATCCCCATGCAGGTAGTAGGGCTGCTTTCCAGTTTCAACAATCCAAGCCCTAAAGATACGGTATATCTTGACTTTGAAGGGAATGAAGGAGACGTCTGGGAAGAAGAAGTACAGAATTTAGTTTATTCTAATGAAGATAAGCCATGAGAAAAGTAGACAGACTGAAAAAGTTCCATGCCCCTATTGATGACAAATACAAGAAGATTGACACAACGGTAAACGGGGACGCGGAACGCCTCGCAGAGATGCACAAGGAAGTGGAAAAGAGACTATACCCATTGCGCATAGACCACCGTACCGTAATATACGTGACCAGAGACAAATGCACTCCCGAATATGCCGCAAAAAAGCGCAAGACGTTGGGCCTTGCCCCTGCTGTCGAAGTGAAGGGACACGCATCAAGACTTGTGGACATGGACAAGCTGCGGAGGATGGTAAACGACGGGATGAAGTCCAAGGACATTGCCTATGAGATGGGCGTGGCGGCATCCACCATAAGCACTTACATAAGGAAGTACGGTTTGAGAGACAAAGGGTAGATTAGTTCAAGGACCTATCAAGTTCACGCATACAGACACAACGATATCACCCTCACTATTACAGCGACAGGCACCAGCCAGTCAAGAATACGCTCTATGCGTTCCATAGCATGACCAGCAGAAGCCGGCAGAAATCCGAATAGTAACGGTCGTCGGCCTGCGCAATCAATATGTCCAAATCATCGCTTCTCATTAGTATTATTTCTATATCCTCTGTACAAAGTAAATGCCCGAACTTGGATACCGCCCGGGCACAAAAAAGGCGGTGAAACTTTGGAATCACCGCCTAATCAACGTGGAGAAAAATAAGTATCAAAGCTAACCTATTTTATAATTGACTTTTAAAAGATATCAGATTGTTTGGGTGCCATTATATGTTCATAGAACTCCACTATTTTATAGGATTTGTTCTCATAGGTCTTATATTGACTGTTATACCTCTTCAGTATTCTCATCTTGACCTTTATAGCATCACCCTTTCCAAACCTCTCACCCTCATCAATCTTTCTCATCAGAGCATCATCTTTCACAATCATCGGAATCTTAAATCCATTGTAGATAAATTGCCATTTACTGCCGGACTCAAAATTTAATGCCACTATGGTAAGAAGGGCGTCAACCTCGTCAACTTTTTCGTTGGGAATATCCTCCTCCTTGTCGAAATCGTTATACATAAGTTCCTTGAAATCCTCTTTCTTGAACTCAGTCCTCTTCCCTTTCCCGTTGTCTATGCTGACACCGTCAACGCACGGGTCATCGTCAGCCGTTTGAATAGCCTTGGATATGGCCTCACGTACAACCGGCTGGTTGTACACATTCACAATGTTATTGTTGATTATGACATTGCTTTTATCACCGGTTTTTATTGAGATGCTGTTAATGTCCTCCTTATTCTTTGCAGGCTTGCCCTTTAAACGGGAATAGGCTTCGTACACCCCACCTATTATGGTCACAAGCCCTGCGATATAATTTACGGCATCATTCGAGAACAACCCCTTAATGCCTTCCTCAATGGAAACATCCACAACAAATGAACCCTTATTAATCGCATTTACTTTTAAAGCAATGTTCCTTGTCCCGTTCCCATAAATTCTGTTCGCTTCATTGATTACCGTCTGATAATGGACCAATGAAGAAATAAGGGTGTTTGCATCAATCTGATGTGTCTGGCCTTCAAACTTTATATTCATAGCTATGTGTCTCATACGTTTAATATGTCGCAAATATCAGTTTTTATAAGAAAGAAAACAATATATTTAACATATAAATCACACTACACAAGTGTCATTCGTATTATCAAAACGATTTCAGCGGTAATTCCAACAAGTCAAAGAGCGCTCTTCCCCAACTACGGTCTTTTCAGTCCCTTCCTGCAATGCTCGCACAAGAACCTCTTCGCTATCGGGAACATCTTCTGCCCAACCTCGCCGGAAAGGTACTGCGCCTCCTCACCGTATGGGTCAATCCCAAAAGCCTTGGATATGTGACGGCAGAGATGTCCCTTCTCATGGTCCCATGAATTCTGGAACTCGCCCGGTGAGGAAGTGAGTGCTATCACCATGACGGTCTGTCTGTCCCTTGTATTGGAGTAGGTAATGCCGGTATTCAGATTGCAGGAGCGCATGTTCCTGAAAGCGTCCATCAGGTCTGCTCCCCTGCAACCGACACGGCGCAGGTCTGCCATGATTCTGCCGGTGTAGTAGCAGTCAACTGCATAATACACTCTTACTTCCCAGTCATATTCCGGTATATAAAAGTCCTGGACTATCATAGGCTACATCATCTCCGACCACATTATAGGATTGCCGGAACCTATGCAGTCTGCATAGAAACGGGTAAACGGAAGACCGTCGTATCCGTCCGGGTCATCCATGTAGTCCTTTATAAACAGCGCCAAATGCGCTTCATCGGCAATCGAACTCTTGTAATAGTCTGCTTTCGCCATATTTGCCACGTACAAGCTGTCGTACCCGGCATCCTTATCCAGCTTGATATTATATTTTTTCAGAAGTTCATCCAATTGCTCCTTGCTGATTGGCTCAATCCTTTCCTTCTTGCCGGTACTTTTATTCTCCACCTTCATGCAGGATACAGCCCAGTCGCACATCTTCTTGCTGAAATGCCATCCATACTGCGAGAGGTATGCCTCCATGCCGGAGGGAAATCTATCGTAAATATCCAGTCTTTGTCCCATAATTATTCAGATTTAGAAAAAGAGGGGCATTCCACCCCTCCATTATCAATAAAACTCACCGTTGGCGCGTCTGCGTCTGCGTTCGCCCATCTCGTCACCGTAGGGCGGCATTCCATGACGCTCACCGTACATAGGATATTCCGGAAAATACTCCGGCATACGGCGTTCGCCCATATCAGAGCCGCTATAACCTCCGCTACGGGAGCCGCCGCTATTGCGGTAGCCCATTTCACCGCCCTGCATCTTGCGCATGGCTTTCTCGTAACCGTGGCGGCATCCTTCCTTGTAGGCTTCCTCCACATCATCGTCTCTCATTCCGAAGCTGCGTTCGTAATCGTCGCGTCCTTCGTCTAATATTCTCCACATTCCCATATCATTTCTTTGTTTTGGATGTTTCGCCCACTCCGAGCTGTTCCATAAGCCGTTTGTTCAAATCCATAAGGTCAGACATATTCTTGCTCATCTCTGCCATCTGCCCTTTCAGAGAGGATATTTCCTGCTCCTGACGTTGCTTCTCCGCAAATTCGGGATTTAGCAGCGTAAGCATCTTGTCACATCCCGCAATGACGGAATTATGAAAGTCCATGCTGTTGATTATGTCTATGCTCTTCTGTTTCATGGAGGCGACCTCATTGTTCATCGCATCACGCGAGCACGATACCACAATATTCCCGTTCTGTCCGAAATCGGCTATGTCCATACCGGCAGGAAGATTTTGGAAAGTCGTGTTCTGGCCGTTGATACAGACAACGACATCCACCACCATCTCCATTTGGGGCATTTGTCCCATAGGAGTGGGCATAGGATATTTCGGCTTAGGAGCGGAAACACTGACTACCGGACCGTATTCGATAAACGGGTTGGCATCCTTATGAAGTATATACAGTTGGTTATTGGTACGAAGTGATTGAAACATATTGGTTTGATTTTAAAGGAGTGTGCGGCTATCCGGCTTTCCCGGACAGCCACAAAACCCCATGTTAACTACTTGCTCTTCTGAGCGATTGTTTCGGCTGTCGGAGCCGTTGTCGTTGTCGGACGATACCCACCATTGACAAGGAACAGCTCATTGGTGTACTTGTTATAGTGGATTTCGTAGATACCGGTCCCGGCAAGGTTTCCGACAGTCACCGGCTCATTGTTGTAAGCCAGCAACGGTCTCGTGTCCCCGTTGGTCCCTATAAGTATCGGCAGAGTAGCCGTCGTTCCTGCAGGTATCGCCTGACGGAGACTGACATAGAAACCGCCCACATAGTCCCGGTTACGGAACGCATGATTGGGCAATTCCAAAGTGACATTCTCTGTGCCGACCGTTACAGCCACCGTAGGGAGAGTGTTGTAGTTCACTCTTCCGAGGGAGGGGAACTGGAAAGGGAATCCAGTAAAAAAGTTAGGCCACATGATTACCTCCTTTCTCACCGGGATTAACCCCAGTAGTTATTGCAACCACATCCACTACGTCCGTATACAGCGTCACCCATATATGCACCGTAGGCGGCTGCACGGAAACAATCTGTATTAATAGCGGTTAAATTGGGGTATTGAACACTCACAGTATTTGGAAGCTTGCATTTGATTCCATCAACATCGCTTTGTAATGCCTGCAATCCGGCAGCCAAAGGAGCAATCTGCTGGCCTACGGCATTCAGGATGGTGGCATTCTGGTTACGTTGGGAGATTTCGGCTGTCAAAGTAGCCTTCTCTGCCGTGAGAGAGGCAATCTTGTCCTGCAATGCCTGGTTCTGCATGGCATCCAGCTTGGCGATGATAGCCTGGGTATTGGCCGTCGCACCGTCACGCAAGGACAATGTGTTCTGGTTGGCTGTGTTCACCAGAGTATTGGTCTGGTTGCACATTGCGAGCTGGTTCTCGTACCCCATTGTGGTGATAGCGTTCTGCGTCTTGCAGCAGCAGTCTGCCAACTGAGTTGCAAGAGCGGAATTGCCAGCCTGGATGCTGTTGATGATTTGCTGGCTGCTCATGCCAATTTGGCTGCCAATGTTGCAGAGCTGGGTAGAAACCGCATTGATAGCGGATTCAATCTGTCCGACAGAGCAGTTGATGGAGCCAGCCAACTGGTTCAGGTCAATGCCGTTGCGTTGGATTGCTGACATAATCATCTCACGCTCGGCTGAGTTGCCCTGGTTGTTGTTTCCTCCGAATCCGAAGTTTCCGTTGCCGAAAATGGCTGCAATCACGATAAGCGCAATGATGTCCTGGAAGCCACCATTGTTACCGAAGAAGCCACCGTTGCCGTTGCCTCCCATGAGGCCCATCAGATAGCCGGTGTCGATTCCTCTGTTCTGCAGGGAGGGGAGAATGGATGCAAGCAGCCCGTTGCTTGAACCTGCTCCACCGTCCTGGTTAAAAACGTACGTTCTTTCCATAGAGATTTATACTTTTGTTATTACGGTCAATATCAACCGCAATACAAAAGTATATACTTGTTATCGATATGTAAATCAGTTGTTTCCCAACGATTTCCTAATGTTTTCCCAATATATTCTCAACATTTTCCCACCTTCCATGCGCTCACGGAAATTGGAAATCATGTAGTTCACCGCACGTTTGGTCTTGTGGATATGAATTGCTATCTGTGAAGGGTACATGCCCCTATCGGCGAGGATGGATACGAGGAGATAGCGGGCATCCACCGTTTCCGCGTCCTTGTCCGGAGACAAGATACGTTCTGCCGGAATTTCGGTTTCTTGTGATACGAGATTGATTGTTTCGGCAAAGATTTCTGACTTGCACATGATTTTTCAGATTTTTATCCGTATCTTTGCCCTGCCACATAAAACTTGATATATACATGAACAAAGCACAAGATACCGTGTTGAAGATATTAAGCCTCCAACGTACGGTGTCTTATGCTTTTTCAAATTTTTATGTGGCAATAATTATTTGAGCGTTGGGGGCTTTCTTTTTACTCTAAGCCCCGAAAAGAGCGCATCTGTACGATAGTTTTCCTATGGGCGCTTCTACTCGCCCGGATGATAACGCTAAGTCATGTCAGCCTCCTTTCTTAAGTTTATAAACCATTTTCCCAAAAACTATCAGTAGTACCACTACTATGGTGGCAATAGCGAAACCGCCCGCTTCCTGCTTGAAGGACTGCCATCGGGTCAACTCCTTCTCAACCGGATAAGGTATCTGGACGCTGTCTGTCCTCTCTATATAGAGAGTGTCATGCTTGACTTTATCCACAAACAGATACTTATACTTGAATTGATAGACGGTATCACCCTTGTCAAGTACATATACGCTGTCACGCATATAGATGCTGTCACGCTGGTAAACGGTATTATACACGCTGTCCGTACGCACCGTCTCCACCGGGACATACTTTATGCTCTCGCATGAGGAAAGCAATATGCTCCACAGCATAGCGGACAAGCCGACGGCAAGCCAGAAAGAAAGCCTTCTGAACTCCGACAAACGCATATTATTCCTAATGAACTTTTTCATCACTTCCCATGTTATAATGTATTATTGTTCGTAATGTTGTGCATGTTAGTGGCGGTAGTCTGCTGGGAAGCACATTGCCGCCTAAATAATAGAATCCTCGTCGGCAGTCCATTCCTCACTGCTCAGAATGCCGTTCAATCTGGCACTGTTGTGCAGATACACCGTCAGTCTGTCATCATCTGTCAATACCGGTTCTATAAAGTCATAATGGAGGATGACCTTTGTTCCGTCCACGCTCTTTCTCACATGGGAAGGAACTGATATGCCTTTACCAAGGCACCATTCAACTGTTACAATTACGTATTTCATGATTTATTTAATTTAGAGTCCCACATGTTTTCCAATTTGGCTTTCTCTGTTTCTATCTCTTCAATGGTCAGAGACTTGTTATAGAGGGCAAAATAGTAGATGGCTCCTTTCAAAATCCTGCTATCCCTCTCCCTTATAATACCCAAAGTCAATGTACCGGTATCGTCTGAATTGCCTACCCTAATCGTACTCCCATTATAGGAAGCTTTAGTTTGATACGAAACGGAATCTTCCAAATTTACAGTCAGACCGGATGACGTATATTCACTGAAAGAATATGTGGCATTATTACCGTATTCAAAAATGAATGCCCCCTTATCAGGAACATCTGATTTTGAAGCAACAACATTCTTGGCATTATTTTCAAGTGCCCTCCTGCATATCACCGTATAATCAGTCATAATAGGAAGCCCAGCACATATTCCGTAATCATCCACTCCGTCGAATACCAGTGCACCCTCATAGGCAGATGGCAGTTGGGTAATGATGATATTACAAGTACCAACTACAGATGCAGCAAACCCGGTATATTTCTTGTAGGATATTGGCAGGTTATTGATACCGTTTTTGAGATAGGTATATGTTCCGGTACCGTCTTCGGCATAAGATACATATCTTAACTTGATATCATCCGTTATGCCTTCCACCTTTATTTGACACGCTTCTACTGTTCCGTCTGCATTTGTTTGCAAAAACTTTCCGTCTGCCACCAATATTTCCGTCAGATGAATAATAGAATCAGAATTTGTGAAATTGGCATTTACTCCGTTTGAACCGTAAAAACTATCCCAATTAACTGCATACTTCCCGAACCCACTGTCTAAAGCATAGGCGAAGTTCCTTAATTGGAGTTCGTTACCCTTCACCCCACGGATAGAAGCAGGAGAATCGCCATTGGCGTATCCCGACATAAACCAAGCGTCAACAATAGATTCATGGAAGGCATTTCCCTGACCTCCGTTGCCACTCCCCGAACCACCGAACACCGGGAGACGGAACTCACCGACACCGAATCCCGGTAATCCAATCTTTCCTATCCCGAACCTATCCATTGCCCAACATCTTTGCGGAAACGACTTCCGGGTAAGACTCAATGGTAACGGTCACACCGACAGGAACGTCAACTGTGAAAATCAAGTTGTTCCCACCGTTATAACTCCCGTAACCGCCAATGTATTTAGCTCCCATGCCGTCAAGGTTGGCATATATGTTCAGCGCTCCCACGTCCTTGCGCTGCATTTGCACCGTTACGGCACCTTCCGATACGAAAGACGCTTGGTCTCTGTTTTGCGAATTCTTGCTGAATGATAAATCTGTTGCTGCCATAATTCTACGATTCTATAATTTCAATACTTGTTTTCTGTTTTCTCCTTCCCGATAGCTCACATGAACCCAAGAAAAGTTCTTTTCGTCAATCAATTGATTGAAGGGAAGGTCAAGCGACTGAATCAGATTGAAAAGCCTTTTGTTTTCCGCTTTCGTGTTGGGAGTACCGACAATGTCGGCAGCCATTCCAAGTCGATGTTCGCTTGTCGGAACACCCCCTACAGTCTTGTTCAATGCCTCACATCTATACCCGGAGGTGATAATAATAGGTTTCCCGTACGCTTCCCGTAACGGGTCGAGCACATTATTCACCAACGCTTGAACATTAGGAAGCAAATCCTTTGGCAAACGGTTGTCGATACCTTTCTTGTCCGCTGTCTCGCTTCTTACAAATTCCGAAACTGCAAAATACTTCATTTCTTCTCCTCCTTTACCTTCTCATTGTCAAACAATACCTGAGCCATGATTTTGGCAATATCATCCTTGTTCTCGATGATTACACTCATCGTCTTCTCAGCCTTCCGTAGCTCCGCTTTCTCCCATGACTTCTCCCTTACCGACACGAACTCACAGAAGATACAGTAGCCAGTCCACAGCATCGAGAAGACCGGGAAAGGGATAACCACACAGCAGAGCAGGTCGATAAAGCACAGTTCGATGAACGGGGTAAAATACTTCCTTGCTTTGGTGGCGGTCTTCTTATATCCCGTAGAAGTCCTCGCCTCTCCCCTCTGACGGGCTTTCATCACTCCGGAAACCAAATCAACGAACATTGCACCGATAGTGGCGGCAATACACAAAGCAATCAGCACAATGTGAATCATCATGTGCTCGTTGATAAAATTGTAAATCACATCTTTCATACTAATGTTTCAAATTATAAATTCATACGCTCTACAACTAACCAAAAAATTGTCTGTCAAAAACGACAAAAGCCCCCGAGCCGGATGCAAAAAACATCAGCTCAGAGGCTTTGATATATGTCGGATATTCCAAGTGCATAGTTACGGTGCCGTACATCTTCATACGGGTACTGCAAATATACTAATATTCTGTCAAACACCATACTAATCCAAACTTTTTTCACATGCAAAGCTAACCTTATAAGGACAGATTAGGAAGCTTTCAATGGACGCAGAACGAACCTTTTACAAAAGGTTCGTTTTTTCGGCAAAATCGCTATCTTTATAACAAAAAATGATTTACGCATACATTCGTGTTTCGACAGACAAGCAGACAGTAGAAAACCAGCGGTTCGAGATAGAGAATTATTGCAGGAAAAGGCAGATAGATGTAGACCAATACATCGAGGAGACGATAAGCGGGATGAAAGATGTGGACAAGAGAAAGCTCGGGACACTGCTAAAGAAGATGAAGAAGGACGACACCCTTATAGCCTCGGAAATATCCAGACTGGGCAGGCGGTTGCTGGAGGTTATGTCCATTCTCGACAACCTGATGAAAAAGAAAATTCGAGTAATAACCGTTAAGGAAGGCTTTGAACTTTGCGATAATCTACAGAGCCACGTCATAGCATTTGCTTTCTCACTGGCTTCCGAAATAGAGAGAAGCCTTATCTCACAACGCACGAAAGAAGCACTTGCAAGAAAAAAATCGCTTGGAATGAAACTCGGAAGAAAAACCGGAGGGACAAACTCCCGGCACAAGCTCGACAGACACAAAGAACTTATACGCACTATGGTCGAATACGGATACAGCAAAGCAGCCATCTGCCGGAAGGTCAAGTGCCAGTACAGCACCCTTGACAAGCATCTCGAAAGAGAAGGACTGATAGTTAGGAACTATACTCCGCGTCCACGAAAGCCCAAGGACATTACCACAGAAAAGAAAACCGTTCCCCAGAGAAGAAAGAAGCGAAAAGTCATCATCAAGAAAAGAATCCAAACCGACCGCGCGCCACACGTTGAATACCAAGCAGCCGCTTACCAATATCGCCACCAATTGATGGAGGCAGACACACTTCGAGAAAAAGGCATTGTTGTTGATGTAGACAAGCCTGCCATACTTGAGGAGAACAAGGAGAAGCTCAAGTCTATTCGGCACCATCATCATTTGCTTTTCCCCCACGAAAAAGAAATCATAAAATTGCTAAAGCAAGGGAAAAGCAAGGTCTTTATCTCCAGATACTTTAATTGTAATATAAAAACACTGGATGCGCACTTGAAGAGAATGGGGGTGGAAGTGGTGTATAGGTGATGCCCCTTAAATGTA
>ENA-UOJP01001484-UOJP01001484.1-human-gut-metagenome-genome-assembly--contig:-C102-NODE-1484-length-27638-cov-8.061705_pt1 | contig 27638 bp, 25 predicted proteins | sample MGYA00242353_ERZ723900 | MGnify/ENA metagenome assembly ERZ723900
AGAAGAACAGGGAATTGGTTTTCGGACAGGGGTTCGATTCCCCTCAGCTCCACGCGAACATGCCCGGAATTCTTGCGATAGCAAGGGTTCCGGGCATGTTCTTTGTATTACAAATTGAAATGCCATCACAAGCTTGAATTTCATTCCAATCCATGCTATATTATAAACATAAAAGGAACAACCGCCCACAGGGGGTTGGCCGATATGAATTGATAGAAACTCCACCCTTTCGACTCGCCAAGTTTACAAGGGTGGTTTTTCTACGCCTTTTTCAGGACTTTAAAGAAAAACGCTACTTACGATTATTAAAAATAAAGGTAAGCAATGCAATGATTAACAGTCCAAAAGCCATAAGGTCTTGAAAACTGAAATACATCTGCACCACCTCCCATCCTATGTACGATATGGGAGGCCAACGCCCTTGCAGTGACACGATTGTTCCATAGACCTATGATAACACAGGGCATTTGTTTCAGCAATGGTCGATTAAATTGAGTAATATCACACTCAAACATAATTATTTATTTGCATATCTTATTTTCTATTATATAAACACTTCTATCACGCTTAACACATTTGTGAATACAAACATATCAACAAATAGTACACTAGCTTATTTCCTATCACCCACGCCCCACATGCCATCCCAACGCCCCCTTCCATACAAAAAAAGCACCCTAACTCATGATAATTAGAGTGCAATCAATAAATCTTATTCATTCACATTCGCCAAATCCATGCTGCTAAAATCAATTTTAAAATCCAGATAAATACCTACAGGTACACTGTCAACAAAGTGGTAGAGCGCTGGTATTGACTCATGTTCCAGATCATAAACCACAATCGTCTTTCTCTCAATATCAACCATCCAATATAAGCGTACGCCCGATTCTTTATATAAAGCTAGTTTGATATAATAGTCCATCTCGCGGCTCCCAGGTGAGACAACTTCAATCACCCAATCAGGCGCACCATGGCAGCCTTTTTCATCTAACTTATCCTGATCGCACACCACAAAAATATCCGGTTCCAAGTACCTCTTATCGTCTGCATTTAAATATACAGCAAAAGGTGAAACATTTACTTCACAGGTCCCGCTATTCTGATCAATGTAGTCCGCAATCTTCCGGCTCAATGATAGCACGATTCGTTGGTGTGTCCTTGTCGGTGGCGCCATATAAAAAATCTGTCCATCAATCAGCTCTGCACGTTCTCCGTCTGCCAAAGCGTATATATCTTCTATCGTATAGGTTTTCTGTTTCGGTAATGGCATAAACTCACCTCCTGACTATTACTCCCTCCACCATAGTCTATCTGTATATAGTATAACCCATCCATCAACAATTTTCCAGTATCAAGTAACAAGTATCATCCCCGACAATAAAAATAAAGAACTCCCCTCACAACCGCGATTGCCAACACAATCAAGCCCGTCAATATCCACCAGCCATACTTAGTATTTTTATCCTCATTCGGGCAATAAAACTCCCTTCCGTCCTTTGGATTATAGAATATTTTTACGGAATCTCCCGGATTTCCCGCTTTCAAACATGCGATTGGCATCCTGGCGTCAATTCCCTGATAGTCCTTATCTTTCGCATGATATCGGTATATTGTATGGAAGGTAAACGTAAATGACGGCCAACAGCTTATCCTAAATCCCCGACGTTTTAATTTTATACCATTAAAAAATCCGCTGCGTTCCGTATGGTCAATTCTTCCGCTTGTTATTGCAGTGCACCTTTCCTTAATCCCCTTTTCCGCCTTTCTCTGGCAGACGCTAAGGTATATGGCGATCCCAAGAACTATGAAACTCAATATATCACCTCCAAATCCGAAAACTGCGAATCCATCTGCCCATAACCGGCTTCCCCCAGCCCTCCCACCAACTGTCTGCCGGAATACCGCAGCGTATAATACCGATACGAAATCTGTCCGGAAACATTGTGAACCGCGCACTGCACATGTAAAATCCCGTTGGCCCGGATAAAATACGAATATTCAATGTCCACCGTATCCGTCTGTGTCAGCTCCTGCTCGATGCCACCCTTCCGTTCCGCCGCACCTGCGAATTCCAGAAATGCGGATTCCGGCATCCGGGCCGCCCCGAATTCCTTGTATGTCTTACCGTCAAAATACAGATATGTGTTCTTCCAGGTGTGCATGATCAGGCTGTCGATCTCCGGGTCGTACAGGCCGTCGTAAGTTTCCACGTTCAGCGTGATATCCCCGTGTTCGTCCATGCGCACATACCCGTACCGGTTTGATAAAATGCAGCTGATCCCGTTGTCTCGCAAGGCCAGAATCGTATAATTTTTGCCGGTTCCCATCATACGGTACGCGTTTAAAACCACATGGGTTTCCTGCCCCAGGTCCAGCAGTTCAATGACACAGCCGTCCATCCAATCATCATTTTGGTGGACCAGTTTACAGATACTTCCATCGCTGCTGCAATACCAGGTGGTGTACCGCTCCCTGTCTCCACAGTACGTTCCGATCATCTCTGCCGCCCCGTCGTGGTTCATATCCACATAGGTATAAGTTTCAAACTGACGCCCCGCGGCAGCTTCCATGATGGATAAAAGCTCCTCACTGCTCAACGCCCTCCCCTGTTGAAATCCGCCGCCGTCCATCTCTCCCCCGGTTTCCTGCGCGCCGGCAACCGCCTGGGGAACGGCCGGCGTATCCGCCTCCCAGCGCCTCTGCCCCTCTGGAGATAAAGCCGCCATGAACAATGTTGTGATGATTACAATCAGTCTTTTTGATCCTATACCTCCGCCCCCGATCCCGCAAACGCCCGCTCTTTTCTTACAATGATAACCGCATTTGATAGTTCCCGCAATCTATTTCCCGCAAAAAACGCCGCTGCGCCGGAGATCCTAAGATCCACCTGCGCAGCGGCGCCGTTCAACCGCGTTTATATCCTCAGCACGATTCCAGCACATGGTTCACGCACACCATCTGCTCCCTGGCCGCGCCTATACTCTCCTCAATCATCTCATCCGTCAGCATATCCCCCATCTGGACCAGTTCCATCACCAGCCCCAGGTTGATTCCCGTCACCAGGAACAGCGGATATTTCCCGATCAGACCGCTGACCGCCTGGGTTACGCTGCCGCCCAGCACGTCGGTCAGGACCAGCACCCGCTCCCCGCTGTCAAACGACTGCAACAGGCGCTCCAGTTCCTCCGCCACCTCCTTCTGCTCCTCCACATAGGCGTTTACCGTGTGGATATGGTCCATGCCGGACAGCAGCCCGATGGCGCTTTTGTAGCCCTCCGCAAGATACCCGTGTGTGGCGATTACATACCGCATAGTTTCCGTTCTCCAATCTTAAATATTTTTATTAGCCAAAAATGCCCAGAACGCCTCCGATAATTCCCACCACCATCACAGCCACGATCAGGGTCTGCGCTTTAAAATTCTTCCGTCTCATCAGATACGAGCACAGCAGCGTCGCACCCAGAGGCAGCATGTTGTGGAGGATCTGATCCAGAATCTCCTGGAGTTTGATCACGGAATCTCCGTAGGTCAGACTCAGCGGCGTGGTCAGGTACACGTACGAGGCCGTCAGCGCTCCGATCACCGTCAGACCCACGATATAAGCCACATCCGTCACCTTCTTCAACAGGCCGGACTCGATGACCATGTCGATAAAATTGCTGCCCAGCTTGTAACCCCTGGTCACGCCCCAGTAGCGGACAATGTAGTGGGGAATGTTAAAAATCAGGAAATACAGCAGCAGGCCCAGGGGATTTCCCGCCGCGCACATGGCCGCGCCCACGCTGACCGCGATGATGCGAAAGCCACTGGTAAAAAACAAGGTGTCTCCGATCACGGACATGGGGCCCATGAGGCCCGCCTTGACAGCCGACACGATGGTGCCCATTTGATTGCCGGACTGGGCGTTCTGCTCCTCTAAAGCGGACACGATGCCGATGATGCAGGGCTCAATCTGAGGGGTTGCATTGTAAAACTCCACATGGCGCTGCAGTGCGCCCGACATTCCCTCCCGGTCGTCCTTGTAAACCTTTTTCAGCACCGGAGTCAGGGAATAGATATAGCCCAGGTTGTGCATCCGCTCGCTGTTGTAGGAACACTCGATCAAAAAACTCCGCCAGAAAACCTTTTTGAGATCTTTCAGATTGACTTTCTTATCCATGGTATCACTCATTTGCCGTTTCCTCCTGTGATGTGTACATCTTAAACAGCGCCATGCAGAGCGCTACAACGGTGATGGCCATAATGTCCAGCCCCAGATACGCGGACACCACGAATCCCACAAAGTAAAGCGGTATGAAGCGTTTGTCCCACATGATGTTGAGCAGCATGCCGAAGCCCACAGCCGGCAGCAGATCCGAGGCGATGCTCATACCCTTCATGATATTTTCCGGAATCGCATTGATCAGGCTGCTGATGGCGTCGGCTCCCAGAAGAATGGTCAGGAACACCACCAGGCCCATGAACAGGCACTTTAAGATCCCGTAAATCAGATGAAAACGGTTGATCTTGTCGATCTCCCCCGCAGCCGCCCACTTATCGCAGACATGCATCACATAGCTGCCGATGGTGTTAAAGGTGGTGCCCACATAGGCCCCCAGAATTCCAGCGGGCAGCGCGATGGTGATCGCCACCTCAAAACCGTGTCCGGTGGCGATGGCGAAATACGTTCCCACAATGGAACCCACGGTCACATCGGCCGGAACGGTTCCCGCATAGTACAAAAGTCCCATCCATGCCAATTCCATGGTACCCGCCACCACCAGGCCGGTGTGGAAATCCCCCATGACCAGCCCGGTCAGGGATCCCATGATAATCGGACGGTCCAGCATGGAAACCCCCAGGAATTTACCGTCGCAGTACCCCAAAAAGCAGACAAGTCCTAATAATAACGCTGTTGTCATTTGTTCCCCCTCCATATTCTATTTTAAGTATTTTGTAATCGGTATCCTGCGGTCATCGGGCGTCACATAGGACTCCACGCTCACGCCCCGGTCCAGGATTTTCTTAAAATTGTCGAAATCCTCAGGTGCAAAGGCCAGGGTCGGGCTGACCATTTTTCTCCCCTCGCCGGTTTTCATCAGCCCGGCGTTCAAGTGGGTGATCCCCTTCACCCCCTCCACCACCTGCAGCGCGTCCGCGGTTCCCTCCACCAACAGCAGGATCCTGCGCTTTTCTGCCTCAGGGCTGTTCAGATACCCGACGGCCTCCGCCACCGAAATGATCCTCACCTTGCAGCCATGGGGGGCGGTCATCTTCATCAGGCTGATGCGCAGGGCGTCCTTTAAAACCGGATCGTTGGCCACAATAATCTCATTGACATTGAGCTTCAGCGGCCACATGGCTGCAGTTTGGTAATGAAGCAACCGGTAATCAATCCGAAACATCACGATCATACATTACTCCTCTCCCAGCGCGCGAATGGATCAAGGCTCCCCGGCGCTGTCGCAAATATATCCATAAATGTATAACATCTCGGCCAGCGGTATCTCAACATTGTAGTGGGCGCACAGGCTGGCGAAGCTCTCCTCAAACAGACGCACAAACCGCCTCTGATCCCCGGTAAGCGCAGGTGGATTTTCCGGGCGTTCAATCACGGTTTTGGTGACCAGACGCTCCACCAGGCAGCTGATATGAATGTACATCCCCACCATATTGGTATTGGACAGCCGCAGCTCCATCAGGTTTTCCAGCCGTTTCAGGGCATCCTCAATAAAGTTCAGCAGCTTGTCCGCGTTGAGGATGGTCAGGTAATTCATGACGTTTTCCAGGCTGAAATTTTTGAGCAGGCACTGGTTGAACTGTTCCAGCTCCTCCGCCGTAAAATATGGTGAGAAAATCCGGTTCACCTGCTCGATATCCTTGAAGGCAATGATCTTTTCCAGGGGCACAAAAGCCGTGCCGCAGAGCTTCAACGGCAGAGTTCCCGACACAAACAGCACATTGTACCGCTCAAACACCTCGTCCTGATCCAGATTTTTTGCCAGACGGCTGTAGTCGTAGGGAATAAAGCTGATATCCACCATCCTCGGCAGGCTGGTCCGAAACAGCTGCACCACCCTTGACGCCGCCGTTTCCCCCGTCTCTGTGGTGATGAGGATCGCAGCCTTTTTCTTTCCTCCTGAGAAAATGCGGTAGGTGCAGACCGTCTTTTCGCAGGTCTCCGCCAGAATCTGTTCCATGGGAAGCTTGCGCCTTATGTTGCTGCCGATGGAAATCGCCACCCCGGTGGACACGTTGTTGATGACCCCGATCTTGATGTTGGGGATATCCGCCATCTGCCCACCCATCTCCTCCAATGACCCCATGTCCACCAACAGGATCACATCCCGGTTCAGGCTGTTTTTTAAGATGTACTGCTTCAGGGTTCGGGCCATCTCCTCCACGGAAATATCCAACGGCATGTCGATGGCGTCAAAGAGCTGCTCTCCCAACAGCTTGTTGGCCGCATCCGCGATGGAGCGAGCCGTACAGCAGCCGTGCGCCATCACCACCCCAATGCACTTCTGCCCAGTGGGATTCCGGTTGTAGAATGCAATATTAAGAGCCAAAAACACCGTATTCATCCCGTCCATGGTCATGTCAAGCTTCTGGCAGATCCGGCTCATCATCCAGTGCGCCGCCATGTATTCCGTCTCGCAGTTCTGCCGGACCAGGGAGGACAAAACTTCCAGATCTCCCTGATTTTTCAGTTTCCACAGCCGCACCGGCGAGCGCATTTGAATCTGGGCATACAGCAGCCGGGACGCCACAAAGGCGCAGTTGGCGGGCAGATGGATTTCATATTTGCCGCTCGCTTCGTCCAGAACGCGCTCCAGTGTCCTCTCTATGGAGCGCACCTTGGCGTTGCTGTATTTCTTCTCAAAAATAATGTAATCGTAGTAGAGTTCCAGGCTCTCCCTGCACTCCTTCATAAAGCCCTGAAGCGTCATTTTACCGTGCCCATATTGCTGACACAGGTTGAGAATCCGGTCAAAAAAGCTTAAAATCCGGTCGGAATCGGCCCTGGTGTTAAAGGTGGCCGTATCGATCATCACCTTCTCCTCCAACTCCCGGTCCTCCTCCGGCTCCTCTGCAGCCGCCAGATTCTCCGGCAGGTGGTACAGCAGAACATTCAGGGACTTTTTTCCCTGGGGAGCGGCCAGATACGCGTTGGCGCAGCTGGTCTTGATGCAGTTGTAAAGCTCGGCTATGTTATGGTCGTAGCTGTGGTGGATCAGCGTGTTGAATACCTGGTTGGAGATAAAAATCTTCCGGCCGATCTCTGCCGCCTCCCGGCGGTAAAATGAGATCACCAGGGTTTCCTTGTCCTCCATGGGACGCTCCTCCAGACAAGGGAGGCGGCAGATGATCGGGATGTGCTGGAGGACCGCGCTCCCCACCGCTTCCATGGGCTGGCGGCAGGTGAGAAAGATCAGCCGCGACGTGGAGTTTGACGCCCGCTCCCCACTTCCCCAGGGGTAAAAGGTCCCGGTCTTTATGTAGTCCAGCAGACGGGTCCAGCACCGGGACGACAGATTCTCCACATGGTCGATCACCAGATAGCCGCCCGCAGCCTTCTTCAGCAGGCCGCCGCGGCCTTCCCGGCCGGCCTCCCCGAACAGCTTACGCACATCGTAATCACCGTCTCCCGGATGGCTGCCCGCTCCAAACCGGATCAGGCACGCCGTTTCCGGGATCAGGCGCTCGCTCCTGGCGTAATCGTAAATCAGAGAGGCGAAAAAGCTTTTTCCCACGCCGTGTTCCCCCCAGATCAAAATGGGAAGCCCTTTGGGCGGATACTGTACCGCTGACTGGCACTGCATCACGCAATGGCTCAGAGAGGTGTCGTTTCCAATAGCCCGGATAAAGCTTTTGCGGGTCAGCAACGACTTCTCCGCCAGCTCCGTTAACTCCTCCGGATCGTAAAAGGAATTGCCCGTCAGACTGACCTTGAAGCTCTCCTCCACAATCCTGCGGTTGAGGAAATAAACCGGACGCGTATTAATTTTAATCAGCTCCTGATCCCGCACAAATTCATTCAGATACTGCGAGGCAAGGGAGCGGGATATGTTCAGGCTGCCGCTGATGTAGGCGGAATCGCAGACCAGGGCCTGAGTCTGACAAAAATCCTCCGTGCACCGGGCTACCAGCCCGTAAATCTCCTGTTTTGTACTGCCGGGTAGGTTCATAGCATCTCTCCTTTACGTTTGATTTCTTTACCAGTATACTACACGCGGTAAAGTTTGTTCCCACCCGTTTTGCCCTATTGATTTCCAATTTTATCCATAATATCTGCAGCAGCCTCCTGGTCCAGCAGCACGGTGAGATCCCGGTGGAGCTGCAGCACGGAGGCGGGAAGCTCCAGGGATACCGGATCGTACAGAACCCTGCGCACGATATCCGCCTTTTCGCTGCCTGTGGCGATCAGAATTGCGTGACGGGCGTCCAATACGGTCTTTGGTCCAAAGGAGACATAGTATTCCGGCAGCAGCGACTCGTCTGTCAAATGATACTCGTCCAAACAGCTTCGCACCATCTTCATGGTTCCCGGGGTCGTATCCGCCCTTACTTTCCTGGCCCCCTGATTCCAGTAAGGAACTGTGCCCGGCAAATTTCCGCAAATGTGTCCGTCCGGCCCAAGACCCATGATGATCATGTCCAGCCCTCCCGCCTGGGCGATCATACGGTCGATATCTCCATAATTTTCCTCCGTAATATCGTGGATCCGGTCGTCCTTCACTCCGGCAGGAACAAAATACTTCCAATCCAGATTTTCTCTCACAATACCCGCGTTCGGATTTTTAACCGGCCAGAGCTTCGGCTCCTCTCCCCTGGCCGTGGTCCGGTAGATCTCCTTCTTATCTCCACGGATGAAAATATCGTCAAACACATAGTAATGAACATTGTCAAAATAATTTCTGCCCCGCACGGATTCTGCTAGAATTTCATAGCCCCGGATGGGTGTGATACCGGCCGTGATAGACAGATTGACTCTGGCTTTGCCGGAATACATGTGTTTGAGAATCATCTGCGCCATAACCTGACTAAAATCTTCCTTGTCTCTGGTAATATAGACTTTCATTTTCTCCATTCTCCCGTTCTTAATTGTATTTATGTGCTCATCTTACCATATTTTTTCATAAAAGAAGAATGTGTCGGAATAATCGGCACATTCTCCCTAAAATCCAAGCTGACACCTGAATCCACAGCCCTTTCCGGCCCAGTGTCGAGGTCTTTCAACACTGGGCGGCACGCTGCCCTGTCAATCAAACGCGGTCCTCACACCCGCTCCCCAAAACTTCCATACACATTCCCGCCCACCAGCGCGTTGTACAGCTTATGCTTGCGCTCCAAAAGCTTCAATGTGTGCTCCGCGTTTTCCGGGACCGGCTCAAAGAGGCGGGGCCTGTCGGACACCATGTTGTGATACGCCTCCTCCACGCTGCCGTAGACACCCAGGGTCACCGCCGCGATCATGGCGGCTCCCAGGGACGAGGCCTCGCTGTTTTTGTAGCGGGCCACCTTCTTGTTGTAGATATCGGCCTGTATCTGACAAAACAGATCCGAGCGGACCATGCCTCCGGCCACACTCACCGTGCTGATCTTCCCGGAGGTGATCTCGATCAGGCTCACATTGTCGTTGATCTCAATGGCGATTCCCTCCATGATGGCCCGGATCATATCGCCCCGCTTGGTGCCCAACGAGAGGTTGAAAAATATCCCCTTGGCCCCGGGATTCCAGAAGGGCGCAGCGCTCCCCTCAAAATGGGGAAGCAGCATGACGCCGTTGGACCCTACCCGGGACTGCTCCGCCTCCCGGTTCATCTGCTCGTAGGCGGCCGGATCGTCGTCCAGGTCCGGGCAGAGCTGCTCCTTCATCCACCGGTAGGTGGAGCCCGTGTTGAAGATTCCGGCCTCCATGATCCACTGCCCCGCAATGGCCGAGGCCTGGCACAGCACCCTGGCGCTGCGCTCAAAGGCCGGGCGGTCCACCGCACAGATCACAAAGGAACCCGTTCCGGTGTTAGCCTCTGCCACGCCGGGTCTCACCACGCCCAGGGCTACGGCCGCGTTCTGCTGGTCGCCCCCGGCGATGATCACCGGAAGCCCTGCGGGAAGCCCGGTCAACTCCGCCAGCTCCCCTGTCAGGGAACCGGCCACGGTTCCGGGCGCAACCAGCCGGGGCAGGCGGTCCGCCCCGATTCCGGCCTCCCCCAGCAGCTCCCGGTCCCAGGTAAAGGTCTTGATGTCCATGAGCATGGTGCGGCAGGCCTGGGAGTGGTCCGTCACGTATTCCCCGGTGAGGAAATGGACCACCAGGTCCTGAACGCCGATGAATTTGTCCGCCGCGTCGTAGATTTCCCTCTGATTCTCCCGCAGCCAAAGAATTTTCGGAAGCACAAAATACGGGTTGATTCTGAGTCCGGTCCTGCGGTAGAGGCCCTGCAGCGTGTATTTTTCAATCAGCGCTTCACACTGTTTTACCGTTCGTTTGTCCTGCCACATGATGGCGCTTCGCAGCGGTTTTCCGTCCTTCCCCATGGGAATCAGCGAGGACCGCTGGGACGTCACCGTGATCGCCTGCAGCTCATCCGCTCCGGCTTTTAAATACCCGGAAATCCCTTTCAGGCACATGACCGCCGCATCCAGCCACGACTGGGGCTCCTGCTCCACATACCCCGGCTGGGGAAAGTCCGAATGGTATTCAAAATAGGACGTTCCCCTCCTGCTGCCGTCCAGGCCGTAAATCACGGCCCTCATGCCGGACGTGCCGATATCCAACGCAATCAAACTCATTTCCATCCCTCTTTTCCAAGTCGATCTGTTTTCTTATAAAAGTCCCGGCAGCACGCCGGTGAACATGCTTAACACCACCAGAATCACCAGAGCCGTCAGCCCCGCGATGGTGCCGCCCACGGTCCACACCTTGATGGTGCCCGGAACGTCGAATTTGCTGAACCGGTTGATCACCCAGAAGCCGGAGTCGTTGGGCAGCGACAGGCCGATGCCGCCGGCGCAGATAGCCAGGGATACCAGAATCGGCGACACGGTGGCCATTCCCGCCAAAATTGGGGCAAAAATCGCCGATGTGGTCACCAGTGCCACCGTGGTGGAGCCCTGGGCCGCCCGCAGCACCTGGCTGATCACAAATGCGGCCACGATCATGGCGATGCCCGCGCCCTCCGTCATACCGGCCATTCCGCCCACCAGCTTCTCCCCGATTCCCGTGAGGTTGATGATCGCGCCGAAAGCTCCGCCAGCGCCTGTGATCGCCAGAATGATGCCCGACTGGGTGGCCGCTTCCGTGACAACGTCGTTAAAAGAGTCCTTGACGTACCTGCGCAGGGAGAAAAACGCCGCAAGCAGGCCGATCAGCAGTGCAATGTTTTTGTTTCCGATAAAGCTGAAGAATATGTAAGCCGACGTACCCGGCTCCAGCAGCATGGAAGCGATGGTGCCGATCAGGATGATGATAATGGGCAGAAAGATCAGGAAAATGCCCAGGGCGCCGGAGGGAAGGTCCGCGGATTCCTGGATTTCTTCCTCCTCGATGTCATCAAACGCGTTGGCGAAATCGTCGGCATACTCCGCTTTTCCGCCCAGATATTTCCCGTACAGCACGCCGCCCACCAGGGAAGCCGGAAGGCTGACCACGATGCTGTAGAGCAGGAACCATCCGATGTTGACTCCCATGGTCCCGGCTACGGCAATGGGGCCGGGCGTCGGAATCACCATGGCGTGGGTCACGATCAGGCCCACGGACAGGGCGGTCACCAGGGAAACGAAGGGAATCTTGCCCTTTCTGGAAAGGGATTTGACCAGGTTCACCAGAATGACGAAGGCCGCGTCAAAGAACACGGGGATCGACACGATGTAGCCCGTCAGGTTCACGGCCACCCCGGCCCGCTTCTGGCCGGTCAGCTTCAGCATGGCGGCCGCGATCTGGCTGGTACAGCCGGATATATGCAGGAGATGCCCCAGGCCCACGCCCAGGATAATCAATATTCCGATGCCCTGCATGGTGCTGCCGAACCCCGCCGCCAGGCCGTCCGCCACCTGGGTGAGCGGCAGCCCGGCCAGTATTCCCATGCTCAGTCCGCCGCTCAGCAGGGACAAAAACGGGTGCAGGTTAAACTTGATAATGGATACCAGTACAAACACCAGCGACACTGCAAATACAATTAATAATAGACCTAACCCCATTGTTTTTCCTCCTCCATAGTTTCGTAACAGTTCCGATATCCGTTGAGAACGTTCTGCGCTACTCTCTGAAAAAGCTTATGTATTTCTTGACAATTTCTTTCACATAGCCAACCTGACGCAAAGACAGCTCCGAAAAATGGGGAGCCGCGCTCTCAAGGTACAGTTTGGTCTGGTCCACCGCGTAGACCGAAATCTCCGTGTTGACATTGATCTTGGCGATTCCATGGCGGATGCACTCCAGAATGTCCCGCTCCGGGATGCCGGAGCCGCCGTGAAGCACCAGGGGCATATTCAGTTTCTCATTGATGGCGTTTAGAATGTCGATCCGGATGTTGGGCTTTCCCTTGTACAGCCCGTGCACGGTTCCCACGGACACCGCCAGGGCGTCCACTCCCGTGCCGTCCACAAACTGTTTCGCCGCCTCCGGGTCCGTGTATGCCTCCACATCCTCGGCGGAACCCTCGTGGGACCGCTCGCCCGCGGCCAGGCTTCCCAGCTCCGCCTCCACCGAAGCCCCGCAGGCGTGAGCCACCCGGCACACATCCAGGGTGTTTCGCAGATTCTCCTCAAACGGCAGGGCCGAGCCGTCGTACATCACGGAACCGAAACCGGCCTTTAAGGCCCGGTACACCACGTTCTGATCCTTGCAGTGGTCCAGGTGGAGGCAGACCGGAATGGATACTTCCTCCGACAGGCTCTTCGCCATGGCCGCCGCCGTCTCCACCGACATATTGGGCAGATATTTGGCTCCAAAGGCCAGGATCACAGGGGTATTAGTCTCAGCTCCGGCCTCCACAATCCCCTTAAAGGTCTCGAAATTGTATCCGTTAAAGGAACCCACCGCGTAGTAGTTTTTATACGCCTCATCCAAAATGCATTTTAAATTTACCAGCATGTTTCATCCCTCCCGAATCTACTGTCTCACAGAAGCAAGCCACGCCTTAAATCCCTCGTCCTGAAGCACCTGGCGGTTGACGATGAACCGGCTGTCCCCCTCCTCCAGGAATTTTGCCACGTCCTCCATCAGCAGGAAGGGAGAATTCGACAGGGCGTCCGCGGTGGTTCCCGCAATGTGGGTGGTCAGCGTCACGTTGTCCAGGGTCATAAACGGACTGTCCGCCGGAAGAGGCTCCGTGTAAAACACATCCAGGGCCGCGCCCATGATCTTCTTGTCCCCAAGGGCTTTCGCCAGCGCATCCTGATCCACCAGCCCCGCACGCCCCGTGTTGATAAAGTAGGCAGTGGGTTTCATCAGACCGATCTCATGCTCGCCGATCATCCTCTTGTTCTCGGATGTGAGGCGGGCGTGGACGGATACGAAATCGCTGTTCTTTAACAGCTCCTCCAGCTCCACCTTCTCGGCTCCCAGTTCTTTGATGGCCTCCTTTGGGGTGTACGGATCGTATACCACCACCTTCACATCGAAGCCCGAAAGCTTCTTCGCCACCAGCCGTCCGATGTGGCCGAAGCCCACCAGCCCAACGGTTCTGCCGTGCAGCTCCGGGACCACGTCGCTGTTGGTAAACGTCTTTCTCCACTCCCCGTTCCTGATTGCAAAATGGGCGCGGGCGATATTTCTGCACTCCGCCAGCATCATCCCCACCGCGAAGTCGGAAACCGCGTGGGCGTTGCGCCCCTGTACGTTGAACACCAGGATACCGCGCCTGGTGGCCTCCTCCACATTGACGTTTTCGAGTCCCGCTCTGGAAACGCCCACAATCCTGAGCTTCGGCATGGCGTCCATCACTTCGCTGGACACGGGCACGAACAGCCCCATGAGCGCCTGGGCGTCCTGCCCATCCTTCAGGATGGTCTCATCCACGATCTCGATCTCCGGCCCTCTCTTTTCCACCTCAAGGCGCCTGTACTGGAGCTGGCCCCAGTCCTTCTCCCAATCGTTCACCACAAGATCGCTGCCGTACCTTGCCATGTGCTTCTCCCAAGCTCTCTGAAACCCTGCTCCTCCGATCATCGCGTCGCCCAATAAAATTGCCTTCATAATGTTCCCCTTTCTTTTTATGAGTAATTTTACTACTTTTAACTATTATTTGGTAGCATTAATGCTACTCATGAGATGAATATTACCCCTTTCCCTTTTGTCTGTCAATACGTTTCCGTGAATATTAACATAAAAATAGCGCCCACTGTTTTGTTAATACTATAATAAAACAGTATGGCGCTTCGTATTTTTTTATTCACATTTTATATTTTATTCTTGGCCACCGCCAGCCGGGAGCTGTGGATTTGAGGCAGAATGCCATCTCCCAGCGCGATCACGAGGCTGACGTAGAGAATGTCGATAACGACCATCTGGACAATCCGGGAGGTCATGGCGTCGGACCGGAACATGGTCTCCCTGGAGGAGCTGCACAATAGATACTCAGCCTGGTTGGCCAGGGTGGACTTGGCGTAGCTGGTCACCGCGCAGACCTGACACCGGCGCTCCCTGGCGATTGCCGCCATGTCCAGCACTTCCCGGCTCTCCCCCGAGTGGGAAAACAGGATAAGGAACGAGTCTTTGTCCAGGCCGGTGGCCAGAATGTTCATAATGTGGGGATCATTGCCGCAGACCGCGTTGAGGCCCAGCTTGATCAGCTTGTGGTAGAGATCCTGGGCGATAAAACCGGAGGCCCCCACGCCCGCCACCACGATCCGCCTGGCTCCGGCGATCTTCCCCACCACGTCCTTCACGCTGTCCGGGTCAATGATCTGGCGGCTGTCCGCGATGGAGGCCACGGTCGAGTGAATGATCTTTTCGATAATCTCGTCCTCCGTATCCTGAAATCCCACGTCGTCGTAAACAGTCTCCTGATTGTCTTTCGAGAGCTCCTGGGTCAAATTGATGCGGAACAGCTGGTATGAATTATAGTTCAGCTTATGCAGAAACCGGAGCACCGTGGTCTCGCTGACCCGGCACGCGGCCGCGATTTCATTCAGCGTGTTCATCATGACTTTGTCCGGGTTCGTCAGAATATAATCCGCCACGTCCTTCTGGGAACTGGATAATGTATTGTATTTCGTCCTGATTAAGGAAAAGATCTGGCCTTTCACGTTTTACCTCCTCGTGGGCTGGTAATTTTCTATTATATGAGTTGTATTTGCTTAATTATACCTTGTCATCTGCCGCCAGGCTGATGATAAGTGATGCGTTTCCACAATTATACCATTTTTCCCCTCCCGGCACAACTGCCTGCCCCCGCCCATATACTATCATTACACTAAGACTGATAGAGGTGCACCTTTCATGGAAACTTATGAATATGACGACAACACGCCCTTTGAGCCGAACTCAGCGGACGCGGACAGCCGCATGGCGCGTTTTCCCGGCCCGACTCCCGTATATCCTGGTCCGACTCCCGTATATCCCGGCTTCGTGCCCAATGTTTCCCCCAACTACTGCCCCAACTGCAACTTCCGGCCGGGCAACAACATGATCTACTGGACCTGGCGTATATTTGGCCCCGGCGTCAACATGTTCCCCCAGTCCGCCCGGGTTCGTTTCTCCAACATGAGCTCCATCCGGGAGCCGCTGGACATCTACTTAAATTCCCGCCTTGTGCTGTCCAATTTAGATCCCAGAACCGCCTCCGGATTCCTTCAGATCATGCCCGGCACCTACCGGCTGACGGTTTACCGAAGCAGAGTTTTTGCCGCTCCGGTGATCAACACTAATATAACCTTCTTCCGCAACGGCACCTACCAGCTGACCATTCTCGGCACTTCCAACAACGCCCGCATACAGCTGTCCCAGATGTAACCGGGACGCGCAGCCAGTGGGAATGATTCCGTTCATTCCCGCTGGTTCAAGCCAGGGAAATAGTTCTGGCATATAGTTTCTCCGAGTCCTCCACGACTTTGATTCTGCCCTGAAGAATATGATGCTGGATCCTGGCGGCATACCACCAGTCTCCCACCCCCAGGGGATCATACCCTAAAATGTCCCCGATCAGCCTGGCCTGCTTAACCGGCTTTCCGGCCAGCCGTTTCCAGATCAGAAAATCGTAGAAGTCCTCGGGCACGCCCGTCATTTCCCCATTGATCACCGCGCGCAGAGGGCTGTTGTCCTCCACCAGGCAGCTCCACGCGTTCGCGTACATACTCTGCTCTTCATGGGACAACCGGCGCTCGCCAGACAGGAAACCGGCAAATTCCTCCGGTCCGATCTCTCCCCAGTTCCGGTATCTCCTGATCACATTGCCGTACTGCCTGTACTCCGGCAGTTTAACCGTCCGTACATCGGCGCGCCGGTGGGACAGCCAGTTGCAGAGGAAGTAAAACCCGCAGCGGGAGTACGGGCTGTCGCTGTACCAGATTCTGACCGGCTCCCCCTGCCCGATGTATTCAGCCAACCGCTCCAGCTCCGCCGTGTACAGGTCCGCGGCTGCCTTAAGCTCGTCCGCGTCCTCCTCCTGTTTTCCCCACTGCTCCTGCCCGTACATGGCCCGGATCAGATCCCGGCGGTACTGTCCGTCCACCGGCTCTTTGATATCCCCGATGTCCAGCATAAAGCCCAGACAGATCACCTGCCCGGGATGCCCCCCGATCCATGTCCCGGACCCTTCCTCCGTTTTTCCCAAACTCCGGACAACCGTGCCGCGGCCCTTGGCCATCTTCATGGATGCCGCTTCGCTCTCTCCAAACAATACCTCGATCATAGGTTTATCTCTCCCCTGACTTCATTTTCGCTCCTTCAACCATACACCGGATTCCATAAATTAGCAATCAGGAAATGCATTGGGCGGCCGCTTTCGGCATATCACGCAGAAAGCCAGCCGGTGCAGTCCCGTCTGGCTTAAACAATCACACATAATTCTCCGGCAGCGTTTAGAAACCGCCCCCTGTTAACTCTACGGCGGAGACCGGCGCATTTCCCAATCACTCCATTTCGGGTTTTTTGAAAATGCGGATGGTGTCCGTGTCGTTCAAATACCCCAGCAGCGAGAGTCCGATGGGAAACCCGAACAGCCCCAGCACTCCGAACAGCTGGGCTCCGGCGAACATGCTGACCAGGGTTACAACCGGGTGCAGTCCGATCTGGCTGCCCACGATTTTGGGTTCAATGATATTGCGGATCACGGTGATCACCAGATAGACCACCAACAGCCCGATGGCCAGCCGGGGATTCCCCATCACCGCGGTGATTACCATCCAAGGGATCATGATCCCGCCCGTGCCCAGCACCGGAAGAATATCGAACACTGCGATCACAAAGGCGATGAGCACCGAATTCTTCACTCCGATCAGCGTCAGGCCCACGGCCAGCTCCACAAAGGTGATGGACATGATCAGCGCGTAGGAGCGGATGCACACAAACAGCGTTCCAACCACGTAGGATTGTATATTCAGGAAAATGCCCTTGGGCTTCTCCCCCATCTGCCGCAGGCAGAAGCCCGTCAGCTTGTCGTAATCCGCAGCGATAAAAAACGTGGTGATAATCATAAGGAGCAGCTCGATAAACAGCCCCGGAAGGGACGAGGCGATCCCGGAAATCCAGCCCACCGCATCCATGGAAAGGCTGGAAACCATCTGTCCCGCGGACTGGGCAAAATGCCCCTCCAGCTCCTCCATGGTCCCGATCAGAGACGGGTCCATGCGGAGCACTGTCTGTTCGATGCTGCTGAATACAGCCGCGAAAACCGGCTCAATGTAATGGCTGTAGATAGCCGGTAAATTTGAAAAAAGCACTCTCCCGCTGGAAAACAGCTTGATGAACAGCAGGGCGATCAGGGAACCTACGGTGCAGTAGAACAGGAGCACCGCGAAGATCGCCATGGCCTTCCGGGGCAGGCGCAGTCTTTTCGCCGCAAAGCAGATGGGCGTATTCAACAGGTACGCAATCACAAACGCCGCCACAAACGGCGTCAGCATCGGCAGGCCGTACCGCAGAATCACAAACGCGATCATCAGCCATATGGCGTAGTATAAAAAATTTATGATAAATGCTCTTCGCTCTTCTGTTTTCATCCGTCTATCTCCGCGCCCCTTTTGCCGCATGTCTCATCGATTCCCATTCCTCTTTTCCAATATATGTCTATGACTGCATTATATGGGATAATAGCTGCACGCACAAGGGAATCCCATAAAATTTAACAGACCTTTAACCACTCCCTCCCCTGCGGGCGATTGCATACGATCCGAAAAAGCGGAGCTTTTGCCCCGCTTTTCCGCCCGCGCTCTGCCGCCCTGCAATCTAATAATATCCGGCGGTGGAGGGAAGGGTCACCGTGACCGCCTTCCCGGGATTGGTGAATTTGATCTCGATCTTCATATCCGTGCTGGCGGTCTGACCGCCCGCTTCAAAGTCCATTTTCAGATCCAGGGATTCCCGCGTGACGTAGCCGCTGGAGTCTACATAAACGGTTCCATAAAGCAGCTTCATGTCAATGTTGGAGTCCGACAGGCCGAGCTGGTCGTTGAAATTCCGGATCAGGCTGCCCGCGCTGGAGGGATCGCAGCTGAAGGAAAATACTTTGGATCCGCTCTTCTCCGTCCGGACCTTTAAATCCTTAAAACTGTCGGAACCATCCAGCCAGCCGGCGTTGGTGTTGCTTTCAAACACCTCCAAAACCTCGGACGCCTCCACCTCAAGTTTCAGCTTCTCCCCATCTGAGTCAAGGTAATAATAACCATTGGTATAAAATGCAGTTGTATCCATCGACTGCCCCGCCATCTCCATATGAGTGCTTGTCAGATATTTCATGCTGCTTTTGCCCATGTCCTGCCCCTTGGCCTTGACGATCATGAGCAGCTTAACGCTCTCATCCCCCGCCTTCAGCCCAAAATCCACAGCGGTCTGGACTTCCACGCTGGTCAAGTCCCGGGTTTTCCGGCCCGCATCCGCAAGGGCCTTTTTGTCCGCCTTGGTCGCCGTCCGGGACTCGCCGGCAGAACCGGCTGCGGAGGTGGACTTGGCGGCCGCGCTGCTCTCCTTCGCATTCTGTTTGAGATACGCGGCGGTGCCGCCATAGGATACCATACTCACGGAACATGTTATCACAAGCGCCGCTGTCATTAACCGGTTCAGCTTTTTCATATTGGTCCCTCCATTCCATGTGGAATCAGAATATATTTCCAGGTAAAATCATAAGATAATTGTATCATTTTTACAATTTATTGTCCATCGAAACGGGAAATTTATATTCTGCTTATATTCTGCTCAACATTGGGTCCGCGGCCTGATTTCCTGGGCAGAACGGACGCTTGTATTTACCCCGCATTCTGCTACAATGGAATCAGATATCAATACCGAAAAAGGAGGTCAATCAATGCTTGAATTAGCCGAATGGCTGGACAGCCTGCTGCAGGAGCCCCTTCCCCGGGACATCGCCGCGGTAAATTTTAATCTCTACGACGACGGGGACCACTGCTGGTCCGCGGAACTCATCGGCGCGGGCAGCTTTGACGCCGACGACCCGGACTGGGCCTGCGACGAGGTATACGCCGCCAGGGACAGCCTGCTGCGCTGGGAGCAGAACGCTTCCTGGGAGCAGGTCCTGGAGGACTTTGTCGCACAGCTGGAAGCCTATCTGGAAAACGGCCGCTTCAAGGACCAGTTAAAATCCTTCCCGGGCCTTGGCGCCGGGTTCGTGGACGGGGACATTGTGTTGGTGGATTTCGAACAGGACGAGGGGTGAGGCGGGAATTTTCCCGCCCATTCGTTATTCGTCTGCGGACGTCAGGTCCACCCCATACACTCCATTATATAGTGCTCCCATAAACTCCCCTCCCACTCGCTTCAGGCATCCCATAAAATATCCCAGGGACTCCGGTATATAGGAGCCCTTTTTATATGCCGCCACCCAGGTGCGTGCGCACCCTTTTTTCCCAATTTGAAACAAGGGCGGGGCCTGCTTAAAATGGACGTTTTTCAACCCCAGCTCACTGACAAAGGAAAATCCCATGCCCTGGGCGGTGAGACGGTAGGCTGTCTGAACCGCCCCCGTCACCATAATGATTTTGGGCGTGACATTATAGAAATTCAATACCTGCCGTGTCATAATCCCCATGCTCAGCTCCTCGCGCATAAGAATAAATGGTTCCCCGTCCAATTCCTTCAATGCATCCTCCTCCAACACGGTATAGGGTCTCCCCTCCCACATTTTCATCTCCTTCGGCCGCTCGGATGGAACGGCCGAAATCGCCAACGGATGACCGGGCGGAGCTGCCAGCAGCACCTGCTCATCAAAAATAAACTCGTACTGAACATCATCCGGGTAGGTGGGACGGCTGAACACCCCCAGGTCAATCTTCCCCTCCTGCACCAGCTCCAACAGCTGATTGGAATTCTTTTCCACCAGAGAGACCGTAATCTTGGGATAGCGTTTTTGAAATACTGGAAGGACGTAAGGCAACAAAAAAGTACCTGCCGATGACGGCACACCGATCGTCAGCGTCCCCGCGCTGCCTGAAATAATGTCCTGCATGCTTCCCTTAAGCTCAGTCTCCAAATCCAGAATCCTCCTTGCGTACTCCAGGTATCTTTCACCGGCAAATGTCAGCGTAATGGGATAGGAGGTACGGTTAAAAAAACTGGTGTCATACTGCTTTTCCAAATTATTCAAAAATTTACTTAAATAGGGTTGGGAAATATACAGCTCCTCCGCAGCCTTGGTAATGCTTTGGTGTTTTGCGATTGTTGCGATGTAGTGGTAGTCGTTAAAATGCATCTTTATTCCTTTTTGGTTATGAAATTCATCCTTTTTTCGTATTAGACAGCCAACATTACTCTTTATTATAATGATGTCAGAACAAGTATCCGGTTCGGCGCGGTCTTGGCCGGGAATATCCCCCTGCCATCATATCTTTTTAGTTATGATATTATATCCACGCTGGACCCGTGTCAAGAGAGGAGTAAAAATGGATCACACAAAACAGTTAGAGGAAGCATTCCGCTACGTGGACCAGCACTTCGACAATATGTTGGGAGAAGTACAGACCGCCTGCTCCTTCCGCAGCGTAGCCTCCGACAAGGCCGGAATTGAGGGCGCTGCCTCGTACATTCTGCAAAAAATGGAGCAGCTGGGCCTTGAGGTCCGGCGTTACGAGGTAGAACACGGGAATCCCGTGCTGATGGGACAAAAACAGGGGGATACAGACAAAACCCTTTTCTTCTACCATCACTACGACGTGGTCTCCGAGGGAGCGGTGGACCGCTGGTTATCGCCGCCATTTGAACCAGCCGTCCGGGACGGGCGCATCTGGGGCAGAGGCGTCTCAGACAACAAGGGGGCTCTGTTCTGCAGGCTCCACGCCCTCCAAGCGGTTCTGGCCGCCTGCGGCCGCCTGCCGGTGAATGTTAAGGTCTTTGCCGAGGGAGACGAGGAGTGCCTGAGCACCTCACTAAAAGCCCTGATCCGCAGAGAACCGGAGACCTTTCGGGAAATGTGCCGTGCGGACGCCATCATCTGGGAGAACAGCCGTAACGACGAAAAGGACCGTCCCTGGGCCAGCTTTGGGGTGGGCGGTTCCTTTGGCATTAATCTGTCCGTGCAATCCATCCGCGAGGACGCCCACTCCCGCATGGGTGTAATGCTGCCCAACGCGGCCTGGCGTCTGGTCTGGGCTCTGGCTTCCCTGAAAAATGAACAGGAGGAAATCCTCATTGATGGCTTCTACGACGATGTTGCCCCGGTCACTGAGGCTGACCGGAGAATTCTGGAAACCTTTCCCTACGAGGAGGAGGACGTAAAGAAGCGATACGGCATCGATCATTTTCTTCTAAACAAGACGGGTTATGAGCTGAAAGAGCGCATTTACACCCAGCCCTCCCTGACCATCTGCGGTATTGACGCAGGTGAGTCCGCCCACGGCTTCCGCGGAATCGTCCCCAGCCGGGCCAGGGCGCGGTTGAGCTGCCGCCTGATGATGAACCAACGGGCAGAAGAGGTGGCCGCATTGATCGAGAAGCATATGAAAACCCACGGCTTTGAGGATATTTCCGTGGAGATCGACGGCTGTGTGTCCCCGGTCAGAACCCCGGTGGACATTCCTCTTAAGGAGGCTTTAACCCGTGCGGCGGCTTTGGTCTACGAAAAGCCTCTGGTGATCGAGCTGGCCCAGCTGGGCGGCGGCCCCGCCGGACTGTTCCGTGAAGCCTGGCCAGATATCCCCATCGCCGGTATCGGTCCCGCCAACACCGGTTCCTCCCACCACGCCCCCAACGAGAACATTACCCTGGAACATTATAAAAACGCCGTGAAAATGGTGATTGCACTGCTGTTTACATACTGATCAAACGGAGGTACGCCATGAAGGAGAACAATCAAAACACCTTAACAACCGGAAACCGCTTTCTGATGGATATGCCCACCGCCTGGTTTATGATCCTCTCCCTGATCATCGTGGGCGCAGGTTTTCTTGGGAAACTGCCCACGTCTATGGTGGGCGGCTTCGCCCTGTTCATGTCTTTAGGTTATCTGATCCGCTTCATCTACTGGAAGGTCCCCCTGATAAAAAACACTTTGGGGCTGGCCTCCATCGGCCTGACCTGCGCTATAATCAAGCACTTTGGCCTGTGGCCGGAGAATATTGTGGAGACCATGACCAATTTCATCCAGGGCGACACGGATTTTCTCTCCTGGTTTATCGCCGCTCTGATCACCGGCAGTATCCTTGGGATGAACCGGGAGCTGTTGATCAAGGCGGGTATCCGCTACTTCGTACCGATCACTGGCGGGCTGATTTTCGCCTATCTGCTGGGTGGCCTGGTGGGACAGGCATTTGGAATGTCCTTTAAAGATACAATCTTTTATATCGCAGGGCCCATCATGGGCGGCGGCACCGGCGCGGGAGCCGTGCCCATGTCCGAGATGTATTCTGAGGCTATGGGGCTGGCCACGGATGTCACCTTTGCCAAAATCTACCCCTCAGTCACCATCGGCAACTGGCTGGCGATCTTTGGCGCCATTTTTCTGAATATCCTGGGCAAAAAAGCGCCCAAGCTCACCGGTAACGGCGCGCTGATGCAGGGCTATAGTGTGGAGGAGAGCAAAGCCAGCTACCATTACAATATGACAATGAACGACCTGGGCACAGGCCTTATGCTCACTATGACCTTTTTCATCCTTGGCCGCGTCCTAAACGGCGTATGTCCCATAGTGCACGCCTACGCCTGGACCATCATCTCTGTGGCGATCTGTAAGATTTCCGGTATTCTGCCCCAGCGTATGGAGTATTCCGCAGTCAAGTGGTACGACTTCGCCCAGGGCACCTTCACAGTTCCCCTGTCCGCCGGAATCGGCATCGCCATGCTCAACCTCCAGGCAATGCTGGACATCCTGTCCCCGGGCTTCGTCATCATCGCCACCGCAGTGGTTTTGGGAGCTATCATCGGCGCGGGCCTGATCGGCATGCTGGTCAAGTTCTACTTCGTAGAATCCGCGGTGACCGCAGGCCTGTGTATGGCCAATGCGGGTGGAAACGGTGACGTTATGGTACTCTCCTCCTGCGACCGTATGAACCTGATGTCCTTTGCCCAGATCAGTTCCCGCATCGGCGGAGCGCTGGTGCTGGTGGTTCAGAGTGTCTTATTGGGAATATTGTTATAGAGACTCCTTAAAGAACGGCCGAACAGGCCAGGCCCCGGATCTGATTCATTCCGGGGCCTGTTCCGGGTACCGGTGTCTCGTTCCTGGTCCACCGCTCATTCCACGTCCTGCCACTCACGTCTCTCCCTCATAAAATCCTGGAAACACCTCCACCTCCGTCCCCTTCCCTCCAAACTCCCTTCGGATCAACTCCAGCAGCGCCCGCTCCGGCTCGCTGACCACCGCGTCCCGGCCCAGCATGGCGCAGACCATCCAGCCGATGCCTCCAGCGGACAATGCGTAGGTTTTCAGTCCCTCCGGCCGCGCCGACTGCTCCACAATATCCATGGGCAGCACCGCGACCCCCACGCCCGCACCGGCCAGGGTGTAGAGGGCGTTATTTCCGCCCACTCTCATGCGCACATCCGGATCAATGTGGTAGTATTCCATCAAAAGCTTCAGCATCCTTCCCAGCCCCGACCGCTCGGAAGGCAGGATCAGGGGCAGCCCGGACAGCGCTTCTATTTTCAGAGCGGAAGCGTTTTCCCCACAAAGCTGCTCCGGCCCCACCAGACCGTCCGCCGCCGCGGCCACCAGCTCCTCCACAAACAAATCCTCGTACCGGAATCTGGGGTCCTGATCCACCTTTGAAAGAATACAAAGATCCAGCTCCCCGCGGTAAAGCTGCTCTTTCATATCCTCCGCGTTTGCAGAGGAATAGTGGAGTTTGATGTTGGGGAACATCCGGCGGTACTCCCGGATAATCCTGGGCAGTATCTGAGCCGAACGGTTGTGGGGGATTCCGATGTACAGGTCCCCGGCATACCCCTTGGCCGCATCCATGCAGACCTTCTGCAGGTTGCGGTAAATGCGCCTCATCTCCCGTGCCGCCTCCACATACTGCTTCCCCGCGTAGGTCAGCTCCAAAGGATAGCTGCCCCGGTCGAACAGCTTCGTCTGAAATTCCTTCTCCGCCCTGGCCACTGCGTGGCTCATGGTGGGCTGGGACACGCACATCTGTCTGGCTGCCTCCGAGATACTTCCGGTCCTCGCCACCGCCAGAATCTGCTCCATCTGGTAAAAATCCATCGCGTTCCTCTCCCCCTCAGAATTGTGCCCGAATCCTTCTTCGGTACATCCCATTCATTTTCATGCATATAGTTATAGTATAATATTCATTTTACAACATGTAAATACTGTGTTTTAATTTAATTAACAAATGACCGGAACATCACATGAAATGGAAAGGAGTACGGCTTTATGGAATTTAAGGTTGTCACAATCAGCGCCGCCACCCCCTACGAGCGCGGCGTCCAGCACGGGCAGGCGGCCAGAGACTTGATTGAACGGGGGATCGCACGATACCAGGAGCATTTTCTAAAATCAGAGCAGGCCCCCTGGAGCCTGGTACGTCAGAAGGCCATGGGCTTTGTCCCCTTCCTGGAGCGGGAGTACGAAGATCTTTTGGAGGAAATCAGAGGAATCGCAGGCGGCTCCGGAGTGGATTTTGAGGACATGATGGTCTTAAACACCCGCTATGAACTGTTAAAATTCCCCATCCAGGAGTGCACTACCTTCGCGGTCCTGCCTGAAGCCTCCGCCGACCACCACACCTACCTGGGCATGAACTGGGACAACGTGGGCTGGATGAGGGACAGCTCCCTGCTCCTTAAGGTGGACGAGCAGAACGGCACCCGGTATTTCTGTATGACCGAGGCCGGACAGCTGATCCGACACGGCTTTAACAACCACGGCGTGGCGGTGGTCACCAACAACCTGCTGAGCACCGGCGACACGGACCAGCCGGGAGTTCCCACCAATTTCATGCGCCGCCGGATTCTGACCAGCAAAACGCTGGAGGAAGCCGTCCAGTCGGTACGGAATGCGCCCAGGGCCGTTTCCTGTAATCTGATGGCGGCCAGCGCGGAGGGGAATGCGGTCGATATGGAGGTGAATCCGGTCCGGCTGAGTGAGCTTCACCCGACCGGTGGCATTTTAACCCATGCCAACCACTTTGCCACCAACCGGGATATCTGCCGGAGCAAAGGCGGGAACTTCCGCGACGTGCGCCTGTATTCCCTCCTGGAACAGCGCCGCGGCTCCATCGATCCCGCGTTTATCACACACTGCCTGAAGGACCATTACAAGGCCGACCCGGCCAGCCATGAAGCGATCTGCAAGCACACACCCCAGGCGGGCGAGAGCGTTGGGCAGGCCCCTGCTTCCTGCTCCGTCACCATCGCCTCCCAGATTTACGATCTTGACGCACGGGAAGCCCTGGTGTGCTGCGGAAATCCATGTACCGGAAGCTACACAAAATACACGCTCTGATTTTACAAGGAGGATAACGTATGCTGAATACAATTTTATGCATCCTGATCTCTATCGCATTTGTGTATATCCTGGCAAATCCCAAAGTCCCCAATTCTCTCCTGTTTTTACTGCTTGCCCCGATTCTCATTCTGACTCATGTTCTCGACGCGGCCACAGTCTGGGGATTTTTCGCCAACAACAGCCTGCACCTTGTCATGATCATCAGCGTCTACGCCTCTCTGATGGCGGTATCCGGCTTTGACGAGCAGATCGGCGAGACCTTTGAACGTATGACGCGGAATATCCATGGAAAAAATCGCGAGAGGGGTCTGTTTGGAATCATTTTTGTGCTGGCGGCCCTGTGCTCCACAATCATGGCCAATTCCAGCGTAACCATGGCTATGGTGCCCGCTCTCTACGGTATTTCCCGAAGAATGAAAATCAGCCGGTCCAAGCTTGTGCTCTTTGTAATCTACGCCTCCACCCTGGGCGGAGCCTGTACGCTGATCGGCACGGACACCAACATTTTCGCCAACGCGGCGCTGGAGGAGGCGGGCATCACGCCCTTCGCCATGTTCGACTTCGCCTGGGTCGGGATTCCCATCGCAATTCTGGGCGGCATTTACATGGTCATGTTCCACCATCTGAATAAATCCTACGACGACCTGGAGGATGCCGACAGCTCCATGCCCGCTCCCAAGGAGCGGACCGATGACATGGCGCGGGTTATGAAACGCCAGCAGACCGGTATTTTCCTGGGCTTCTTCTCCTTTATCCTGATCCTGCTCTTAAACAGCTTTGATTTTTTCAAGGCGCTGGACATCAACGCCTACGCCTATGGGTATCTGACCATCGGCCTGCTGTATGGATTCAAATGTTTTTCCTGGAAGGAAGTGCTCCACGGCTTTAACTTCGAGCGTATGTTTATGATCGTGGGACTTCTGGCTGTCATCAAGATGATCACCAACAGCAGTCTGGGAAACTGGATCGGCGCGCTGCTGGAGCAGAGCATCGGCGGCAGCACCAGTATGTACTTCATCTTCACCGTGCTGTTTATCGTGACGGTGATCATCACCCAGTTTATGAATAACATGGCGGCCTGCGGCGTGATTTCCCCCATCGCCATCACCATCGCCGGAACTCTGGGCGCCGACCCGCGGGCCTTTATCATGGCCATCGCCATTGCCGCCGGATGCGGTTACATGACGCCCTTTGCCTCGGGCACGAACCAGAGAATGTCCGTGTTCGCAAAGTCTACCATTGTGGACTACATGCGCTATGGCTGGCCTCTGATTATCATCACCTACCTATGTGCGCTGTTAATATTACCGCACGTTTTCCCATTTTTCTGATCCCCTATTTTAAGCAAGGCCGCCGCACAAACTTCTGTGGGGCGGTCCTGTTTTCAACCAAACAGCCCAGACGCCCCTTGGTTCTGTCGATTTGCAATTTACAATCGCTCCCCCACCTTATAACCCCCTCCAAAATGCACAAAGCTTTTTTCCAATTTTTATAAATTTTGTGCACACTTTTTTCTCCCCCTGTGTTATTATAATAGTGTAACCCCCCAATACATTATATAGTTTTTGCTACACCCCATAAGAAACGAAATAC
>ENA-UOJP01001485-UOJP01001485.1-human-gut-metagenome-genome-assembly--contig:-C102-NODE-1485-length-27627-cov-23.996337_pt1 | contig 27627 bp, 44 predicted proteins | sample MGYA00242353_ERZ723900 | MGnify/ENA metagenome assembly ERZ723900
CATTTTAGCTTAACTTCTAATAAGAAAAGCCGCCCTCGCGACTGGCATCACGAAGAGCGGTTGAAAGGATTGAACACATATTGAAGAACTTAAAAGAAATAAAAATGACAACTGAATTGGGAAAAGTCAATTTTTTACTAAGAACTGGAAATTGGATATTAATCGACGTGGCAATCAAAAAGCGGAATATAGAGTTTATTTTAGGGAAAATCAATTAGCAGCCTAAAACAAATCCAATGGATTCTACGTACCCATCAATATCATTATCACGTTGTTTCACCGTATCAATAAGGACATATCCATTTTGTAACATTTCATTTGCTTTGGCAATTGATTCAACAAACTCAATGTGTGTGATTTCTTTTGATATCTGCATAAAACCAACTCCAGTCTTAAAAATAGAGCTGCTCAGGAATGGACATTCCAAAAGCAGCACACGAAAAACAACTGCATATATTTTAAACCAAAACAGGAGGTTTGTCAAATGGACGATAAAGAGTTAATGATCTGTCTGATGAAAGAATATTTCGAATTGAAAAATCAGATAAAAATCGAAAAAGAAACCTGTGAATATTGGTTCCGGGAATGTGAGAGGCTGAAAAATGAACAGAAGCAATGATAACGGCCTCTCCCGCGCGGAATTTAAGTACCTGTATGATACCGATAACGAGGAACCGGAAACGGATAAAAGCCCGGAATACGAGGCCTTGGAGTGGCTGAAGGAGGTATATTATGCCTACCAAAGAAATAGTTGAATTCACCCGATACACTGTCCCCATAGAGATCAGATTTACAAACGGTCTGGAGTGCTGCGAGTGGTGTAATCATAGCTTTATGAACATGAAACGGCATTTTGAATGTGGTCTTACCCATGAGGAAATAGTCAGCCCTAGAGATTCTATCGGGTGGAATTGTCCAGTCAGAAAACTAGAAAAGGAGGAATAGCATGGGAATTCCCGTGTTAATTTTAGGGGAATCCGGCTCCGGAAAATCCGCGTCGCTTAGGAATTTTAAACCTGGCGAAATTCTGATTTTTAACGTGGCAAACAAACCGCTGCCGTTTCGGGAAAAACTGGATTGCCTGGACAAATCAGGATACCGGGCTATCTTTGAAGAATTTAAAGCCCAAAAATACAAACGGTATGTGGTGGACGATAGCCAATATCTTTTAGCTTTCGAGTTATTTGCGAAAGCCGAGGAAAACGGTTTTCAGAAATTCACAAAGATGGCCGTACACTTCTACTCTTTAATCAAAACCGTTACAGAAGGACTGCCGGACGATACCGTGGTGTATTTCCTGCACCATGTCCAAAAAACTGACTATGGAATAAAAGCCAAAACCATCGGTAAAATGCTGGACGATCAGTTGACTGTTGAGGGATTGTTTTCAATCGTTCTCATGGCTGAGTTTGACAATGGACGCTATTATTTCCGAACTCAAACCAACGGAAACGATACGGTAAAAAGCCCTATCGGCATGTTTGACCGGGAAATTGATAACGATCTGAAGACAGTCGATCAAAAAATCCGGGAATACTGGGGGATTTGATATGGCACGGTTTATTGATTTCCGCCCGGATCATTCCGTCCCCGGCCGGAGGGAAACCGGGGAAGAATTTATAAACGCCAAATATATTAAAAAGGTGTATTTGGCGCTGCCGTTTCGGAACGAAATTCGGATTGATACGGTAGATAAAAATGGAAATACCCTCTCTTTTACCGAGCGGTATAAAAACGCTAAAGATTGCAGAGCCAGAATGAATGAGCTAAAAAGAAAATTAAACATATTTTAGGAGGTACATAACAATGAAGCCAGTAAACAATTGGGACCAGGTAAAAGCAGCGTCGGACCGCCAGCAGCTTCCAAAGGGCGGGTATGTCTGTAGGATCATGAACGGTGAAATCAAAACCTACAATGGAACAAAAGGAACTTTTGAGCGCCTTGAGATTAGTATCGACGTTGCGGAAGGTGAATTCAAGGATTTTTACGCTGCGGATTACCGGGGACAGAATCAGGAAGATAAAAAATGGCGCGGGGTCTTGCGCCTTTATGTTCCCAAGGACGACGGCAGCGATATGGACGAATGGACCAAATCCAAGCTGAAGGCCGCAACCAACGCGGTTGAGGACAGCAATCAGGGCTATCACTGGGATTGGAACGAAGCCGGGTTAAAAGGAAAGCTTGTCGGCTGCCTGATCCGGAACGAGGAATGGGAATACAACGGGAGAACAGGCTGGAACACAAAGCCCTTTAAACTTGTGCCTGTCTCCGATATCAAAAACGGAAAGTTTGAAATTCCAAAGGACAAGCCCTTGAATAAAAAAACATCTAATTCTGATGATTCTGAAATCGTAAGCGCCAACGCCGGAATCGATTCTTATCTGGAAGACCTCCCGTTTTAGCCTATGGACCATTTTGATGTGAAACGTTCCCTGGACAGCATGGTGATCCTGGTGGATACCAGGGAGCAGGATACCCCTTCCCTGCGCCGAAGGCTGGAGCTTATGAACTGCCCCTGGGAACGCCAAAAACTGGATTTTGGTGACTATTCCGCAAAATGCAGACTGCCTGACGGGGAATGGCTTGACCTTTCCCCAAAGGTAGCAGTCGAACGGAAAATGAGCTTTGACGAGCTGTGCGCCTGCTTTTGCAGAGGAAGGCAGCGCTTTACCAGAGAGTTTGAGCGAGCCAGAAAAGCAGGAGCCGCCGTCTACCTGTTAATCGAAAACGCCTCCTGGGAAAACGCGTTAGCGGGAAAATACCGCAGCAAAATGAATCCCAAATCATTTATCGCCAGTATGACGGCATGGCTCGCCCGGTACCGCTGTCAGCTCATATTCTGTAAATCGGAAACTACGGGGGTTTTAATCCATGAAATCCTTTACCGGGAATTAAAAGAGGTTTTAGAAAGTAAAGGAGGAATCCAAACTGATGAAGTGTGTTGAACATAAGGTTATTGAATATCTTTGCGACGACTGCGGGGAACCTTTGGGAAACCATGAAGGGAACCCATATATTTCAGACGGCGAAAATAATTACTGCTATGATTGCGCTTTAAAGCATAGATTAATTGATGCTGACGAATGGTTATTCGCCCACGGCATTTCTATTTACGATCATGCAGTATATAAAAACGGAGAAATTATCGCCTATCAAAAGTGGGGAAAAAGTTTTCGAAGAGACGTGGTGAAAATGTTCGATGAGCAAGGAAACCGGATTTGATTACAGTGACCGCGAGTTTATCAAGCTCAACCGGAAAATTCTGAATTGGCAATGGTATTCAGATCCATGTACCAGAGATGTTTTTATTCACTGCTTATTAAAAGCAAATTGGAAGTCTGGGAAATGGCATGGGTACCAATACCAGCGCGGGCAGTTTATTACTTCCCTTCCTAGTTTGTCGTCCGAATTAGGGTTATCAATAAAAAATGTGAGAACCGCACTGGATCACTTAAAATCGACAGGCGAACTGGCAGACTGGCACGATTCAAAAATTCGCATGATTACTGTCGTTAATTATGAGCGTTACCAATCGAACGGCAGTCTAAACGGCAGCCTGTCGGCAGGCAACCGGCAGACGACCGGCAGGCAAGCGGCAGGCGACCGGCAGCAGTATAAGAATAATAAGAATATAAAGAATATAAAAGAAGATAAGAAGGCGGCTGCGCCGCAGGAGATATTCCCTCCGGGAATTGAAACGCAGGAAGAGCTGGAGGCGTTAAAGGCCAGACTAAGGGAGTGAGAAAATGCCTTATGAATTAAAGCGGGAGGATATCCTTGGTTTGGCTCGAAAGTTAAACGCCGAAACCCACGAAAAGGGAGAAGAGCTGTTTTTTAAATACTGCCCTTTCTGCGGCGGGGACGGCCATGACCGCAACACCTTCAGCATCAACCTGAAAACCGGAATGTTTAAATGCTTCCGGGCTTCCTGCGGAAGACAAGGCCATTTCGTACAGATGGCCAGAGAGTTTTCTTACCCTTTGGATTTTCAAGCGTCCGGGAAAAGCAAAACAGTTTACAGGGTGCTTCCCCAAAAAGAAATCCAGGTGCGCGATCCGGCCGTTATTTATCTGGAATCCAGAGGGATCAGCCGGGAAACCGCAAAACGGTATCAGATCACCACCCGAAAGGATATGCCGAATGTTCTGGCTTTCCCTTTTTACGATCAGGACGGAGTGCTCCGGTTCGTGAAATACCGTAAGACTGATTTTGATAAATCCAGGGATAAAAACAAGGAATGGTGCGAAAAGGACACCATGCCGATTCTGTTCGGAATGAAGCAGTGCGTTGATTTTGGAACCCTGGTCATTACGGAAGGCCAAATCGACAGCTTAACGCTGGCTGACTGCGGGATCAAAAATGCGGTTTCTGTGCCCACGGGAGCGCTTGGGTTCACCTGGCTGGAAAACTGCTGGGATTGGGTTTTGAAATTTAAAGAGGTTGTTGTTTTCGGAGACTGTGAAAATGGAAAAATTACCGTAGCGGACGAGCTTTCCAAAAGGCTTCCGATGCCAGTAAGGGTTACCCAACCGGAGGATTATTTCGGAGAAAAGGACGCCAACGACATTTTAAGGCGCTATGGAAAAGAGGCTGTAGTTTCCGCCGTACATAACGCGAAGCTGAAGCCTGTAAACCGGGTCAAAGAACTGGCGGACGTTCAGGCGGTAGACATTTACAGCATGGAGCGGATTTTCACCGGAATTAATGAAATCGACCGTATTATTGGAGGTTTCTATTTTGGACAGGTAATTCTGCTGACCGGAAAACGCGGCGAAGGGAAAAGCACATTTATGAGCCAGCTGATTGTGGAAGCTTTGGAACAGGGATACAAAACCTTCGCGTACAGCGGTGAGCTGACGGATTATCACTTTAAGCGCTGGCTGGATTTTCAGGCGGCAGGGCCGGACAACATTGTATCAAACAAAGATCAATTCGGAGAAGAAACCTACCTGTTAACCAATGAAGTGATCGACAAGCTTAACAGTTGGTATCGCGGAAAAGCTTATCTTTATGATAATTCAGCGGTGATCGAAAGCGAAGAATTAGAATCTCTGCTTGTCACCATAGAAAAAGCGGTATGCCGTTATGGAATCCGGTTTGTGTGTATTGATAATTTAATGACAGCCCTTGATGTGGATATGAGAGACGACCTCTACCGAGCGCAGTCAAAGTTTTTGAGAGAATTAAAGCTGCTGGCATACCGCCACAATATTGTGGTTCTTTTAGTGGCACACCCCAGAAAAATGAAAGACGGAAATTTTGCTAATGACGATGTTGCCGGCAGCGGGGATATTACAAACCGGGTTGATGTAGTGATGTCTTATTCCAGAAGCGAGGACGAAGCCTGTGACAGTAAGCTCGCTATTACGAAAAATAGGCTCACCGGCAGGCTGGCAATGGGAGAAAAACAGATCAAGCTTTTTTACAGCAATAAATCCAAACGGATCACCAGCGTTCGGTCTAATGGGAAAAATTACAGCTGGAAATCTGAAAAAGAAATGATTGAATCCGGCCTGCTGGACTTGCCGTTCTGAGGTGCGATATGACGTTTGATGAATTATCTCTTATGGCTTTTCGCAATGATCCCCTTCCCCGCTTCGTAAAACTGCATGAAATGACCGCGTATTTTGGCCTGCAAAATATTTACTGGAGCTATGAGCACCGTTTTATTTCAAAGGATCAAGCTGCAAAACGTAAAAATGAACTTCAATATAGGTTTGAAGACGAAGCAAAAAAATATGAGGATTCTTTAAAAGACCACCAATACATCGATCAGATCCGTGTGGCGTTGGGCGGGCAGTTCAAGGCTGTAAAAGAAAGCGGCTGTCCTGTATGCAGGAGGCTCATTGAGATTTTGGACGGTAAAATTTAACCCCGCCGCAAACAGGCGGGAGAAAGGAATTTTGAAAATGTATATTACTTACGAATTACTGAAAGAAAAAGGCGCGTGTTCTCATGGCTTGAATTGGTTTAAACAAAATTTCCCGGAAGGCTGTGAACTTAACGAAGAAACCGTCGCAAGGGTGAAAAAATGCGATACCAGTTTTGTGTGGTGGTTTTATAACAATATCCAACAGGATAAAAGATTATATAAGCTTTGCGGCGTGAACTGGTCTGACGGCGTGAACTGGTCTAACGGCGTGAACATGTCTGACGGCGTGAACTGGTCTAACGGCGTGAATGGGTCTAACGGCGTGAACATGTCTAACGGCGTGAACTGGTCTAACGGCGTGAATGGGTCTGACGGCGTGAACATGTCTAACGGCGTGAACATGTCTAACGGCGTGAATGGGTCTAACGGCGTGAATGGGTCTGACGGCGTGAACATGTCTAACGGCGTGAACATGTCTAACGGCGTGAATGGGTCTAACGGCGTGAACTGGTCTTTCGGAATATTAAATTCATATGGGGTAGACTGTGCTTTATTTTTGGCAAACAAAAAAAGAGTATATCTGATATTTGGAAAAGAGGTTTCAGAGGGCAGATACCTTGAAGTGAAAAATAATTTATATGAAAAGCTGGGGATATGGGAACCGAATTTCAATAATATTAAAGCTCTATATCTTAAAAACGGTTCAGATTGGAAGCTTACGCCTATCAAAAACGCAGAAGAAATTGCACGACAAGAGGCGTGGAGGGATATGCCAAGAGAAGCAGTCGAATATGTCGCTTCCCTGCCTGAATTTGACGCGGATATGTTTTTTGAAATCACCTGTATTGACTTGAGGCAGCCCCGCCGAAAATAGGCGGGAACGGAGGGCAAAAGCAATGATTATAAAAACTTATGACCAACTTTTCGATGCAGAGGATAAGGAGGCAAACCATGACTGAATTAAAACCGTGCCCTTTTTGCGGGGGAATTCCAAAAATGCACATGATAAGTCAGGATTTTTTTGATACAGGAACATATACAACTGGATATTCTGTATTTTGTCAAAATTGCAGGTGCGCTACAGAATACGAACTTACACAATTAGAAGCCATCGAAGCTTGGAACAGGAGGGTTGACGATGGCGAGATACTTTAAGATTACAGAGATTGACTGCGACAGTTTTTTCCAATGTACTGGTGAAGAACTGGATTGTTCCCAATTGGTTGTACCTGTAATTGGATATGTCTTTGTTGCTGTTGACGATACCGACGAAGATGAAATCTCTGTTCCTTTAGACAGCTTTGACGAGGAGGATTGACGATGAATGAGTACATAGAAAAAAACGCTCTATATAAAAAGATTGCCGAACTGGAAGAACTTGCGAGGAATAGATATTTAGATACTCCAAGTAATAGCCCAGCATGTGCAAGATACATGGCACAATTGGACGAACGTACACGTTTTAAACATATGATTTATGATTCCCCCGCCGCCGACGTGGCAGAGGTGAAGCATGGGAAGTGGGTAGAAGTATATAGAGAAAATATATGGGGCGACAGTGTCCATGTGCTTGAGTGTTCTGCTTGCGGAAAGTATACGGTAGGCACAAGAGGAATTATGACAAAATCCAACTACTGCCCTAACTGTGGCGCTAAGATGGATTTGGAGGACTAAGCTATGACAAATTTTGAAAAGCTCAAAAATATGACCCCGGAACAAATTGCGGCAAAATTTATGATTTTTAGGCCGTCTGATGCCTGCTTCGATGATGAAAATAGGAATTATTACGCATTAGACGGAAGTTGGCACCAATATTCGCAGGATTGCTTTCAGGCGAATGTAAAGTGGCTTAACGAGGAAATTCCAAAAGACCCACAAGATTATATTAAAGAACTGGAAGCCGAAAACAAACAACTAAGGCGTGAAAGAGATCAGGCGGTGGAGAATTTAAAGGCTTACGAGGACATTGGCCTTGATCCAGAAAAAATAAAGGAAATTCTAAATGCGGTTAACGGAGGATTAGCCGCAAAAAATGGAATTTGGTGTCCTAAGTGTGGTGATGCTCTTGATATTGATATCGTTAATGGAGTTCTTGCTATTGACTGTTTTGGCTGCGGAGAGTATACACCGATACCAAAATTGATGAAATTACATAATGAATTACGATTGCGTGAACCAGCACAAACCAAAAAAGAGGGAAGGTGATATAGAATGCGACCGATTGATGCTGATGAATTGATGGAAAAATACCATAAAACACCTGTTTGGGACAGTTGGGTAGAAATCAATAATGCCCCCACTATCGACGCTGTCCCCGTAGTTAGGTGTAAGGATTGTAAACATTCTTTTGAGAGAAGCGAAAGAAAACCGTTTGGGTGTTATCTTCATGGAAAAAACGGAATTACACTGCATGATGGTGATGACTTTTGCAGCTACGGTGAAAGGAAGAAATCAAATGAATAAAGAGCATTATTTCCTGCGACCCCCGATCATCATAAGCGAAGAGGAATTAAAAAGGCAAAAGAGAGATCCTAAACTCCTGATAGAAAAATTTGAACGGCTGAGACGGTGCGAATTAAATTCCGGAAAGCCTGAATCTCACCCGGACGTTATGAAACTGTCTGAAATGATCGAGAAGTTAAGAAGGTGAAAAATGCGACTGGTTGATGCGGATTTAGCCCCGGTTTATTTAAACGAGAAGGCTTGCGAACAAATCAAATCAATGCCAACTATCGACCCTGTTCATGCTGCTGGTGCGTGCTATTGTGGGGAGTGCAGTTATTGTATTCATCAGCCAGGTTTGAAAAGCGTCGAATGGATATGCATTGAATGGCATAACTATTGTGATTGCGGCCCAAAGATAGTCGCTCCAAATGATTTTTGTAACTACGGTAAGAGAAAGGAGGAATGATCATGGCAGGCTGGCAATTATTACTTTTAGGTTATTTTTTAGGCGCACCGTTAGGCTTCTTGCTTTGTTCCGTTCTGGTGGCAAGCAAAGACCCGCCAAAACCGCACACCACTTGCAAGGACTGCGTACATAGGCATAAGAAAGAGTGCCCTTTCTCACATATCGAATGTGATGTGACCGGGGATTCTATTTTCTGGCATACTAACAAACAAGACGACTTCTACTGCAAAGACGCCAAAGCACATGAACCGGAAAAGCTGTGAAGGGTGCGTCTATCATAGAGCACTGGCAACCCACGGACATGGCTTCGTTAAATACTGTAATTATCTTCTGGATACCGGTAAGCCTAGAGGCTGTCCGCCGGAGAAGTGCGACAAAAAGACTGTCAGGAGGTTGAAAAATTGAACTGGAAAAAAGAAGCTGAAAACGATCTTAGATGCTACATGAAGCGCAAAGCCTCTTTAAATAATCTTCGGGATCAGATTTTAACTTTGCGATTAGAACAGGAATCTATCAAGGCTTGTACTGCTGATTCTGAGCCAGTGAAAGGCGGCGGGAGTAAAACTGAAGATCGTTGGATTGATAATATTGTGAAAACTAAGCGCTTATCCCTGGCCTACTCCGCGACCCGGCGGATTGTCGCACTCATCGAGAAAGGGTTAGACGGAATAACTGAGGTACAAAAAGACTTTCTCACAGAGTTTTACATAGACCGCCATGACGGACACGTGGAAAGGCTGATGGAAAAATATCACATTGAAACTTCTCAAGTATACAGAATAAAAGATGAAGCACTTTATTATTTTACTGTTACCATGTACGGAATTATGGAATGCTGATGGGAAAAAGAGGGGAAGTTTTTTTCAAAAACATAGGATATAATAAGATCATAGAAAAGTGTACAAGGTTCATTGATATCCTTTCCTAAGGACCGCAGGCCTAACGGCTTTGCGGTCTTTCTATTTATCCTGAAATTGTGGTGGTGGTATGGCAATATTAAAAAACCCCAGACACGAAAAATTTGTACAAGGGCTTATCCAGGGCATGAGCCAAAGAAAAGCATATCGTGAAGCGTTTCCAGCGGCTTCAAAGTGGAAGGATACAACAGTTGATGTAAAAGCCAGCAAGTTGTTTTCCGATGATAAGGTTTTGGTAAGGTATGAAGAATTAATCGATGAATCAAAAAACAAGGCAATTTTAAGCAGAATTGACCGCATGATGATTTTAACGGAGATTGCGGGAGATGATCAAGAGAAACCGGATTCACGAATGAAAGCAATCGATCTGCTTAATAAAATGGACGGCGAGTATATCAATAAGCTGGAATTGACCCAGCCGATAGATAATTCCATAAAGGAGATGGAGGACTATTTTGAACAGCAGAAAAAAAGAAGTTCTCAGTCTTTTATGGAATGAACCTTATAAAATCGGGCATTGGGTAGGGTTTGCTGACTTAACAGAACTGCACAATAAATGGCTTCGGTCGTTTTTATACGCTAAAGAAGATCAAACACTACTAGCTCACAGAGGTTCTTACAAAACCACAGATTTATCATTGTTTCTCGCACTCCATATTATCGAAAGCCCAAACGAAAATGTAATTTTTTTTAGAAAGACTGACACTGACGTAACAGAGGTAGTCCGGCAGTCGCAAAAAATATTGAATACAACAGTTTTAAAAAAGCTAGTTTACACGCTTTACGGTGTGGATTTGGTGCTTTTAAAAGAAACGGATTCTGAAATAGATACCAATCTTCATACATCAACAAAGGGCGCTTCGCAGATTGTAGGGCTTGGAATAGGTACTTCGATTACCGGAAAGCACGGCGATATTATAGTTACTGACGATATTGTGAATCTGAAAGACCGTATCAGCCGCGCCGAAAGGGAAAAAACAAAAATACAGTACATGGAGCTGCAAAATATAAAGAACCGCAGCGGCAGATTTATTAATACAGGAACTCCTTGGCATAAGGACGATGCAATCTCTATTATGCCGAATACGTACAAATTTGACTGTTATTCCACGGGCCTTATTGATAGAGAAAAACTGAACGCTCTTAGACAGTCTATGAGCGATTCACTGTTCGCGGCAAATTATGAATTGAAACACATTGCGGATAAAGATGCTATGTTCCAAAACCCGAAATTTATTGACGATGAGTATCTCATTTACAATGGGCTTGCGCACATTGATGCCGCTTACGACGGAGAAGACGGAACAGCGTATACAGTGTTCAAAAGGCTTTCAGATGGGCGTATTGTCGGATTTGGAAAGCGCTGGAATAAACACGTAGACGATTGCTTACAAGAAATTTCGGTTTTACATAAGCGCTTTAGGGCGGGGTCAATTGCATGTGAGAAGAACGCTGACAAAGGATACCTAGCAAAAGAATTAAGGGAACTTGGCTATGCGGTGGATATCTACAGTGAATCTACGAATAAATTCGTAAAAATATCGACGTATCTAAGGAGCGCATGGAAGGATATATTTTGGCTGGAATCAACAGATCCGGAATATATCAATGAAATTCTGGATTATTCTGAATTTGCGGAACATGACGACAGCCCGGATTCTGCCGCGAGCCTTCTTAGAAAGCTTGAGCAAAGGACGAAATATAATCCCATAAAAGGAGGAATTTGACTTGTTTCGACTGGCAAACGACAAGCAGTTAACCGTTGAGAATTTGGGAGGCTTTATTAACAAGCACAGAGAAATTGTTCAGAATAGATATAAGCCGCTAATGGACGCCTATAGAACGAAATATCCGATTTTTTTTCAAAAACCAAAGCCCAATTGGAAACCGGATAAGAGAATCGCTGTCAACTTTGCGAAATATATCACGGATACAATGAACGGTTTCTTTATCGGTATTCCTATAAAAGTCTTGTGTGACGAAGATAAAAGAGTGGCGGAATATGTGGAGTTTTTGGACAGCTACAACGATCAGGACGATAACAATGCGGAGCTATCTAAATTGTGTGACATTTACGGGAAAGGATATGAACTTTATTACGTAGATGAACAAGCCAACATTGGGATAACTTATGTTTCCCCAATGGAGGCGTTTTTTATTTATGATGATTCCGTGCTAGAGCGTCCAAGATACTTTGTAAGGCATTATAAGGATTCTGATGATATTATTCGCGGCAGTGTGTCCGATGAACAAACAGTGCGCTATTTTACAATGGAAGGGGGATTGCATTTTCTTCCGGAATACGAAAAGGTGCACGGATTTGAAGGAGTTCCGGCCTCGGAATATCGTGAAAACGAAGAAGAAATTGGAATTTTTGAGCCGGTAATGACTATGATTAACGAGTACAACGAGGCGATTTCTGAAAAAGCAAACGACGTAGCGTATTTTGCGGACGCCTATTTAAAAATACTGGGAGCAAAGCTCACAAAGGAAGAGCTGGCTAGTTTAAGAGACAACCGCATTATAAACTTTGACGGAAGCGATTCCAGTTCTCTCATAGTAGAATTTTTGCAAAAACCGAACGGGGACACTACCCAGGAAAACCTATTGAACCGGCTAGAAAAACTGATTTTTCAGATTTCTATGGTGGCTAATATTTCTGATGAGAGTTTTGGATCTGCCTCTGGGATCGCGCTGAAATACAAGCTGCAAGCTATGAGCGATTTAGCTATGACCAAGCAAAGAAAGTTTACCAGCGGAATGAACCGGCGTTATAAACTTATTTTCAGTAATCCGGTATCTGGTATGAAAAAAGACGACTGGGTGAAACTGTCTTATCAATTTACGCAGAATTTCCCGGCAAATCTGTTAGAAGAAAGCCAGATCGCGGGCAACCTTGCAGGAATTACAAGTAAACAGACGCAGCTTAAGGTTCTTTCCGTTGTGGAGAATGTTCAGAATGAGATTGATCAAATAGAGAAGGAGCAGGACGAAGACGGATATATGACAGATTATCCGACGAATAGAACGGTGGTAGAAGATGTCATACTGGGCGAATCGGCAGAAACAATTGAATCAAGCGGCTGAAAAAGAAGAATCAAAGTTAAAAAAGAGATTGTCCAGGTATTATGATTCCGAGTTTCGAAAGCTGGAAAAACAAATTGCCGCTTATTATCAGGAATATGGGGAAAATAATGTAATTGAATACAGAAAGCTGATGGAGGCTCTTTCTGACGAGGACAAGCGGCTTCTAATTGAACAAATGGACGAGTTTGCCAAAAAATACCCGCAGTACGCCCATCTTATGCCGGTCCGCGAGAGCATATACAAGCTGAACCGTCTGGAGGGACTGCAATATTCCGTTATTATGCGGCAGGCGGAAATAGCCGGGCTGGATAATGATGAGATTACCTCTCACTTGAATCGCTTAGCGGCAAAAGGCATTAATTACAGCATGGAAGCGCTTGGGTTCGGAAAGAATTTTTATTCTGTTAATTCAGACATCATAAAAAGGTTTGTTGATGTTCCGTGGAGCAACGGCGAGAATTTTTCAAAACGAATTTGGAATGATACTCAGAAGCTGGCTCAATATTTAAATCAGGATATCGCGCAGGGAATCGCGCGCGGCGACAGCTACGACAGGCTGGTGAGACAGCTTAGAAAGCGTTTTAGCGACGTAAACCGCCGTGACGCTTACCGCCTGATTTACACAGAGGGAACCTACGTAATGGCAGAATCCACTATACAGCCGTTTGCGGAGGATTTTGAATATTATAAGCTGTCCCCGCTAATGGACGAAAAAACTTGTACAATATGCAGAGGACTGGCTGATAAGGTGTTTAAAATCAGCGAACGTCAGCCGGGAGTAAACTTCCCGCCGATTCACCCTTGGTGCCATTGTGCTTGGGAATTTGAAGTGGGTGATTGGGATAAGTGGATAGACGACTATGTAAAAAAACATGGAGGGGATAAAAAGCAGGCGGAAACGATAGAAAATCGATTGAAATCAGATTCGGAAAGTAATATAATAAAGTTGCCTAGATACTGGGAAGCTGCTATTCCAAGAGAGAAGTTTTTAGAATATGCCCTCAACCCCCAAAAGGATCAGGACAAAGCTAAAGCTTTTAAATCGGCACTAGGATATACAATGGAAAATGCAGATGACTTGATCCAGCAAATATATGATAAGCTTCCCGAGTATGAAGCAAAGGAAAAAACTGATAAAGGCTGGGGAAAACGCTACGAAGTAAGAATGGAATTAACGGGGCCAAATGGAAAGACCGCAAAGGTAATAACCGCATGGATTGACGATAAGAATACGGGGCAGATGAGATTAACTTCCGCTTATATAGACAAGGAGTGATACTGTGAGACTAGAAATGTTTGATAAGGTTCTCTTAAAAACCGGAGAAACAGCATTTATTGTTGAAATTTTTGACGACGGCGCAGCCTATGAAATGGATATCAATAAAAAAGACGGAAAGACCGTAACAGATACAGTCTGGCCAGATCAAATTGAAAAAAAGCTTTAGAAGCCACCAGTCGAAAACGGCCGGTGGTTTTCTTATGCCCATTTTTAAGGAGAGAGTTTATGAACTACGTCATAAGTGATAAAGCGTATGCGCAATGGCTTTCTGAATCACTCGGGTATATGGATAAGCGCAAAGTAGAAAAACTGGCGCTGATCGGTATTGACCGCGATACAGGCGAGATCATAACAGGGTATTATAACTGCCTAATGTCGGATAAGGCGGTTATGGCAGCCAATATACAGGCTGACGCTATCTTTGACAGCGTAATGGCGAATGCGGATTCTATCGTGCAAAAAGCGGAAGAAATTGCGGAAAATGAGGGGCTTGATGAAACATGAGAAAGCTGTTGTTTTTTTATGCTCCTTGGTGTTCGCCTTGTAAATTTTTCGAACGGGAATTTATGAATCCTGTTTTAGAGCAGGCAGACCCTATCCAAGTTGAAATGATAAATGTCCAGGAAAATCCGACTTGCGCGGATCGATACGGAGTAAACCGATTGCCCACGGCGATTTTGACAGACGGAGAAAAGATAGTGGATTATGTGGGAATGCCGGACGTTGAAAAGGCGGTAAATTTTTTGAGAGGAGGGGAATAGAAATGCCTGTAGTCACGATTAACATTTTAATTATCTGCGCTACTATCGTAGCATTGGCTCTGATTGGCAGCAGAGCTCCTAGAAGGGAACGAAAAAGAAATGATAACGATCACACGAAACGGTAACGGATTTGCTATTCATGGGCATGCGGAGTACGCTCCCGAAGGCCAGGATATTGTTTGCGCCGGAGTTACCGCGTTGTTTCAGACATTAATTGAATCAATGGAAAAGCTTACCACAGACAGGATACAAACGAATATACAGCCAGGTAATGTAAGCGTAAGCTATGGGAATTTATCGGAAGCCGGAAAGCTTCTGGTAGATTCCTTTTTTATTGGCGTGTCTCAAATTTCCGGAGAATTTCCGGAATATGTAAATAAAATTTAGTCCGAAACGACGTTAAACTATGCAATGGCTCGGACATTGGACGAGCTGGGGCGGAAAGGAATATATGGTTCAAAAAGATTTTTTTAAATTGCAGCTTTTTGCTGAGGGAGAAGCTGATGGGGCGGAAAGCAACGCCGGCGGCTCGGAGGCACAAACAGCAGCGCAGGAAAATGATACCGTTTCTTTTGACGATTTTTTAAAAGATCCGGGTAATCAGGCGGAGTTTGACCGCAGAGTGCAGAAAGCTATCCAAACGGCTGTCAGCAACGCTCAAAGAAAGTGGCAGACGGTAACCGATGATAAGGTATCGGAGGCTGAAAAACTGGCGCAAATGACCCGAGAAGAAAAAGCGGAATATCGAGCCAGACAGCTGGAAAAAGAGTTGAATGATCTAAAACGGCAAAATGCTGTTTCAGATATGGCGAAAACAGCCAGAAAAATGCTTGCCGACGAGGAAATCAATTTGCCTGACGAGGTGATTTTTAATTTGGTTTCCGAAGACGCTGAGCAAACAAAAACAGCGGTAGAAGCCTTCGCAAAAACTTTTAAAGAAGCGGTGCAGGCCGCGGTTAAGGACGCTTTAAGAGGGACAACGCCCAAGGCTGCGGGAAAACCGTATGAGATTACCAAAGAGCAGATTCTAAACGTTAAAGACACAAATGAAAGACGCCGATTAATGGCGGAGAATCCAGAATTATTTATACGGAGGTAAATAAGATGAAGAAATTTAATTTACAGTTGTTTGCGGCTGAACCTAATACTATTACCACTCAGCAATTTTCCATTAACCCTAGGGAAGTTGATTTTGTGACCTCATTCGGCCGAAACATTACGGCCCTCACCGAAGTAATGGGAATCGCCCGGCCAATTAGAAAAGCGAATGGAACGCAACTGGTATCAAAAAGAGCCACCGGAGAATTACAAAACGGTTCAGTGGCCGAGGGCGATATTATTCCTCTGTCTCAGTATGAGGTGGAACCCATTGAATTTTCCACGATTGAACTTCAAAAATACAGAAAGGCCGTAACGGCTGAGGCGATTGCCAGATATGGTCTTGAAACTGCTGTCGGCATGACCGATGAGGAGTTCAAAGTACAGCTTCAGGACGAAGTATTGGCGAAGTTTTATAACTTTCTCTTGACTGGTCAGCTCACCAGTGAGGAAACCACCTTTCAAATGGCGATCGCTATGTCGATCGGCAGAGTAAAGGACGCTTTTAAGAAGATGCATAGAACGGCTACCAGCGTTGCTGTGTTCGCTAATACTCTGGACGTTTATAAATATCTGGGCGGCGCGCAGATTACCGTACAGAATGTTTTCGGTATGGACTATGTGGAAAACTTCCTGGGCGCGGATATTCTGTTTTTCTCCTCTGAAATTCCCCAGGGCCGCGTAATCGCAACCCCGGTTAACAACATCATTCCCTATTATGTTGATCCGGGTGATTCCGAGTTTACGCAAGCTGGGCTTTCCTATACAACCGATGCACAGGTGCCGTATATTGGATTCCATACTGAAGGCAACTATAAGAGAGCACAGTCTGAATCCTACGCTCTTATGGGATTTGTGCTGTTCGCGGAATATTTAAACGCTATTGCGGTTGTTACTGTTTCCGGTGCTCCTGAATTAAAAACCTTGACCGTCACTCCATCTGCGGGGTCAGCGGTGGGAACCACAAAGGCCACGTTATCCGGGAAAGACGGAACGGCAGGTAACGTTTTGAAGTACCGTCTCGGGAGCGCCGCCGCTTCAGTGAGCTATGGGCAGAATGTGCGGAACTGGCCTAATTTCACGGAAGGCGCGGACATTACGGCAACGACCGGACAGGTGCTTACCGTCGTGGAAGCGGATCAGTATTATAAAGCGGTTGCGTCCGGAAGCAATACGGTTGTTGTAAATGCAGGAGATTAATGGAGAAGATAAATTATGGATATACTTCAAAGGGTAAGGATTCGAATTACCGATCCAAATGTTTCTGATGAACTGTTGAACGAGTATATCCAAACCATAATGGACAGGCTTTGTTTGCGGTTGGGAGCCGAAACGCTTCCAGCCGCTTTCGATTCTGTCTGCGTGGACGCGGTAATAAAAATGGTCCGGCGTACTTATTACGAAGGTATCTCTTCTGAAAGCGTAGCCAATCTGTCAACCTCTTTTGTGGAGGATATTCTTTCAGAATACGATAGAGAAATATCCGACTGGAAGAATAACCGCGACGATACAGACGGAAATAACAAGGCGGTGCATTTTTTATGATTTGGAAATCCTGCGACCTGCAAATCAAAGAGGGTCAAACCGAAGACGTCTTGGGAAACCAAACCGGGGGGAAGTGGAGCACAGTAAAAAAGACGGTATGCCGGTTTACTCCGTGGACAGACGAACAGATCTCTTTAGAAGGCAGAGAAGTTACCCGGAACGAACAGCGCTTTGCGATTCCGGTTTTATTTTCGGATTTTCCTGAGTGTTCTCACGCAGTTATTGACGGTGTCCGTCAGGAAATCACTCAAAAGATCGACCTTGCCCCGAGATATACCGTAATACAGGTTAAGGTATATAAGGAGTGATGATATGGCGGGATTCAAAATCGCTTTGGAAGGGGTAGAGGAGCTTGAAAACAGGCTGAATCAGCTTAATTCTGTTCGTTGGGAAGCTGTAAGAAAAAAGCAGACAGCGCAGATGCTGAACCGGGCAAGGCAGTCTGGAGGAACCCCGGTATCCACAGAAAAAACCAGGCCAAAAGGGCCGCATGGAGAACTCAGACAATCATCAAGCAGTTCTGGAGAAGAAGTCGGGTATACCAAGGAATACGGCCCGCATGTGGAATACGGACATAGAACCGTAAACGGCGGCTTTGTACCCGGCCAAAGGTTTTTACAGCGTAATGTAGAGACACAACGGAAGATTTATAAAAAAGACCTTTTAGATGCGATTAGAAAGGAACAATGATGGCTTACCAAAGAATTGGGCTAACTACTCTTATTGCCTCTATACAGGATAAAATACAGACGCGTACCAAGTTGAAATGCTATGACGCTGTTCCGGTGAACGCGCCCAGCCCGTTTTATTTTGCGGAGGTTATTAACACTACACCCGCCAACACTAAAACAATGTTTCGGGATAATTTTACAGTTTGGGTTCACGCGATTGCCGAGAAAGGAAATTCTTCTGTTGGGGTCTATACAATGATCGAACAGCTTCAAGAGGCTTTAACAGAAAATATCGTTCTTCCAGAGCCTTTCGAACTGATAATGCAGACGGACGGCGGAGTACAAACTATCCAGACAGATGAAACCGGAGAAAAACACGCTGTTGTAACCTTTGATTTTATGGTGTGCTACGGTTTTAAATGCAAAATGTAGGGAGGATTAATTTATGTTTCAATTACAGTTATTTGCGTTTGACAGCAACAACTATTGCGATTTCACAAGCTCTGCGGCAAAAGCGGTAGCCGGCAAGGATATTTTGCTGGCGGTTTTTAATGCGGACGGATCTTCTTTGCTCGCGATCAGCGGACAACAGGGGTTGACCATTAACCGTTCTGCGGATTCTATCGAGGTTACTTCTAAAGATACCCAGGGAGGCTGGAAATCGAAGCTTGCCGGGTCTAAAGAGTGGTCGATTGATAATGATGGCCTTTATGTGCCGAATGATGAAAGCCATACAGTGCTTTCCCAGGCATTTGAGAACGGAGATCCTGTTTGCATAAAGGTAATTAACGGAAAAACCAAAAAGGGAATGTTTGGCGGCCTTGCGGTGATCACCGATTATCCGCTGGAAGCGCCCTATGACGACGCCATGACTTACAGCTTAACGCTGGAGGGTATGGGGGCATTGGTTGACTTATCCGCCGACCCTGTGGCACCGGACACAATGCCGGACGGAACCGCCGCGTTAGGTCCTTTGACGGTTGTTTCCGTTGCAGGCGCTGAAAGCGGAGATACAGCTGTATATGTAAATCCCGCAAAAGCACCGGAAAATAAATATTATTATAAAACCGGAGAGGCCCCGCTGCCATATCCGGCATATGGAGAAGCCGTTAGCCTGACGGCCTGGAACGGCACGGACGAAATTGCGGCGGTCACCGGAAATCAGATTATGATTATTGAAGCGGATTCATCAGGAAAAGCGCTGAAGGCTGGTATCGCAACAGTTACGGCGAAAGCCGCAGGCTGATATAGGAGGCTCACATGATTCAGATTAACAATAAAGAATACGAGTTGAAGTACAACATCGGCAGAATAGAACTAATTGAAAATGTGACAAAGAAACCAACTTTGGCCGCACTGAGCGAAAGCGGTGGAATGCTCGGCGTGTCGTCGTTAAAAGCGTACTTTGCCTACGGTTTGAAAGAAGCCGGTTCCGATATTTTTGTCCCGATTAAAGAGGGAATGAAGCTGGCGGAGGAGCTGATTCAAGCGGAGGGATACTCTAAGGTGTGCGGTCTGGTTATCAACATTTTGGAGCGTGACTGCCCTTTTTTCTTCCGAGCAGATTAATCGATTTTGAATATCTAAGCCGCGAGCCTGACCCGGCCTACGACAAATTAGCGGAGCCATTTCGTAAAGAAATGGACTTCGCTTTTTTTGTTGCGAATTTTGGGTATTCGAGAACCGACTATGACGCGCTCACCAGAAAAGAAAAAATGTTCATCTATAAAGCCTGGGAAAACAAGCTTGTTGCGGACAGCACGCATTTATATAACGCGGTTTTTACCGCCGTATATAACGCAACTCGGCAAAAAAGAAAAAGAGCGCTGAAGCTATGGCGAAAAAACAAGGTTAAAAAGGCCAATGCGGAAACGGTTTCTGAAAATTTAGAAATCGTCAGAGAAGTGGAAGCCAATGAGGGAAAAAGCTGGATAGATAAAATTTATCAGGCCAACGGATTAAAAAAGCCTGGAAAGGCGGTGAAAAATGGCTGATTATACTCTTTCTGCAAAAATAACAGGAGATGCGACCGGATTCGACAGAGCGATCAAGGACGCTGAAAAAAGCGCCGGGAATTTTCAAAAAACCATAGGTGACATGGGAAAAAAGCTTTCAAGCGCAGGGAAGTCGCTTCAATCCGCAGGCAAAAAAATAACAATGGCTACTACAGCTTTTGCGGGAATCGCGGCAATAGGTGTAAAGTACAATGCAACGATGGAGACCTACGCCACGTCGTTTGAGGTAATGACAGGATCGGCGGAAAAAGCGGCTGAGGTAGTAGATGAATTAAAAGATATTGCTGCTTCCACACCTTTTGAAATGCCGGAACTTGCGGAAACAACACAGCTTTTAATGAACTACGGATTCACCGCAGACGATGCGCTGGACAAAATGCAGATGCTGGGAGATATTTCTCAAGGCTCAGCTGAAAAAATGAATCGAATTGCGACCGCCTACGGTCAAATGTCTTCCGCCGGCAAAGTGTCTTTGGAAGATGTAAAGCAAATGATCGAAGCTGGATTCAACCCGTTGCAGGAAATAAGCGAATCCACCGGAGAAAGCATGGAAAGCCTTTATGACCGCATCAGTGCAGGAACGATTTCTGTCGATGAAATAACCGCCTCTATGCAAAGATCTACATCAGAGGGCGGGAGATACTTTCAGTCTATGGAAAAGCAGAGCCTGACGTTTAGTGGACAGATGTCTACTTTAAAAGATAATGTACAAGGGCTTTTAGGAAATGTTACGTCTGGTATATTTGAAAAATTGGCACAAGATGTTTTGCCAAAAATAAATGAAGTGCTTACTACGGTCAACACAGCTTTTGAAGAAGGCGGATTTCAAGGCGTGCTTGACGCAATAGGAGAAATGTCGCCGGCGCTCGACGGCGTGATAACCAAGATCCAATCTTTTTCCACGTTCCTGCAAAATCTTGGAATCAGCCCAGCGGCGTTTGCTGGGATTGTAGCGGCGATAGGGCCAGCGATTACAGTAGTAGGGACGCTGGTGCGGGGAATAGGCGGAATTTCCACGGCAATAAGTGGAATTTCCACAGCGGTATCTGGGCTTGGCGGAATTAAAGGTATATTTACCGCTCTTACCGGGCCGGTAGGCCTTACGGTAACTGCGATCATGGGATTAGTCGCGGCTTTCAGCTACTTAATGGCCACAAACGATGGATTTAGAGAATCTGTCATGACCACGATTTCGACTATCATGTCTTCCTTGCAGCCAATTCTTCAAACATTAATGGGCTTGCTGATGGAAATCGGCGGAATTATTTTTGAGACAATTGGAAGTGTTTTGCAGCAACTTGCGCCAGTGTTGGCTCAAATTATAACCTTTATCGGGGAACTGGTGGCGATGATCGCTCCGCTCATAAACCAACTTCTAACGGCGCTCGCTCCTGTAATTACGCAGATTTTTTCTGTGGTTTCCCAGGTTGTAAATTCCCTCATGCCGCCGCTGATGGCGGTTCTGGAATCAATCATGGCTGTGATTCAAGCGCTCATGCCTCCTATTCAAAAAATACTTACCGTTGTTATCGACGTTGTCTCAAAAATCATAGAAGGTCTTTCCCCTATTATTTCTACGGTTGGAAATATTATCAGCAAAGTGGTGGAAATTATCTCCCCGATTGTCGAGGTCATAGCGGGCATTATAGCGAAGATCGTAGAGTTTATTTCTCCTCTGATCGATGTATTCGCGACTATTTTTGGAGCTATTTTCGATGTCGTAGGGGCTGTTTTCGGCGCTATTTGGGACGTAATCAGCGGAGTGTTCAGCGGAATTGAAAGCGCCTGGAACGGTCTTACGGGATTTGTCGGAGGCATTGTTGACGGTATTGGATCAGCGTTTAACGCGTTGGTGGACGGTGTAAAATCCGTGATTAATGGAGTGATATGGGCGATCAACGGTGCTATTTGGGTAATCAATTTGATCCCGGGTGTAAATATCGGTGAGATCCCGTATCTGGCGCACGGAACCGACAATTGGCAAGGCGGATTCGCATACATGAACGAAGGAGGACGTGGTGAATTAACATATCTTCCCAACGGGTCACAGGTTATTCCCCACGATATTTCCGTACAGTATGCGAAAGAAGCTGCGAGGGCCAACGCCAGCGCGGAGCCGGTAGACCTAACGGGGATTCTGGAGGGGCTGGTTATTCAGATTGTTAATAACACGACGGTCGACGGGACGCCATTAAAAGAAATGGCAGCGGAATATACCATAAAAAGGATAGGCGGTCAGCAAAGAGCGGTACAAAGAGCAAGGGGGTTTGCCTAATGGTTCAATGCAATCTTGACAGATTCGAAATTGTCTATAACGGGGCCTCTGGGGCATCGCACGGCGTGTTTTTACCGGACTATCCCGAAATTTCCCAACCAGAAAAACGCTATGAAACCTTTTCGGTACCCGGCAGAGACGGAGATCTGATTTCCGACGACAACAGCATAGGAAATATTACTGTGAAATGCACTTTTGCCGTAATAGACAAGCTTTTTCAAAAAAGAATAAGAGATATTAAGAGGTGGTTGAGGGGAACCGGAAAGCTGAGCTTTTCGGATTCCCTTGAAACCTTTTATGAGGTTCTTATAATTGACTACAACGAACTGGAGAGAGAATTAAGAAAATACGGTCAGTTCTCCGTGACTTTTACCTGTTACCCTTATGAGTTTTTAAAAAGTGGGCAAAAGACTTTTTCAACGATAAGCTTTAATCCATATGACCTTTGTAAGCCAATTTATAAAATTGTCGGAGAAGGTAACTACACGCTCACAGTAAACGGGAAAACAATTACGGCAAATGTAGGGCAAAATTTAACAATAGACAGCCGCAATATGATAGCGTATCGAGAAGACGGTACTTTAATGAATACCGCTATCTCGGGAAGGTATGAAGATTTATGGCTTCCTCATGGAGACACAAGCATTTCTATATCGGGGGGACAGCTTTCGATTATTCCGCAATGGGGGTATAAACCTTGATTCAAATTTACAACCCGGATAATACAGATTTTTCTCATAACGGCGATATGACGCTTTTCCCAACAAAGTGCGATTTGAAAACGGTTCTAAACGGTTCCTGGCAGATGGAGCTTGAACACCCAATCGATGATTTAGGCAGATGGAAATATATCATTGAAGAATCCGTGATAAAAGCCCCAAGCTTTAACGGCGACCAGCTTTTCAGAGTAAAAGAGAAAGAAAAGTCTGATTCCGGAGTTTCCGCAACGCTGGAGCCGATTTTTATGGACGCAATGAACGACTGCTTTTTAATTGATATACGCCCCACGGAGAAAACCGGTCAACAGGCGCTCGATCTTATGACGGCCCCAAACAGCAAGTATTCCGGTGAATCTAACATAACAAAAAAAGCGACTGCCTATTATCAATTTAAAAACTTAATTGAGGCAATCAACGGCGGCGAGGATAATTCTTTTATCAGTCGCTGGGGTGGAGAAATCCTTTTCGATAACTTTAGAATTCATATTGATGAATCTATCGGGACAGATAAAGGGATCGAGCTTTTATATGGAAAAAATATTCCGGCGGACGGATTGACGGAAAGCGTTGATACCCGAGAAGTTGTAACGCGTATTTATCCTAAAGCATATAACGGATACACTATAACAAATAATGGGTATGTAGACAGCAATCTGATTAATAATTATCCAATTATAAAAGTTGCCGTTATGTCGTTTGAAGACGTTAAGATGCGCGCCGATGCCAGTGAGGACGATGAAGAAAACGGAGTGACTATTTGCGATACGAAGGCAGAGCTAGACGCAGCTTTAACTCAGAAGTGTAAAGATCAATTCGCGTCTGGATTGGATAAACCCGAAATATCCATTTCTGCCGATATGGTATTACTGCAAAATACCGTACAGTATAAGGACTTTTCTGTTTTGGAATCCGTATCTTTAGGAGATACCATTCACTGCAAACACTACAAACTCGGGATTGAAACAGAAGCCCGAGTGATAGAACTTACTTATGATTGTTTAAAAGAAAAAGTTTCCTCCGTTGTCCTTGGAAGCTCTGAGTATAATTATTTTGACAATGTAACGTCTTCTGTAAATAAGATAGATAATGTTGTAAGGCCCGACGGAAGTCTGATAGCGGAACAGATCAAAGGCTTTATTGACGGAACCTACAGCCAGCTTAGAGTTCAAAACAGCATTGCAAAAAAACAAGATGTCAGAGCTATTCTGTTTGAGGATCTGGATCCGGACAGCCCAACCTTTGGCGCACTGGGAATCGGTACCCAGGGAATACAGATTTCAAAAGAAAGAAATGCTCAAAACACAGACTGGGTATGGACAACTTCAACGACGTTTGCCGGAATTATTGCAAACACCGTCGTAACTGGAAAAATTTCTTCTAAAACCGGGGCTGTATATTTTGACCTGGACGCGAACGACGGAAAAGGCGAGCTTGCTTCTTCCGTACTGAAAGGCGTTGATGATGGGGTAACAACAACCGCAAGAATCGGTTCCGGGAACTGGGCTGGCGGTGAACCGTACCAGGGATTTCAGCTTTATTATCCCGGCGGAAATTCTGGGTCTCTGCTTATAACAATCGATGGGATCAGCAAGGATTTTCCGTTGGCAAACAAGGACGAAATTGTTTCAAGCGGAGATCTTACCGTTCGATCAAATGTAAACACCGGATATTCAGGCGGAAGTAATGTCCTTGACTTTTACGGAAATTCCTCTACTGGAGAAGGAACCGTAATAGTAAAACGCGGGACAAAAGGCAAAACAAGTAAAAATATTTTTTATGCCGATCCGGAACAGCTTCTTGTTCAATACGACGGCTACAACAATTATCTTCGTTTTAGCAATGCCGGATGCGTTTTATATGATAAAAATAAAATTGAGTTCGGTACAAATGGATATATGAGAGCGTCCATTGAATCCAACGGTGACGCTAAGTTCGGAAATATCTATTCCAATGGATCTCTTGTGACCTCCGACCGAAAAAAGAAAACCGGAGTAAAAAAGCTGTCCGGAACCTTCTTAGAGAAAGTGAGAGATTCAGCAGTGTACCGTTATCGGCTGAAACAAGACATGATCCCAGAGGAGAACGCGAAAAATTTAAAAAGAAAATCAGTCGGCACAAAAAATGAATCAGTAGGTTTGATGTACGATGAAGCCCCGGAAGAAATCCGCCGGGAAACTGAAAGCGGAGATAAGGCTATCGATCTCTACGGAATGGTTTCTGTCCTTTGGAAAGCGGTTCAGGAGTTGTCCGACAAGGTTGATAGTCTTCAACAAAAGCAGGAGGTGTAATTTTGGTCTACAAAGAAATAGAGATTGACAGCACATGGCAGCAGCCCCTTGGAGAAATCCGGGTAATTCAGGAGGAAGCGGACGGCAGAGAGTTAAGAATTTATCTCTATGATAATGGTTCTCCTCTTGATTTAACCGGGAAAACGGTATCCGTGTACATACAGAAGCCGGACAACACCATGATCTATAATTCCTGCGAGGTGGAAGGAAACCAAGCGACCGTAACCTTCACCCTTCAAATGATGGCGGTATCCGGCCTTACCAAGCTGTGCGAGCTTCAAATCATTGACACAGACAACCATACCTTAAAGGTAACCCTTCCCCCTCTGCGCATTATCAAGAGCAATTATGACGGCGCGATCGAGAGCACAGACGAATTTTCCAGGCTGGCGGAAGCTCTCAACGAAGCGAACAACGCCACAGGAATCGCCAGTGAAGCCGCAGACAAGGCCAATGAGGCAGCTCAGTCAGCGAACGCGGCGGCTCAGGCGGCAAATACTGCGGCACAGTCTGCTAATACCGCAGCCGACGCCGCAACTTCAGCAGCGGAATCCGCAAATTCACAGGCACAGGCGGCCCAGACACAGGCGGCCTATGCGAAAACTCAAGGCGACTACGCTAAAACCCAGGGGGAAAACGCGGAAGAAATCTATAACCAGTTAAAGGACATCGACGTGGCTTCTCTCCAAGCCGATCTGGACGCGTTGGAAGCAAGCAAAGGGCAGCCTAACGGCCTTGCAGCCCTAAACAGCTCCGGCAAGCTGGCTCAAATGCCGTCTGCCTCTGATGTGGGAGCCTTACCAATTACCGGCGGAGAAATGCAGGGAGCATTAAAGCTGTATGCCAATCAGTACGGCGGCAGCGGACCAGCGGACGAAAAATACGCATTAGACTGCCAAAATTCTAATATCGTTAATGTAAATCGTATCTTGACTGCCGACCCAGCGGGAAGCGCAAGCGAGGGGTGGGGCTTTCAAAGAGAAGATGATCCAGATGCCTATGATGTTATTTGGGCTTCAAACGGTACCCTGTATTTTACCCCGGGCTTTAAATATAACACGCCTCCTTATCCAGCCAATCAAAGGGTTTTAGCCACAACAGATAATATCGCTTTAACGAATTATCTGCGGCAGGAATACAATAAGCTGAAAGAATCCGAGGGCACCCCTACTCTGAACGATATCATAAATGGATTTGGCTTTTGTTACAACGATTCAAGTAATGGAGCGGACCTCAACGGTACATATCTTACAGTTTCCGGAATGACTGATAACAAATACCGCCTGCAGCTTTTAGGCCAGTATAACGGGAGCAATTGGCTGGCCTATCGAACCAGGAACGGCGATGAGCAGAGCTGGAATCCCTGGCACAAGGTTTTGACCGACAACATCAACGCTACGATCAGCGCGCAGCACGGCTACAGCGGCAGCGCTCTTCCGCAGATTTATGGAAACGGTTCAGTATTGCAATTATCATGGGCGAATAATTCCAGCGTAGGGGTTGTTCTGGGAAGCGGAGCGTTTAGAGACGCTGGAGACGGCAATATCAATTTAGGGGCCTCAAATCATAGATTCGCCACGGTATTTGCTAAAACAGGTTCCATAAACACTTCCGACCGGAACGAAAAAAATACTATTGCCGATATTGACCCGGAACAGGCTGAAAAACTCATTATGGGATTAAAACCCAGCACGTTCAAATTTAACGACGGCACCAGCGGAAGAACCCACTGGGGGATTATTTCTCAGGACATTGAAGAACTCCTTCCGCAGATCGGAATGACCGACATGGACTTTGCCGGATTCATCAAATCCCCCAAAACGGAGGATTATTACGAAGATGTTTCCGAGACTGTCACAGACGAGGAAACCGGAGAGGAAAAAACTGTAACCCGAAAAGAATTGAAAACCCGCGTTATTGAGGGGGAATATGTTTATGCTTTGCGCTACAGCGAATTTATTGCCCCTTTGATCTGCATGGTACAGAAGCAGCAAAAGCAAATTGAGAATTTAGAGCGGCGTTTATCCGCTTTAGAAAACAAGGAGGAAGCAAAATGAAAATCATTGGCATTGATGTATCTACCTGGCAGGGGAAAATCGATTGGAACCAAGTAAAAAACAGCGATGTAAAATTCGCCATTCTCCGTTCCTCTTTCGGTTCTCCGGATCCTTCTCAGGTGGACAATCAG
>ENA-UOJP01001490-UOJP01001490.1-human-gut-metagenome-genome-assembly--contig:-C102-NODE-1490-length-27552-cov-26.665527_pt1 | contig 27552 bp, 20 predicted proteins | sample MGYA00242353_ERZ723900 | MGnify/ENA metagenome assembly ERZ723900
CTCGTAGAGCGTCCGGGTACACAGCTTGTTCATGTAGCCGTCATAGTACCGCAAGATACGCTCCATTGCCAGCGGATCACCGGCGCGGGCCTCCGCAAAGACTGACAGGGGCAGAAGCACCCTGCCGTGGAATGTGGGCTGCTTCATTTTGCGTTCCTCCCTCCGTTGTCCTCCAATCTGTGCCGTAGTTCGTTCAAAGTCCTTGTGCGGTGGCGCTGGACGGTGCTGCGGGACATCCCCACAAGGCCGCCGATCTCGCCGTCCGCCATAGCCGCGACGAAGCGCAGAATTAAAATCTGCTGCTCCTGCTCCGGCAGGCTGGCAAAGGCTCCGGCCACCAACTCGTCCCGGATATGCAGGTCATAGCCAAAGGCCGAAAATGTAAAGCTGTCGCTGGGGTATTCGTCCAGCGTACAGAGCTTGTCCATTTCCGCCTGCGGCAAGGTGTCCAGCGGCTTTTCCCGGTCACGGCGGCGGGCCAGCTCCGACAGGTAGGTGATGGCCTCGTTGCGAAGAACGGTCTTGCAGAAAGCGTCCAGCCGGTTCCGTTCCACATAGTCAAAGGTGTATTCGTTCATCTTCTCACCCCCGATCTGCGGGAGAGTGAGAAGATAAAGCTGCTTATTCCACTCCTTTCACTGGTAGCAATGTGGCGGCCCCGGCCCGCACCGAAGAACCGCAGAAAACAACAAATTTCGCCCGGCAAGTCGCAGACCCACCGGGCGAAAGCAGAAGCGATATGCAGTTGATTTACATGGTATAGTTCATATTCATGGCCGCGTGTCCCCGTTGCCGGGGATGGGCTTTTTTTGACGGTACATACCCCGTCGTATTCTGTCGAAACGCTCTTTGCTTCATGGCGGCTCCCTCCGTGGGCCGCCGATCCTGCCAGCGTCAGGGCGTCGTCAGTATGAGGGCATAGAGAACGGCGGCCTTGATTTGTTCAAAGCCGCCGCAGTGATAAATAAGCGTGAATAGTATCTGTCGAACGACGGCTTTTTTTCTTTTGCCGTCGTCCGGCAGATGAAAACTTCTATATCTACTTATTTCTCCAATGTTAGAGGGATAATTTCTTTTCTCATAGCCTGAGAGGTAATAAACGCATACAGGAGATAAATAAGTGTAAAAATCAGTAAAGCACTCAAAACCACAAGTGTTATCAATGCGGTCAGATTATCAAATACAGGCACATCATAAGAAGCTATAAAAAGCGCATGGCTCATTGTTTTTAGCAAGCAGCTACCAATGACTAATGCAGGAATAAGAGGCAATGCGAAGTAAAGAAATATATACTCTCCCAACATCTTTTCAAGAACAACCACCTCATTTCCCAGTGTTCGCATTACATCATATTGACGCTTTATTGTTTTAACTTCCGTCAAAAGCTGGACAGCGAGTATTACAATGCTAATTATGCCGATAACCAACGACAAGTAGCACAATGGCAAAATAATTAAAATAGCTTGGCTGGTAGGTGTACTTGCTAATTTGCCCGTGTAATAATAGTTTCCTTTGTCGAGGATTTTTGTTGTGTATCCGTTTTCCCCGGAAGCAACCACATTGGAGTTCAATGGCCTAACTTGCGGAAATTCGCTTTCCAATTCAGACATATCAATCACTGTTTCAGATTGAACAACATAGAGGCTGTACATCGCTTCCATATTTTCAATATAGTGATCCGGGACAACGATTACAAAGTCTTGGCCGTTACCATATCCGCCATACTGTGAGAACGCTTCTGTAAAAATATCCTTGCAAACCAGAGAGCCTTTTTCAATCTGCAAATTTGCAAATGTATCTTTCAGATATGGCAGACAATGTATGATGTATTGTTCTTCTGTCAATGGGATTTGAGGCAGGCCCAACATTGCCCTCAAACTACAATAATCACTATATTTCATAAAGGCATCGTATTGGTTTTCTGCAATAATATAGTCATTGACCGATACGGCTTTGCCAGCCCTGTTCCAGTATTCTGTTAAGGCACGATTTCTAATGTCAGTAAATTGTGTGCTTTTATCTGTATATAAGCAATAGGAATATTGATCGTCTACATCAGTGCGCTCATTCAAGAATGAGGAGTATTGGCTATAATCACCGTTCTCACCCAAATGAACAATCGCAAGGTCGAATGGCTGCAAAACAACTGCTTTCTCCATGACCTGATAAAAAGCATTTGTCATACCGATACAAACGATGGTGCAGGTGAATAAAATTGAGATAACACCTAATGAGAAACTCATTTTGTTGGATTTTGAAAGGAACATTCGTAAGGTAACTAAACGACTTCCTTTGTATTTCCAGTTCCGAGATTTATTGAACATTTCGTGTATGATATAAATAAATCCACGAAAGAAGCACAACAGCCCGAACATTGCTGAAACTGCACCTGCGGTAATGCTTGCCGCTGTCTGTTCTGTTCCCGCAAACAAATAGAAACATACAATGAGCATTACAACGGAAATCAGTAAAAACATGAAGCCAGTTTTAGATTGGTGTTCACGAACACTACTGTTATTCCGACTGTAATTCAACAGGTCTATCAATTTAACTTTTTGTACTTTTCTATTCGTCTTAATCAGTGCAATGATATAGACAATGCAAAATTCGATACAAGTCAGGCCAACTGCTTTTACAGAAAGAAACTCTAACAACGCTTCTTGAAAGTGGAATAAGTTTGAAACAAAACTTTCTAATATTTTAGAAGCCAAAATTCCAAAGCCAAACCCCACGATAATGGCCGCAAGGCCCAAAAAAGCATTTTCCCTAAATATCATTTGGCAAATATCGCTTTTTTCAACGCCCAATACCATATAGGTGCTAATCTCCTTGCTGCGGCGCTGCAAGATGAAGTCCATCATATAGCTGATAAACCACCCAAACGCAAATACAACGACGGCAGAAAAAAAGGCGGCAATCACGCCAATATCACCGTTTCCACTCTCAGCAAATAAGCGAAAAAGCTGTTGCATAGTGTGAGAAACAATAAGAGAATTGAACGCATACATAAGAGCAACAACGCCGATAAGGGAAAACCAAAAAATCTTGTATTCACTTAACTGCCGTTTCATATTACGATGTGAAAGACTTGCCAGCATAATTTTAATTCCCTCCCATCATGGTGAGAACATCCAAAATCTTGTTAAAGAAAGTCCTGCGAGAATCGTTTCCTTTGCGAATTTCCGTAAAAATCGTACCGTCGCGCAAAAAGAGAATACGATTTGCGTAACTTGCTGAAAAGGCATCATGCGTCACCATTAGTATGGTCGCCCCCAGCATTTCATTGATACTCTGGATAGTGGAGAGCAGCATTTGGGACGAATGGCTGTCCAGTGCGCCGGTGGGTTCATCCGCCAGAATCAGCTTGGGGCTGTTGATGATAGCTCTGGCACAAGCGCACCTCTGCTTCTGGCCGCCGGACACCTGATAAGGGTATTTATCCAGGATGTCCGTGATGTTCAATTTTTCAGCCATTTCCCGCACCTGTCCGTCGATCTCGCCTGCGGGAACCTTGTTGATAGTCAGCGTCAAAGCGATGTTTTCAGAGATGGTCAATGTGTCCAGCAGGTTAAAGTCCTGAAACACAAAGCCCAGATTTTCCCGACGAAACCGGGCAATCTGTTTTGCATTTATCTCTGTTACATCGGTTCCGTCCAGATAGATATGTCCTGCACTGACCGTATCAATGGTGGAAATGCAATTTAGCAGGGTGGTCTTGCCGGAGCCGGACGCGCCCATAATTCCTACAAATTCCCCCTCCTGAACGGAAAAACTGATGTCTTGAATGGCTTTTGTGACATTCCCGCCATTCCCGTAGTATTTCTGGATATGATGCAGCTTCAAAACTTCTTTCATAGTATTATCACCTCTGATCCTATTGTAAAATAATATGAGCGTCGTTTGTATCAAGTTTTCTTACGCAGTCCTTACAAAAATGTAAGAAGTGCAGAGCCTGTCAGCCCTGCACCCCGGTCACAAAATCGTTGATATGGAAGAAAAGTGAAATGGTGGTTCCTTCCCCTTCGGAACTTGCTGAAATACCTATTCCCAGCTTGTCGCAAAGCCGTCTACAAAGATACAAGCCAATCCCGGTAGAACTATGGATCGTCCGTCCGTTTTGTCCTGTAAAACCTTTCTCGAAAATACGGGGCAAATCACCTTGCGGAATACCTATGCCGTTGTCCGAGACTGACAGGATAATGCTGTCAGTTTTCTTGACAGCAAAAAAATGTAAAACCGGCTGACTTGTACGGTATTTTACTGCATTGCTGATAAGCTGGTCTAAAATAAACCGCAGCCACTTATCGTCTGAATAAATACTGTACTCCACATTTTCTACGGTAACGGCCACATTGTTTTGCCGCAGAAGATATTTGTTGTCTGCAATGGCTCCGTGTATCACATCACTAAGACGGATTTCACGGACGGAATAATCCTTTTCTGTATGCTCGCTGCGGGCGTAATACAAAGCCTGTTCCGTGAACCGGTTGATATTTTCCAATTCAGCCATCAAATCTCTGGTAAAAGAACAGCGGTTATTTTCGCAAATCAACTTTATAGCTGTGATCGGCGTTTTTACTTCATGTATCCATTGCTCGATGTATTCCCTGTATTCCTGACGTTCTCGCTGAACCTCTCCAATCTGTTCCAGCATAGATTTTCCGGCCATTTTCAAAAGCCGGTAGTAAACCTGATCCTCTGCCTGCTCCGGCAGCTCCATCACTTCGGAAATGAGATAGCGTTCAGAGAGTTGTCCGGCCATGTCCAGAAGTTGCCGCATTTGTCGGCTCCGTTGCCAGTAAGTGAGGAACAGTCCTGCCAGCAAGATCAGTGTCCATACCGCCAAAATCAAAAGAACCGCAGAAATAGAATTGCCACATACCAGCAAAAATACAGTGAGCGCCACCATGCAGATCAGGTTAGTCAGCAGGAATGAAATTCGATTTTTCCAATATCGTCTACGGTTCATATCGTGTACCCCTGCCGGTGTTTCGTCTTGATGAAATCAGTCAGTCCGATACCCACCAGCTTCTCCCGGATGCGATTGATGTTGACACTTAGGGCATTATCATCCACATAAAGCTGATTGTCCCAGAGAAAATCCACAATATCGCTGCGGGGGCATATTTTCCCTGCGTTCTTAAAAAGATAGTAAAGAATTTTCAGTTCGTTTTTCGTCAATTCTGCTTTCTGGCCGTTATATTCGATAAAGCTGCTCTCCAAATGTAAAGTTGCTCCGTTCCATGTGAGTGTTTCGGATTGCCCGGACGCATACGCCCGCCGCAACAAGGAAGCAATTTTGGCAAGCAAGATTGCTGTGTTATATGGCTTTGTAATAAAAGCGTCCCCGCCCAGCATAATACTGTTCAATTCATCCATATCTGTGTTACTGCTTGTCACAAATACAATGGGAATATCGGATAAACTGCGGATTTGTGAACAGATTTCAAAGCCATTATTTCCCGGCAGTTTTATATCCAGCAAAACAAGATGGGGCGCAAACGCCTTGAACTTCTCCATTACTCTTGAAAAGTCGTTTACAGTGTCAACATCATATCCATTACCCGATAAAAGGGTTTTCAACTGTGTTTGTATTGTCAGGTCATCTTCTACAACTAATATCCTCATTTCTCCGTTCCTTTCGGGCCTTTATATCGTCTATCAGCGGGTTTGACTGCCTCCTTATAGATCAGGCAGACACCCTCCATGTTCATACCTCCGATAACATTTTTTATTATATTTCATTCGCCCAAAGAACACAAGGCAGGAAATATGAATAATAGAGTGTAAGTATAGGCTATATCCAGAGGCAACCATGAGTAGGAAATGAAGCCGAACGGCAACGGGAAAGATACCTCTTATCTACGCATTTAGGCCGGTAAAAAGCCCACTATTTCAAGGCTTTTCCGGCATGGTCGGCGGGCAGGCGGGACAGATTATCCAATCCCCAACAGAGAGGGCTTCTAAATGCGTAGGAAAATGTTTCCGCCGCTGGTATTTCTGCCGGTTCTGTGTTATGCTGATACAAGCATAAAAAAGACAGGAGTGGACAGGATGGCCGAACAGGAAATGTTGCTGGACAGCGCCACGATCAAGGCAGCCGTCGCAGGCGAGAAGTGGGCCACGGAAAAGGTGATTGAACACTATGCCCCCATGATCGACGAGCTGGCTGTGGACGAGGATATGAAACAGCACTTGATTATGAAACTGTTGGAAGCCCTGCCGAATTTCCCGATGGAGCAGGCATAAAGGCAAAAAAACAGCGCCGGACGCAGAGGCCATACAGCCCCCGTGTCCGGCGCTTCGTTATATTTTATTTACTCGTCTGTGAAATGGAACTGGTACGCCTCAAAGTCGGCGTCGGTCATGGTGTCCAGTTTGGCAAGGGTCTGGCGGGCCAGTGCCGCCATTTCCCCGTCCATATCCGGCAGCGCGGCATGGAGCTTCGCCATCGTCCTGCGCCGGTCGGCATTGTGATACAGACAGATCAGGTTTTCTTCCTCCACATTAAACTGCATTGTCATACCTCCAATTCGTTTTTCTTGGTGCGGGCCGGGGCCTTTTTCGGGGCTTGGGCCTGTTTGGTTTCGGATAGCTGCTTTCGGATGGAAGCGCGGGGCCGCCGCACTTCCTTGTCCCGGCTTTCGTCTTTGCCTATTATGGCATATATCCCATGCCTGTCCTTGATGCCGGTAAACACCAGCGATTTGTAGGGCAGCATGGAAAAGAGGCGGTCAGTGTCCTTGCTGGACGCGATCTGCGTAAAATAGGGGGACAGTTCCACCATGAAATGCGTCTTGTTGGGGCTGTTGGGGGCAGAAAGACCTTTCATTTCCGCAACGATACGCTGGGCCTCGTCCCGGATCATGCGGTCATGCAGTGCCGTGACGTGGACTTTGAAGTCGCCGGGGGCAAGCTGCTCCCGGCCTTTCTGCTCCTGCCGCAGCACTTCCCGCAGGTTTTCCGGCTCATTGGGTTTTGCCTCATACCGCAGGAACGCCCCCAGCTTGGGGTCAGGCCGTCCGTCAAAATACAGGCTGGCGGGCTGTTCCCGGTCGCCCTTTTCATAGTGCAGGATGATGGTGTCGGCCTGTGCCGCCTCGGCTGCGACGTGCCGGAAATGCTGGGGATAGTCCAGCTCATAGAGATTGCCCCGTATCTTTCCGCCCGCCTTGCCGGTCAGCTCCACGGCGTAGGCCAGAATACGGTCGCGGGTCTGCTCCCCATAAAAACGCCATGTGTTGTGCTGCCGGGTATCTTGCAGGAAAACGTCGCGCTCCCGGAAACAGTATGTCCCGGACGGGCGGGACATCCACAGCAGCGTTTTGTCCTCGGCCCTGTCGCTGGCGGCGGCCTGCCGGATGATTTCTTTGTCAATTTCAAAATCGTTGCGGTAAAAGGCGGTGTTCTGGCGCATAAGCTGTTCCAGCGCGGCCAGCACATCCACATTTTCAAATCTGTTCACGGCCTACACCTCCAATTCTTTTGATTTTTCCCGCTGCGGCGGCTTTTTGGCCTGTTCCTCCTTGGCGGCTTTAAGCTGCGCCCGGATGGACGGCTTTTTCTGGCGCTGGGCGCTCTTGGACGCCGGGCGGGTCTGCTTCGGCTTCTGTGCCTCCGCCTTGGCTGCCTCGGCCACATCGAAAAGGGAAATCTGTTCCCCGGCCTTTGCTCTGGCTTCCAGTTCCCCCATCGACGGGGCATTGTTCAGGGTGCCGTCAATCATGTTGTAATTTTGCTCGGTGGACATTTCAGCGGTTTTGATGGGGCTTTCCCGCATAAACTCCGGCACAGGGGTAAACCCGATGCTGTCACAGTAATGGGCTTCCTCCTTGCCGCCGCGATTTACCACAACAACATCCGAAACGGACAGGCTGTGTCCCCGGAAACCGGCGGGCCGGTCGTCGGCGTTGAACATGCGGTAAATATCCTCCAACGTGGTCTTGCCGTCCAGCGGGGCCGTGTAGATAAGTTCATAGTTTTTCCTGTCCACAGTCAGCCCTGCGGCCTGCAATTCCTCATAAGGCCGGTAACGGAAGTCACGCCCCTGTGGGCCAGCAGGCACTTGATAGATGGAAAAGGTGTCCTGTTCCGGCTGGTCGGCGCTGCGCCGGGCCAGCGTTTGTTCCGCCCGTTCCCGTACATTCTCCCGCAGCGGCAGCGCATAGAGGGTGGACGCAGAGGAAAAGCCCACGTTGTTAAACACATAGTCCACATCGGTTTCTTTCAAAGCTCCTGCTGTGAAGTAGTCTGCCCGCGTGGGGGTGTCGCTCACCTTGCCGTCTGCTATATCATGGCTCAATCCCGTTTCCAGATGGGTGCAGATTTTTCCGTCCACGGCCAGCGTCACATAGTACCAGCCGATATAGCCGCCGGTCTGCTCGTCGGCTCCGTCGTTAAACTCCACGTTCAGCAGCGTGTAGGGTTTTAGGCCCTTTCGGGCGGCGATCTCGTTGTCCTTGGCCTCCCGCTGCAACAGGACAGGCAGGGCGGCTTCCTTGGTGGCCTGCACGATCTCCGGGTTAAAATGCACCAATGCACTGTTGACACATTCCGTCTGTACCTTTACGGTTTTGGCCTTTGGCGTCAGGTAGTTGCCGATGAACAGGGACGCGCCGTTGTCAAAGTGGATGGACATATCGCTGGTGCCGCGCCATTTGCCGGTACAGGGGGACGTGCGGATTTCGCCGGTCTTGCAGCCAAACGCCTGCGCGATTATATCAATCTTGCCTTGCAGGGGCAGGTCTTTGTAGCGGTCAGCGATTTCCACCGCCTTTTTCTGCAAGTCGGTCAGGGGTTTGTCGGCGGACTTTTCCTGCGGCTCGGCGTCGGCCACATCATCCTGCGCCGTTTCCGGCTCCGGCGTGATTTCCTGCTCCGGCTCTGGTGCTGCCTCCTGTTCGGGGGCCGGTTCCTGTGGCTGCTCCTGTTCCTTGGCGTACAGCTCCTTGACGGCCTCCTGCGCCAGCTCCCCGGTATTGAGCTGATCCAGCAGCTCCCGGCATTTTTCTTCTGTCCCGGCATAAAGAACCGCCCCGATTTTTACAGTGCCGTCCGCCTGCGGGACATAGGCTTGCAGCAAGTACAGGTTTTCCGGGCTGTCGCTGCGGGTGGCGGCGTGTACCCGGTAGACACATTCCTCCGGCTCGGCCTGGGCCTGTGCCATCTGCACCTGCTGCTGCCGGATGCTGCTGCGTTGCAGCTCCGTGGGCTTCTCGCCGGTAAGGGGCTGAATACTTGAAATGCGGTCGGCGGCGTAATAGGCGTTCCCGTTCAAAAGCCGCTGCCATGCCCCGACGCTTGGCGCCCATCGGAAGCCGTGTTCTTTCAACTGCTGGCGGGTGTCGGCGTCGGGTTTCCCGTCAAAGAACACCTGCAAACGGCTCTGTTCCCGGTTGGCCTCCACATGGCCGCCCTCAAACTCCCAGCCCACATAGACGGTTTCCTTGGCGCGGGTCAGGCTGTCGATCCGCTGCCGGATGCGGCGGATTTCCGCGTTGTTGTTGGACAGCTCCCAGCTCTGAAAGGGTTTCTTTTCATAGTGCCAGCCGGACACCATAGCCACTTTCAGCTTTTCAAGATTTTCAGGGGAAAGGTGCGGGCAGCCGTCCAGCGTACCGTGTTTGCGGTAGTAAGCGTTCACGGCTTTCATGGTTTCCTGCGCCTTTTCCAGACCGGCCAGCTTCTTTTCCAGTTTGGGGATGGCCTGCGGGTCGTCCTGCCGGATGCCGCCCATGCCGGTACTGCGGATTTTATCAAGCAGCCCTTGGATGTACTGCCATTCCCGCATATTGCTGTCGCGGGCCGCGTTCTGCTTTTCTTTCTGGCGTACCGGGAAATTGGAACCACCGGCAATCAGGATGGAGGGAACACGGGCGTCAATGGCAAAACTGTGGTTCATGTTGGCGGCCAGCTTCCGGGCGTAGGTGTCAAGCAGGCTGTCAATTTTCTCATGGTACATGGGATCAACGCGCTTTTTCTGTGCCTGCGCGATTTCAAAGGCATTATCCACATAATGCCGGTACTCCGCCGTGGCGCTGCCGGGCTTGTAATCGGAATAGCTGTTCATCTCCTTGGCGCGGCGGGCTGCACCCTCATTGATGGAATAATAGTAGTTGGACGCCGCAGGCTCCTTTGTCGGCGGCTCCGGGGCTTCCTGTTGTGGCGGCTCCGGGGCTTCCTGCGGTTGCTCCGGGGCAGGCTCCGGCTCTGGTGCTGCCGGGGCCTCATAGCCAGCCGCCGCGTATTCCTCCACGGTCATACCGGCGTCAGCGGCTTCCTGTTCGATCTCGGCCATCACCTGTTCCCGGTATGCCTCTATGCTGGGGTCAAAATCGGAAAGCTGTGGCATTTCCGGCAGCGGCTCCCCCTGATTGAGAAGCGGGCGGCACTCTTTGGCATAGTCCGCCACCGCCCCATAGTAGGCCGTTTCCTCCGGCGTCAGGGTATCGCCGGACGCCAGCCGGGTTTGCGCCTCCTGTTCCAGTCGGGACAGGTTGCAATGCAACTCCATGTAAGGGATGATTTCAGATACAAAGGCTTCCCGGCTGGCCTGATCCTCGGCCAACGCCTCCGGCCCCTGCTGTTGCAGTACATAGTTTTTCCACTGTTCATCATGCAGGTAAAATTCCTGATAGCCCCGGATATGCTCAATCAGGGAACCGTCCCGGTCGCCAAAATCCTGCCGCCCGGAATAGCTGTGGGCCTCGCCTTGGAAAGTAAAGTCAATGCGGAAGTCGGTTTTATCGTAGTAGCCGCCGCCTTGGTGTTCGGCGTCCAGCTTGGCAAAGAGGGCGTCGGCCTCATGCAGCGGCATTTGCTGGCCGGTTTCCAGATGGGGGCTTTCGCTGAACAGGATCGTCACAACCGGCTCCGCTGCCGGGTCAAGGGCCGGTTCTTCGGCCTGCGGCTCCGGCGTTTGGCTGGCCCCGGCCCGTTGCAGCGTCCCGTCGTCAGAGAGGACAAAGCCTTGTGTCTGAATGGCGTCCAACGTGCCTTGCGTCACCTCGCCGGTGGATTTCACATCGGCGTCGATCAGGGTTTGCAGCATGGCTCTCACACTGTCGGCCATTTCCTGCTGCTGTTCCGGGGGCATCTTGGAAAACACACTGTCCGGCGCTGGCTGCTCGGCGGCCTGCTGCGCCTGTGCATACAGGTCTTTCACCTGATCCGCTGTCAGCTCCCCGGATTGCAGGCGGCCCATCAGCACCCGGCATTGTTCCTCGCTGCCGCGATAGAGGATGTCGCCCATCTTTGCCATGCCGTTTTCCTGCGTCACATAGGCTTGCAGCAGATAGCGTTCCCCGCCGTTTTCATGGTATGGATTGGGCCGTACCTGATAAACGGTTTCCGGGACAAACTCTGCCGCCGGTTCTTCGGCCTGCGGCTGTGCCTGTTCCTGCTGGGACTGCCGCTGCTGCTGAAGCTCGGCAAGGTGGCCGTCAATGGTGGTAATCAGTTCATGGGCGGTGGCCCGGATGGTTTCAAGGGACGCCCGCAACTCTTTCAGGTCTTTGCCGGAACTCCACCCGGCCACATAGCCAAAGGAATAGTCGGACGTGTCCAGCCCGTAGTGCTGGCAGACGGTATAGGCCACGCTCTCGGCCTGTACCTCGCGGGTACGGCTGTCAGGCCGGTTCTGCTGCTCGGCGGCGGGGGCCTCCGGGTCAATGGCATGGAACTTGGCATGGGCGATTTCGTGAATGGCTGTTTTCAGGGTTTGCAGCTCGCTCATGTTCTCCTGAATGGCGATCCGCTTTTCCGTCAGGTGATAGTAGCCGTGGGAACCGCCCGGAATATCCTCAAAGGCCATCGGGACGGGAGAAGTCTGTTCCAGCGCCTTGAAAAAGTCCTGATACCGCTCCACGTCCCCGGCCAATTCCTCCACGCCCAGCGACGGCAGCGGTTCGCCCTCGGTCTGGCTCACATCAAAGACAGACACAATCTTGAACGCCGGGACTTGGATTTCTTTCTGCTCGGTGACGGTATTCCCGTCCTTGTCCTTGACCGGCTGGCCCTGTTCGTCCCGCTTCGGCACTTCCTTTTTCACCTTGTAGGGGGCCGGGGCAAAAATCTTGATGCCTTTCTCGCCCTTTTTGACGTTGCGGTGAAATTCATCCCGCCACTTGTTGTATCCTGCTACAAGCTGGCCGCCCTGCATGGCAATGAGGATGGTGTTGTTAAAGCTGTAATTGTGGAAACGGGCCATTGTGTCAAGGTAGGCTTGAAAGCGGTCGCTTTCAAACAAATCCATGATGCCGGTTTCCAGCTTGTCGGTAATCTCTTTCATGCGGTCGGCGCTGTTCTTGCTGTTCAGGATAATGGGTATCACCTGCGGCTGGGCCGGGGCCTCGGCGGTTGGGGCGGCTGCCTGCCGTGTCTGCACATTATCCCGCAGCACTTCCGGCTGGGGAAAGCCCATTACCCGGTATTCCTCCGGCACCGGCTGTCCCTCATAGACACGCTGCCATTCGTCGCCGCTTCGTACCAGATAACCATAGGGCGTAAACGCGCCCTGTTCCTGCTGGGCGATATGCTCCCCGAACCGGGCCACGTCGATCCCGGCTTTCCATTCCTCCGGCATATCTACCATGCCGGAACGGTTCAGGTAATAGTCCCCCAACTGGCCCATGCCGGTGACATCGGGCAAATGCACATAGAAATCCACGTTGTCGGGGTAGTCGGTGATCTGGCCGATGCTGTGAAAATCGCTCTGCGGATTTGTCAGGGCGGCGTTCAGCTCCGAAAGCTCGGCGGCGTCCAGCTTTTCCAGCCTTGCGGCAAGGAAATTCAGTTCGTCCACGTCGGCAGACAGCACCAAATCGCGGGGCAGCTTAATTGGTCGCTCCTGCGGGCTTCGATAGTCATACAAGAAAAAATCCTGAGGATTGTCGGCGCTGATGCCAATTTCCCGCAGGGCTGCTTGCAGCTTTTCGGTTGTGGTCGGCAGGGAAAGCCAACGGCCCTCTTTGCCTTGTTCATAAAGTTGGCGGTTGTGAAGCAGGATAGAAAATACTTCGCTCACGGGTTCCCTCCTTTCTCGGTCTTGCTCCATCAATTTCTGCATCAACTCGTAGTCCTCAATGCTCATGTGGCCGTCATAGGTGTACGGGTCGATGTCGTCCCCACGGTAGGGGCGTTCATAGAAAGGCAGTCCGGCAGCATGGGCTTTTTCCCGTGCTTCCTCCAACACATCCGGCGGCAGCTCGTCGCTGTGGGCTTCCATGAATGGGGCAATGTTGTTCAGGCCGTTGTCGTAGTGGTGGCGCACCCCGGCAGCCAGCTCCGCCACGTTCATTTCCTCGCCCAGATAGCCGGAATAGTAGCCGTTCACCATAACGGCCCGTGGGTCGGCGGCCTGTATTTCTGCAAGCCGCGCCCTGTCCTCTGGATAAAGGGTGTCGTCCAGATCAAGGTGAAACGCCTCCGCCTGCCAGCTCCGGCCCTCGCGCCAGAACGCCAGCCATGCAATGCCGTTCCGCAGGTCGTCTTGATACTCTAATACCATGTCCCTAAGACTTGCCATTGGCAGCCCTCCTTTCTGAAAAATGGCATAAGAAAAGCAGGAAACCTTTCAAAGATTTCCTGCTGGGTGGTGCCGCTGGTATTCAGTTTTTAAAAGTTTGGTCAGGTTAGCCCAAGAATAAAGACATTGTAACTACATCCAATATATCAAATGATTTCCTGACATTCACCCCTAATCAATACAGTCTGACCATCTGCCAATTCAATCAAATCGTTCTTCGGTAATGCTCCATAAGGACTTCCTTTTTCTCCGTGTGGTATCAACGGATTTGCCAAATATCCTAATCCATCCGCAAAATTTCCAGCAGCAATCATACTGCCAGCACTGATTCCAAGATATACTAATCCATTCTCTATCGCTTGTTTTAACGGTTTAGAAAATCCTGTTCTATTTACTTCGCTAAGAAGAGTGCGGGCATCTCCACCACAAAAAACGATCATATCATATCGAGTGAGTTCTTGAACATTCATTAAACGGAACTGTATAGGTATATCGCTAATATAACTTGAATACGTTCTTTTATAACCATTGGAAAGCAAAAACGCCAAGTTATATATAAGAATATTATCTATGGGTATCCCCATATTCATAAGACGCTCCATGCATACAATGATTCCTTCCCTTGCACCATCATTCCCGACAGCGGCCGATGGAACCATAATGGCTTTTGCGTTAATCGGTTCCTTTCCAATATACTTCCAAAATAATTTAGTATTTTCTTCATTTAAGCCACTTGAACTCAAAAAAAGGGTTCTCATTGTTTGATCTCCTATATAATTATTACAACTACATCTTATCACTCCTTTTATTATACTATGGCCCAACGCTTTTGGGAACAACTGACTTGTAAACTACCTAAACAGAAACAGGGGTTTGGGGATTTCCCCAATCGAGTAGGAGGGGGTGATTAGCCCCCGTCCTCTCACACCACCGTGCGTACCGTTCGGTACACGGCGGTTTCAATAGTTTAAGTGCAGAGACTGATAAGCTGTGGCTAAATCATAAAAGCCCCAGTTTATCAGTCTTTCTTTATTTAGCGCCCAGTTGACCGCCTTGTTTCCTGCATTGAACCAGTATCCTTTGCGATCATAGGCTATTGTTGCCGCATAATGACTGTCCACTCCCAATCCAATGAGTTTACTCATCCTTGTTTTCGGCAGCTTCCACTGTTTCCAGATGCACATCCGTATCCGGCGGTACAGCCATCCGTTCAGGCTTTCGATGTTGTTCTTCATCTCCGCTATCCCATAATAGTTCAGCCATCCTCTCATGTAGACCTTTATCTTCTCCATGGTTTGGATGATACTTCCGCACCTGCTCCGGGAAGTGAGCCTGCGCAGTTTATCCTTGACTTTCTTCCATGACCTTCCATGGACACGGATATAGATTCCTTTTCCGTTCTTCCCAAAACAGAAGCCAAGGTACTTAAAATTTCGGATTGCGAATACACTGACCGTCCGGCTCTTTTCACGGTTCACTCTCAGCTTCAGCGTTTCCTCCAGATACTTCGTGCTGGATTCCAGCAGTCGCTCCGCGGCCCGTTCACTTTTCGCCAGCAGTATGATATCGTCTGCATAGCGGATGCATGGCACGCCTCGCCTGTGAAACTCCCAGTCGGATTCATTCAGATATACATTTGCTAAAAGTGGGGATAGATTCCCTCCCTGCGGGGAGCCTTCCTCTGTCTCTGTTACAACTCCGTTTTCCATCACTCCGCTTTTCAGGTATCGCTTTACCATCTGTATCACCCTCTCGTCTTTTACCTGCTTTCTCAGCAGGTTCAGTAGGATTGTGTGGTTCAGCGTATCAAAATACTTTGACAGGTCAAGGACGACTGCCCTTGTATAGCCCTGTTCGATGTACTCTTTTATCCTGAAAATAGCGTCTTTTGCCCCTCTCCCCGGACGGTAGCCAAAGCTGTCATCCGAAAACAACGGCTCATAGATTGGCATGAGCTGTTGGAGCATTGCCTGTTGGATGATGCGGTCCATGACGGTCGGGATGCCAAGTTTTCGTATCCCCCCGTCCGGCTTCGGGATTTCCACCCGCCTGACAGGAGACGGGGTATATTTCCCTTTTCGGATTCTCTCTGTCAGTTCTCGGTTATGCTCCTTTAGCCATGGCAGCGCCGCTTCGATGGTCATTCCATCCACTCCCGGTGCTCCCTTGTTCGCCTTCACTCTTTTGTAAGCCCTGTTCAGGTTGTCCTTGTCCAGTATCCTACCCAGGATGTCCGGCTCTGCACTGTCCCTTTCCTTCCATATCCGGTTGAATGGGCGGTGCGCTCTCACATACCCTTTACGTTCCGCGCTATCTCTTTGTGAGCAGCTTTCTCTGTTTTCTGTACCCATCTGCCCATTCCTCCTTTCCCAGTCGTACTAAAGACTCCTATTGATTCGGCCCTTCACTGATAAACTCAGCTACTACGGCCTCTGCTGACTTCTGTATGTTCAGCGTTATCTCACGATAACGGTTACTCCTTTCGGAGTGTTCCATACAGACCTCCCTGGGTACCACACGTTTCTTTCCCTCCATCCATCTGTCGCATTTACTGCACATGATTCCGTGTAGCTATTGGGCTTTATCTTGGCGTGCAGACTTACCCTCATGTACAGCCTTCTATGCGGTTTCTGTCCGTCAGACCAGAGGTTTGCCCGTGGGTTAGTAGGTTCCCCACATCCAGCTTCCTTCAGATTCCACCTCACGATGGACACCCTTGCCTTCGGCTATATCCTTCCCGCTACCAGGCGGATTTGGGACTTGCACCCTTAAGAAACGTGCGCCGCCAGGCGCACACAAGCAAAATCCCCGGCCCGGCAGGATAGCCGGGTCAGGGATTTATGTTATGTTATTCTGTCAGTTCCTTTTCTCCACGCGGTAGTTGACGTACTTCCCGCCGGTATCGGCCAAAAGCACCGTCCCGTCGTAGGTTTTGCCGGTTTTCATGGAGCGCAGGCCCTTTACCTTTGCCTTTCCGTCTTTGAGCAGCGCGGCGGCGATCTTCGGGGTGAACGTCTTGCCCCGTTCCTCAAAAAATCGGTCATTCTTCCACATGACAAACTGGCAGGCCCGGTTTCCGCAGTAATAGTTTTTCTTGCCCTCGTAGACGGCTTCGCCGCAGCGGGGACACTTGCCGATAACAACACGCTCGGCCTGAAACAACTTCTGCGCGTCCTCGCTGATCTGCGAATACCGGGAAATCAGGCTCCGGGTCATTTCCTCAATGCCTGCCATAAAGCCCTCCGGGTCGGCCTCGCCCTTTGCAATGGCCGTCAGCTTGTTTTCCCAGTCAGCCGTGAGCTGGGGAGAGGTCAGCACATCCGGCAGGACGCACACAAGATTGTGGCCGTCCTTGGTGGGAAGTAGCTGCTTGCCTTTGCGTTCCACAAAGCCCATCTGCACCAGCTTTTCCAGAATGGAAGCGCGGGTTGCCGGGGTTCCCAAACCTTGGCGCTCGGCGTCCTCCGGCATATCCTCGGCCCCGGCCCGTTCCATAGCCGACAGCAGCGTATCTTCGGTGTAGGGCTTGGGCGGCGTGGTGAAATGCTCGGTGACACTGGCCTCCACCGGGTCAAAGGTCTGGCCCTCGGTGATCTCCGGCAGCTCCCGTGCCAGCTCCGGCGCGTCCTCGTCGGCGTCGGTCTTGAACGACGCCTTGAAGCGGCGCTCAATCTCTTTCCAGCCGGGGGTGAGAATGGTTTTGCCCTTGGCGGTGAACTCGTTCCCGGCGCAGGTGAATGTGGCGGTGACGGCCTCATACACATGGGGCGCGGCCACGGCACACAGCAGCTTGCAGCACACAAGGGACAGCAGTTTCTTTTCGCCCTCGGTCAGCCCGTCAAAGCCTTTCTGCACAAACTCCATCGTGGGGATAATGGCGTGGTGATCGGACACCTTTTTGCTGTTCAGCACCCGGCCAAACTGCGGGGCAATGTCCAGCCCCGCCGCAAAGGGAAGCAGCGGCCACAGGCCGGACACGATGCTTTCCACCGTAGGCTGCATATCGTCGGTAAGATACTGGCTGTCGGTGCGGGGATAGGTCAACAGCTTCTTTTCGTAGAGCTGTTGGGCGTAGTCAAGGGACTGCTTGGCGGTAAATCCAAACAGGCGGTTGGCCTCCCGCTGCAAGGTGGTGAGGTCGTAAAGGCGGGGCGGCTGCTCCGTCTTTTTTTCACGCTTCACCGATACACAAACGGCCTGCGCTCCTGCACAGGCCGTCTTGGTGGCGTCGGCGTCGTCGGGGTTCATAAAGCGGTCGCTGGCCGCCTCCATGCCGCCCGCCGCGATATGGACAACGTGGTATTTCTCTTTCTTGAAATTGCTGATTTTGGCCTCCCGGTCAACCAGCATATTGAGGGTAGGCGTCTGGACACGGCCCACGGTCAGGGTCTTGTGGTAGAGGATGGAGAAAAGCCGGGTGGCGTTGATCCCCACCAGCCAATCGGCCTGCGCCCGGCACAGGGCCGATTGATACAGGTTGTCGTAGTCGGCCCCCGGTTTCAGGTGGGCAAAGCCCTCCCGGATCGCAGCGTCCTCCATGCTGGAAATCCAAAGGCGCTTGAACGGCTTTTTGCAGCCTGCCATCTGATAGACGAAACGGAAAATCAGCTCACCCTCGCGCCCGGCGTCGGTGGCGCACACAAGGCCCGTCACGTCGGGGCGCTCCATCAGGGAGCGCAGCACGGAAAACTGGCCTTTCTTCTCGGCAGGGATGATGTACTGCCATTCCTGCGGCAAAATCGGCAGGTCGTCATAGCGCCACTTCTTGAAACGCTCGTCATAGGCTCCGGCGTCGGCAAGGGAAACAAGGTGGCCGATACACCAGCTCACCAGATAGCCGTTGCCCTCCATGTAGCCGTCCCGTTTCTGATCCGCGCCGATCACGCCCGCAATGCTGCGGGCGACGCTCGGTTTCTCTGCAATTACTAACTTCATAATTTATTTGCTCCTTTCGTTTATGGTGGAAATATTGTATAATTTGAAAAAGGGGGTGTTATTGTGCAACGTGATATGGAACTAATAAGAAAAATCCTTTTTACCATCGAGGAAAAATACGTTGATACTTGGTTAAGTAGCGACAAAATTCAAATTGATGGTTACGATATGAAAACTATCGCCTATCATTGTGCCATTTTGTATGATGCAGGATTGATATATGACTATAAAGGGCGTTACAGTAACAATGAATTACAATCTTTCGGGGTCGGTCGCCTCACTTGGGATGGGCATGAACTTTTGGACAAAATCAAAAGTGATACCGTTTGGAACAAAACAAAATCCACCATCAAAGAAAAAGGAATACCTTTTGTACTGGATGCCGTAAAGGAAATTGCAACAGCTATTACAACTTCTATGATACAAGCTGCCATTAAAGGCATATAAAAAGGTGGTGATCGTTTTGGTTCAAATTTGTAAATTCTGTGGCTCACAGATGATTGGTGAATATGAAACATTAAGCAATTCACATCACTACAAATTTTTCTTTACCTGCCCAAAATGCAAAGCTGTATATGAGGGAGAACGTAAGGAACAGGGAAAAAATTTGCTTGTGAACAACTCACGTTGGTTCAATCCGAACACAAATACATTTGAATAATATAAGACGCGCCTTTTTCTGGTAGGCGCGTCTTATATTTTGCACTTTATTCCTCCTTTTTCGGTTCATCTTCATCCAGCAAATAGTCGTCTAACGGTCTGGCCTCCACCTCGCCGGTGTCGTCCTCGTCCTCCGGGGCCGGTTCGTCCTCGTCGTCGTCCTCGTCCTCCCCGAAGTCGTATTCGTCCAGATCGTCATTTCCCTTGGTATCGGCTTTCGGCTTCTTAAACTTGAAGAAGTAAAGGGCCGCACCGCCGCCAATGAGCAGCACCACAAGGAACACAATCAAACCGCCCATGCTGTTTCCGGCTTCTTCCTCCGGCGCGGTGGGTTCCGCCGGTTCCTCGGCCTCCGGCGCTGCGCCCACGCAGGCGGTGAGATTGTCCTTGCATACCGGGCAGGCGGTGTTGACGGCCCCGGCCTCGCATTTTTCCGTACAGGTGCAGGTCGCCGGGGCGGTTTCGCCGTCCTCGGTCAAGGCCATCAGGTCGGCTTCATCCACTTGGTTCAGGAAATGCACGGTTTCCTTGCCCTCGTCGTCCCGGTCGATAATCAGGTAAAAGGTGTTGCCCGCCTTGGTTTGCAGCGTGATAAACTGCTTGCCGCCGGTGGTGCCGATGTCGTCAATCAGCGACAGGTTGCCGTCCGGGGTCAGGGCGGCGCTGCCGCCTGCCGATCCGCCAAACTGTTCCAGCAGGGCGGAAAGTTCGTCCCCATTCAGGGTAAGGGAAAAATCCCCGTCGCCGGTGGCGGCGTCGCTTACCGTCAGATAGTCGCCGCAGACGTAGCCCTCGCGCTCCGGCAGGAGAATTTTCACCCAGCCGTTATCCTCGGTGCCGATCACTTCCACCTGCGTCCCGTTGGGAAGCTGGGTAAATGCTTGGTTGTCTGTCCCCGCGCCGGTACGGACGTTGAGATTGCCCCCATTCGTGACAACAGTGCCGGTCTGGTTTGGGGTGCCGTCGTCCTTATTGGAAAGCTGGATGCCCTCGTCGGTGACAGTGACATCCACCTGCGATCCCAGCAGGGAAGAAAGCAGGGCGGCCATTTCCTCGTCAGTCATGGTTTCCGCTGCGCCGCTGGTTTCCTTGTCCCCGGTATTCTCGGCGTCCTCGCCGGTTTCGGTGGTGCCGGATGTATGGCTGCCGCCCTCGCCGTCCTCGGTGTCCAGCTCAATGCCGCCGGTGGTCGGGGTTCCCGTTTCCTCCGGCAGCGGTTCCGGGTCGGGGTCGGCGCCCCCGGCAAAGGCGGTGGTGGAAAAGGCCGCAAAGCACAGCATAACGGCCAGCGTCGCGGCAAAGGTACGGATGATTTTCTTATTCTTCATCGGCGTTGTCCTCCTGATCGTTCTGTTCAAACTCCGGCTGCGGGGCCGGGGGTGCCTGCAAAGCGCCGCCGCGCACAAAGGCGGCGAACTCCTGCGGGGTCATGTTCAGGCCGCGCACAAGCTGGACGATCTGCAAATTTTCCTGTTCGGTTTTGGCCGCTTCCAGCTCCCGAAGCTGCTTTTGCAGCTCCGCGATCTTGGTTTTGGTTTTCTCAATATCCCGTTCGATACGGTCAAGTTTGTTGGTTGCCATAGAAAAACGCTCCTTTCTGGCGTCAGGGTAGACGCCCGTAACAGTAAAGATGTTGCTGCCAGTAACTTGAATTAAGGTTCGTGTAACTGATGGGGTCGCCGCAATGCAGCATCACGGAATTACCCACATACAGCCCCACATGGGACACGCCGGGGGTATCATAGGTGCCGACGAAAAACACAAGGTCGCCGGGCTTGGCCTGCTCCGCCGTGACAGGGGTGCAGATGTTGTAAAGGCCCTGCGCTGTCAGGCGGCCCACGTTCCAGCCGGAATGATTGATTACCCATGAAATAAACCCGCTGCAATCAAAGCTGGTGCTGGGTGAGCTGCCGCCCCACACATAGGGATAGCCCACATATTTATCCGCCTCCGCAATCATGGCCGCAAAGGTTTCATCCTCCAAAGCCTCCGGGGGGATTTCATAGTAGGTCGGCTCCTTGACGGTGGAAGCGTTGGGGTAGCTGCCAGAGGGGAACAGGTCGGGCCGGTTGCCTAACGTCTGCATATAGGCGGCGTAGAAGCTCAACTGTTCCTCGTCCATAATGGAAACAGGCAGGTGGGACAGGTCGTTGTTTACCAGTTTCACGTTACAGATGTAGTAGGTGTACGGCACTTCCACGGTGTAGGTATTGCCCTCGCTGTCCGTCCTCGTTTCGGTGCGGTAGCGGGTTTCCGTTTCAATGGTCTGCGTCAGGGTGTATTGCAGCCCAAACAGCCGGTCAAGGTCGCCCTGTACTTCATCCAGCGTGTAGGCCCCGCCGTGAAGCGCCGACAGGATAGAGGTCAGCACATAGGGGTCATGGCCGATGTCGTCCAGATCATAGCGGTATTCGTCATAGCCGGGGTGCAGGCTTTCGTAGTTGTCCAATTCGTGCTGCAAGTCGGCCTCCAACTCCGCGTAGGCGGCTTCGGCCCCCAGCATATCCGCGTCCTCGGACAGATAGGACGTGGCCGCAAGCCCCGTCCCGGTGCCGCCAAACATGGCGGTGCAGGATTGCAGGCCGCCCATAATCATCAGCAGCAAAAGGCCCACGCCGCCGATCACCAGCGCCCCTTTCCAGTGGCGGGCCACAAAGGACGCGGCCTTTTCACTTTTTTGGGCGGCTTTTTTGGCTGCTGCGGCGCTGGCCTGCGCGGTCTTGGCGGCGGCTCCCGCCGCGCCCTGTGCCGTCTGGCCTGCGGCCCTCGCTGCCTTGGCGTAGTCCCGTTTGATTTTCTGTTTCTGCCAGAACCGGGACACGGGGTTGCTCACCGCCTGCGCCAGCTCCGGGTTATCCCGCAAAGATTTCTGGTAGATGTATTCGGCGTTGGCGGCAATGGATTTCCGTTCCGCCTTGGCTGCGGCCCGGTAGGGTTTGAGCTTATGGCGGCGGATGCCGCTGCGGATGGCCTTGCCCGCCTGCCGTTCCGCAAGTTCCTCCCCCTTGTGGCCGCCCTCCACACCCACGTTTTCATGCTCGACTTCGTGGATTTTGCCGTGGACGAACAGCCCGGCTTCCTGAACCGGGCGGCTCATGGGGTTGGGCTTTAGCTGGGGCGCGGGCTTCTCCACCTTATCAAAGCGCAGCTTGGTTCTGGCCCTGCCGGATGCCTCGTCATAGACGGTTTCCTTGGCGACAACGCGCTTTTTCGGCAGCGCGTCTTTGGCGGCGTCCAGCTTATCCGCCTGTTTTTCTGCCTTGCGGACGTACTTGGAAAGCTGGGGGTCAGCCCGTTCTGCGGCGGTAAATTGCAGCCAGGAAGATGGCCGGTGCAGGGCTTCGCCTGCCTCCGTCACCACGTCCCCGGCGTCCTTGGCCGCCTGTTTCGTCTTATGGCGGTCGCGGATGTCCCCGGCCCGTTCCAGTACCTTTTCCGCAGCGCCGCCCGGCTCGGCGGTATATTCCTGCTCGGCCTCCCGGCTGGACACGTTGACGCTCTCGCCGGTGGTCTGGTTATCCAGCGTCAGCCCGTCGCGGGTCATGCGCTGCGTTACCTTGTCACGGGGTTTTAAGGGCTTCATGGCGGTTCACCTCCTTTGGTGGCTCTGTGCCTCATACCGTGGCCCCCTCGCCTAACCGGGTCGTCATAATCCTGTAAAGCTGGGTGTTCTGCGGGATGGGGTTCTTAAAGGGCAGGATCACGTTTTCGTAAATCAAAAGCCCCTCGCCGGGTTCCGAATTGTCCACATACCGTAGCTGCTGCGGGGAAATGTTCAGCCGTTCCGCAAGGATTTTCCGGTCGCCGGACGCCTGATTTAGCAGGCAGATAAAGTCGCTGTTCTCCAAAATGTTTTCAATCTCCGGGGAAGAAAGCAGGTCTTTCACGTTCTGCGTGGCACCTGTCGGGACGCCGCCCCATTTTCGGAACCGCTTCCAAATCTCGCAGGAAAAGGCCGCCGTCTGTTCCTCCCGCAAAAGCAAGTGGAACTCGTCGCAGAAATACCACGTCGCCTTGCCTTGGCTGCGGTTTTGCGTCACGCGGCCCCAAATCTGGTCTTGGACAATGAGCATCCCCAGCTTTTTGAGCTGCTTGCCTAATTCCTTAATGTCAAAGGCCACAATGCGGTTTTCGATGTTGACGTTGGTGCGGTGGTTAAACACGTTCAGGCTGCCGTTCACATACAAATCAAGGGCCTGTGCCACCCGGTCGGCCTCCGGGATATGCTGCGCCACAAGCGCCGCGTGGAGATCGGACAGGATCGGCATATTTTCCGGGCGGGGGTCTGCCAGATAGGGCCGGTAGATCACCTGCACCGCCCGGTCAATCACCGTCTTTTCGATGGCTTCCAGCCCGTTCTTGCCGCCCATGACAAGCTCACAGAACGACAGCACAAAGTCGGATTTTAAGGCCAGCGGGCTTTCATCCTCCGAATAATTCAGGTTGATGTCCAGCGGGTTCACATAGGATTTGCTGGTGGGCGACAGCTTTACCACCTGTCCGTGAAGCCGCTGCACAAGGGGGTAATACTCGGCCTCCGGGTCACAGATATACACGTCGTCCTGCGTACAGAGGAACACGCTCAAAATCTCGGATTTGCAGCTCATGGACTTGCCGCTGCCGGGCGTCCCCAGCTTCAAACCGTTGGGGCAGCGCGCCCGTTTTCTGTCCAGCATAATCATGTTGCCGGTCTTGGCGTTGATGCCGTAATACATGGCGTTGCCGCCCTGAAAAAGCTCCTGCGTCACGAACGGGACGAACACGGCCACGCTGGAAGTCGTCAAAGAACGCTCGATTTTGATGTGGCTGGCCCCCAGCGGCAGGCTGCTCATAAGGCCCTGTTCCTGCTGGTAGTCCAGCCGGACAAGGGAATTGTTGTATTTCTGCGCCACGCCGGAAGCCCAAAAGATTTCGTTCTCCAACTTCTGCCGGGTGTCGGCGGTATTCAGCACCAGAAAGGTGATCTGGAACATCCGTTCATTGCGGCTTTGCAGGGTTTTCAAAAGCTCCTTGGCGTCCTGTCCGTAGGTGGCAAGGTCGCTGGGAAGGATGTCCATGTCATAGCCGCTGCGGACGGCCCGTTTCTGCTCCTGTATCTTCATGGCGTCAAGGTCGGTGATTTTCCGCTTGACGGTTTTAATGGCCTCCCCTTGGTCGATGGCCTGCACATGGAGATTGACGACGATGCCGTTTTCCGTGTTGAGGAAGTCGGCCAGCATTTCGTCCGACAGCTCCGGGGAGAGGATTTGCAGGAAGCTCACGGCCCCGTACTTGCCGCCCAGCCCGAACATCCGGGCATTGCCGAAGCGGAACGAGGACGGGGCAATGAAATCCTTGGTGGAAAGCCCCGACGGGGCCATCCATTTCCAATCGAATTGAAACGGTTCCCCGTCCGGGTGGAAAATGCTGTGCATGACTTCCAGACGTTCTTTCGCGTCCAGCACCCATGCCACGGCCCCCATTGTGCGGAAGTACCCCAGCAGGTCGGTTTCAATCCGGCGAAGTCTTGCGCGGGCCATTTTCAGGCTGTCGGCCTCAATGGTGAACGTCAGGAACTTGCGCTTTTGCAGGCCGTTGTTGCCGTTCACAAGCTGGTCTTGCAGGATGCCGGTGTACTCGGCCCGGATGTCGTCGAAGTCGTCCCCCTGCGCCTTGATCTCAAAGCTCTTGGCGTACTGCTTGGGGTCGATTTTGCGGTTGATAAAAGAAAACTGGACGTGGATGGAAGCGTCCAGATAGTTGTAAAGGTCGCACAGGTTTTCAAAGACAGCGGTTTTCGTGTCGGCCTGCGCGAGCTGATAGCTGATGTCCAGAAATTCAATGCACTTGGAAAACGTGTTGGCCGTCACCCGGCACACGCCGTCCTGATACATGGCCTCATAGGGGATGCTTTCCTGCGCCGAATGGGGCCTGCCGTCGCCCTTATATTTGCGGATGATGGCCTGAATTTCTTTCTTTTCGGCGCGGGTGAGCTTTACCGGCGTCTTTGGCTGCGGCTCTTGCTTTTGCTTTTTGGACAATGGCATTTACCTCCTTTTCCATTTGGTGCTGCCGCACAAGGGCAGAGTAAGCGTTGTTGGTCTGGTAGGGCCTCTCCTTTGGCTGGATGAAGCTGCACTGGATAATCTGCCAAACCACCACTTCAAGGGGCTGGCCGTGGCGTTCGTACAGGGCCAGCAGGAAGCCGGGGAGCATGGCGAATACCATAATCAGCGCGGCGGCGCTGGTGGGGACGCGCCCCCGGATCAACAAAAAAAGCGGGACGCCTACAAGAAGCGCACCGCCAAAACAGATCAGTTGCCGTTTTGTCAGTCCCAGTACCACCTTGGATTTCACGCGGGTTAAATCCTTGGGGACAGTCACATAAGCCAAATATCATCACCTCATTTCCATACCGCCGCCCAGCAGCTTTTTCACCGGCTCATAGTCCGAAAAGCTGGGGATGGCGTAAAACAGTCGTTTGTTGTTCACCCACCGCTGTAAGTGCCGCGTGATGGGCGGGGCTGTGGGCCTTTCGTAAATCATCACATAGGGGTCAAAGCCCATCTGCCGCAGCGTTTCCACCCGGTACAAATCCTGTTCGTGGGTGCTGCCGTAGTTCGTTAAAAGGTACACCCGGCGCAGCCGTGGGTTCCTGATGGAAGTCCACTCCAAAAACTGCCGGAAATACCGGGTCAAGTCCTCGTCAGGGTTATCCCATGCAAAGTGAACGGCCTTTGTCCGTACCTGATTGAGCAGCGCCACGTTGTCGCGGGTTATCAGGCGGATGTCAAGCCCTTGGGAAAAGTCCACCAGCGCCCGGCTCCCTGCAAGCTGCAAAAGCAGGCTTTCATGGTCGGGGCAGGCCAGCAGGTTTGCGTCCATCAGCTTGATTTCCCGCTGGCCCCGCCAAAACTCGGACAGGTCGGCCACCTTCCGGCTTTTGCGGCCCTCCTTGCCGCCCACGATGCAAAACCCGCAGCCTCTTGGACAGCCACGGCTTAAAAATCCGTAGGCGGTTTCGGAATACTGCGGATAAAGGGAATAGTCGGGATAGCTGTGTTCGATTTCGTCCGGCAGGTCGGGGCCGGGGCCGTAGCCTGTGCCGCCTTTGATTACCTGTCCGGCGTTTCTGACCGTGATGCTATCCTTGGAATAGGTGTCGGTGAACACCCGGCTTTTATACACCACGTCAAAGTAAAATAAAGGGTTCCAGAAGCATACCTGATGGCCCTGCGCCTTATGGTAGGCGGACAGCTTCATCAGGCAGAGGTTCGGGAAGTTGTGAGAGTCCACGTCAATCAGTCCGATGCGGATATGCGTCACCTCCCGTCAATGGGCTGTGAAAACTGCTTTACTGATACTTCCCGTCTTGAACAGGCAGAAGCACAAAAGCACTGTGTAGCCCATGCAGCCCCAGATCGCGCCGGAAATGTCCTCCGCCGTTCCGATTTCCTGTATCAGCACCGCATAGATACCGACGACAACCATAATCAGGAACGCTTGGAAGCCCAGCGCCAGCAGGGATTTCAGATAGTTTTGGCCCATGCCGCGCCACTCCGCGTTTCCCAGCGTGGCAAGGGGGATCGGCCCCAGCGCGGTCACGGCATATATTTCAATCATTCTCCCGTAGGTCACAAGGAAAATGCAGATGGATAGAATGTTCATCGTCAGCCCCACAACAAGGGTCTGGAACCATAAGCCCAGCAATGGCCCGATGTCCATTGCTTCAAGGCGGCTTTCCAGATCGGGGAGCAGCGTGTCAAAGTCGATGCTGGTTTCTCCGATGATTACCCCGGCGCTCTGGTTGACGACGGCTTGGGTGGCGTCAAATACGCCCATGACGATATTCCATGTGTTCGTCACAATGAGGATGGCAAAGGCGCTCTTAAACATCCAGCGGAAGAACATGGAGCTGTCGAAGTCGTGCATATTGTTTTTTTCTACGATCATTTCAATCAGCTCATAGCACATGACAAGGGCAAGGATGGCCGCCGCTATGGGGACAATCACCGTTTCGGACAGGGATTGCAGCATACTAAAAATGCCGCCGTTCCATGCCTGCGGCGTCGTCCCCACGTCGGAAGCGATTTCCCCGACTTTGGTATTTACCGTGTTGAACAGGCCGGAGAGGTTGCCCATAATGCCGTCAATTAAAATGCCTTTCAGCCAATCCCCAATGAGATCACCTATCATGCGGGTACACCTCCTTTCCCGCGCCCTCCCGGTTCAAACGAGAGGGCGCGGCGGGGATTATTTCAGGTTTCATGCAGCGTCAGAAGTTACGGTTCGGACAGGGATGGGGCCATCAGCCCAGCAGCCCGGACAGCAGGGGAACAAGGGTCAGGCCGATCAGGGCAACCCCACCTCCCGCGACAAGCTGCTTGACGCCCTGCGATTTTGCTTATGTGTGATAAAGAAGCAATAGAAGTGCAAAAAATTTTGCCGTTCCT